>Ga0209023_10000490_pt1 | contig 59547 bp, 60 predicted proteins | sample LakOneMetagenome_FD_187468 | JGI IMG/M metagenome (GOLD analysis project Ga0209023, IMG submission 187468) | Freshwater and sediment microbial communities from Lake Erie, Canada (SPAdes) (version 2) | ecosystem: Environmental > Aquatic > Freshwater > Lentic | place: Lake Erie, Canada...
CTGCACCACGATTTCGCGCACTTCCTCGTTGTAACGGAGTTTGCCGCCCTGCCCTTCGATCAACTTGACCAGACCGTCGACCAGACGCCCGGTGCCGCCCAGCGCGAAATGAACGCCCCAGCGCCGCTCCAGAAACGCGATCAAGCAATAGATCGAACTCGCGGTAAAGGGATTGCCCCCGATCAATAACGGATGGAACGAGAACACCACACGCAGCCGCTCGTCGCGGAAAAACTTCGATACCAGCCCGAACACGCTGCGATAGCTCGACAGCCGGATCATCTCCGGCGCGATCCGCGCCATGTCTGTCCATTTGCTGAAAGGAACGTCGCCGAGCTGCTCGAAACCGACCTTGAAGATCTCCTCGCTGGCTTTCATGTAGGCGTCGTAGCCATCGACATCGCCGGGCGAGAACCCCGCGATCTCCGCCCGCATCGCGGCGGCGTCACCTGAATAGTCGAAGTGAGAGCCGTCCTGAAAACGGATGCGGTAGAACGGCGACACCGGCACCAGCGTTACGTCGTCGGACATCTTCCGTCCGCACAACTTCCACAGTTCCTCGAACAGAAACGGCGCGGTGACGATGGTCGGTCCGGCGTCGAAGGTGAATCCGTCCTGCCGGTAGACGTAGGCACGTCCACCCGGGGCATCGAGTTTTTCCAGCACCGTGACGCGATAGCCCTTGGCGCCAAGCCTGACCGCTGCGGCCAATCCGCCAAAGCCGCTGCCGATCACCACCGCATGCGGCTGGCGGTGTGACGCGATTTCAGACGCCGATCTGGCAGACGTTGAATCCAGCATCCCGTCACTGTAACTATTTCTTGACAGTTGCCTAGCCTGTCGGTGTACATTTCGATTTACATATTTTGTGCCGCTTGTTCGGCGCTGTTCGCTTGCGCGTATTTCGTGAGGAGCTGCGCGACGAGTTGCGGCTGCTCTTCGTGCGCGAGATGACCGAGACCGGCCACGCGTTCGATGATCGCGTGCGGAAGAATTTCGCGCACCTGCCGCGCGACGTCGGGTGATATCGACCGGTCATTGGCGGCAGCAATCAACACCAACGGTGTCGCCAGCCGCGGCAGATCATGGAGCAGCGGCTCCAACTTCCAGTTCGCCATCATGCGCAGCGCGGCCGCGACATGCGCGGGGTCGCGAACCAGCTTGCGATAAAGCGCAATTCCCTGCGGATCGATGCTCGATCCGGTATTCGCCAGCAACCGCTCGACCGAGCCCGCATTCGATGCCTGCCAGGCAAAGGCGCGCGGCACCAACGGGTTCATCACAAGTAATTTCGCCAGTGGCGAAAACAGGTGGTTGGCGACGCCGCCGAACGGCATGAAGGCGCCGTTGACCGCGACCAGCAGGCGCGGCGCGATCCGCCCGTCCAGGCACATCCGCGCCAGGATCGCCGCACCGGCGGAATGACCGACTGATATCTCAGGCTTCACGTCGAGCTTGCGGAGCAACGCACCAAGATCCGCCGCCATGCCCGGCAACGACAATCGATGCGGCGAAGGCGATGGAGTGAAACCGTGCCCGGGCAAATCCGGCGCAACAACGGAAAACTCCTGCGCCAGAAGTGGCAGCAAACCGCGCCACGAGTGAGTGGCGGCACCGGTGCCGTGGATCAGCAGCAGCGTGGGCCCCTCGCCCATCCTTTGCACATGCCAGCGAAGGCCAGCGGCCTCGACAAAAATGCTAGCGTCGCGGTTGGGCCAGTCTGTGCCGTCCTTGCTCCAGACGAGACCGGACATATCGAAGCTCTACGCCGGCAACGGAGATGCGCCGGCCAGGAACGCATCATAGGCAGCGATGAATTCGGCTTTGGCCTCGAAATGCGGCATCGCGCCGGTCTGAAATACCTGAACGGTCCAGTTGGCGCGCCCCTCGACTTCGGTCTTGTTCGAGTAGTCGACAAAATCGCCGCGAACCCCGTGGCTCATCCACACCGGCAAGGTCAGCGAATGGTAGATCCGGAGGATGTTTTCGCTGAACAGATATCCCGACACGAAATAATATGGCGCGTGCTGGGCGCCGGGCTGGTGCGTGGTCAGGTAGTCGTATTCGAGCAGTCCTTCGTCAATCTCGCGCGAGCCCCAGGTCTTGTTGAGAAAATAGCGGATGCTGGGGCGGCTGGTCAGCATCCGGAAAAATCCCTCGCTCCATAGCGGCGTTTCGAACAACCCGTGCAGCCAGGGGATTTCGCGTGTGCCATTGCGCCACTTCACGTCCTTGTCGCGGCGCCTGAATCCGGTCGGGCTGACCAACGCAACACTGCGAAATGCCAAGGGTGCCTCGGTCACCGCCCGCGCCAGAAATTCCGATGACAGCGACACCGCCAGCGCATCGATCGGGCTGCGGCCATGGATGTCCTGGATTTCCCGAACCGCAATCAGAATCGCGTCGGTCATCATTCGCACCGAGTATGGCCGCTTGCCGCGCTCGGAATGCCCAAAGCCCGGCAGCTCGAGCGCGTAGACAGTCCGGCTCTGGCGATAATGTTCGTAGAGCGGCTTGATCTCGTAGGCGGAGCCGGCGGCGTTGATGCTGTGAATCAACAGCATAACCGGAAACTTTCCCGGCGTTTCCGGGCCCGCCGAATAATACGTCAGCCGACCGACCGCGCTGCCGATCTCATGCCGTTGGCCGGAGACAGGAATGGGAAATTCATCCGCGCCGCGGAGTGCGACGGGATTGATTGCCGGGGCGGCCGAGCGCATCGCAAATATCCTTTTTCAAAACAGACTGCATCTCGCCGTGGTCAAGATCGTATCAGCAGTGTATCAGAACTGACAATCAAACTTGTCGAACCGTAACGGAAACGTCGCTTGACACAGACCGCGCCCGTCAAACCCCTTATCGAGGTGCTTTCCGGCCGGCGCCAGCCGGTTCCGCCGTTGTGGATGATGCGGCAGGCCGGCCGCTACCTGCCGGAATACCGCGAACTCCGCACCCGGGCCGGCAGCTTTCTCGACCTCTGCTTCACGCCCGAATTCGCGGCCGAAGTGACGTTGCAACCTATCCGCCGGTTCAACTTCGATGCCGCGATCATCTTTTCCGACATTCTTGTCATCCCCCACGCGCTAGGCCGATCGGTACGGTTCGAAGCCGGCGAAGGCCCGCGGCTTGATCCGCTGGATACGCCGGACAAGGTGGCGACGCTTGCCACCGAGGCGGATTTCTCGAAACTCGAACCCGTGTTCGAAGCCCTGCGCCTCGTGCGGCGCGAACTCGATCCGAAGATTGCACTGATCGGATTCTGCGGCGCGCCGTGGACGGTCGCGACCTACATGGTCGCCGGCCGCGGCACGCCCGATCAGGCTCCAGCGCGGATGATGGCCTACAACCATCCCGACGCCCTTGCTGCGATCATCGATACCATCGTCGAGAACTCGATCACTTATTTGCTCGAACAGCTCAAGGCCGGCGCCGACGTGCTGCAGATCTTCGACACCTGGGCCGGGGTGCTGCCGCCCCGCGAATTCCAGCGCTGGTCGATCGAACCGACCAAACGCATTGTCGAGGGTGTCCGCAAACAGATCCCCAATGCCAAGATCATCGGCTTCCCGCGCGGAGCCGGCGCGCTGTTGCCATCCTATGTCGAAGCCACCGGCGTCGATGGCGTCAGCATCGATTGGGCGACCGAGCCGTCCCTGATCCGCGAAAAGGTGCAGAGCCGCGTCGCGGTGCAGGGCAATCTCGATCCCTTGGTCTTGATCGCCGGCGGCGACGCGCTCGATCGCGCGGTTGACGACGTGCTGGAGAGCTATGCCGGCGGCCGCCTGATCTTCAACCTCGGCCATGGCATTCAACCGGAAACCCCGATCGCGCATGTCGAGCAGATGATCAAACGCGTGCGGGCGTACAAGGGCTGAACGGCGGCTAGGCTACGCTTGCCAGCACCGCCTTCGATAGTGTAGCCGCGTCCGCATGCGGCAGCGGTAAATAGCGCGCCCCCATTTCCTTTGCGAACTGTTCGGCGAGCGGGCCCGGGCGCGGTGACGTGTCGACCAGTACGGTCCTGACGTCGGCCGCCCGCAGCTGCCGCGCCGCGGTGATGGCGTCCTCCTCGGCGCGCGGCCGTCCCTGACCGCCGTCGCGCGCGATATTGGCGCGGCCGTCGGTCAGCACGATCACCGTCGGCGTCTGGCCCTTGCGGCGAACGAGATCGGACAGCGCGAAGGCCGCATCAAGTCCCGCTGCGAGCGGCGTTCCGCCGCCGCCGGGCAGCCCGGCGAGGCTGCGCTTGGCGCGCGCCAGCGACCGGGTCGGCGGAAGCAGCAGTTCGGCGGCATCGCCCCGAAACGCGATCAAGGCGACCTGATCGCGGCGCACGTAGCAATCCGCCAGCAGCAATTCGACCGCTCCCTTTGCTTCGGCGAGCCGGTGCAGCGCCGCCGAGCCCGAGGCATCGACGACGAAAATGGTCGTGGTCTCGCTGCGCTGCTTGAACCGGGAAATCCGGAAATCTTCCTTGCGAATGAGGATCCGCGGCGGCGTCACGCTTTTCGCTGCTTCGCGCCGCCGCAGCGGCTGCCACGGTGCCGCGGCGCGCAAGGTTTCGATCACGTTGAGTTTGGCGCCCGCGCGCAACTCGCCGCGCAGCACGCCATTGGGCCGGCCGCGTGTTCCGGATTTTTGCAATACGCCTGCCTTGCCGGACGAACGGCTGCGCGATCGGCCCAAAGCGCCCGCGCGCAGCGCCGCCAGAACGTCAGGTGGAAGGGCGGCCTGCACGGCCGCAAGAATGACTTCATCCAGCGCGCGATCGATATCCGAAGACTGATCGTCCCCGCCTTCGTTCTCCGCCTCAGCTTCGGATGGTTGCTCCGGTGGCGGTTCGGGCTGCGTCGGTTCCTGCGCCTGTGGGAACACCAGCGCGCGTGGCGCCAACACCAGCCGCGCCCCGACGGCGATATCGTCCTGTTCGAGCTTGTCATGTCCCGCGAGAGCCGCGCTGGTGCGGGCGACGCGGACCGCCAGCAACGGCGCGCGCAACGAGACGATTCCAAGAGCCGAAGCTGCCGTACAAAGTGCTTCGATGTGAGAAGAGTCGGCTGCAATCGATGGCAAGCGCGAGCGTGCCGCTTCTATGTCCTGCACATCCATCGGGAACTGCTCAGCATCGCGGACGCTGATCTCGTTGAGGTCGAGATGGAACGCCAGCCGGTCGCGCAGCGCCGCCGGTGCGATCTCGTCATCAAGCCCTTCGTCCATGGCGATAACGCCAAAGCGCGCCGGCATGCGCAGCGACAGCCCGTCGCGCTCGACAAGCGTTTCGCGCGCATCCATCGCTGAGGTGACGTGCACTGTCGTCGCCGATGCCAGCCGCTCCGCCATTGCCAGCACGACAACGCCGCCATCGGCTTCCGCCAGCAAGCCACGTTCGGCGACCGGACGGCCGGCAAGAAGGGTCGCATTGAGGTCGAGACCGCCCAGCAGCCGGCCATCGGCAATACCAAGCGGCAGATGCTTCAAGGGAAAAGCCGGCGGCAAGGCTGCACGAAGCATTGCAAACCAGCGATCGCGGACCGGGCCGGCACGCGACCTCACATGAACGCCGCCAGTGCCTGATGGATCGACGGCGAACAATTGCGCCGCCGCGACCGCATCGGACCAGGCGGCGGCGGTCATCCCAATACTTCCGATATGGCGCGATCGACCCGTACCGAGGAACCTGCGTCGTCGAGCGGGTTGCGGCGCAGGCGGTGCCGTAACGCCGGCGGCGCGATCCGGCGCAAGTGGTCGTCCGTCACCGATTTCGACGCTTCGAGCGCCGCCAGCGCCCTCGCCGCCCGCATCAACGTCAATTCACCGCGCAGGCCATCGGTGCCGAGCGTCATGCAGAGTTTCGCCGCATGCTCCAATGCGACATCGGAAACCATCACCGCAGGCAACTTCTCGCGTGCCGCGACAATCTTCTTGCGCAGCTTGGCTTCGTCCTTGGACCAGCGAGCGATAAAGGCGGCGTTGTCGCTTTCAAAGGCATCGCGGCGGCGCACCACCTCGATTCGATCCGCAAGCTGATCGGGCGTCTTCACCTCGACCGACATGCCGAAGCGATCGAGCAGTTGCGGACGCAACTCGCCCTCTTCGGGATTGCCGGTGCCGACCAGCACGAACCGTGCTGGATGCCGGATACTCAACCCTTCACGTTCGACCACGTTCTCGCCGGATGCCGCGACGTCGAGCAGCAGATCGACCAGATGATCTTCCAGCAGATTGGCTTCATCGATGTACAAAAAGCCACGATGCGCGCGAGCCAGCAGACCGGGTTCGAACGCCTTCTCGCCGCGCGCCAGAGCGCGTTCGAGATCGAGCGCGCCGACCACGCGGTCCTCGGTCGCGCCGAGCGGCAAGTCCACGACCGGCACCGGCAATTGCACCGACTTCAGGGTGCCTTTGGCTCCCCGAACGCGGCACTCGTCGCAATATTCCGCAGGTCTGTCCGGGTCGCAATTGTAGCGGCACCCGGCCACGACCTTCATCTTCGGCAATAACGCCGCCAGCGCCCGAACCGCCGTGGATTTTCCGGAACCGCGGTCACCAAACGCCAACACGCCGCCGACCTTGGGATCGACGGCCGCGATCAGCAGCGCGAGTTTCATCTCGTCCTGGCCGACGATCGCCGAAAATGGAAAGGCTGTTGCCATGCTAAGCTCTCATAACTCGGGCCGTGTGCGCGCGATGATATCGGCAGCGCCCCTGTGAAGCAGTTCCAATCCGACCGCGCGGCCTAGTTCGCGAGGACGGTCGGCCGGCCCCGAACGTTTGACTTCAATGAACTGCCCGCCCCCGGCCTCGTCCAGCACCGAAGCTGTTAAGGTCATCTCCGCTCCCAAAATCGTCGAATAACCCGCGATCGGCGAATTGCAGTGGCCATTAAGCACCCAGAGGACTTCCCGCTCAGCGTCACAGCAAAGCCTAGCGACGGGATCATCGATCAGCGAGAGATAGCGCCGCGTCTGCCAGTCCTGGGCGGCACATTCGACCGCGACAATGCCCTGCCCCACCGCCGGCAACATTTCGAACGGCGACAGCTCGCAGGCCATACGGCTGGCCAGCCCGACGCGTTCCAGCCCGGAACGCGCCATGATCAGCGCATCAGCGGGGCCCGCTTCGCCTCCGCCGGGTAACTGTTGCATTTCCCTGTTGTCGAGCTTGCGCACCCGTGTATCCGCCGCGCCTCGAAAATGGATCACCTCGATCTCGGGAAACAGCCGTCGCGCGTAGGCAGCCCGGCGCACTGCATTGGTTCCGATCCTGTAACCCTTGCCGCGCGAACGCTTGATGTCTTCGACCGAAAGGCCGGCGCGCAATACCAGCGCGTCGGTGGGCGGATCGCGCGTCAGGGTCGCGCCGATCACCAGTCCCGGCGTATCCTCGTTGCCGGGCATGTCCTTTAACGAATGCATCGCCGCATGGAGCTTTCCCGACGTAACCGCCGCGCGGATTTCCGCGACAAAGGCGCCGCCCTTGCCGCCGTGAACCAGCAGCTTGCTGGTTTGATCACTATCGCCCGTGGTTTCGAACTTGACGATTTCGACATTGAGTTCCGGAGCAGCCGTCGACAGACGCTGCGCGATGTCCTCGGTCTGGGCTAACGCCATGGTGCTCTTGCGCGTGCCAATCCGCATCGAGACCGCCACCACCAAAACTCCGTTCGAAAGCCGCGCCGCTCAAGCGGCGCGAAACGAGATTAAGGCCAGCCTCCGCCAGAATGCAAACGGCGCTCGTGGGTGCGGTGCACTCGCCGGCACGAGACACAATGCGATGCATTATATACGGACGAAGTTCCGAACGTTTCACCGTCAGCAGAACATTCCTTCGATGAGAACGCTACGCCTTTCGCTTTTGTCTGAAACGGCGGGGTGATATTCCTGACAAGGCGGCTGGCAGTAGCAAGGACGTTGCGGAGATTGCAAACGCCATGAGCATGGACGTTCTGATCGGCGACGGCGAAGCGCCACAACTGACCGCGCACCCATTGCGCGCCGCAGTCCTTGGTGAAGTTCACGCCCGGCCGTTCACGCCGATTGCGATCCCGTCACGCATCGTACATTTCGCTTTCGATACCTCCGGGCCGCGGGCGTCGGCTGATCGCGCCAACCTTCTGGCGCTATGCACGGCGCGCGGTATGCAGCCGCCGTCGGCGGCCGAAAAACACCACCGCGCACCGTTCGGGACCACCGTGCTGCGATGGGAGCAGCATTCGGAATTCACCACCTATACCTGGGAAATACCAGCCGACCCCGCAGCAGCCCCGTTCCATCCCGATGCGGCCTCGCTGGCGTTGCCGATGCGGCTGGTGCCGCAGCCGGGACCTCTGCTCGTTGCCGTCGATTTACACATTCTAACCGAAGATTTGCCGCGCACCGCACCGGATCGCCTGTTCGACAATGCCAGCCTTGCCGTCGCCGAGAACTCCGACGGCGCCGCCGTCTATGCCACCGATTTCCAGCCCGGGCCTTCCGGGTTCGTCCGAATCCTCATCGCCGATCGAAAAATGTCAACGGAGCGCGCCGGCGCGCTGGTGCAAAGGGTTCTCGAACTCGAGACCTATCGAACCCTTGCTTTGCTTGGATTGCCTGAAGCACAGCGGTTGTCGCCGTCGATCGCGGCTTCCGAACGGCGGCTGGTGGAAGTCACCGAGGAGATGCGCCGCGCCGGCGACCTCGCCGCCAATCACAAGCTGCTGGACGAGCTGACGGCGCTCGCCGCCGAGGTCGAGGCCGGCGCCGCCGCCAGCGTGTTCCGCTTCGGCGCCAGCCGGGCGTACGAAGAAATTGTCGAACAGCGGCTGCAGACCATCGGCGAACGCAAGGTGGCGGGCTTGCCGACCTGGTCGTCGTTTCTCGCCCGCCGGATGAAACCGGCGTTGCGCACCTGCGTCACGACGGAGGCACGGCAGGCCAGCCTCTCGCTGAAACTGGCCCGCGCCGCCAATTTGCTGCGAACTCGCGTCGATGTCGAACTGGAGCAGCAAAATCAGGAACTCCTGAAGTCGATGAACGCGCGGACCAGGTTGCAGCTCCGTTTGCAGACCACCGTCGAAGGCCTATCGGTCGCCGCGATCACTTATTATGTGGTCAGCCTGTTCGGCTATCTTGCCAAGGCCGCGCACGACAGCGGCACGCTTCATGTCGAGCCCAGCGTTGCGACCGCGGCGTTCGTCCCGGTGGCGACGCTGTCGATCTGGTGGACCGTCCGCCGTATTCGCAAGAAGCACATCGCCGGCGAAGAATGATGAAGCTGGGCGCCGGACTCTTGGCTGTCATCGCAATCCTGATCGGGCTGTATCAATTGCGCACGGCGAGCGAGGGCCTGGTCGTCACGCAAACCGCCGTCGGCGAAACCCCGGTCACGATCTTCAGGCCGTTGTCCGACGCGCCTGCACCGGTCGTCGTCATTGCACATGGCTTTGCCGGATCGCAGCAGCTCATGCAGCCCTTTGCGGAAACCTTGGCGCAGAACGGCTATATCGCCGTGACTTTCGACTTCCTCGGCCACGGCCGCAACCCGTTGCCAATGCGCGGCGACATCACCGAAGGCAAGGCGATTACCGCAGCATTGCTCGGCGAACTCTCAGACGTTGCGGCATCAATGCGCAAGTTGCGTGGAAGCGACGGCCGGCTCGCCGTACTCGGTCATTCGATGGCATCCGACATCGTTGTTCGGTTTGCGCAGGCCAATCAAGATGTACAAGCGACCGTCGCGGTGTCGGTGTTCTCGCCGGTCGTGACGACGACCAGTCCGCGGAACTTGCTCATCATCGTCGGTGCGTTAGAGCCTGCGCTGCTGCGCAACGAAGGCCTCCGAATCGTCAATCTTACCGCCGGCGGAACAGCCGTTGCCGGCGAGACCTACGGGGCCTTTCCAGACGGTACTGCGCGCAAGCTGGCACTGGCCCGAGGCGTCGAGCATATCGGCGTGCTCTACAGCCGCGACAGCATGGTCGAGGCGCTGCACTGGATGAGCGCGGCCTTTAACAGGCAGCAGGAAGGATTCATCGACAGCCGCGGACGATGGCTGGCGCTGCTGTTTGCCGGTGTCGTCGCGCTGGCGTGGCCGCTATCAACCCTGTTGCCGGTCGCGAGCGACAGGTATGTCGGGGCAAACCTGCTCTGGAAGCCGCTCCTGGTGGCCGCATCTGCACCGGCGATGCTGACGCCGCTGATACTCTGGAAAATGCCGACGGACTTCCTGCCGATCCTGCTCGGCGATTACCTTACATTGCACTTCCTGCTGTATGGAGTATTGACGGCGGCAGCGCTGTTCTATTTGCATCGAAAAGCCGATCAACCTGCGAAAGCACCGGTCTACTGGAAGGCCCTCGCCTTCTCCGCTGGAGCCGTTGGCGCCTACAATATCGTCGCCTTCGGCTTCCCGATCGATACCTACGTCTTTTCATTTCTGCCGATACCGCAGCGAATTCCCCTGATCGCGGCGATCGCCTGTGGAACCCTTCCCTACTTCATCGCCGATGAATGGCTGACGCGGGGTCGGAATGGCCGGCGCGGCGCCTACGCGTTGACGAAATTCTGTTTCCTGCTCTCCCTCGCGATCGCGGTTGCGCTCAATCCGATGAAGTTGTTCTTCCTCGTGATCATCGTTCCCGCGATCCTGCTGCTGTTCTTTGCATTCGGTCTGATCAGCCGCTGGAGCTATGCCGCGACCCATCACCCACTGCCGGGCGCGCTGGCCAATGCGGCCGTCTTTGCCTGGGCGATCGCGGTGACCTTTCCGATGATCTTACGATGAACGTAGAGCTGAGAGGCTATTCACGATGATCCGGCATCCCAAACGCATCCAACCGTTAGCCGACCAGGAATCGGTCTGGGATTATCCACGCCCGCCGCGACTTGAAAAAGTATCCGCCCGGCTTCGCGTGATTTTCAACGGTCAAACAATCGCCGATACGGCAGCGGGATATCGCGTGCTGGAAACCAGTCACCCGCCCGTTTATTACCTCCCGCCCGGCGAAATCGGGCAGCAATATTTGCATGCAGCGCTGGGAAGTTCGTGGTGCGAATTCAAAGGCCAGGCGAAGTATTGGTCGCTTGCTGTCAGCGACAAGGAATCCATCAACGCTGCGTGGAGCTACCCGGCTCCCTCTCCCGGATTTGCCGGGATCGCCGGATATCTTGCGTTCTACGCCTCACGGGTCGACGAATGCTGGGTCGACAACGAGCGTGTTCAGCCGCAGGAGGGAGACTTCTACGGCGGCTGGATAACCTCGCGTATTGTCGGACCGTTCAAAGGCGGCCTCGGAACGCGCGGATGGTAGATCGCAGCGATCCCTCTTCGCCGGTGTGGGCTCCTCCAATAGGTACAGCCGCGCCACGCGATCTCTGCACCGATTGCGGCATTTCGCGGTCGAGCGATCCCAGGCAGTGCGGCAAGGCCTGCCAGTTCATCAAGCCGGATTATCCTTCGATGGAAGCGCGCGTGCACGGCCGCGCCCGCGATTCCAGCCGTGCCGACGAGATGTTCTTCGGACCGTTTCGCCGCATGGTCCGCGCATCGCTATCGCCTCCGCGCCAGGGCGCGCAGTGGACCGGTATCGCGACCCGGATCGGTGAACGGCTGCTGGAGACCGGGGCGGTCGATGCGGTTCTCACCATGGCGCCGGATCCCGACGACCAATGGAAACCGGTGCCGGTGCTGGTGACTTCGGCCGAAAGCATGGCGCAGTGCCGCGGCATGCGGATGGGATACGCGCCGCTGCTCGCGCTGCTGGAACCGGCATACGCGCGCGGCTTCAAGCGCATCGCCGTGATCGGGATTCCCTGTCAAGTCTATGCGTTGCGCGCGCTGGAAGAAAAACTCGGCTTTGAAAAGATCTATGTCCTCGGCACGCCCTGTTCCGACAATACCACCACCGCGAATTTTCACACCTTTCTCGACCTCCTCTCCGATCAGCCCGACACCATCACCTATCTTGAATTCCGCGCCGATTATCACGTCGAGCTTCGTTTCAGTGACGGCCGGGTGAAGGAAATTCCGTTCCTGCAATTGCCGATTTCAAAGCTGCCGCCGGATTTCTTTCCGATGACGTGCCGCACCTGTGTCGACTACACCAACGCGCTGGCGGATATCACGGTCGGTTATATGGGCGGTCAGGGCGAGCAATGGCTGTTGGTGCGCAATGTCAGGGGCGAGGAATTGCTTGGGCTGCTCGGTAACGAGGTTCGGACAACCGAACCCCGAAGCGCCGGCAAGCGCGCCGGCCCGGTAAAGGGATTTCTGAAAAACGTCGAACGCGCCGCCGGCGGGCTTCCGTTGCGCAGCATGCCGAACTGGCTGCGGCCGATCGTCGGCTGGTTGATGCCGCGCATCGGCCCCCGTGGTCTTGAGTTCGCGCGTGCACGCGTCGAGATGAAGGCGGTCGAAACCGTGTTGCACCTGCGGCGCCAATATCCGCAGCGAGTCAAGAACATGGTGCCGGCCCACGTCTGGGCCCTGCTCAAGCCGTATGGAGTCGAGCCCGAAGACGGCGAGCGGCGCTGAAACGCCGCGGCGCCGTTGCTGACCGCACTACGATACGTGCTCGCTGGCCGCTCTCTCCATCTCCATCAGGATGATCTTTCGCGCGAGGCTGTCGCGCTGGCGGATCAGCACGCTCGCCACATTCGTCACCGGCTCCTGCGCCTCGAGGGCCGCGTCATATTTCCCGACATTGCGCTTCTCGCCGTCGATCAGCCCGGGCAGCACGCTCTCGTCGAGGCCATCGAACATCGAATGCACGTCCATGATGGTCTTGTGCACCATCGTCATGAACGAGCCCTCGTCGTCGGCGAGTTCGTTGCGCCGCGTCAGTTCACGCGCGAGTTCATCGGCGTGGCTCTCATGCAGCGCGATCATGTCGCGAAACAACGCCGTCATGGCCTTGCTTTCAGTTTCCTTGCCTTCGGTATCCCTAAGCGCTTCGCGATAGCCGTTCCGCGCATCGATGGCGCTGGTATGAAGTGCTTTCAGATGATCGATCATGGTGGTGGCCATGACAGCCTCCTTGTTGGACTTGTTATTTTGATTCCCCGGTCGAGCCGTTCGCGGGACCGGTGCCGGTATCGGAAGAGGTCGGCGCCGCACGCGTGTCGGGCGCGGGATTGGCCGGCTGATAGACCTTCGGCTGTTCGGCTGAACCGGCCGGCTGCGCCATGCCCTGCGACTTGCCCGTGGTCTGACCGACCGGGGTCGTGACCTGCGCCGTCTCCCTGCGCGACTTGCTGGCATAACCCGCGGTCAACAAGCCCATGACCGCGAGGCCGATCACGGCAAAACCGATCAGTTCAGCCCCAGCCCCATTGGAGGTAGCGCCTACGCGCGAATTGTCGCCCGCGAGCGCCTCGGCCGCGATGTCGCGGTTGGTGCGCGATCGCAGGAAGTAGATGAACGCACCCGCAATGACGAAAACGGTGGCCGCCAGGGTGAAAAACATCAGCCAGCTAATCGGGCTATCGCCTTGCATCGGAGCCTCCAGTTGTAAAATTCTAATGACAATCAAGAGGCCTCTCGTTTGTTCCTGGGGCGCAACAGCAACAATCAGGACGCGCCGAATAGCTCAACAACCAACTGAATTACCTGAAATACCTCCTTCCAGACTATGTTCGACGCGGCGACAGCGCGGCCTAGCGTCTCCCTGCGTCGAGCGCAAAAATAGCCCAGAAAGTGTCAATAATAGTTGACAGTCAGAGCGTCATCAGAGAGCCTAGATTCAATCAGGTCTGCAGGGCGTCGCGGGCTGCGGTGAACGAATTCCGGAGGGCGACAAGAAAATGGAGGACACGATCAAGCACGCCGCGAAAGCCGTCGAGGACTTCGCCGACAAGGTGGCCGCGCCCCAAAAGCCGGTCGTGATCGTGCCTGATGCGCCTCTGGCAAAACCAGCAACGCCATCCAGCAAGGGCTAGCGCGACATGGGGGGCACCGTCGCAACAGAGCAGCAATCCAGGGAACTCGACCGGCTGTTGCTGCGACTGTCCGAACGAGACGAGGCTGCCTTCAAACAGCTCTACGCGGCCACGCGGCGCAAGCTGTTCTCGACCATTCTATTGCTGGTCAAGCGTCGCTATATCGCCGAAGAGATTTTGCAGGAAACCTACGTCCGCATCTGGTTGAATGCAGGGTCCTATCGTTCATCGCTTGGCTCGCCGATGGCCTGGATGACGACGATTGCCCGGAATCTTTCGATCGATGTCGCCCGAAAGTCGGCGCGGGAAGTTCATTCCGACGATTCTGTGCTGGCCGGCTTTGCCGACGACGGCCCTACCGCGCTCGAAACCATCGAAATTCGCGAGGAACTGGACGCCGCCGTCAACAGCCAACGCGGCGTTCTCGTTGCGCTGGAGGCGCTCGATCCGACCAAACGCCATCTGGTGATGGCGGCCTATATCGACGGCGAAAGCCGGGACCGGCTGTCCGAACGCTATGGCGTTCCGGTCAACACGATCAAGACGTGGATCAGGCGTGCGCTGATCGAGATCAGGTCAAACCTGGAGAATGCCAAGCCTGCCGCGACCGCAGCTTGCGATGTGGATCCCGGTCACGCGCAGAGACCCTTCATCGCTTCATCGTCCCCAACATACGAACGTTAGGAAACCCCAGGGACCGGGATGTTAGGCGCCAAGATATCCCTTCCACCCGTCACCTGAAACTTCGGTCAGGTCATCGACGGCGACAAGCGCGGCTGAAAAGTCGTCGTCTCGAAAGTAGGCGCTGCGGGAAATCAGCACTGGAATTCCGGCGCGCGACGCCGCCATCAAACCGATACCGGAATCCTCGATCGACAGGCATTCCGAAGCGGAAAGATTCAGTCGAGACAGCACTTCCAGATAGACGTCCGGAGCGGGCTTCTTTTTCGAAACCTCGTCACCTGCAACGATCGCCGCGAACCGGTCCGCCCAGTCCCTGCCCAATGCGGGGTAAAGCAGCGCGTCGATATTGTCGCGCGAGGTCGTGGTCGCAATTGCCAGGCGCTGACCGCGTGCCGCCGCTGCGGTCAACAGAGAACTCACGCCTGGACGGAGCGAACAGCCACCACCGGCAATCAAATCGCCGTAGATCATGGTTTTGACCCGGTGCAGTTCGGCGATCTCGGCGTCCGAGAGCACCGACGCCTCGCCCCGCAGGCGATCGAAGGCGCGGATTCGTTCCTTGCCGCCCGCCACCCGAAGCAGGTCCTTGTACATGACGCGTCCCCAGCGCCAACCGAGGTTGGCCTTGACGAAGGCGGCGTTGAACGCCTTGCGATGCGCCTCTTCGGTTTCGGCCAGCGTACCGTCGACGTCAAAAATCAGGGCACGCGCCCGAACGATCATCTCCCTGGCCTGATCAAGGCGCGCGCCCGATGGCGCGAGCGCATCGCCCATACATCCTCCCCTGAAAACCTGTGCCGCGCTTCAGCGCGTTGCGGCCCCATCAACACGCAGATGGGTGGAGCAGGGAAATTTTATTGTTTTGGATCTCGCCAAAGTATTTTTTATGAGGGGCTGATCGAACCAGCAGATGGAATCGTTACCGGTGCCAGGAAGCGACGCGCCACGCGGACATTTGTCCGAACGGACCGCAGCCACTTGTCCAAATGGGAAACCGACGATGCCGGAAGTACCTGGAGCGGGTGAAGGGAATCGAACCCTCGTATTCAGCTTGGAAGGCTGCTGCTCTACCATTGAGCTACACCCGCGCGCCGCATCCCCTAACACGCCGCGATGGCGGCCTCAACCCGCCCCGGGGCCACCGTCTGCGTCCGGAAAACGGCGATGTTCCCCGGATTCCGCGTCGGATCGGGGCTTAACAGCGGCAGAATCGCTGCCTATATTGGTGTTTCCACAACCAACGAAAGGAGGTGATCCAGTGTCTCTTACCAAGCGCTGTCACCTCGCTGGGATCGCCCGCTAGGCTTTTTTGAGCTTTGCTCTTGAAGGTCTGGCATCGGGGCGCTCTCAGCCCTGGACCAGCGAGCACGAATAAGGGAGCGCGGCGGGAGCAATCCCGCCGCGCTTTTTTTGTTTTGCAGGATGCGGCTTTGCTTTTCATGACGTGGCGGTCGCACGCTTCACCCGCTTTCGAGGACGTCGCGGATCTTCTGCGCCAGCTCCGATTTCCGGTACGGCTTCTGCAGCAGGGCGACGCCGGGATCGAGATGGCCTTCGTGGATGATGGCGTCGTCGGAATAGCCCGAGGTGTACAGCACCTTGATCCTGCCGCGGCGCTTGCGAACCGCCTCCGCCAGATCCCTTCCGCTCAGCCCGCCCGGCATGATCATGTCCGTGAACAACAGGTCGAATGCGGCGCCCTGGTCGACCAGCGCCAGCGCCGCCACGCCGTCGCTGGCGACCAGCGTCTTGTAGCCGAGGCCGCCGAGCTGGGCGATCACATAGCCGCGCACCAGCGGGTCGTCCTCGAGCACCAGGATGGTCTCGTGCCCGCGCGGCGTGCCGGTCGCATGCGATGGCTCCGCCCTCACCGCCTGCTGCCCCGCCGATCTCGGCAGATAGAGCCGGATCACCGTGCCGTGGCCCTCCTCGCTGTCGATTTCGACAGCGCCGCCGGACTGCCTGGCAAAGCCGTAGACCATGCTGAGGCCGAGCCCGGTGCCGCGGCCGATTCCCTTGGTGGTGAAGAACGGCTCGAACACCCGCTCGCGAATCTCGGCGGGGATGCCATGGCCGGTATCGGCGACCGCGATCATCACGAACTCGCCGCTCTTGTTGCTGCCGTCGTCAGGCGCGCCGGCTCCCGCGCGAACGACATTGGCGGTTTCGATCGTGATCCTGCCGCCGCTTGGCATCGCATCGCGGGCGTTGACGGCGAGATTGACGATCGCGGCCGAGAGCTGCGACGGATCGGCCAGCGCGGACCACGCCCCGTCGGCCGGCACTGAGACGAGTTCGATGTGTTCGCCCAGGATCGAGCGGAGCAGTTTGGCGGTTTCGGTGACCATCGCGTTGACGTCGATCTCGCGCGGCTCCAGCGGCTGGCGCCGCGCGAAGGTCAGAAGCTGCGAGGTGATGTCGGCGCCACGCGTCGCGGCGTCGTCGATCAACTGGGCGATCGCGGCGAGCTGCGGCCGGTCCGCCATGCCTTCCTGCAGGATCTCGATGGTCCCGGTGATGACGGTGAGGACGTTGTTGAAGTCGTGGGCGACGCCGCCGGTCAGTTGCCCCATCGCGTCCATCTTCTGGGATTGGCGCAGGCGTTCCTCGGCCTCGTGCTGCTTGGTCAGGTCGGTGGCCGTTCCGCGATAGCCCATGAAGCGGCCATCGGCGGCAAACACCGGCCGGCCGTTGACGCTGACATGTCGCGATCGCCCGGCCATGTCGCGGCAGGCATATTCGAAATTCCGGAACGGCTCGTGCCGCTCCAGCGTCGCCATATGCTGCCGCCATTTCTCCGGCTCGGTGTCCTGGTCGGTTGCGGCATCGGGCCGGCGTTTGCCCATCACCGCCGTCCAGTCGATCCCGAAGGCGCTGACGCGTTCCGAGACGTAGGTGAAGACGTGATCGGGCCCGGTCTCCCAGAACCAGTCTGATGCGGTCTCGGCGAAATCGCGAAACCGCTGTTCGCTGTGGCGCACGCCCTCTTCCGCCTGCTGCAGCATCTGCAGGTCGTGTCCGAGCCTGGTATTGACCGCGCTGAGATCGCCATAGGCACGCTGCAGGCTGGCGCACATGCCGTTGAAGGCTTCGACCACCTTGTCGAGCTCATCGGCGTCGCGCGGCGGCTGGCGGTCGAGCCGGAACGGCGGCGGCGGCCGCGCCAGGTTGTAGCCGCTGACAAAACGGGCGATGGCGACGAGATGCCGGGTCACCAGCCAGTGAAACATGTAGACGATGAAGAACGAGACCAGAAAGGTCTTGGCCGCCTGGCTCGCCAGGATCACGAGGCCGCGGTGCAGGAGCTGCCGGTAGACCTCGGTCAGCGTCGCCTCGACATAGAGCTCGCCGATCGGGCGCTTGGTGCCCTGCGTGGCGTAATCGAGAGGATAGAGCCTGGAGATGACCGAGCGCGAGCCGCGTTTGCCGACGGCGATTCTGATCGGGTTCGGGCGATCGGCGATCTCCCGCAGTTCGACGGCCTGGATATCCGGCAGCCGCAGAATTCCGTCGAGCTGCAATTCGAGCTGGTTCTGATCGAGGTTCCACAGGCTTTCGCCGATGCTGCCGAGATAGCTGCGGCCGATTTCACCGAGCCGGGTCTCGATGACGCTGACTTCGCGATCGTAATCCAGATAGAGCTGCAGCGCGGTCAGCGTCAGCGTCACGATCGAACTGAACAGCAGCACCGCGGCCAGAAGGCGCACACCGATGCCGCCACGAAGCCAGTCGAAGATCCACCAGAACCGGGCTCCGAACAGCGGCGACGCCGCCGGCGCCTCGATCCGGTCCAGACCATCCTCCGCCTTCGCCGACGCAATGATGCGGTGACCGCCGGAACCGTTCTCTGCGTTGCCCATGTACCATCCCCCTCGGGACTGCGGCACACACCTTGCTTCGATCTACTTGGCTTCGATCCACTTCGCTTCGAGCCTCGGCCCAATTGCGCGGCAATTCGAGCGGCCGCCCCGATCCCTTGAGGACCGGACCCGCTCTGCTGCATTGGCTCTGTGCCGGCCTCTGGGCGATTCTGCGTCGGCGCGGTCGGTGATTTGCGCCCGGCATCACGAAGCCCAGGCAGATTAGCATCCGATCTGCTAAAATGATACCGGTGAAAATCCGGGGCGCGGCGCAGCCAGCCTGCTCCGGCACCATTTGCAGTAGATCGCCTGCGTTTCCGACTCTCCAGGTAGCACGGAGCCAGCAAGGAGACCTGCATCATGTGGCGGATACTTCTGATCGGAATGGCGGTGCTTTGCTCCGCCATTCCTTCACAGGCGCAATCGGTGATCCGGCTGGCGAGAATAGCCGACATCCCCGACCAGTATGTCGGCGGCGAGATCTTGCGCGCGGTCTATGGCCGCCTCGGTATCACTGTCGAGTTCGAGGACGTGCCCGGCAAGCGCGCGCTGGCGCTTTCGAGTTCGGGCGAACTCGACGGCGAAGTGCACCGGATCGCCAACCTCGCCCGCGACTACCCCACGCTGGTGCAGATCTCGCCGGCGATCAACTACATCGAGCCTTCGGTGTTCACGACCACACTCGATTTCAATGTAGGGGGTTGGGATTCGATCCGGGACTACAGCATCGGCATCGTGCGCGGCGTCGGCTCGTCGGAAGCCGGCACCCGAGGCATGAACCGGGTCACGGCAGCCGCCAGCCTGGAAAACATGATCCACATGCTGGACGCCGAGCGCTTCGATCTGATGGTCACGGATCTGTTCAGCGGCCGCGTCGCAGTCAAGAAACTGAACCTGCAGGCGCGGATCCATGCGCTGGCCCCGCCGCTGCAGCGGATCGACATCTATCATTACCTGCACGAACGGCATCGCGCTCTTGCCGCAAAGGTAGGGAAAGTGATTCAGGAGATGAGCGCGAGCGGCGAACTGGCGCGGCTGCGCGAGACTTTGGTCAACGAGGTATTGAATACGCCCTGACCGGGACTCTGGAGCCTTTCCGGTTCTGATTGAATCAGAACCTGGCTCCAGCTTTTTGTTTTGACGCGCTTTCTTTACGCGAACCGGGATCCACTTCGCTCGAAAACGCTTTAGGCAGCAGGGACCGAAGACTCGCGAACAGGCAGTCTGACTTCAACATCGCGCCGCGCCCGAACCGCGACCGTGGGAATGGCACGGCGAAGATCCGCAATTCGACGGCAGTCCTGGCGGGAGATGTGGCGTGCGACCGAAGCGATGCTCATGATCAGAAACCGCAGAGATTGACCGAGCGCGGGCGCGGTCCGCGGCGGCTCTCGATGATTCGCTCGCCGCCATTGGTGGCCGAGCTGCCGTAGTAGCGGTGATGGCCGGAGACGTCGTGCCAGTCGCCGGCCTGCGTCGAGGCGTTCGAACGGGTGGCGACATCGCTGATGATCGTGGCTGGCTGGCGTGACATGACCTCTCCATGAATGCTGCGCAGTTCCTGCGTTCTGCTCAATCAGTCGTGGAGGGCCGGGAGCGCGTTCAAGCGCCGGCCGATATATCGTGTTTCCGGACGGTTTCATCCCAGGGATTTCTTTTCACTCGTTTTCTTGACGCGAACCGGCTTCCACTTCGCTGGAAAACGCTCCTGGTGCAGCTTTTCAAGGCCCGGTTGTCGGGATAGGCCGTGTCCAGACGTCCTTGGACGGCAGCCATCCCGCCCGCAAACGAGGAGAATCCATGCTTTACGCCATTCTGGCCTATCACGTCGAAGCCGAGGTCATGTCCTGGACGCCGGAACAGGACGCGGCGCTGATGGTCGACCTGACCACCGTCCACGACCGCCTGAACGCGCGAAAACAACTGGGGCCGGCAGCCCGGCTCGGCGCCACCGCCAAGGCCCGCACCCTGCGCGGCCCAGGCGTCGGCACGGTGCTGGACGGACCTTTCGCCGAGACCAAGGAGCAGTTGCTGGGGTTTTACGTGGTCGATTGCGCCAGTGAGGATGCCGCGACCGAGATCGCCCGTGACCTGCGCCGGGCCAACCCGTCGGCGGTCTACGAGATCCGCGCGATCCGGAAATTCATTCCGGGCGCGCCGCTTGCGGAGATGGACGCTGCGGAAGACTAGGCCGTCGCCCGTTGCTGTCCCATGGTGGCGCGGAGAAAGCCGTTGCTCATCGGCACGTCCGGGTAGATCGAGCCGAGCTTCGCCAGCCCCTCCTCCGATGATATCCGGCCGTCGAGCACGTCACGGAAGCAGCGGGCAACCCCCACCATGTCGCAATGCTGCGGCGACAACCGCAATGCCGCGACGCCGGCCTGCGCCAGATCATCGGTGTCGGCGATCAGATTGGTGCACCGATGCGCGAGGGTCTGGACGCCGTTCATGACCAGGAAGCGCTCGTCGTCGAGCGTACTGACCGGCAATCCGTCGACGTCGGCTGCACAAACGAAGCGGCAGTTGTCCTTGGAGAGCTTGTGCAGCCGCGCATGATAGCAGCGCGCCGAGATCGCGAGCGGCGCCCGGCCGAAGGCAAACACTTCAATGCCGACCTCGGGCGTGGCCGCGGCAATGGCGGCGACGGAGCTCAGCGACAGCTCCGGCGGCAGGCAGATGCTTCGCGCACCCTGGGCTGCGAACCAGCGCGCCGTGCCTTCATTGTAGACGTTCACGAATGGGCCGACGGCATGGGCGCGGCCGGCGAGATGAGCCAGGCAGGTAATGTCATTCGCCTCCACCATGCAGCCATCGCCAACGGCAAGCGCTTCGGTGCGGCGCCGTTCCCGCTCCAGCGTGATCAGTGCCAGCGAACTCACCAGCACCTGCTTGCCGGCCAGGCTCAACCTCTCGATCACCGCCGGAAGATGTTCGTCGAAGAACGGCATCCGCTTGGAGCAGACCACCTCTCCCACCGCCACGGTGTCGACGGCTGCCTCGTCGGCGATCCGGAAATAGAAGTCACGCCAGACCTCGGGCTGCCATTTGAACAAATTCGGGCCAAGCGTCAGCTTCATGGATTTTCGTACCTCTAACGCCATATCCTTTAACGCCACGTCCTTTAGCGCCACGTCTTGCGGTAGGCGCCGACCGTCGAGCTTTGACCCTCGGTCATGGCGGCGAGACGGGTCGCCGGCAGCGCCTTGCCCGCATCAAGCGCCGCGAGCTGCTCGCGAAAACCGCGCACGACGCTCTCGATATAGGCCCGTCCACGCTGGCGCCCCTCGATCTTCAGCGCGGTGACGCCGGCATCGCGCAGGCCGGGAAGCACCTCGGCGGCATCGAGGCTCACGGGGTCCTCGAACAGATAACCGGAACCGAGCTCGGTCTTGAAACGTCCCTTGCAAAGCGTTGGATAGGCGGCGGCTTCCTCCTTCGCAAACCGGTTGATGGTGAAGTCGCCAAGCCGCGAAGCCAATGTGCCGTCCTTCTCGAGATAGGCGGCGACGTGACTTGCCGGCGAGCAGACGCCGTTCATGTTGGGCGACTGTCCCGTCACATAGGTCGACAGCGAACAGCGTCCTTCTGCCATCACGCACAGGCCGCCGAAGATGAACACCTCGGTTTCGCAGTCGACCGCGCGGGTGATGGCCGCGATCTCGGCGACCGACAGCACCCGCGGCAACACCACCCGCCGAACGCCGAAATGGCGCACGTAGACCGAGATGGCGTCCGGATTTGCCGCCGCGGCCTGCACCGACAGATGAAGCCGCTGGCCGGGATGGGTACGTGCGGCGTAGTCGACAAGGCCGATATCGGCCAAAATCAGCGCGTCCGCCCCAGCGGCAACGGCGTCATCGACCGCGCGATGCCAGAGCGCCTGACCGCCCGCGGTCGGAAACGTATTGATCGCCACCAGCACTTTCGCACCGCGGCGCCGCGCATAATCGATACCTTCCCGCATGTCGGCACGGCTGAAGTTCAGGCCCGGGAAGTTGCGCGCGTTGGTGGCGTCGGCGAAGCCGCAATAGACCGCGTCCGCGCCGGCATTGACGGCTGTACGCAACGCTGCGGGCGTTCCCGCCGGACAGATCAACTCCATGGCCTGTCTCCAGCATGCGGCCCGGTGCTGGCAGACCGCAGCCGCGATTGCACATGGCCCAGCACCAGCCGGCCAAACGGCGCCAGCGGACCCAGCAGGGTCGCCGCCTCCGCGACGAGATCGACATCCTCGCTGTCAATCGCGTTCCGCAACGCCACGACCGCCTCGACATCGCCTTCAACGCTGAGGTCACGGGAAAAAAACAGGGCGTCGCCGTCATAGGATCCGTCGATCAGGCCGAGAAGGCCGACCAGCGGTCCGGCGATCCGCAGATCGACATCGTCGGGAAGATTGCGAACGGCGACGATGCGGGGCGCCTGCGGGCGCGGCTCCAGCACGAATGCAAACGGCAGATCGGTCGGCTTGATGCCGAAGCGCTTCTCGGCATGGGCGCCAAGGCGTTCGAAAATGCGTGGATGGCGCGCCACCAGCGAACGCAGCACCAGCGCCAGCGGCAGTTGCAGCGGCATCAGCGGCAGCACCCCGAGACCGCGGCTGAGCAACGGAGGAAACGTCGGAACGGACGACATCTTCACTGGCGGAATTATCCTTCCTGGCCCTGGACCAGCGCACCCCGCGCCGCCCGCCGGCGACGCCTGAAGAATGATCACCTATCCAGCCGGAACGCGCCGGTCTTTGCGCTGAAACAAAGACTGCACCGGAATTCTCGTGATCATCAGCATGTTTGAGAGGAATTATGCCGCGCCGCGACCTGCCGTTGTTCCGCGATCTGCGCGGTTTCATGTCGTACCTCGAGCAGCGCAACGAACTGGTTCGCATTCGTGAACCGGTATCGGTGGTGCAAGAGATCACCGAAATCCACCGCCGCACGCTGCAGGCGGGAGGCCCTGCGCTGCTGTTCGAGAGCCCTGTTCTGCCGGACGGCGCGGTGGCCAAGATGCCGATGCTGGTCAACCTGTTTGGGACGAGGCAACGCGTGGCGTGGGGATTCGGCTGTGATCCCGCCCGGCTCGGCGAACTCGGCCAGGAACTCGCCGAGTTGCGCGAGCCGAGGCCGCCACGGAATTTCGCCGACGCGATCTCAAAATTGCCGCTGGCCCGGGCAGCGATGACGATGCGGCCAAAGCAAACCGGAACGGCGCCGGTCCAGGAGGTCGTGTTGCGCGGCGACGCCGTCGATCTGTCGGCGCTGCCGGCGCCGGTGTGCTGGCCGGGCGAGCCCGGCCCGCTGATCACCTGGCCGCTGGTCATTACCCGACCGCCGGACGGCGACAGCGACGACGATACCAATGTCGGCGTCTATCGCATGCAGGTCATCGGGCGCGACCGCGTCATTCTTCGCTGGCTCGCCCATCGCGGCGGTGCGCGTCACCATTATCGGTGGAAGGCCCAAGGCAGCGACATGCCGGTGGCGGTCGCGATCGGGGCCGATCCGGCCACCATCCTCTCTGCCGTGCTGCCGCTGCCGGACAGGCTGTCGGAATTTCGCTTCGCCGGCCTGCTGCGCGGCGAACGGATGCGACTGTCGCCGGGCATCACGGTACCGATCATGGTGCCCACGGATTCCGAGATCGTGATCGAAGGCATGATCTCGCCGGATGAGACCGCGCCGGAAGGCCCATTTGGCGATCACACCGGATACTACAACGCGGTCGAGGACTTTCCGGTGATGCGGGTCACCGCGATCACGATGCGCCGCCACCCGGTCTATCTGTCGACCTTCACAGGGCGCCCGCCGGACGAGCCGTCGCGGATCGGCGAGGTGCTGAACGATCTGTTCGTGCCACTGGTCAAAAAGCAGCTCCCGGAGATCGTCGATCTGTGGCTGCCGCCAGAAACCTGTTCCTACAGGGTCGCCGTCGCATCGATCGACAAGCGCTATCCCGGCCATGCCCGCCGCATCATGCTGGCGTTGTGGTCGCTGCTGCCGCAGCTCACCTATACGAAATTCCTGATCCTCGTCGATGCGGATATCGACGTTCGAAACTGGGCCGACGTGATGTGGGCGGTCTCCACCCGCTCCGATCCCTCGCGCGATCTGCTGTCGCTGACTGACACGCCCATCGACTACCTCGATTTCGCCTCTCCCAAACCGGGCCTCGGCGGCAAGCTCGGCATCGATGCGACCAACAAGATCGGCAGCGAAACGACCCGCGAATGGGGAACAATCCTGAAAATGAATGACGAAACGATCGTACGGATCGATGCGATCTGGGACCGGCTTGGTATGCCGCCGGGCACGGCACAAGGAGGTGAATCCTGACCGTCCGTCCTCACATCACGAGCCTTCGCCACCGCGTCGTCGTCGGTATCAGCGGCGCATCGGGCGCGGCGCTCGGCCTGCGAATCATCGAGTTGCTGGCTGCCGCGGGTCGATGCGAACTGCACGTGGTCGTAACCTCGAGCGGCGAGCGGACGTTGCGGCATGAAGTGGGCGAGCATGCGATGGCCCGGATCAGCGAACTGGCAGCGAGACGCCATGCCATTGACGACATCGGCGCGAGTATTGCCAGCGGCTCATACCGCACCGCCGGCATGATCGTGGCGCCGTGTTCGATCCGCTCGCTGTCAGCCATCGCCGCCAGCGCCAACGACAACCTGCTGGTTCGCACCGCCGACGTTCACCTCAAGGAGCGGCGCCGGCTGGTGCTGCTGGTACGCGAAAGCCCGCTGCACCTCGGGCATTTGCGGGCGATGGCTGCGGTAACCGAAATCGGCGCCATCGTCGCGCCACCGGTTCCGGCATTCTATGCGCAGCCGCGGTCGGTTGACGAACTCGTCGATCACATCGCCCGCCGCGCGATCGGCCTGCTCGATGAAGACCTCGGTGTCGCCGCGCGCGAATGGGAAGGCTGACGCTGGCTGTGCCGCGGCAGCTTCGCCGGATCAATCCGTCGGCGGTTTACGCGATCCGCGCGGTCCGGCGCTGCCTCCCCGGAACGGTGATTCCGACGACGGCGGCGGAAGCGTAGGCTTGCGGGAAGCCGTTACCTTGCGGACCGCCCAGGCGGCCAGCAGCAGGACGGCGGCGACCACGGCGCTGACGAGTTCGAACAGCGCGCTGAATATCTCGAGCACGCCGAGCGCGTCCAGCGCCCAGATCAGCAGCAACAGCAGGACCAGAATCGTCGTCAGCGTCTCGAACATCGTTCTCTCTCCCGGCGACTTGGTCGCGGGGCCTTCCGGAGAGGTTCAAGCAGCCGGCTTTTGAACGCGCTACTGCCGCAGCCCCGCCTGCCGCAGCAGCGGCAGCACGCGCTCGATGAAGAACGGCAGTTCGTCCTTGAAATTGACGAATGACAGCGTGACGCCGTCGATCCCGGCGGCGTTGAGCCAGAGCAGTTCATCGACGATCTTCTCGGGCCGGCCGATCAGCGGATGCGAACTCAAGCCGCCGGCATAACGCTTGCGCTCGTTGAAGATCTCAACGGTGTCGAGCTGACGGTTCTGGCGCGACATCTTCATGTGATAGTCGACCGCCTCGGTATCGGCATGCGCAACGGCGTAGTGGTGGTAGTAGTCTTCTGCCTCCTGGTCGGTCTCGCGGCACACCACATGCGTCGTGGTGATGATCTGCAGCGGACGGCCTTCGGCATTGCGTTGCGCGGCCAGCGCGCGCACCGGCGGCAGCCCCTCGCCGGCGACGCCGAGCACGGTGACGAGCAGATCGCTGGTCTTCATCGCGAACGCCCGTCCCGCCGGCGAAGACGCCGCCGACATCGTCAGCGGACGTGGACGCTGCACCGGCTGCGGCTTTCCGATCACGCTGGTCAATTGGTAGAATTCGCCGTGATGATCGAAGCGCTCCTTCGAGGTGAAGATGCGGTTCATCACCTCGAACCATTCCATCCCCTGTTCGTAGCGGCGATCGTGCTCGGCCAGCGCATGGCCGAACATGTCGAACTCGCCCTGATTCCATCCGGCGACGATGTTGAGCCCGGCGCGGCCGCCGCTGACGTGATCCACCGTCACCAGCGCTTTGGCCGCAAACACCGGGTGCACCACCGGCACATGCACGGTGGAGAAGATCGTGATCTGTTCGGTCATCGCGCTCAGCGCGGACGCGAACGTAAAGGTCTCGTAGCAGAGCGTGCGGACATCGAGCTCGCCGCCAAATCCCTTCCAGCGCGCAATCGGCAGGATGAACTCGAAGCCGGCGCGATCGACCATTTGCGCGACCTCGGCGATCTCGGCCCAATCCGCCCGCCACCGTTCGGGAACTTTGGTGATGGCAATGCCGCCGTCGGCGTTCAGCGAAAACAGCCCGAGCTTGAGCTTGTTCGAGTTGTGAAGTGCGTTGGGTTTTGCGGGCACGCGGCGGACCTCAAGGTGGCGCAGAGGTACAGGTATCGTGCTACGGGCGGTCGGGGGATGCAAATGGAGGAAGCGGGCTCATAAGCGAGAGCCCGGCTACTTTGCATGGGGTTGTTTTCGATATTTTGGTTGGGGGGCGCGGCCCGCCTGCGCCTTTCAGGCTCCGGCGCGGCAGCCTTCGCTAAGATACAGGCTTGCCTAGCCATAGCTCGCGGAGCGAGCGAAGGCTGGTGGGGGAAGAAGGACTCGAACCTTCGAAGTCATAAGACGGCTGATTTACAGTCAGCTCCCTTTGCCACTCGGGACACTCCCCCGTCCAACAGCATCAAGCCCTATCCGCCAAGGAGGCGGCGATCAGGCCATTGATGACGTTAAGTCCGGGGGCCGATGGCGAGCTCCCGGTCGGGCGCGTTTATGGGCGATGGGCCATGCTAAAGTCAACCAATGGAAGCCACTAAAAAGCGCTCCGAACAGCCGAAATTGCCATAATCCGGAACCCGTGACAGAACCCCTCCCATGAGCGATCGCGATCGAAAGCCCCCATTCCGCCGCGGCGGCGGTAAACCCTTCAAAAAAGGGCCGAAATCCGGTGGGCGGCCCGCCTGGCGAGACCGGGAGGCCAGCTCCGACGGGTCAGTGATTCTCTATGGCTGGCACTCGGTTTCGCTGGCGCTCGCCAACCCGGAACGGCGCATCCGGAAACTGTGGCTGACCGAGAACGCCGCCCGGCGCCTGGCCGACGAGAATATCGACACCAGGGTGGCCCCGGAAATCGTCCGGCCCAGCGACATCGACGCCCGGTTGGGGCCGGATGCCGTCCACCAGGGGCTGCTGGCGGAGGCCGATCCCCTGCCCTCGCCGGAGCTCGACACGCTGCCCCAGGAGGGCATCGTGCTGGTGCTCGACCAGATCACCGACCCGCACAATGTCGGCGCCATCCTGCGCTCGGCCGCGGCCTTTGCGGTCAAGGCCATCGTCACCACCGCCCGCCACAGCCCCGAGGCGACCGGCGTGCTGGCGAAGTCGGCCTCCGGCGCGCTGGAAATGGTTCCTGTCGTGACCGTGCAAAACCTCGCCCGCGCATTGAACGAAATGAACGATCTCGGCTTCCTGACCGTCGGCCTCGACAGCGAGGGCTCCAGCGACCTCGCCTCGGTCGAACTGCGGCAACCCCTGGCGCTGGTGCTCGGCGCCGAGGGCAAGGGCCTGCGGCAGTTGACGCGCGAGACCTGCAGCGTGGTGGCCCGCCTCGACATGCCCGGCGAGATCAAGAGCCTGAACGTCTCGAACGCGGCGGTGCTGGCGCTCTATATCGGCGCATCCAGGCTCGGGCTGATGAAATAGAAAACGCCCGCTCGCGAAACGCGAACGGGCGCAATCTTCAGATCGTTTTCAGATCAGTAGTAGCGGCGCAGCACGTGGTGGCCGTAGTGATACGGCGCGTAACGCGGCGCATAGCCGTGATGGTAGCTCATGCGCGGCGACGGATAGTAGCGCGCCCGCGGAGCGTAGGTGCCGTAGTGGCGATAGCCGTAATGCGGCTGGTAGCCGTAATGCGGGCGGTAGCCGTAGTGGTGGCGATAGCCGTAGTGCGGGCGGGCATAGCCGTAGCCGGACACCGAACCCTCTTCATAGACGCGGGCCGGCGCGAAGTTGCCGGGACCGGTATAGGTCGGGCCCTGGTTGACGTAGTAGTACTGCTGCTCCGGAGCGGCCAGCCGCTCATGGGTGTAGCCGTAGCCGACGCCACCGCCGCAGGGGTTGCAGCCGTAATCGACGACCGGTGCGGGCGCGTAGACCGGCGCGGCGCAAGGGGTGTAACCGCAAGCAAAAGCGGGTGCCGCAGCCATGACGGCGACCGCCGCAACCAATCCAGTAAACAATTGACGCATTACTCTCTCCTGTAGGTGTTTTCGTTTGACGTCGTTTCTTGTCGCGAATTTTCAAAGTGCTTAGTGTGGAAGGTGCTGCGGTCTTGGCGACCTGAAGTCGCGCCTGCCTTGATCCTGTGGTGCATAGATGATCGCGGGCGGATCGACCGGCGGGCTGGACTGCGCCGGCAGCGGCGCCGATTGCGCCGACCACGATTGATGATAGCTCTCGGCCGGCTGCGGCAAGCGGCGGTTGGCCGGCGGCTCGACTTCGAGACGCCCGTAACCGGGTTGACGGCCGGCGCTCGGATAATAATGGCCGACGTTCGGAACCGGATCGATGTAGCGGCCACCATAAACGGTCGGCTGCACCTGCCAGTTCTTGCCGAGCCCCCATTCGCCCTCGACCGCCGCATAGGATGCGTCGACGCCGTTGATGATGATGGGCACGCCGCGATGACCGGGGATCACGACGTCAAAGCCGCCGTCGGCGAACGCCGTCGACGTCATCGCCATCAAGATTGCCAGTGTTACGCCAACGCGCATTGCTCGGTATCCCCCGCCTTCCTCGATCTGCAATCTAATCCAAGGCTCAACCGGAGGGGTTAAAGCGGCGGGCCAAACTGCCGGTAAGCCTAACGCGCCAGCCAAGCTGCCAGTTCAATTGCGAGAAATCGCGATAGCCAATCGTTAACATCCCGGACCTGACCGCCGCCGCCGCCCGCTTTGTTGTCATTTGACCGGCAATATCGCACCATTGCCGCTCCCGAACCGCTGGAAATGCCTGCACATGCCGCCTTCCGAACAGACTGCGAAGCCGAAGCCGAAAAACGTGCTCTGGATCATGTGCGACCAGCTTCGCTACGACTATCTCGGCTGCACCGGCCACCCGGTGCTGAAGACGCCGAACATCGATGCGATGGCCAAGCGCGGCGTGCTGTTCTCCAATGCCTATGTGCAGTCGCCGATCTGCGGCCCGTCGCGGATGTCGTTCTATACCGGCCGCTACATGCGCTCACATGGTTCGCACTGGAACGGCTGGCCGCTGCGCGTCGGTGAGCCGACGCTCGGCGATCACCTGAAGAAGATCGGCGTTCGCAACGTGCTGGTCGGCAAGACCCACATGTCGCCCGACATCGAAGGCCTGAAGAACCTCGGCATCGCACCGGACTCGATCATCGGCGTGCATGTCTCCGAATGCGGCTTCGAGCCGTACGAGCGCGATGACGGCTTGCATCCGACCGGCCGCCCTCGCCCGGCCTACGACAATTATCTGCGGCAGCACGGCTATGACGCCGACAATCCGTGGGAGCACTGGGCCAATTCCGGTGCCGATGACGATGGCCATTTGCAGAACGGCTGGCTATTGGTTCACGCTGACAAGGCTGCGCGTGTGCCGGAGGAGCATTCCGAAACGCCTTACATGACGCGGCGCGCGATGGACTTCATCACGGAAGCCGAAGGGGACGGCCGTCCGTGGTGTTTGCACCTGTCCTATATCAAGCCGCACTGGCCCTATATTGCACCTGAGCCCTACGCCAGCATGTATGCGACGTCGGACGTACAGCCCGCGATCCGCTCCGACCTCGAGCGCGACAACGCGCACCCGGTGTTCGCCGCCTACATGAACATGCGCTACTCGAGGAACATGTCGCGCGACGAGGCGCGCGAAAAAGTCATTCCGACTTATATGGGCCTGATCAAGCAGATCGACGACCAGATGGGCGTGCTGATGCAGTTCCTCGAGGCGCGCGGATTGCTCGATACCACCATGATCGTGTTCACCTCCGACCATGGCGACTATCTCGGCGACCACTGGATGGGCGAGAAGGATCTGTTCCACGAACAGTCGGCGAAGATCCCGCTGATCGTGATCGATCCATCTGAAGCCGCCGACAGCACGCGCGGCACGGTGTGCGACGCACTGGTCGAAGGCATTGATCTCGCGCCGACCTTCATCGATTATTTCGGCAGCAAGCCGCCGGACCATATCCTGGAGGGGCGCTCGCTGCTGCCGCTGTTGCACGGCCCGAAACCTGCCGGCTGGCGCAAGGCGGTGTTCTCCGAATACGACTACGCCATGCAGGACGTCCGCCTGATGCTCGACCAGCCGATCGAACGCTGCCGGCTGTTCATGGTCTATGACGGCCGCTGGAAATACATCCACGCCTCCGGCTTTCGGCCGATGCTCTACGACCTCGAAACCGATCCCGACGAATTTCTCGACCGCGGCGCCGATCCGTCCTGTGCCGAGGTGATCGCGCGGCTGCAGGCCGAATTGTTCGACTGGGCGCTGCATCCGAAGGGACACATAACGACAACGAATGAAAAGATCGCCAATTACGCCAGCCAGCAATTGCAGGTGAAAAACGGCGTCCTGATCGGCATCTGGGACGAAACCGAACTCGGCGCGATCCGGGACAAGATCGGGATCAAGCCTTGAGCGCGCCGAGGCGCATCACTGCAATTGACCCGGCGCCTCGTTCGACCAGCTTTCGGAGGGCTGCGAAGCCGGCTTTTCCACCCGCGCCCGCGACAGCGTAATGCCGAGCAGCAGATAGGTCGCGCAGGTCCACAGCGACTGCCAGTTGGCGAGGCCTTCGTTGAAGGCGATGTAGACCGCCGACATCACGAGCAAACCTGCAAACACCGCCTCCGCAATCGGGCGCGGTCCTGAAGGTCGCGTATTCAATTGCGAAAGCGCCGCGAACGGCACCACGGCCATGGTCAGCGACGCGAACGGGAAATCGCGCCAGCGCCCGTCGAAGATCAACCCCAGCGCGGTTTCCACCGCGACCAGCGTGACCGCGATCAGCGTGAAGCCGAGCAGCGTCGTCGTCAGCATCTGCGTTCGCCGCTCCGGCGGTCCCAGCAGGTCGAGAAAGACGGGAATCGGCCGCTCCGACATCAGCGCGTGGGTGGCGAGCAACGGCGATGCGATGCCGGTCGCCACCAGAATGCCCTGACGCAGCCAGCCGTCGAAGCCAAAACTCTCGCAGAGCATCTTGTCGATGGCTACCCCGAGCAGGATGCCGCCGACGGTGGCCGATATCCCGACCGCCACCCACGCCGCCAATCGCGGCGACGATGGCCGCCGTCGCAGCGTCAGCCCCGCGGTCGCGAAGACAAGCGTGCAAAACGCGAGGCCGAGCACCGTGTGCAGTTTCCAGAGCGGGTAGTTGCCGATCGGAACGCCGGGGGGATATTTCAGCTTGCGATCGCCGGCATTGAACATGCCCCAATTGCCGCCAACGGTTCCTTCCCACTTGCGCTTCCACGGCTCGTCATACGCCTCAAACAGGTTGACGCGAAACTTCTCGGTGCGCGCGCGCTCGAGCAGTTCGGAAATGAACCGGGCCTGATTGATGCGCGAGGCCAGCGAGCCATCGCGCATCCGCCCCTGGCTCGGCCAGCCGGCCTCCCCGATCAGGATCTCCTTGCCGGGAAAGGCGACCATAACCTGCTTGCGGATGCTGTCGGCGTGAGCGGCCGCGTCCTCGGCGCGCGGCGGCGCGTCTTCCCAATAGGGCAGCATGTGCACGGTAACGAAATCGACGTCGGCGCCGATCTCGCGATAGCGCAGCCAGAATTCCCAAACGTCGGCATAGGTCACGGGAACATGGACGCGGGGCTTCACCGAGCGGATGAATTCGCGGAGATCGGATACGGTCATCTCGCCGCGCAGCAACACTTCGCTGCCGACAATCACCGCGGTGACCGAATCGGGATGATCGTTGGCCAGTGCGACCGTGGTGTTGATCAGCGTGACGTTCTTGGCGCGATCGCGGCCGAGCCAGACGCCGAGCAGAACCTTCAGTCCGACTTTGGAGGCCAGCTCAGGCACCTTGTCGAGGCCGTTCTCGATCGAATAGGTGCGGATGCACTTGGTGACCTTGGCAAGCCCGGCGAGATCCTCGGCGAGTTGCTCGGGAGCGACGATCAGATGCGGATTGTGCGGCGTCTGCTCGCCGCGGAAAGGCGAGTAAGAGACGCATTCGAGCTTGGCCTCGGGATCGATCGGCGCATGCACCAGCGTCACTGGCGCTGCCAGCCACCACCATGCCGCGACAATCAATCCGACCGAAACGAAGAAGAGCGGCAATGACGTACGCAGGGTATTGGGCGTGCGCAAGGCTGTCGGTCCTGTCCTCAGGCGTGCTTGAATGGATGTTCACGCCGTTTGCGCGACTTCGCCCGACCTCGTAACATGTCAGTTCGACCAGCATCAAGGTCGGCCGCAAAGGCTGAGCTCTGCTTTTGCCGCATATTTGCCTCGATTCCGAACACGTGAAGCGATGTCGTTGCTGAAATTCTCCCGGCGCAAGTTCGCCAAAATCCAATTCCTGAATATCTTGGGCTGGTCGGCGCTCGGACCGTCCGCAAGCGTCCCGATTCACGACGCCGCGGCCCAAAATCTGCCAGGGGAAGACCGGGGCGCGCTGCCCGGCTTTCCGGACGGCTTTCTCTGGGGTACGGCGACCTCGTCCTATCAGATCGAAGGCGCCGTCAGCGAGGACGGCCGCGGCCCATCGATCTGGGATCTGTTCGTGCGCCAGCCGGGCACGATCTCGGACAAGAGCACCGGCGACATCGCCTGCGATCATTATCATCGCTACAAGGAAGACGTGCAGTTGATGAAGACGCTGGGCGCGACGGCCTATCGGTTTTCGATCGCGTGGCCGCGGGTTTTCCCTGATGGTGCCGGCAGGCCTAATCCAAAAGGCATCGACTTCTACGACCGCCTGCTCGACGAATTGTTGGCCAACGGCATCGAGCCGTTTGCAACGCTGTATCACTGGGACCTGCCGCAAGCGCTGCAGGCCCGCTTCGGCGGCTGGACGTCGCGCGACACGCCGAAGGCGTTCGCGGATTACACCGCCCATGTCGCCGGCCGGCTCAGCGACCGCGTCAAACACTTCTTCACGATCAATGAATGCTCGCGCACGGTTTCACTCGGCCATCAATACGGCTCCGATGCGCCCGGCCTCAAATTGCCGCAGGCGGAATTGAACCAGGTCCGCCACCACATCGCGCTCGGCCATGGCCTTGCGGTGCAGGCGATCCGGGCGCATGGACGTGCCGGCACCAAGGTCGGTCCGGCGGAAAACGCCGTGAGCTGCATCCCTGCGATCGACACGCCGGCCAACGTCCGCGCCGCCGAAATCGCCATGCGCGAACTCAATGCCGGCTATCTGACCGTGATGCTGGAAGGAAAATACACCGACGGCTATCTGGCAAAGCTCGGCAGCGACGCGCCGAAGTTCACGCCCGAAGAGCTCCGCATCATTTCGTCGCCGGTCGATTTCGTCGGCCTCAACGTCTACATGCCCGACCATTACGTCGTGGCCGCCGACAATGACCAGGGCTACACGCTGGCGCCCTTCCCGGCTTCGTTTCCGCACATGGATGCGCGCTGGCTCCGTTTCGGCCCCGAGACCATGTACTGGACGCCACGTCATGTCGCCAAACTCTGGAACGTCAAGTCGATCTACATCACCGAGAACGGCACGTCCGGGGCCGACCAGCCCGCCGCCGACGGCAGCATCTCCGACCTCGATCGCGTGATGTATCTGCGCAACTACCTCGCGCAGTTGCAGCGTGCGACCGCCGAAGGCGTGCCGGTGCACGGCTACTTCCTGTGGAGCTTGCTGGACAACTTCGAATGGTCGGACGGATTTGAAAAACGTTTCGGTCTCTACCGGGTCGATTTCGACACGCAGGCCCGCACGCCCAAACTCAGCGCATCGTTCTTTCGCGAGACCATCAAGCGAAACGCGGTCGTTTGATTTGGCTTTTTCTTTTGACGCGTTTTCTTCGCGCGAACCGGGATCCACTTCGCTTGAAAAGCGCTATGGATCCTTGCGCAGCCCCTTGCCCAGCGCCTCGTACATGACGGTCTTGAGCTCCAGTTGAATGTCCCCGCCCTGTGTCGGCGAATGCACCATGAAGATGGCGAACAGGTCGTCGACCGGATCGACGAAATAGAAGGCGCCGCCGGCGCCATCCCAGCGATATTCGCCGAGCGGCCAGGTGGTCCCTTCCGGAGGCGACGTGCGGATGGCAAAGCCGAGACCGAAGCCGCTATTCGGTGACGGAAAATAGAAGGGGTCGTGGATGATGCCGGTCTCAGGTCCGATCTGGTCCGTCGTCATCAACTTCACGGTCTCGGGCTTGAGATATTGCTTTCCGTTCAACGTGCCCTTGTTGATCAGCATCTCCAGGAAGTGCGCGTAATCTCCGATCGTGGTGTTGAGACCGGCGCCACCGGATTCAAAGCGCCGCGGCAATGTCGGATCGATGATGCCGGCCAACGGGCGACTGAACACATCTGCGGGCAATGGCCGGGCGATGCGCGGCCAGTCTTTCTTGTCGGCGACAAAGTAGCTGGTGTCGGGCATATGAAGCGGATCGAACAGCCTCTGCTTTTCGAACTGGAACAGCGACTGCCCCGACACCACCTCGATGATGCGGCCGAGCACGTCGACCGAATGGCCGTAGTCCCAGCGCACGGCGGGCTGGTCGGCGAGCGGCAATACGGCGATGCGGTCGGCGAAATCGGCGTTGGAGGGATCGCCGGCGAACAGGGAGGGATCGCCGTAGAGTTTGCGCACCACGCCCTCGCCGTAGAAGCCGTAGGTGATACCGGATGTATGCCGCAGCAGGTCCCTGATGGTGATCGGCCGCTTCAGCGGCACCAGCCTGAGCGGCCGCTGCCCGGCTTCGTCGGAATCGTCGACGCCCACCTTGGCATGGGCGAATGACCCGATGTATTTCTCGACGGGATCGTCAAGCGACAGCTTGCCTTCCTCCACCAGCATCATCGCGGCCACCGAGGTGACGGCCTTCGTCATCGAGTAAACCTGGAAGATCGTGTCCGCCGTCATCGGTACTTGCGTGGCGGGATCGCGCACACCAAAACTCTGCAGATAGACCGGCTTGCCGTGCTGCTCGATCAGCAGCACACCGCCGGCAATCTTGCCCTCTGCAACCTTTTGCCGAACGATGTCACCGAGCCGATCCAGCGCGGCATGCGAAAACGTCGGCGCCTGCGGCGTGGCCGGTTCCGCTTGGGCGAGGCTTGCGAACATCGCGAATACGAGCGCGACGACGATCGCGGCAGGTACACGCTGGGCACCGGCATCTGGCATCAATGACTTCCCCGGAAGGCCCGGCTCCACCTCAGTTCGTGATCTTGTATCCGGTCGCCTTCACGATCGGCTGCCAGAATGCGGTGTTGGCGGCGAGTTCCCGCGTCAGACCTTCAGGCGTCGAACCAACCGGAATCAGGCCGATCGCCAGCAGCTTTTCGCGGACCTCCGGCTTCGCAAGTGCTGCGGCGGCGGCCTCGCTCACCTGCTTGGCGAAGGCGGCTGACGCCCCTGCCGGCAGCCACATGCCGTACCAGGCGTCGGCCACCAGATCGACGCCGAATTCCTTCAGGGTCGGCACCTCCAGGAACGGCGACCGCTCGGCGCTGGTCACCGCCAGAACCCTGACCGCGCCGGCGCGGTGCTGCGGGATGGCGTCGGTCAGCGTACCGATCGCAAACGGCAGATGGCCGCCGACGAGGTCGTTCATGATCGGCGCCCCGCCGCGATAGGCCACCCGGGTCATCTTGATGCCCAGCACCTGCTCGAGCCGCGAGCCGGCGAAATGCGGAATGGTTCCGTTGCTCGGCACACCGAACGTCGCCTTGTCCGGATTGGCCTTCAGCCAGGCCACGAACTGGGGGAAATCCTTGGCATCCACGGCCGGACCCACCACGACGCAGAATTCGAAACGGGCCAGTTGCGCGACCGGGACAAAGTCCTTGGCGGTATCGAAGGTCGGCTGCGTTTCGACCATCGGCAGCAGGTACATGGTCGGCCCGGTGGTCACGAGGATGGTGGTGCCGTCTGGATTGGCCGCCTTTACCGCCTTGATTCCGATCAGGCCGTCGCCGCCGGTGCGGTTCTCGACGATGATGTTGCGATCGAGCGCCGGGCCCATATGCTGCGCCAGCACCCGGCACAGTGCATCGCCACCGCCGCCGGCCGCGAACGGGAATATGATCTTCGTCAGCGGGCCGGATTGCGCGAACGCTTGACCTGATGCCGCCGCCAGCGCGCAGGCCGCGCTTCCGGCCAGAAAATCCCGGCGCTTCATCCCGTCCTCCAAACCATTTTTCGCACTACACCAATCCCCGGCGCAGGCGGCAATCCGGCATTAGGCCTACACCGGGGCGAACCGCGCAACATCGATCGCCGGGAGCTGGAACCTCACACCGGTTTGAAGATCGCGCAACCGGCCAGGCGGAACATCGAGGCTCGCCCTCGGTTGCCTTCGTTCCCGCCTCTTCAGGAGAACCGATATGACACGGACCGACAAGACAAGATTTGGAATTTTCGGCGCCGCCGCACTGATCGCCTCCGCGCTCGCGAGCCCCGCACTGGCGCAGGAGGTCGTCACCAATCCCGGCTACTGCGCCCAGTTCTATCCCAACGCCAATTGCCAGAACAAAGGCCCCGGCAATCCGTACCGCAACGGCTACTACCAGGGTCAGGTCACCTACCAGCATCAGGACTGGCAGGATCGCGGCTATCGGCACGATCGCCGCTGGCGCGACAGCTACAATCGCTATGACAGCGACGGCTTCTGGCCGGGCGCCGTCGCAGCCGGCGTGGTCGGCGGCGCCGTCGGCACCGCAGCCGCGATAGCCACCGCCCCGATCGGCGGCGACAACTACGCGCGCCGCAACGGGTTTGTCTGCACCCCCGGCACCACGTTCCGCGGCGAGGACGGGCGGCTGCATCTCTGCCAGTAAGGCAGCGCCACCGGACAACGAAAAGGTGGCCTCGGGGCCGCCTTTCTCATGCGTGACGAGCTGCCGAGCGCTGGATCGTGAACTGGTTCGTGAACTGGTTCCTGGGTTCTGGCCCTTTGCGGACAAGTCTGGTATTCGAGCCGCCGAAGACGCGTTGGTCACGGCCGCATCGGTCACCTGCCAACCCGCTCGATTTCGCCGGTTTAGCTCAGCGGTAGAGCAGCGGTTTTGTAAACCGAAGGTCGGGAGTTCAATCCTCTCAACCGGCACCATTTCCACGGAACGAACACCCCCCTGCCACGTTCTCTCCGCATGAAAATTCGCGAAGAAAACTGCAACATGTTCCTGCTCGCCGTGGTCACGGTGTTCACCGTGATCGTCGCCGTCAGCACCAGTCTGGTGGGGCCGGCCGAGCAGGCCCCGCTCCGGCTCGCCGCGCACACCGAACAGACGCATCCTGCCGGCAAGCCGATCGTCTATGTCGCCGACCAACCCGCGGTTCGCGTGGTCGGCGCGCCGTTCGTCCCCAACACCATTCCGCGCGAACGATAGACATGTTGCCGTAGCGGTAGCGGGATCATCCCTTGTTCCCGCTGACGTGCGCCAAGTGTCACCCTTTTGTCACCTCGCGCGCAAAACCGACACCGTCCCCTTCCAAATCACGAGCGGCCCTTGATTCCAGAAAAGCCATTTGCTGGTGTTAGATGGGCTGAGGTGTCTCATGAAATGGATGAGGGAACGCGATCTCCTGATCGCGCAGACGATGGCATTTGTTCAATCGGTAACCGGCAGGAAGCCGGAGGCCGAGAAGACCGTTGCGACGTCGGTGACGATAACCGCGATCGAGACATCCGACACGGCGTCGAACCTGCCTGACATCGAGGCGCTGATGGCCGAGGCACTCTCGGCCGAGCTGCCGAAGCGGGTGCCGCAACAATCATCACCGGAACTGCCGCGTCCGGTACAGACGATCGCCCAAGCCGATCTGCGCAGTGGCTTTCAGTCGGAAATCTCGGAGATCAAGGCACGGGTCGCCAACTTCCGCGCCCACCAGCAGCGGTTCAACGAGGAACGTGAAGCCTATTGCAGCGCCACCATGGCCAAGGTTCACGCGGCGCTGCGCGAGATGCCGACGGGACCGCGGGCAGGCAAATAGCCCGCTGCTCCATTCGGTTTTTGCGCATGACGATTTGACGCCCGCACCTCCTGCGAGCGTTCGCATTTGGGCAGCCGCGTGACCGTCAGATCTTCCCTATCTTCTCCAGCACCGGGAGGAGATGCGTCAGAAATCCTTGCGGATCTTCGCTCATCGGGAAATGACCGAGGCCCTTCATGATGGTGACCTCCGAACCCGCAATGCTGTTCGCCACCGCCAGCGTCTCCTCCGGCGTGCAGGAGTAGTCGTACTCGCCGGACAACAGAAACAGCGGACAGCGTTGGGTGGCGATCTGCGCCACCCGGCCGCGGATATCACCGTCGAGCTTGTAGAAATAAAGATCGCCTTTGAACACGCCGGGGCCGCCCTGCATGTAGTGCCACAGCGTCTCCCAGCGCTCGCTGTCCGGCGCGTCGGGGCCGACCAGCCCGGAGACGATGGCGCCGCAGACCTCGCCGCCATGCACGTCGGCCCGGTGCAGGAAGTTGAGGTCGTAATAGGGATCGACATGGGCGCCGGCCTGCAGGCCGATGATGGCGCGGAAACGTTCGGGATGTTCCAGCGCCAGATGCAGCGCGATGCGGCCGCCGATCGAGCAGCCCATCACGATCGGCCGGTCGAGTTCGAGGGCTGCGGAAATCTCCAGAACCATCGCCGTGTATTGTGCCGAGGTGAGCTGGTACTCCTCGTTGTGCCAGCCCGACGGCGGCGACGATTTACCGTGCCAGGGCATGTCGAAGGCGATGACGCGATGTCTTGCGGTGACGCGCGCGTCGTTCATCAGGCCGCGATACTGCCGCCCGTCGCTGCCCGCAGTGTGCAGGCACAACAGCGGCGTGCCCTCGCCCGCCTCCTCGACATAGATGCGATGCGGCCGGCCGAACAGATCGAGATGCATGTAGCGGCCGATGATCGGCTCGAACCTCGCCTTCATGCCACCGCTCCCGTCGCGCGCAGCTTGGCCAGCGCCTCCTTGAAGTAGCGCAGGTGCGACATGAAGACCTGCAGATTGCCCTCGGCTTTCAGCACCCGCCGCTTGATCAGCGCCAGCAGGTCGTTGGAGCCCGGCGGTGGCCTTTGGCTCCAGAATTTCTGCCACTCGTCCTCAGGCGCGCGCAACGCAAATGACGAGGACGGCATCACGAACGGGCCTCGCGTCACCGACACGATGCGGCCTTCGAAAATCTGGATCAGCCAGGGGGTCTGCCCGACCTCCAGCAGGAAATTCGTCGTCAGATACCGGCCACGCCGGACCAGCGCCGCATCCTCATTGACCCGCTGTTGCAGCGTTTCGATCATTTCCGCCCCTGCACTTTTTTGCCGGACCGCGCGCGGCCCGATGTTGTCTTTGTCCATGATCAGGGGAACGGGCCCGGCGTCAATGACCCGGGATTAGAGCCACGCGCATACCAGCGCCACGTTGGTCGCGCAGGCGGCGAACAGCGCAACGGTCAGCGTGAGCAGGACGCGCTCGCAGGAGCTCTGGAGGATCGTTCTCATGGCCGGAAACATCCGGCGATTCTAGCGGAGGAGTCTCGGGGATTCTTTTTCGCCGGATTTACGTCTCGTTAGGGACTCAGGGCCTTCCCCAAAATGGGCCGAAACGGACGGATTTAGGGACGAATTTGCCCCGAACATGCCTGCCCGGCCCGAAAACGGGTCGTGAAACCAGGACGGCAGCTTCCGCGTTGATCGTCTTTAGCGGAGCCCACCATGCCCTACGCGCTGTTCTCGAACGACGCCAAGCTGAGCAAGACCTACCCGACCGAAGCCGACGTCTGGAAGGTCGCGCAGAAGAGCGGTCTCGTGGTCGACGCCGTCTCCGAGGAGGAAAAGGCCGCGCCGCGGCCGGTGCTGGACAACGATTACGAGATCCGGCCGTGCCAGCCCGAACCGCATGAAGACCCGGCCAGAAACAAGGCGGACGCCGAGCGCGACGCCCGGCTGGCGCCGCTGCTGGGCTGACGATCCGCTGAAGTCATGTTCATGAAGAAGAGACGGCCGGCCACCTGCCCGCCGCGATCGCGGGCCGGGCTGAAAACCTGCAGTTGAGGGCCCTAAGGCGTCGCTGACACCAGTGAGGCCTGCTCCGCAGCCAACGAAACGCACGCCTTGCGCCGGTGCAGTCCCCTGATCGCGCCGGTGACTTTCAGCACCTTGCCCGCCGGACACGACGTGTCCTGCACAAAGGCGATTTCATAGGGTGCCATGATCAACGGTTCGGATTTCAGAACTGTCTGCGCAAGACATGGGAATGCCGCAGCGGAAAAAATCAGCCCTAACGCAAATGCACGCATGTGAGATGTCCAACCAGCCGGCGGCACCATAATAACTCAACGTGACGGAAAAGTTTCATGCGCTGCAAAATAATTTTTCGGCGACACAAAAAACGCCGGCCATGCGCCTTGACCGAGCAGCCGACAACAAAAAAGGCCGGCGGGAAGCCGGCCTTTTCGCATCTCGTGTGAGCTGGCGATCAATATTTGGCGGCGACCGGGCCACCCCAACCAAACCGGTAGTTCACGCCGACCTTGACGGTGTGTTCGTCGTTCCGGAACGACCTCCCGGCGATGTCGGCCGGGCCGGTCGCGAAGGTGGTGTTGCCGAAATTGTAGTACTGGTACTCGGCCTTGGCCGACCAGTTCGGGGCGAACATGTATTCGAGGCCGCCGCCGACGGTATAGCCGTCCTTGTGGTTGCCATTGGTGGTAAAGCCCTGCGGCACGCCGGCATTGGTCACGCCGATGCCATTGCCGTCCCGCCAGGCATAACCGCCCTTGGCGTAGAGCAGCGCCGGACCCCAGGTGTAGCCGACGCGACCGGTGACCGAGCCGAGCTGGTTGGTATTGGTGTTCACCAGCGTACCGCCCGGGAACAGCACCCCGTTGTTATTGTTGGTGGGCAGCCAGCTATACTGGGCTTCGACGCCCATCACCCAGTTGGGTGCGAACTGATAGTCGAAACCACCCTGGACGCCGCCCAGGAAGCGGGCGTCGCTGCCCTGCAGGGAGCTGTTGCCGGCAAAGGCGCCCCCGAGATGGCCGCCGATATAGAAGCCGGTCCAGTTATAGACCAGCGCCGGCGCGGTATAGACCGGCGCCTTGCTATAGGTGCGGGCCGGCATGTCAGCCGCGAACGCAGGAGCCGCCGCCAAAGTGACGGACATGGCGGCCAGCGCGACAGTGCCAAGCAGAAACTTTTTCATCTTCGATCCCCGTAACTTACGTTGCGATATCAATCCAAACAACGTGACCTCAATTAGGTTGCTTTGCGGCAATGCCGGGGACACCGATGGTGCTCAACTGTGACGGCGCGGCCACAAAACGCTTTGGTTCCTTCGCATGTAAGGTTTTTCCCTGCGTTAATCCGCAGGGTTCTCGATTTGTTGATGTCGCGGACGATTAAGGCGAGGTTCAAGGATCGCCGAAAAGTGATCGGATTTCGCTTACCTTTTCGGCCTTGAACCGGGCTCCGGGAGCGGTCCGCAACCGGGCCCGCCTGGGCCGGACCCGGCGCCCTACCGCGTCAGCTTTTCCATCTCGGGAAACGACTGATAGACCGCGCCGGCGCAGGGCTCGCCGGCATTTTCGATGACCCGGTCGAGCCGGCCATCGACAAACAGGATCCCGCGTTCGCGCGGCTCGCGGTAGCTGCCGTCAGCTTCACGTGGGCTGAAGCGCAAGCAGACGACATAGCGCAACCGCCCGCCGACGACGCGCTGGACCGGCTCGGCCATCGCGGCCGAGCGCACGCCGACGGGGTTGTTGAGGTAGGTGCGCAGTAACGCCAGCACTTCGGTGCGGTAATTGTTCGGAAACGGCTGGTTGGCGACGCCGCGATCGTCGGTATAGGTGATCGAACGGCTTTCATCGCCGCCGGCGCAGGCCGAAAGCGCGATCGGCAGCAACAGGATCGCCGCAAGTTTTGCTGATGTCCCCAAGCGAAACTCTCTGTTCCGGGCGTAACCCGGCGGTCGTAACCCGAACGTGGCACTCTTAGACCGCCTTGCGCCGAATTGGAATTCGCATCTCGGCGATCGAAACGCACCAGCCCAAAGCACCAGCCCACGGGCCATGGGGGATGGCGCGTGGGCTGGGCCGTTATCCGCGGGCGCGGCGGGCAATGGGGGCGATTTGAACGCGCCGGCGGATTATCCGAACTGCTCGTTTCAGCCGCGCTTGGGCGCCGGCGTCACGTGCTTGACCGCGAGTTTCGGCGCGGCGTGGGTCTTGGCCTTCAGCGCACCCATGTGCTTGTGGTGGCGATGATGGCGAAAGTGCTTGTGATGGCCCATGCGCGCATTGGCGTTCAGGAACTTCGACTTCGCGGTATCGGCCTTGATCACCGGCGCCTGCACGGTCTTGGTGACCGGCGCTTTGATCGCGGTGTTCGCGGTGGCCTTGCCGGGTGCGGCGGCGAGCGCGGGAGCAGCCAGAACGGAAACGGCAACGAGCGCTGCAGAAATGGTCTTCAACATGGTTGGCTCCTCTTCAGGGGATCGCTGGCATCTCCGGCCGGATGACCGGTGTCGCTGATCATGGAGATGACCTTAGCGACCGCGCGCTGAACCCGTTCTGAAGCGGAATGACGGACTTCGTTCATCTCGATGACATCTTGGTCATGTTCGAGATTTCAAAGCGCCACCTGCTCACGCAAATTTTGCCGCGATCGGAGCGGAAAACCGGGAATGTTTGGAACAACCGGGGGTTCAATTCACCAGCCGTCGGTGTAGGCTTACCGAACCGGCCATCAGGAGAGATGCATGAACAAACTTGCCATCAGGCTTTTGACGCTCGCAATGCTGTCGCTGACGCTCGCGGCAGCTCCCATCGTTACCGTGGTCTACGCCGCCCCGGACAACGATCCGCCGCCGCCGGACAAGGGCAAGAAGAAGAAATCCTCTGAAGTGCGCCCCTCCAGTCAGCAGACTGCGTTCGCTGACGGCTATCGCGCTGCCTATGCCACCATCTACGACCGCCACGACTACGCCTCGGCGATTGCGCAGCTCAAGGCGCTCGGTCGCGACGACAGCGCCGCCGTCGCCAACCTGATCGGCTACTCCTACCGCAAGCTCGGCGACTACAAGGTGTCGCAGGTCTGGTACGAGCGCGCGCTGCAGGCCGATCCGAACCACGTCAAGACCTGGCAGTATTACGGCCTGTGGCAGCTCGAACAGGGCAACCGCGACCAGGCGCAGTATCACCTCAACAAGATCGCCCAGCTCACCGGCACCGGCAGCGACGAGTATCGCTCGCTCTCGGAAGCCATGGAGAAGCCGCCGGGCACCGGACTGGTGTACTGAGCCAGCCGACGGGAATTCAGCCGGCGCGGCAACGAGCTGCGCCGGCTTTTTCGTAGCGTTTTCGAGTGAAGTGGATTCCGGTTCACGTGAAGAAAACGCGTCAAAAAAGACCACTACTTCATCAGCGTCTGAACTTCCGCGCGGAATGCCTGACGCGCGCCGTCGCGCGAATAGAACATGTGCCCGCCGGGATAGACCACGAGCTTGACCCGGCTCGGATCGCCATAGGCCGGCAACTGGTCGAGCAGAACCTTCGAGGCGAAATAGGGCGTCGCCAGATCGAACATGCCGTGCCCGACCAGCAATTTCAGTTTCGGATCGAACGCGAGGATCTGCCGGAGCTGTCGCATCGACTCGGCCGGATTTTGGCCGCGGCCGAAATCCCAGGCCTTGTTCACGCTGTCGTTGAGCAAGTGGTACGAACCGTCTGGCCGCCAATTCAATTTTCGCGTGGTGAGATCGACCGCGGCGCTGGTCAAGGGCGCCAGCAGCGGATCGCCTGAGGGATCGCCGAACAGGGAGTAGCTGGAATCCGGATAGGGATCGAAGCCCGAAACCGAGGCGTCATAGCGCCCGGTCACCAGGCCGCTGCGGCGATCGAACTCGCGGCGGAATTCGCCGATCTCGAAGCGGCCGGCGAGCCGGCGGCTCACTGCCTGATCGATCCCGGTCAGTTGCGCCACCTTGTCGGACACCCGTGTCGTCGCCTCCTTGTCGGCCTGCCCCTTGATCAGGTCGGTCAGGAACTCGCCCTGCGCGTAACGTTCGACCTCGGCGAGATCGGCGCGGGTCGTTGGGCCCTTCCCTGCCCCCCTGGCCTCGCGCGCCACCGCGGCCATGGTTGGAAGGCTGTAGACATATTGCAGCAGGCTCGAGCCGGAGTAGTCGCGGAAGTCCAAGACCGGCGACACCAGGACCAGCCCGCGCACGCCGACGCCCTGCTGGGTTTGCAGCTCGCGCACCATCTTGGGCCCGCGAATGCCGCCGTAGCTTTCGCCCGCCAGGTATTTCGGCGACAGCAGGCGGTCGTTTTTCTCCAGCCAGCGCCGGATCACCAGCGCAAGCGAACTGACATCGCCATCGACGGAAAAGAACCGCTTGCGCGCGTCCTCGCCGGACGCAACGAAGCGGCTGTAGCCGGTGCCGACCGGGTCGATGAAGACGAGATCGGTGAAGTCGAGCCAGGTCTCGGCATTGGGCAACAGGTCGGGCGACGCGGAAGCCACCGCCCCGTCGCCCGTGATCGACAACCGCCACGGCCCGGCATCGCCGAGTTGCAGCCAGGCCGAAGAGGCGCCCGGCCCGCCATTGAACAGGAATGTCACCGGGCGATTGCCGCGGTCGGTGCCGTCGAGCTGGTAGGCGGTGTAGGCGATATCGGCCTGCGGCTCGCCCTTGTCATCGAAGATGCGGATCGAGCCTGCGGTCGCGGTGAAATTGAGCGTACGCCCGGGCAGCGCCAACGTCTGCTTGGTGGTCGAATCGGGTGGCAATCGGTGTTGTTCGGCCGCCGATGGCGCGCTGGCGGCATCGCCGCCACGGCGGCTTCCCCCCTTCTGGCCCGAGGGCGCCTGCTCCGGCGCCGCTGCGGCGGGTTGCTGCCTTGACGGCGGCGGCGTTTCGTCATCGGCCCGGGCAAAAGTGCCGGCGCCGGTCGTCATGGACAAGGTGAGAAGCGCAATCATCACACGTGTGCGGTGCTTCATCGCCAGTCCAAAAGCCATAGTGTCGCCTCCCTGTTTCGTCACAGTGTAGCCGAGGCGGAGGCCTGTCGGCGGAGTCGAGAAATTAAACATCGGTAACGGAGCGATGGCAGGCGCGGCCAAATCTGGCGCATCATCAGGTCTGGCGCATCATGAAGTGACGTCGATCACACACAGGCTGCGACCGACTGCGTATTTGATCCCACAGCCCATAGCGAGATAGTGGATTGCCGGTCCGGACCGGGACACGGCTGAATGGAAATTGGAATGAAACGAGCAATTGCGGTGTGTGTCGGCCTGCTGGCTCCGCTAGCGCACGCGGCGGCGGAGCAGCCGGTCGCGATCGTCGAGGACGTCCAGGGCAAGGTCACCGGCGCCGAATTCATGGACTATCTGACGCCCAAAACCGTGATCAAGCTGACGGCGAACAGTTCGATCGTGATCAGCTATCTCAAATCCTGCCGGCGCGAAAAGATCGACGGCATCGGCACCGTCATCGTCGGCACCGACGAGAGCCTGGTGCACCTTGCTTCGGTCAAGGACGAGAAGACCGACTGCGACGCCAGCCATGCGCATGCGACCACCCGCGAGACCAGCGAAGTCGCCGCCACCCTGGTGCGAAGCCTCGGCGCAAAAGAGATCAAGCCGCAGCTTACGCTGTTCGGCGCCTCGCCGCTGGTGCAGGCTACCGGGCCCGGCACGCTGCTCGTCGAGCGGCTCGACGTGTCCGGCGAACGTCAGCAGATCAACCTCGACGGCAAGCAGGCGAAAGGCAGGTTTTACGATTTCGCTGCAGCCAACAAGGCATTGAGCCCCGGCGGCATCTATTCCGTGAAATTCAAATCGTCCCACATCGTGCTGCGGGTGGACGCCAGTGCCAAGCCGGGCACGACGCCGATCGTCGGCCGGCTGGTGCGGATGGATTGAGGGACGTGCCGGGCCCACGATCTTGAATATCGGGCGCACCACCCGCGATCTGGCTGCAATCGCGGCCATCGCGCTGATCTGCGCCGCGATCTCGGTCTCGCCTCCGCTCAAGACCATCCATGGCTGGTCGATCGATATTCTCACGGCGCTGCGCTGGGAGATGTTCGGCCTGCGGCACGATCCGGCCGCGTCGCCTGCGGTGGTCGTCGCGATTGACGAGGAGAGCTATCGCGCGGCGCCCTTCAAGGGTTCGCCGACGCTGACCTGGACCAATGAGGTCGGCCGCGTGCTGGCGGCGATTGTCGAAGGCGGCGCGAAGGTCGTGGGCTTCGACATCGTGATCCCTACCTCGCTCGAGCAATCCGAGATTCCGTTTGGCGACGGCGCGCTCGGCGACAAGGTCCGCGGCTTCGACCGCGATTTCCTCCGCGCCCTCGCCTCCGCAGGCGGCGCCGGCAAGGTCGTGCTGGGCGAGGTGCTGCGCGGCGACCAGCCGATCCGCCCCTCGCAGGGACAGCGCATTGCGGTTCGCCAACAGCAGAACATCAGGCCGCTCAACGTCTATACCGACCGGGACGATACCGTTCGCCGGGTGCCGCTCAGCTTTCCCGTGACCGGCGCCGCGCCATTGCCCGGGATGGCGCTCGAACTGGCGGCGCGGGCCCTCAAGGCTGCCCCCGAATTTTCAGCCGACGGCACGGCAACGCTCGCCGGCTACCGCATTCCGGGCGAGATCGCCAATACCATGACCGTCAATTTCGAAGGCGGCGCGAATGACATCCCGACGTTCTCCTTCGCAGATCTTCGCTTCTGCGCGACCGGCGACAACAAGGAGTATTTCCGGCGCTGGTTCGAAGGCAAAGTGGTCATTTTCGGCACCGTCGTCGATTCCGATGACCGCCGGCTCACCTCGAAAAGATTCGCGACCGGCCGCGAAGGCGCGCGCGTAACGCACTGCACGACCGAGACCAGGCCCGTGAACGTCGACTTCAAGCGCAGCTCGATCGCGGGCGTGTATATCCATGCGACAGCGGTCAACAACCTGATCCGGCAGGACGCCGCCATCGAGCTCGGCGGCCTTGCGATATTCCTGATCGCGGCGCTGGTCGCGGCATTTGCGGCCACCGTCGCGTGGCTGGTCAAGCCGATCAACGCCGCCTTGATCTATGGCGCATTTGTCGTCGTCGCCGTGACCGGCGCGGCCGCAGCCTTCAACTACGCCCTCGTCATTCCCGTTGTCGAACCGTCCCTCGCAGGGCTTGCGGCGCTGGCGGCCATGGTCGGCTATCGCTTCGCCGTTTCCGACAAGGACCGGCGGCTGCTGGCCAACAGCTTTGCGCTCTACCTCGCCCCTGACGTCATCGACCGGATGCTGAAATCGAACAAGCTGCCCGAACTCGGCGGCGAGAACCGCAACGTCACGATCTTCTTTTCCGATATCGAAGGCTTTTCGCAGATCGCCGAGAGAATGCCCGCGCAGGATCTGATGCAGTTGATGAATGAATACCTGTCTGCAATGACCGATATCATCGAGCGCCACGGCGGCTATGTCGACAAATATATCGGCGATTCCATCGTCGCCCTGTTCGGCGCGCCGGCCGACGACCCCGACCATGCGGCCAACGCGGCGCGTGCGGCACTCGATTGCAGGGCACGGCTGGCCGAGCTCAACCGCGACTCCCCGGCCTTCCGGGAATGCAGGCTGGAGCAACGTATCGGGATCAACTCGGGCGAGGCGCTGGTCGGCAATTTCGGATCGTTGAAGCGCTTCAACTATTCGGTCATGAGCGACGCCGTAAACTTGGCCTCTCGGCTCGAAGGCGCCAACAAGTTCTACGGCACGTCCATCATCGCCTCCGAGAGCACCATCGCCATCGCCGGCAATGGGTTCGTTTGGCGCGAGCTCGATACCGTCCGCGTCAAGGGGCGCACCCAGGCGCTCAAGATCTATGAAGTGGTCGCCCTTGCGGGGCAATTGGCACCGCCACAGGCGGCCCTGATCGCTGACTACGAAAAAGGACTGGCGCACTGGCGCGCCGGCGAATTCGAGCAGGCCGAGCAGTGTTTCGCCCGCTCGGCCGAAACCGACAGGCCTTCGGCGATCTTCCGCGACCGCGCTCGGGAGATCTCTGCCGGGCCGCCCGATGCGAATTGGGAGCCGATCCGGACCCTGCAAGAGAAATAGCGGGAAATAGCCGGAAAGAGCGGTTAACCAGACCCCGTTTAGGACGGCAAGGCGGCGGCTCCGGGGCTATCGCCCGGTTTCGTTTCATTGTGGGATGCTATATCGAAGCAGCATCGAAGTTTCAGAGTGCGCGTCTCATGGCCAGCCCCAAGCGATATGACCGGATTGCGTTCGTTGCCAGCGCAAGCACGGAAGCACAGGCGGCGCTGGAACAGTTGACCCACATCTATGGCAACCACGATGCCGACGATTCCGACGTCGTGGTGGCGCTCGGCGGCGATGGGCTGATGCTGCAGACGCTGCATGCCCATATGCGCTCCAACAAGCCGATCTATGGCATGCATCGCGGTACCATCGGCTTCCTGATGAACGAGTTCTCGACGCACGACCTGCATACGCGGCTGGCGGCCTCGCGCGAATCGCTGATCAACCCGCTGCTGATGCGCGCCACCGACGTCCATGGCGCGGTGCACCTGCATCACGCCATCAACGAAGTCGCGATGTTTCGCCAGACCTATCAGGCCGCGCGGCTTCGCATCCTGATCGACGAACACGAACGGATGGCGGAACTGATCGCCGACGGCATCCTGGTGGCGACGCCGGCGGGCTCGACCGCCTACAACCTCTCCGCCCAGGGACCGATCCTGCCGATCAACGCGGCGTTGCTGGCGCTGACGCCGATCAGCGCGTTCAGGCCGCGGCGCTGGCGCGGCGCCCTGCTCCCCAACACCGCCTTCGTGGTGATTGAAGTGCTCGAAGGCGACAAGCGTCCGGTGGCCGCGGTGGCCGACCATGACGAAGTCCGCGACGTCCGCCGGGTCGAGGTGCTGTCCGACAAGACAATCTCGATGCGGATGCTGTTCGACCCCGGCCACAGCCTCGAGGAACGGATCCTGCGCGAGCAGTTCGGGCACTAAATCAGCCGAGCGACCCCGCCCCGGGCCGCCGGTTTGCAACCATTCGTTAACCGGCGGCGCGATATGGTTAACGCCAGTATACCGCTTTGGCCACGGTATGCGGTTAGGGCCGAACCATGTATCGCATCGACTTCAACAAGCTGCGATTTCTGATCTGCGACGACAATCCGCACATGCGCCGCATCCTGCGCACGCTGCTGCATTCGTTCGGCGCGCGCGAGGCCTATGAGGCCGAAGACGGCGCCACCGCGCTCGAAATGTACAGCCACTACGTTCCCGACATCGTCATCACCGACTGGTCGATGCCGATCTTCGACGGGCTCGAACTTGCGCAGATGATCCGGCAGCCGGAATCCAAGGGCAATCCCTACGCGCCGATCATCATGCTGACCGGCCACTCCGAAAAGCGCCGCGTCACCGTCGCGCGCGATGCCGGCGTCACCGAATTCCTGGCCAAGCCGATCTCGGCCAAGGGACTGTACCAGCGCATCCTCAACGTCGTCGCCAACCCGCGGCCGTTCATCAAGACCAAGACCTATTTCGGCCCGGATCGCCGGCGCAACACCAACAACGCCTATATCGGCCCCGAACGGCGCATCGGCGGCGAAGTCGAAGTCATGCAGCAGCCGTCGCTGCTCGACAAGGCACGCTCCAGCGTCTGAGGAAAGCATCATGGCGAAAGAAAAACCGGGCAAGCTCGAAGTTCAGTCGTTCGCCGACCACCACGTCATCACGCAGCCGAACCCGCTGCGCAAGGTGCTGCTGCGCGTGCCGGAGTCGGATCTCGACGATCCCGTCGCGCGGGCGGAAAAAGCGCTCGCCGGCCTGTCGGGCGAATTCAAGAACTGGATGACCATCGAAGCCGATCGCCTCTCCGCGGCGCATGCCGTGATCCTGCGCAATGGCTTTACCGACGACAACCGCGAAGAACTGTTCCGCGCCGCCCATGACATCAAGGGCGATGCGGCGACCTTCGGTTACGCTTCCGCCGGCGTCGCCGCCGAGAGCCTGTGCCGCATCATCGAGCACGCGCCCGAGCTCGACAAGGTGCCGTCGAACCTGATCGCCCATCACATCAACGCCATCCAGGCGATCGTGCGCGAGCGCACCAAGCTCGACACCGCCGTGATGGCGCCGGCGCTGAGCAAGCAACTCCGCGGCATCGCCGACGAATTCCTCGCCCACGCCAACCGCGACCGTCCCGAACATCTCGAAGCCATCCTGGCGCCGAGCATCATTCCGGCGGAGTGATTTCCGCTATCGTCCCCGCGAACGCGGGGACCCATACCGCGTGATCTATCGATCCTAGAAATGCTGTTGGATATCCGCCCGTAACCACAAACACCTGTGGTTATGGGTCCCTGCCTTCGCAGGGACGACAGTGTGTGGAGATAGCGAATTACGCCGCGATCAGGTCGTGCCCGAGGGCATCCTCGGCGACCAGCTCGTCGCAGAACATGCGGGCTTCCTCGCGCGCCGACTCGGTGGCAAAGCGCCGCAGCAGGATCAGCAGGGGCTCGGCGGCCTGGCGGTCGGTCTCGCAATGGGTCAGCACGCGTTCGACCATGCTCCGGCGCAACCGCGCGGCGCCGCCGATGGTGTCGACATAGCCGGTCTCGTGGCTGACCTCGAGCGCGACGCGGAAGGCGGCGAAGGTGGATTCGGGGAAACCCGCCCGGCTCAGCAGCGCCTGCAGGCTGGCGCCACCACGGTCGTGCAGCAAGGCCGAGACGCGGGCCAGCGGCAGACCGGACAATTCGGCCAGCGATGAATCGAACAGTTCGAGGTTACCCGACAGCAACGCCCGCAGAATCAAGCCGGCGGTCAGTTGCCCGGTGGCGCGCAGATGCCGCACCAGTCCCTGCATGTCCTCGCCACCCGAACGGGCTGCGATATTCACCGTCGAACGCTCGCGCGCCTCGCTTGCCATCCGCCCTGCCCGGTCCGGGCTGAGCCAGTTACGCGAAACGACGAATTGCGCCAGCGTATCGGAGAGTTTGGCGACCAGCGCCAGCCGCGTCGCGGCAGGCAGGCCTTCCAGCACCAGCATCGATTCCCGGATCGCGGCGAGATGGCCGTGACGCTCGACGATGCGGTCCCATGAAAACGGCGCCAGCTCGGCATAGGCGTTTTCGATCAGTTCGAGTGCGGCAGCCGCGGAGCCCACTTCGGCAATCGCCGCCGACACCGACGGCGGCAGGTTGATGCGGCGCGCAATGGCACACTGCATCTCGCCATTACCGGTCGCGACGATGTCGACGAGGTCGGCGTCGATCAGCAGCGGAGAATGTTCGAGGATCGGCAGCGCGATTGAGGTCTGGTCGAGCGACAATGCCTGGACGATCGCCGCCGGTGCTTCCGCGCTGCGCGCGAACACTTCCGACATCGCCTGGCGAACCAGCGGCGACGGATCGTCGAGCAGCATCAGCAGCGCGCCTTCGGCGGCGATGCGATCGTCCTCGGAAAGATCTGAAATCAACCAGGCCCGCGCCAAAGACCGCGTCGCCTCTGCCCGCTCGCCTGCCGGAGCGGTACGTATCCAACTGATGAACTGCCGAACGATCATGGTCCTGCCGGCTTACGCAACCTGAAAGGCACCATGACGTGGCGCCACTGTCATACAAAATAAACCATGACGCTTAACAAAGGGTTCACCATAAACGGCTGGTTTTATTGACGTTTTGTTAAGGGGTGCGGGACGGGCCATCAGGACTCTGACTTCATCCTGAGGAGCGGGCGAAGCCCGCGTCTCGAAGGATGGCCCCGGGCACCGTCGGGGCCTCATGGTTCGAGACGGCGCAAGTGCGCCTCCTCACCATGAGGAGATGCTAGCTAAACGTGCCGTTGCGGTCGCTGAAGAGATCGAGCCGGCCCGGGGCGCGGACTTCGGGCGTTTGGCCCGACGGCGGTGTCACTACGTTCGACGCCACCGAAACCGACGTCAGCGACGTGCCGCTGCCCCACAATTCCCGCACCGCCGGCGAGATCGGCTCGGCGCGTTCGCCGGCCTGGAACAGCGAACGGAAGATCGGCTGCTGCGGCTGCGCCGACGCGGTCTTGAGATCGGCCGACGACGTCGCCGTCACCGGCGCCACGGCGCGCGAATCCGGAAAACTCGAGAGATAGGCAACGGTGTCCATCGACGCCGTTGGCGCCGTGTTTGCGCTCGCAACCGCGACCGGCCGCATAACGTCGCCGCCGACCGCTGCCATCGCGGTCTGCGTCGCCGGCGAATTGGCGGCGCTGGCATAGCGCGAACTCAGCACCGAATAGACCTGCGAGACGCTGCGGGCTGAGCCCGAGCGATCGTAGAAGATCGAACGGTTGGCCGCCGCCGCGTTCGGAAACATCCGCGCCGCGTTGGCACTCGGATTGTCCTCGGCGTTCGAGATCAGTTTGCCGGCGCCGCCGACGCCCATGAAATGCGCCATATAGAGTTCGGCGTCGGTCGGGCGACGGCCGATCTTGCCGGTCAGTTTGAAACTGTTGGATTGCGTCAGCACGCCCGCCATCGACGAGGCCGCATCAGGGTCGTCGCGCAGCTTCATGACTGCGGCGCGGTCTGAGGGATTGCTGACGGAATAGCCGCCGGAGGAATCCTTGGTGATGGCGTCGGCATATTTGCCGTAGCCGAGCTGGCTGCCCGCTTCCTTCACCGTTCCGAGCCAGGTCTGGTCGATGAACTGGAACAGCCCGCGCGCCGACGAGGTGGTGGCGGAGGCCTTCGGATTGAAGTTGGATTCCATCTTCGCTGTGGTGAGCAGGTATTCGAAGCTGGCGCCGGTGGTCGAGGCGGCCTGCTTGATCGAACCCGCAATCTTCACGCGCGTGGGATCAACACCTGCCGCAGCCGTGGCGTTTATCGTGTCGACCGACATGTCCTTGGTGCCCCGCTCCCCGCGAAACGACCCCTCTTTGGCCGCCGCGAGCTCCCGGTCGCAAAGGCCAGCGTCACCCTGCGGCAATTATGGTTAATGGAGGGTTAAGAATTGGAGCGCCCCGGACTCCCCCGTCCCTTCGGCCGGTGCCGTGGCGAGTCCATCGGATCTATTTGCGATAGACCTGCGTCGGGTCGAACTTCCGCTCCGCATCCACGAACGTCAGCCGTGCGTCGCCGCCGGCACCGCCGATCCTGCGGTAGAAGCAGGAATGACGCCCGGTGTGGCAGGCCGCGCCGGCCTGTTCGACGCGAATCCAGATTGCATCCTGATCGCAATCCATCCGCATCTCGACCACGCGCTGGGTCTGACCGGACGTCTCGCCCTTCCGCCACAACGCTTGCCGCGAGCGGCTGTAGTACCAGGCGTCGCCGCTGGCGATGGTCTTGCGCAGCGCCTCGTCGTTCATGTGCGCGACCATCAGCACGTCGCCGGTCGCGGCATCCGTCGCCACGCAGGTCAGAAGACCCGACGCGTCGAATTTGGGCTGGAACGCCAGCCCTTCCTCGCGGTCATGAGCATCAGCAGAAGTCGACACGGGCAGCCCTCGCAGAAGTCGAAGCGAGGGTCAGCGCAGCCCTCGGATCATGGACAGGAAACGCGCCTGCTCCGCCGGATTGTCGCGGAACATGCCGGTATAGCGGCTGGTGAACGTCATCGCACCGTGCTTGGCGACGCCGCGCACCGACATGCAGGTATGCTCCGCCTCGATCACGACCGCAACGCCGCGGGGTTTAAGAATTTCGTCAACCGCCGCCGCGATCTGGGCAGTGAGATGTTCCTGGGTCTGCAGCCGCCGCGCGAAGATGTCGGTCAGCCGCGCCAGCTTCGACAGGCCGACGACACGTTCGACCGGCGTATAGGCGATATGCGCCTTGCCGTAGAACGGCATCATGTGATGCTCGCACTGCGAGGTGAATTCAATGTCGCGGATCAGGACGAAATCGTCATAGCCCGCGGTCTCGCCAAAGGTGCGGTCCAGCACCTCGGCCGGGCACTGGTGGTAGCCCTGATAGAGTTCATCGAAGGCCTCGACGACGCGGCGCGGGGTATCGAGCAAACCTTCGCGCTGGGGGTTCTCGCCAATATAGCTCAGCAGCGTGTGCACGGCGGCTTCCGCCTCGGCGCGTGACGGACGGGGCTGGTCGGCGCGGACGGCCGCGGCCAGGAATTCGGAAGGGTCGAGCTCCGCGGGCCGAGTTTCCGGTGCCACGTCAGGCGACTTGATGTCGGGCCGTAGGGTCTTGATCAGCGCGTCCATGTCTTCTCCGTTCGACCGGTCCTCGGGACCGGAGTGTCACCGGGCAGACGGGGCGGTTTGGCCGCCGGGCGCCTGAGTCCCATCAAATTATACGTCGGCGGCCGAATTTGTTTCCGTTTCGGGCGCCCTCGGCGGGACGGCCGGGCTGTTTTTCCGCCGCTCCTGTTCATATATAGGACGGTGAAACCCTGCCGCCAAGGGCACTTAGAGGGCACTTGCAGGGCACTTGCGCATGCCTGCCCGGGACCTGGATCTATGCTGAACGACATCTACAACAAGCGGATCATCGAACTGGCGGGCAATATCCCCCGTCTCGGCCGCCTCCCCGACCCCGATGCCAGCGCCACCGCCCATTCCAAGCTGTGCGGTTCGACCGTCAAGATCGACCTCAAGATGGACGGCGACGTCGTCACCGACTTCGCCCACGACGTGAAGGCCTGCGCGCTCGGCCAGGCCTCTTCGTCCATCATGGCAAGCCATGTGGTCGGGTCCAACGCCAATGAATTGCGTGAGTTGCGGGAGACAGTTCGCAAGATGCTGAAGGAAAACGGCGCGCCGCCACTGGGCAAGTGGGCCGACATCGGCCTGCTCGAGCCGGTGCGCGACTACAAGGCCCGCCACGCCTCGACCCTGCTGACCTTCGACGCCGTCGTCGACGCCATCGGCCAGATCGAAGCCAAGGCGAAGCAGCCGGCGCAGGCGTAGCCTGTCATGCCCCGCGAAGGCGAGGCATCCAGTACGCCAAGAATTCACGATTGATCTCAAAAGGCCCAGCGTACTGGATCATCCGCCTTCGCGGATGATGACGGCATTTGCTGAGATGCAGCTTACTTCCCGGCCGGCACCGTCGCCGCACCACCGGTCGGGACCACCGCCTCGGCGGTCTTGGTCGACTTCGCAGCCGGCGCCGGCATATCGCCTTCGACGGCGGAACTGACGAAACGATCCTGCGTCGGCTTCATCTCGCCCGGCTTCAGTTCCGCCATCGGCACCGCGGCGTTGTCATGCGGCAGCACGTCGGCCACCGCTTCCGTGGTGACCAGATTGGTCAGCCGCAACTCGGTCGCCGACAATTCGTGCAGGTCTTCCCAGGGCGGAACGCTGAGGGCTAACGACAACAGATCGCCGGCGCCGCCCATGTCGAACGTGTATTTGGCGAGGCGGCCGATGTCGCGTTCCACAATCATCAGATCCTGCGCCGAATAGCTCGCCGCCTTGGCGTCGTCGGCGCGATCGCCCATCCAGATCTGGTGGACGCGGACGTGCGCCGCTTCGGGCACGTAGCGGGTCTTGCCGGATAGCAGCAGGAATACGCACATCGACTCGCACCAGGCTTGCGGCGCGACGCTAGCGCGATCGCCCTGCGCGGTCTGCGTTCGCACGGTGGTCCCGACCGTCGTCATGGCGCCGAGCGTGCGGAAGCGCCGGCCGAGCGCGATGGAATCGTTGACCGAGCCGCCGCTGGAATCCAGCACGATGGTGGCGCCGTCGAGGTGACGGTCGCGTGCGAATTCGTCGAACTCTCTCGGACTGTCGGAGGTGACAATGCCGACGGCGGAGATCCAGCCCTTGCAGTCCGGCTGGCACGCGACCCAGCTAAAGTGCATCGGCAGTTTGCGTTCTTCGAGAGTGGTGCCGGCCAGCGCCGAATTGCCCAGCGTCGTGATCGCGCCCGGCAGTGCGAAACAGATGGCGGTGGCGCCGAGAAGCGCCCAGCCGCGAATTCGCTGCGACCTCAGAGACCTCAATTTGGTTCCTTCCCCCAAGCCCCAAAACGAGCAGTGGCAACGGCCCCAGTCAAAGTACACGTCCAACGCTTCTTGATTCTGTCATCGAAGCGTTATCAAAACGGTAACCGTGCTGACCTGGTGCGTCCATAAGACCTTTGCTGCAGCGCCGCTCGCGCGGTGCGATAATTTCAAACTGTGGCGTAAATATCTGCGCGCACGCGGTTCCATGCTTGGGAACAACCGGAAAACTACGTACATAGTTCAGCATGTCGCCCGCCGATCATTCTTCATCACCTCACGGACAATGCACACACTGTGCCAGCACCGTGCGCCGGTTGCCGCGCAACGCCGGCCGCGGGTTGATCTGGGTCTACCGGCACACGCTGTCGCCGCTGGTCGGCTACAACTGCCGGCATCTGCCGACCTGTTCGGTGTATGGCGACGAGGCGATCGAGCGTTTCGGATTATGGGGCGGCGGCTGGATGACACTGGCGCGGATCCTCCGCTGTCAGCCGTGGGGCACTTCCGGCATCGACAATGTGCCGCAGACGAGGCCGCCGAATGCACGGTGGTATCTGCCCTGGCGCTACGGGCGCTGGCGCGGGGTCAACGGCTAATCGATCTGAATTGCAGCCACGCGGAACCCAAAGTTCCCGCCGCGCATTGGTTTGTCGCTTCCCTTGGGAGGAAACAACAATGCGCTGGGTCGTGGCGCGCGTGCGCGTCAGCGGCCGAAATTGAAGAACCCGCTCCGCGGTGGCGGGGGGGCCGGCTTGGGTTTTCGCGGGCGCGGCGGTGGTGGCGCCGGCTCGGTCGACGAGGTCGCGTCCGGCGTACCGTCGTCCGGCAGCCTGACCGACAACAGCAAATTCGATTCATGCGTTCGCCAGCGATAGCCGATGCCGAAGTCGATCGGCTGCGCGCGCTGGAACAACGACGCGTACGACTCCTGATAGCGTCCCGGGAATTCGCTGATCGGCCCGGCGTAGCGGCCGAACGGGAAGAAGCGCCATTTCCTCGCGCTGTAATAGGTCAGCGGAATTCCGGAATCGTCCTGGATGATGGTGGCGCTGTTGGCGAGCAGGAAATCGCGTGCGGTGGTGAAGTTGCCGGAGTGCAGCAGATAGGAGGCGCTCTTGATCAGGCTGTTGCCGGGCGCCAGCGTCGCACAGAACTTCAAGAAGCCGCTCGCCTTGGCGCTGGGATTGGAAAGATCCGCCGAGAAATAATACAGCGTCTTTTCGACGCCATCGGTGCCCGCGAACATGATGCGGGCCCCCCGCACCGCGCCGTCCTTGCCTTCGCCAACCGGATGCACTGCGCCCTGGTCGTCGATCGTCACCGGCGTCACCGACTTGAGCGTCTTGCCCGAGCGCGCGAGGAACACATAGAGCACCGGCAGGGTGCCGCTGATTTGCCCGGCGTGCAGATCGACCTTCATGTTCTTGGTGATGAAGAAGCTGAAGTTCAGGATCGAACTCATCGAGTGTTCGACGTTGTAGAGCGCCGCACCGATGCCGCCACGCGGCAACTTCGTCAGGTCCGGCACCGATCCCGGCGGCTCCAGCGCTGCGAGCACATACGTCGTCGCCTTCGGATAGAACGCGTTGGCGTAGAGAAAATCGGGGCCGCTGAAGAAATAGAACATGGTCGGCCGCGGCGCCGCCAGGTTGGTTTCCGACCAGGCGCGGATTTTCGAGATCTGGCGCTGCTCGAGCTGGGCGAAGGCTGAATCGAAGAACTTCGCGTGCCGTTGCCAGCCCGGATCCTTGGTCAGAGGCATCAGCGGCGAGTCGGCCGACGGCATCATGCCGGCGAGGAATTTGGCGGTGTCGTCGACGGTCGGCGTGTCGGCAGCACGGCCGGGAGACACGATCGCGAGCAAGCATGCGACGACCAACGTGACAACTCTTACAGACTGCATCATGTTCATTCGCGACCCGGAGATGCGGTGACCGGGCCTTGCCCTGCCCGCTGGCGGAAAACGGCGTAAATCAAAAGTCCCGACAGCATGATCAAAATACCGAAGAACGACTGCAACGGGCGCTGCGTCAAAAGATAGTACATCATGAAACCGGTCACGAGCAGGAAAACCACCGGGGTGACCGGGTATCCCCAGGCACGATAGGGCCGCGGCAGCTCCGGGTGGGTGATGCGCAGCTTGATGACGCCGAGCACGGTAAAGAACGAACAGAACAGCAGCGCGAACTGGATGAAGTCGAGCACGGCCTCGAAGCTGCGCGTGAACAGCATCAGCGTCGCGACGACGAGCTGAAACAGGATGGCCCAGGCCGGCGCGCCGCCGGTCGATCTGACCGAAAACGCCCGCAGGACCGGAATGTCCTCCCCCATCGTCATCATCACGCGCGGCCCGATCCACATCATGGCACTGATCGAGGAGATCAGACCGAAGCAGATCATCGCGCCGACAATACGGCCGCCGAGTTCGCCGAAGATGTGGCTGCCCGAAATCCGGGCGACGTCGAGCTGCCCGGCGAGCTTGTCGATCGGCGCCGTGTGCAGGAAGACGGCGTTGAGCGCGACATACAGCACCAGCACGATCAGCGTCCCCGCCAGCATCGCGCGCGGAACGTTGCGCTCGGGCTGGCGCACCTCGCCGATGATGTAGGTCGCGGCGTTCCAGCCGGAGAACGAATACATCACGAACACCAGGCTGATCGCGAACGGCGCGGCGGCGATATAGCTGAAGTCGGAGGCAGACGGAGCGAAGCTGACCGGCTGCGGCGTGCCGATCACAAACCCGCAGACCAGGAAGGCCACGATCAACAACACTTTCAGGACGGTCGCGACCAACTGAAAGGTCGAGGAGTGACGGACGCCGGTAAGCTGCACCAGCGACACCAGCCAGACCACGCCGACCGCAAGCAGCAATGGAGGCGCGTTCGGCAGTATCGACTTG
>Ga0209023_10000491_pt1 | contig 59512 bp, 47 predicted proteins | sample LakOneMetagenome_FD_187468 | JGI IMG/M metagenome (GOLD analysis project Ga0209023, IMG submission 187468) | Freshwater and sediment microbial communities from Lake Erie, Canada (SPAdes) (version 2) | ecosystem: Environmental > Aquatic > Freshwater > Lentic | place: Lake Erie, Canada...
GTTCATGGCCCGGAGCAACTCGTTCATCGAGGCCGTGCCCGACTACCCCGGCTGGTACCGCTACCAGTCACTGTTCCGGGAGTTCCTCCGGACCCAGCTCGCCTGTGAGCGGCCGGAGCAGGTCGAGGAGCTCCACCACCAGGCAGCTGACTGGTTCGCCCGCAACGGCTTCCTCACGCGAGCGGTCCAGCACGCCGCCAGCATCGGGGCCTGGGGCGATGCTGCGACCTATCTGATCGACGACCTGAGCGTCGGCGCCCTGGTCGCGGAGCTCTGGGCCACCGGACGAGCCGCCCGGTTCAGCGACATGCCCGAGCACGACCAGGGCACGGCAACATCGGTCGTTCGCGCCGCCCTCGCCCTGGGAGCGGGCAACCAGGCTGGCTGCGCCCAAGCGCTCGGACGTGCCCGGGCGTCGGTCTCCGACGACCCTGACACCAGTGCGGCCTGTGTGTTCTCCATCGCGCTCCTGGAGACCCTGAGTGCGGTCGCGCGTGCCGACGTCGCCGCCGGGCTGTCGTTCGCGAACGCCGCCGAACAGCAGCTGCGAGGAAGCCATCCCGAGGCTGCCCGGACTCGCCCCGAGCTGGCACTCCTGCTGGCGCTGAGCAGGGCCTCGCTCAACCTCGGTGCCGGCGACGTGACCGGGGCCGCGAGCGCGCTGGCGGGTGTCACGCCACTGAGCTGCGACTCCCCCGGGAGCCAGCGCCTGAACGTGGTCGCCCTGGGCCTCCGCGGCCTGGTCGAGGCGATGGCGGGGAACCTGGACCAGGCGGTCGAGCACTCGCAGGAGGCCGACCGGCTCGTCCGTGAGGCCGGGGTCGAGGTGGCCACCTGGTCGTGGCAGGTACCCGTGACCCGCGCTTTGGTGCTGATCGGCGAGCACGACCTCGACGGCGCCACCCGACAGCTGCTCCTCGCCGAAGCGTCGATACCACCTGGCTACGCCGTGCCGGGCTTGGTGCTGGGGCTGGCGCGCGGCGCCCTCGTCCAGGCTCAGAATGCTGCTCCCGCTTCGGCGCCGGGCCCCCGGCAGTTCGGCGCCATCCCCGTCCACGGCGGTAGCGAGCTCGGGTTGCCGAGGACGGGCGCCCCACTCGTCGAGGCCCTGACTGCCAAGGAGCTCGAGGTGCTCGGCCACCTTGCCGAGCTGCTCTCGACCACCGAGATCGCAGGCGTCATGTTCATCTCGGTCAACACCGTCCGGACCCATGTCCGCAACATCCTGCGCAAGCTCGCCGTGGTGCGACGCAACGACGCCGTTCGCCGAGCATGGGATCTCGGCCTGCTGGCCACCCGCGAGGGACAGCCGAGCCGAGCCTGACCTCGGCGCAGACGGGGCGAGGTCATCCCCACGGGATGACCCGTACTCTCCAGGCGATCGCGACCATGGGGATGGTGGTCGGCGGTTGACGGTTCGACCAGACGGACCGTCGGTCACCAGGAGGGTTCACGATGGCACCACCAACATTCGAGGTACGGGTCGGCGGCACCGTGCCCGAACCTGATCTCCTGGACCTCGCGGTGGTCACCCTCGCCATGGAAGCCCCCTCCACCGTGCTGTACGGCGAGATTCGTGACGAGGCGGCGCTGTTCGGGCTTCTGGGCCGCCTCCGGGACCTGGGCATCGAGGTGCTCGAGGTGCGTCGCAATCCTGACCTCGTCCCCCTCGGCGGCGACCCGCCCGGCCAGCCACCCGAGACGGTGGGCTGACCTGCCATGAGCGACGACCGGGTTCGCCTACCTCGGCCGCAGTACTGGATCCGTGTCCGCGGGACCGTGCCGCGGCCTCTGCTGGGCACCGCCTGCACCCTCGAGGTGGCCCGGGCGGCGCCGTCCACGATCTTGCACATCGAGTCGGACGAGACGCCCGCCGAGCTGATGACGCGCCTGCGTTCGCGCGGTCTGGACGTGCTCAGCGTCCGGCCGATCGCCTAGCCGATCGAGGGCGGCTGCTGTCGCTGCGCCAGCGCTTCGGGGATCGTGCGAAGGACGTGCGCTTCGCCGATCAGCGTCAGGAGTCCACCGCGCTCGGCGTCGGCGCGCAAGTCCTGGTGGACGGCCACCAAGAACACCTCGATCGACCGGGAGCCCAGCCATTCCACGAGCTGGGCGAACAGCTCCAGACTGGTCACGTCGAACTGGTGCTGCTCCCCGAGATCGAAGACCACCGTCCGCACGGGCGACGCCGCGCCGGGCACCAGAGCCTTGATCGCCTGGACGTTGGAGGAGGCGTTCGCGTAGTAGACCGGGGCGTCGAAGCGGACGATCAGGGCGCCGGGGGCCTCGGTGGCACCGGGGTTCAAGGTAACCGAGCCGTAGGCGCCGGGCGCGTCCAGGAGCTCTCCCAGCACGGTCGCGCTCGGCCGGCTGGACCGATAGATGACCAGGAGGAGTGAGGCCACCATGGCGATGATCAGGCCCTCGAGAACGTCGATGAGCAGGACCCCGAGCGCCGCCGTCACGCCCAGCCAGAACTCCGAGGACGAGACGCGAAGGACCGCCTTCAGCTTGGCAACGCTGATCAGATGGCTGACCGCGTGGATGATGAGTGCGGCCAGCACCGCTTCGGGCAGGTCCTTGAACAGCGGCGTGAGGAACAGCACGGTAGCGACAGCCATGGCCGCCGCCGTGAGTCCGGACAGCTGGCTGCGTGCGCCGGCACCTTCGTTGACCGCGCTGGCCGACATGCCGCCGGCCGCGATCATGCCTCCCATCGCCCCGGAGGCGAGGTTCGCTGCGCCGAAGGCGAGCAACTCCTGGTCGGGGTCGATCTCGTAGCCATGCTTGTTGGCGAACGTGGCGGCAACGCCCAACGCCTCGCTGTAGGCAACCAGCAGGATGCCCGCGGCCGCGGGCACGAGGAGCCACATCGAGGCCAACCCGACGTGCGGGAGCCCCAGGTGTGGGAGGCCCTGGGGCAGAGTGCCCACGACCTCCACCCCGTGTCGGCCGGCGAGGTCGAGTCCCGCACTGAGCAGGATCGACGCCGCGAGGACCACCAGACCGACGGGCAGCCGCCGCGAGAGGTGCGGAAGAACGAAGAGCGCGATGATCGCGACCGCGCCGATGACGAAGGCCCACCAGTTGGCGTCGCTCAGGTGGCTGAGGACGTGCCACAACTTGGCGAGCGAGTTCCCCGAGCCCTTGGAGACACCGAACAGATTGTTCAGCTGTCCCACGACGACGAAGATCGCCAGCCCCAGGATGAAGCCGTCCATGACGGGCCGGGAAAGGAACTGGGCGACGAATCCGAGCTTGGCCACCCCGGCCAACAGCAACAGTGCCCCGATCACCAGCACGAGGGCTGCGGCGTACGCCGCGGCGGCGGCCGCATCCTCGGGGTGGAGGGCGAGGACGGTCGACCCGAGCAGGACGGATGTCGCCGAGGTAGCTGTGACGACGAGGTGCCGCGACGAGCCGAGGACGGCGTACACGACCAGGGACGCCAGGATCGTGTAGAGGCCGGCCTGTGCCGGCAGGCCCGCCATGCTGGCGTAGGCCATCCCCTCCGGGACGATCAGGCCCCACAGCGTGAGACCAGCCACCAGGTCACGGCCGGTCCAGGCTCGCTGGTAATCGCGAACCCACCCCACGATCGGGAGGCGACCTGTCCACCCCGGACCGGCGGATGGCGTGCTCACGTCAGGCCTGTCTCGCAGCTCACCGTCCGAGAATCCCAATGACGCTGGGGGCCCGCATCATGCGGCGTGGATGACCCCTCGACACCTTCCTGGGCCGGCCTGACTCACGCCGGTCACCCTGTTCCCCGGCTACCGCGGCGAGGCTACCTCTCCGGATCCCGTCCGCTGAGGGTGAGCCGGACCGGGACGGTCTGGTTCAGACTCGTGACGCGCAAACGAGACAAGAAGGATTCGCCGTGAACACGTCACCAGCCATCTCCATCGATCTCCGACGGCCCCTCGAATCCGTGGCCGGCGTGGTGGACACCCGCGGACGGCAAACCACGGCTCCGGCACCCTGGTCGCGGTCCGAGGACAGGTGACGTTCTTGAACGGCGTCATCGGAGCCCTTCTCCCCCTAGCCGCGGGTGTGGCCGTGAGCCCCATTCCGGTCATCGCCGTGATCCTGATGCTGGGGACCCCCCGCGCCAAGGTGACCGGGCCGGCGTTCGCCCTGGGCTGGGTGCTCGGGCTGTGCGTGGTGAGCGTCCTGGTGCTCCTGCTTGCCAACGGCTCGGCGGGCGGGGCCGACCAGAAGTCGACCATCGCGGACGTCGTCAGACTCGTCCTGGGTCTGCTCTTCTTCTTCCTTGCCTTCAAGCAGTGGCGCGGACGTCCGAGAGGCGGTGAGGAGGCGACTCAGCCGGCTTGGATGGCCGCCATCGACAGCTTCTCCCTGTTCAGGTCGGTTGCCGTCGGTGCTCTCCTCTCAGGAGTGAACCCGAAGAACCTCGCCCTGACGGCAGCGTCCGCGGCCACGGTCGCGGAGGCCGGGCTCAGCGCCGGCCAGAGCGCTGCCGCCGTTGGTGTGTTCGTCGTCGTGGGCTCCCTCACCGTCGCCGGCCCGGTGCTCGTCTTCCTGCTCGCCGGCGCCAAGGCGGCCGGCCCACTCGCGGCGGTCAAGCGGTTCCTGGTCGACAGCGCCGCAGCGATCATGATCGTGCTCTTCGTGATCCTCGGCGCCAACCTGGTCGGCGCGGGCTACGCGGGTCTGACCTCCTGAGCGCCCTCCGACGGCGTCCCGAGTCGTTGGCGTCGATCGCCGAGGCTTCGGACGTGGTCAGGGCTTGATATCGGAGCCGTGCACCGTGAGCGCCATGACCACGACGACGGCGAGCGCAATCATCAGCACCGACCGGATGGGGTCGTCCCCCATGAAACCGAAGTTGACGAGCATGCTGACGCTGGCGATGAGGACGCCGACGCCGCGGGCCCACGCCTGCCCGGCGAATACGCACAACCCGGCGACGACGACCACACCCCCGAACAGCACGTGCAGCCAGCCCCACGCCGTCGGGTCGAGGTCCAGCAGAGGGTCGGCCCACCTGGCCACGATCTGCGGCCCACCGAACAGTGCCACCAGGCCCTGCATGAGGTGGAAGGCACCGAGGACGACCATGGTGACCCCCGCGAACGCGATCCAGCCGACCCACGACGAGACGGCCGGGTATCCGTCGGTGGCAGACCCATCGCCACCGTGAGTCGCCTCGTGCTCCATCCGCGTGCTCCCGTCGTCCGTGGATGACCCAACCCTTACCCTTGCCGTGACCCGGCGGCTCCTCCGTGGCGGATGACCCGTCACCTAGGCTCCGGGAAGCTCGGCCGGCTGGTGTCTCACCCGCACGGGGTGACGACAGGCAGCTCCGCCGGCCGGACCATCGACGGCAACGAACGGCTCTGGGAGAAGGTGGTGTGGCCGGTGGTCGGCACGGCGCGCGCGCTGCCCGGGCCGGGCTCCTGGGGGGACCGCCGATGAGGTGGCTCCCGATCGATCGCACCGACGCTCTCGGCGAGTTGACGCTGCGGGCGCGCGACTCCCTGCCGGGCCGAAGCGCCCTGCGGTTCGTGGCGATGCGAGGCATCGACCGTTGCATCGTGTTGTCGGCCCAGGCGTTCACCGCGCTCATCCCGCTGTTCATCGTCGTCGCCAGTGCCGCCCCCGCGGGTCAGGAGAACGCGGTGAGCAGGGCCATCATCAAGCGGTTCGCCCTGTCTGGGGAGTCCGCCGACGCCGTGGAGCAGCTGTTCGTGACGCCTCCCGGGGCATCCAGCGGGGTGACCGTGTTCAGCGCATTGTTGCTGCTCTACTCGGGCGTCTCCTTCACCCGGCGGCTGCAGCGGATGTACCGGGCGGCGTGGCAGCAGGAGAAGGTGGCCGTCCGCAGCACCGTGTTCGCGACCCTCGGCCTGGTGGCTCTCGTGGTCGGGATTGTCGCCACCTGGGGCATCCGAGCCGCCTTCAGCCGGCTCCCACTCGACTGGCTCTGGACGCTGCCGGTCGCGGTGGCCACCGGCCTGGTGCTGTGGACGTCGATCCCCTACCTCCTCCTGGACCGACGGGTGCATTGGCGCCGCTTGCTGGTCTCGGGCGGGGTGTCGGCGCTCGCCATGACCGGCTTCGGGATCGCCACGCCTATCTACATGCCGCCGCTCATGACGCGCTACACCAACGACTTTGGGCTGTTCGGCATCACGATCACGCTCATCGGCTGGCTCCTGTCGGCATCGTTCCTGCTGGTCGCCGCCGCCACGATCGGGGCGGAGGTCGATGCCTCCGACTCACGGTGGCTGGTTCTCCTCAAGGACAGGTTCGGACTTCTCGATCCCACCCTGGAGCGCCCCGTTCCCGTCAACCGGGGACTCACTCGACGCGACCTGGAGGCCCTGGTCCAGGTCCTGACCAACTGGCTCATCCTGGCCGGCGCGGTGTGGGTGGCCACCTGGCTCGTGCCGGGCATCGACGTGCGCGGTGGGCTCCCGACCTACCTCGTGGTGTCCTTGCTCTTCGGCCTCGTCAACGCCGTGCTGGGCCCGTTGACACACTGGATCGTGGGGTTCCACTCATGGCTGCGGGTGGGTGGCTCGGCCCTTCTGGTCAACGGACTGCTGCTGGCGACCACGGCCGGGCTCAGCGGGAGACTCGGCGTGGCCGGGTTCGGTAGCGCCGTTCTCGGCGCTGCGGCGATCTCGTTGGTGTCGACGTTGCTCGAGCTCGTCGTGCGCCCCGTCCTGCCCGGTCCGCATCACCAGACCGACGTGGCAGGACGCCCGCGCTAGCCGGCCTGACCTGCCTCGACGGTCGGGGTCTCCTCCGGGGACGACGCGGCCAGCACCTCCACGACGAGCAGCACGAGGGCGGTCAGCAGCACGACGATCAACGCCGAACGTCCAGTCGGATGGTCCTGGGCGACGTAGCCAACAGCTGCGATGCCCACCACCGCGAGGCGGATGGGACCGCGGAACTGCCCGAGGGCGAGGCCGAGCCTGCCGGTCCGCAAGCCCGACTTCGCACTGCCACTGCGCAGCCACGAGATCCCCCGCACGAGCCCGGCTCGGGCCGTCGCCCCGGCTCCCCGGTCGGCGCTGAACCAGGCCACCACGGCCACCGTGAGCGCGACGACCAGGACGCTGCGAAGCGCCGTACGGATGAACGAGACGAAATGGTCGTAGACGGCTCCGGCCGCCGCCGCCGAGCTGGACTCGGGCAGGGCCTGGAGATAGATGGGCCGGATCACGTTGAGGGCGACCCCGAGCAGGAGCATCGAACCCGCCACCGCCAGGCCTGCGACCACCACCATCCTGCGCCGGTCGCGGGCGATCAGCACCGCGGTGCCGACGAGCGCGAGACCGAGCACAGGCAGCCACATGCTCAAGCCGTCGAGCAGCCCCAGCAGGTCCTGCACCTTGCCCAGGTTGTCGGACTCGATGATCGTGAACGACGCACCGATTTCGGGGATCCGGTCGGCGAGCCCGAATCCGGCTGTCACGAGCTGTTCCTTCACGGCGTTGATGAGCGTCGCAAGGTTCACGCTCACGCTGCCTCGGGTGACCCTGACCGCCCCCGCAGTGTCCCCTCTGAGGGCGGCCACAAGCTCGGTATGAGCCGTCCGGTTGGCCTCGGTCCAGGCCTGCTCGAAGGCGTCCGACCGCACGAAGGCGGCGATCTTGTCCCGGACGAAGTCCTCGATGCCCGTGGCCAGCGGTCGCGCGAGCGTCCCCAGCAGCATCTGTGCTCTCGCGGGCAGCCCACGGCTGTCGAGCGCCGCCACCAGCTCATCGGTCGCCGCGTCGAGGTCGAGGTAGCCGAAGATGACCTCCTCCATCCTGTGCGCGACGGCGGCTTGCACGGCTGGATCTTTGGCGAGGGGCGCCACGGTCGCCAGATACCGGTCGGTGTCCTCGATCTGGCTGCTCGCCCATGTCGCGAGGACCGACAAGGGTGCCAGGAGCGCCGCCACCGCCACGAGGAGACCGGCCACGACCGGGCGCCACCACCCTCGTCGTTCCACCCGAGACTCGGCCTGGTTCGCTTTCTTCAGGCGGGCGACCTCTTCTCGCAGGCGGGCCACCTCTTCAGCTGCATCAGGGCGCGCATCAGCCTGTCCAGAACTGGTCATGGTCCAGCGTGCGCCGGTCACGGGGTCGGTGGCGTCACCCGCAGTGGGTGATGCCCACCGCCAGACGCCCTTCCATGCTGAAGTGCCACTATGATCGCGACCGATGTCCGGCGACTGAGCGTCACCCCGACGACTCACGCTCGACGGATGGGACCCTGAGGAGCACGACCCGACCCGTTCGCCCAATGGTTGCGGTTCTCCGACGCACCTCCGCCCCCGACCAGGGGCGGCGATGAACTGCACCAGCACCTCGTCGACATGCTCGCGGCGCTGGGACATCGGACCGAACTGCAGAGGAGCACGCTGTGACCGAGACACCGACCCGTACCACCGGACTGCTGGTGACCGGCGCCGCGCTTGTGATCGTCATCGCCGGCGTCAGGGCCGCGAGCAGCATCATTGCCCCGACGATGCTCGCACTGGCACTGACCATCGCCTTCCACCCGCTGCGCGCGATGCTCGAGCGGCGCGCCCCCCGATGGGTCGCCTCCGTCGTGGTGCTGGTCGCGGCGGTCTCGATGCTCCTTGCGATGGCCCTCGCCATCATCGTCTCCATCGGACAGCTGGGCAAGCTGATCCCGTCGTACGCCAGCGAGCTCGACAACATCGTCGCCAAGGTCGGCAGCGGGCTCTCCGACATGGGCGTCGGGAGCCAGCAGATCAACGGCATGCTCTCCGCCGCAGACGCCGGACGGCTGGTGGGTCTGGCGACCACGATCCTCTCGAGCGTTCTTTCCCTGCTCTCGAGCCTCTTCTTCATCGTCACGCTGCTGATCTTCCTTGCCTTCGACTCCGCGAAAACCAGCCGCCTGGCCGACGGGGCGCGCGTCTACCGCCCGCAGCTCATCGACGCCCTGGTCTCCTTCACGGCGGGGACCCGCAGCTACCTCGTGGTGACGACGGTCTTCGGTCTCATCGTGGCGGTGCTCGACACCATCCTGCTCTGGGTGCTGGGAGTGCCGGGCGCGTTCGTCTGGGGAGTTCTGGCCTTCATGACCAACTTCATCCCCAACATCGGGTTCATCATCGGCATCATCCCCCCTGCGCTGATCGGTCTCCTGGAGGGAGGGCCGAGCATGATGGTGGCCGTGATCGTGCTCTACAGCGTGGTCAACATGGTGTTCTGCTCGTTCATCCAGCCCCGTTACGTCGGGGAGGCCGTCGGTCTCTCCACGAGTTTGACGTTCCTCTCCCTGGTCTTCTGGACCTGGGTCCTCGGCCCCATCGGCGCCGTGCTGGCGGTCCCGATGAGCCTGCTCCTTCGGGCCATCCTCGTCGAGTCCGACCCGGAGGGGCAGTGGCGTCTGCCGCTGATCAGCGGTCAGCCCGGGGAGGACCCGTCTCCGGGGTGAACCGGGGCGGTCGCGGGAGCCAGTCGTAGACCACCTTCGTGCGCAGGACCAGGTCCTGGACCGATCGGCGGCCCGGGCTCACCGCGCACCACAACAACCCGACCGGGAAGCCGACGCACAGCAACGCACGGACCACCGCTCGAGGTAGCCCGAGCCGTCCCCCGGCGCTGGTCACCACTCGAATGCCCATCACGTGGTTCCCGACGGTGCGGCCACTGATCCACCACGCGGCCGCCAGATAGGTGTCGAGCAGACCGAAGAAGCCGACGGTGAGCCAGATGAGCGATGTGGGGGGGACGTGGAAGTCCCGCGCCGCCATGACGAACCGGACCGCGACGAAGCCGACATAGGCGGCGAGCACCGCCCCCGCGACCACCAAGGCGTCGAGGGTGTTCGCGGTCAGCCGGGTGACGATCCCGGCGGCAGTCCCCTGGAACCGGCGAGCCTCTGACGGGACCAGCGAGAGCTCTGGCTCGTTCATGGCGACGTCGGTGTGCTGGGAGGTCGACGGCGCCGGAACAGATGACGTTCGATGGCACGGCTGACGGCCTCATCGGCGGAGATGCCTGTCATCCGGGCGCTCCGAACGGTCTCGGACGCCATCGACCCGGTCGAGTCCCTGATGATGCCCGGCAGGTCGATGACCGCGATCACCTCCTCCACCATGCCCACCACGTCGATCCGGTCGATGACGGCGTCGAGCTCGAGCCTGCTCGCGATGGCGTCGATGTCGACTCCCTCGATGGCTGCGTCCAGGTCCACCCGGCCGACCACGGCATCGAGATCGATCCGTTGGATGACCGCTTCGAGGTCCAGCCGCGCAGCGACGGCGTCGACGTCCGCAGCCCCGACCACCTCGTCGATGTCGACGTGGCGCAGTACCAGGTTGGTCAGGTCCAGCCGGGACAGCACGAGATCGACGATCGCTGGCGTCCACTCGGCGACCAGGCGCTCGACTCCCTCGGTGGCCTGGGAGCGCCGGCGGGCTCCACGCCGGGCCGCGTCGGCGAGCACCGCGGCCGGCTGGAGCCGGGCGGGGACGAAGGGCGGTGTCCAGGAGGCCACAGCCCGAACCACCGGGGACGTTCTCGTCGCGTGCAGGACCGCTAGGCCGGCGCCGAGAGTGGCGCCGACGACCTCGAACGCGACATCCAGGACCAGCTCGACGTCGGAGCGGGCGGTCGGCTGGTCCGACGGGCGCGGGCCGATCACCAAATGGTTCACCCTCCTAGGATGCCCCTCCGCCGCTGGTTTCGGCGCCGAAGGGGTCGCCGGTCCCACGGACGGCGACCCCTCGTCGGCGATCCTTGTCAGTGCGAGGCCCCGTCGGTGCCCGCCTCCAACTGCTTCAAGACGGCGTCGAGGTTGAAGGACGCCGGCGTTTGACGCGGTGGGTACTTCAGGAAGTTCGCGATCTGCGAAGCGACCAGGCCCTGCATCTTGTAGAGCACCCACAAGTGGTCGATCATCCAGTCGTAGTAGGTGTTCGAGTTGTCGTCGGCCCGCTCGAACGGATCGGTGCGAAGGTTGAAGATCTTCGGTGCCCTCAGCTTCACGAAGGGCTCGATCCACGCCATCAGGCGGGTCGCTCGCTGCTCCATCAGCACACACTTGTAGTCGTTCATCCGGACGGCGATGATGTCGCCGTCGTCGCTGACATAGAAGAAGAACTCCCGCGGCCCGTGCTCAGACTCGCCCGTCAGGTAGGGCAGCATGTTGTAGCCGTCGATGTGCACGTTGAAGCTCTTGTCACCCGCAGTGTGACCTTCCAGGAGCTTCTCCTTGATAGCCACTTCCCCAGCGGCGGCGAGCAGAGTCGGCAGGATGTCCTGGTGGCAGACGATGTCGTTCAACACGGTGCCCGGCTTGATGTGGCCCGGCCACCGCAAGAACGCCGGGACCCGCCAACCGCCCTCCCAGTTCGTGTTCTTCTCCGACCGGAAGGGCGAGATGCCGGCGTCGGGCCAGCTGTTGTAGTGAGGACCGTTGTCGGTGGAGTACATCACGATGGTGTTGTCCGCGATGCCGAGCTCGTCGAGTTTGTCGAGCATGATCCCGACGTTCTCGTCGTGGGCGACCATCACGTCGTTGTAGTCGCCATGGCCGTTGCTCTTGCCCTGGTGCTTCGCGGCCGGGTGGGTTCGGAAGTGCATCGCAGAGGTGTTCCACCACACGAAGAAGGGCTCCTCGGCGGCGTGCGCGTCGTCGATGAACTTCAGCGCGTGCTGGGTGACCTCCTCGTCGATGGTCTCCATCCGCTTCTTGGTCAGCGCGCCGGTGTCCTCGATCGTCTGGCCACCGTTGCCGTCGGCGAAGCAGTGCAGCACGCCTCGAGGACCGAAGCGCTCCTTGAAGCCTTCGTCCTTCGGATAGTCGGGATGCTCGGGCTCCTCCTCCGCGTTCAGGTGGTAGAGGTTGCCGAAGAACTCGTCGAACCCATGCAGCGTCGGCAGGAACTCGTCCTTGTCGCCGAGGTGGTTCTTGCCGAACTGACCGGTGCGATAGCCGAGCGGCTTGAGGAGCTCGGCGATCGTCGGGTCCTCCTTCTGCAGGCCGACGTCAGCGCCGGGCATGCCGACCTTGGTGAGCCCGGTCCGCAGCGGGTTCTGACCGGTGATGAACGCCGCACGGCCGGCGGTGCAGCTCTGCTGCGCGTAGTAGTCGGTGAACGCGGCGCCCTCGTTGGCGACCCGGTCGATGTTCGGGGTGCGGTAGCCCATCTGTCCGCGGCTGTTGTAGCTGATGTTCCACCAGCCGACATCGTCGCCCCACAGGATCAGGATGTTGGGCTTGTCTGTTGCCATGGTCGTCCTCCATCTGGCGCGCAAGTAACGCTGCGGCCAGCCTGCTCCCGATCGATGGGTCGGGCATCACCCTCGTGGGGTGATCCGCGGACCGTCTCCGACGTTCACGCGAGCACAGGAGGCATTCAACGGCGGACCAGGCATAGTTGCGCCCATGAGCGGACCGACACTCCCCGCCGACGGGCTCCAGGGCGCTCCACCGAGCTTCCACCTGCTCGCCAAGCCGAGCGGGTCCACGTGCAACATCGACTGCACCTACTGCTTCTTCCTGTCCAAGGAGGCGCTCTATCCGAGCGACAAGAGCCGGATGTCGGAAGCGACCTTGGACGCCTACATCCGGCAGCTGCTCGAGTCCCACCGGTCCCCGACGGTCACCGTCGCGTGGCAAGGCGGCGAGCCGACGCTGATGCGGGTCGAGTTCTTCCGGCGCGCCGTGGAGCTGGTGGAGCAGTACCGTCGCCCGGACCAGGTCGTTCAGCACACCTTCCAGACCAACGGCATCCTGCTCGACGACGAGTGGTGCGAGTTCTTCAAGGAGCACGGGTTCCTGGTCGGGCTCAGCTGCGACGGGCCGCAGGAGATCCACGACACCTACCGGCTGGACCGCCGGTCACAGGGGACGTTCGAGCGGGTGATGGACGGCTGGCGACTCCTGCGCAAGCACGACGTGGACTTCAACATCCTCTGCACCGTCAACGCCGCCAACCAGGACCACGGACGGCTCGTCTACCAGTTCTTCCGCGACGAGCTCGGCGCGACGTGGATGCAGTTCATCCCCATCGTCGAGCGCGCCACCGCCGACACCCTGGCCATCGCCAACCAGGGCTGGCGGGCGCCCGAGGCGGGCCGCAAGCGGCTGCTCTACACCCAGACCGGCAACCTGGTCACCGAGCGGTCCGTGGCACCCGAGAAGTACGGCAGGTTCCTCATCGACATCTTCGAGGACTGGGTGCGACACGATGTCGGCGGTGTCTATGTGCAGATGTTCGACGTGACGCTGGAGGCGTTCTTCGGGCGTCACCTGCTGTGCATCCACGCGCCCACCTGCGGATTCGGTCCAGCATTGGAGCACAACGGCGACCTCTATGCATGTGACCACTTCGTCGAGCCCGACTTCCTGCTCGGCAACATCCACGAGCGCCACATGCTCGAGCTCATCTCCACGCCCCAACAGCGCAAGTTCGGTCAGGACAAGCGCGACACCCTGACCCGACAGTGCCAGGACTGCACCGTGCGCCACCTCTGCAACGGCGGCTGCCCGAAGGACCGGTTCGCCGTCTCACGCGACGGTGAGGAGGGGCACAACTACTTGTGCGCCGGGCTGGAGGAGTTCTTCATGCATACCGGCCCGACGTTCACGGTGATGGCGCAGCTGTTGCAGCAGGGCAAGGCGCCCGCCGACGTCATGGCCCACATGAAGGCCGAGGACAAACGCCGCGATCCCTACGGTCCCTGTCCTTGCGGGAGTGGGGACAAGTTCCGGTTCTGCCACGGCCCGAGGGCACCGCGGTCACCGATCTCCGGGGTCCGACGTACCTGACCGAGACGCTCAAGCAGAGACCACGACCCCGGAACTCGACCCCCTAGAGGTCCGCGGCTCCGTAGGTCGTGGTCTCGGCTGTCAGCTCAGGGCTGTCAGCTCAGGCCAGCGCCTTCGCCTTCAGCTGGTCGAACTCGGCCTGCGTGATGGTGCCGCTGTCCAGCAACGCCTTCGCCTTGACGATCGTCTCCGCCGGATCCGCCGTACCGGCGACCGAGCGGACGTACTCCTCGGCGGCGGCACGCGACTCCTCGGCGGCCTTCATCTGCCGCTGTCCCATGCCCTGACCGCGGGCGATCAGATAGATGAGCGCCGTGAGGGGCGGGGCGATGAACAGGGCGATCAGCCATGCCGTCCTCGCCCAGCCGTTGAGTGAACGGTCGCGGAAGACGTCCATGATCACCTGGAAGAGGACCATGAGGTAGGTGATGAAGAGGAATGCCCAGACCATCAGCCAGAAGACTTCCCAAAAACTCACGGGGGGAACTTCCTTTCGTGGGCCACACCGCGTTGGCGGGTGGAGGTACGGGTGCGCTGCAGGATCCAACGACACTGGCCGCGCTTCATGAGGGAGTGTCCCGTCGAGCATCGTCCGCGTGGGGCCTCGACACATCACCCGCACAGGACGACCCAGCGCCCGCCTTGCGCATGACACGATGCCCGGCGGGTGGCTCGACGAAAGGATCGCGATGAACGAGCTTCGCTCACTGTTGCCGTCCTGGCGGCCCGGCCCGGTGCTGGACGAGGTGACCTCCTTTCTCGCGGCCAGCGATGCCTGGGCGCCAGCCGACCGCGTCGCGGTCTTCGACAACGACGGCACCTTGTGGTGTGAGAAGCCTGCCTACTTCCAGCTCGCGTTCTTCCTGCGCGAGCTCGAGAGCGCCGTTGCTGCCGAACCTGCGCTGGCTGAACGCCCGGAGTACCGCGCGCTGTTGAGCCACGATGACGCAGTCCTCAACAGCCTCGGGCTGCCGCGCATCGCGTTGGCGCTCGCCGAGCTGTGCGCCGGCCTGACCGCGGAACAGTTCTCGGACCGGTCGGCCCGCTTCTTGCTGCAGGAACAGCATCCGACGCTGGGCCGCCCCTACGGTGGCGCCGTCTATCAGCCGATGCTCGAGCTGCTCGAGGCGTTGCGGGCTCGCGGGTTCGCCACCTTCATCGCGACGGGTGGGGGAACCGAGTTCGTGCGCGCGGTGAGCCAGCAGCTCTACGGCGTCGCCCCCGAGGGCGTGGTCGGCACCCTCATCGAGTACGAGTACCACACCCTCGACGGCGCACCGGCTCTGCGCCGTACCGGCAACGTGTCCGGCGTCGCCAACGAGGGTCCTGCCAAGGTCCTCCACATCCAGCATCACCTCGGCAGGCGGCCGGTGTTCGCGGCGGGCAACTCCGCGGGCGACCGGGAGATGATCGAATGGGCCCTAGCGGTGCCCGGACCGTCACTCGGTCTGCTGGTCAACCACGACGACGCCGAACGCGAGTTCGCCTACGACAGCGTCGCCGGGACCTTCGAGACCACCGAACGCATCGTCGACGTCGGCCGGCGCCAGGGCTGGACCGTGGTGAGCATGCGTGAGGACTGGGCGACCATCTTCCCGTGAGAGGCGGCCGTCTCCCATGGGGGATGAAGTGGTGGACGTGGAGTAGCTACGCGGCGTCGTCGCGGGCGGAAGCCCGCATGGCGACCGCGCCGGCGGTCCTGGCGACCACGGACTCCAGCGGACCGCGGAGCCCGAGCGCGCGGAACATCGACCCGATGAGCGTCACCGCCAGCACGTGCAGCCAGAAGATGGTCGGGGCGTCGTCATCGAGGAGGCCCGGCGCCCGCAGCACCACGTGCAGCGTGTAGAGGGTCAGCGGCATCGCCCCGGCACCGAACACGATCGCGAAGCCGCGAGGTGCGAGACGGGTCAGCAACAGGCAGGCGCCGATCACGGCCAGGGCGCAGCCACCGGTCTGCGCCAGGTCCAGCGGAGTGCCGCTGTGGGGTGAGTCGATCGCGAGCCACCAGGTGCTCCCGGTCGGCGTGGTGCCGTTGAGCCCGAGCTCCAGGGTCGACACCAGGTCGTCGCGGGCGGGCGGCGACGCCATGGTCACCCCGAGCGTCGTGAAGACCCCCGGGCGGGCGATCAGCCAGTCGGAGAGGGCCGACGCGCCCACGGCGATCACGGCCCCGGACACGAGCAGCACCATCGCCGTTCGGGCCCGGTCGAGCAGGGAGCGTCCGACGGCCATGCCCAGCAGGAGGTAGGCGAGCCAGGTGAACGCTGGATACCACCCGGTGAAGACGAGGACGACGAGCAGGTCCAGTGGGCGCGCGAGATCGACCAGCTGCGGACTGGCGACGTTGACCTCAGGCAGGCCACGCGCGGCGAGCTCCGGTCGGACCATCAGCGACAGCAGGGGGCCGGCGACGATCCACCCGGCCGCCAGCACCGCGAGGGTCCTAGCCCGCAGCCGGAGGAACGGCAGGCCGAGCAGGAAGAGCACCGCGTAGTAGGTCAGGATGATGGCGATCCTTGTCTCCAGCGCCGCCAGGACCAGCCCGACGAGGCCGATGAGCACTGCTCGGACCGCCAGGCCGGCAGCGACCGCCCTCAGGTCCCGTGCGGCGAGCCGGCGCGGTCCCCCGCTCATCAGGGCCAGCGACACCCCGGCCAGCACCGCGAACAGCGCCGCGGCCCGACCGCTGGCGACCGAGTGCACGAGCGTCGGGTGACCGCTCGCTTCGACCGGCCGCAGGGCATGAGTCGCGATCATGCCGACGAGGGCGAACCAGCGGGCCATGTCGAGGCCGACGATCCGACCGTGGGACCAGGCTCGGTTGGGTCGGCTCTCCCGCTCGGTCGCCGCATAGACCGTGCCGCGACCCGTGTCCATCAAGCACAGGTGCCCGCGATGACGACCCGGCAATCCCGCTTGCGCGCGCTGTCCTCAGCGGCGTGAGGCTCAGCCTCCTGGGCTCAGCCCTCCTGGAGTGACCCTGCGGACGACCTCGTCGACCGGCGTCGCCGGGTGGCCGGTCAGGTCGGGGATCGCGCTGGAGACCGTCCCCATCGACCCGTCGGCGATGGCGGTGTAGGTCGAGACCCAGGCGTCGACCTGCCAGTCGGGGGCGCCGTAGTGGGCACGGGAGGCGTCGGCCTCCTCGACGGTCTCGGGGCGATAGCTGATGATCCTGCCCGTCAGCATCGACAGGGTGGCCGCCACCTCACCGAGGCTGACCGCCGCCGGGCCGGTCAGGTCGTAGGTGCGGCCGGCGTGGGCTGCCGGGTCGGTGAGCACGGCCACGGCCGCGTCGGCGATGTCGTCCTGGGCGACCGCCGCGACGCGGCCATCCCCGGCGGGGCCGCGCAGCACGTCGTCGTCGCCGACCATCAACGGGAAGAAGTCGGCATAGAGGTTGTCGCGCAGGAACGTGAACCCGATTCCGCGATCGCGGAGGTGCTGCTCGGTGGCCCAGTGGTCACGCGCGAGCGTGAACGTCGCGTCCGGCGCCGCACCGAAGAACGAGACATAGACCAGGTGCCCCACCCCCGCGTCGGCGGCAGCATCGATGAAGGTGCGGTGCTGGTCGACCCGGTCCGGAGTCTCGGATCCGGACACCATCAGGGCGACGTCGACACCCAGCAGCGCTCGCCGTACGGCATCGGCATCGTCGTACGACGCCTGCGCGACCGTCGTCCCGGGCAGCGCCGGCGCACGGCCCGGGTCGCGGACCAGCAGCCGTTGCTCGATGCCTCGGGCGGCCAGCTGGCGGGCGATCCTGCCTCCGAGACGTCCGGTCGACCCGGTGATCGCGAGTGGCGCAGCAGCGTTGGTCATGGTTCGGCCCGTCCGGTTCGAGGTTGCTAGGACGCCGGCTGGTCGCGGTTGGCCAGCCCGTCGAGGCGGAGCAGGTTGGACTCGTCCGAGTGGGCGCCACCGGTTCCGACGTGCTTGTCGGAGATCTGGGGGCCGCTCTTGATCACGTGCACCAGCGCCATCGCGTGCCCGCGGCCCAGCTGGTAGTCCTCCGCGAGCCAGGCCACCACCTCCTGCGCCTTGCTGTCGGCGCCGAACCCGCGGGCCCGGGCCTCCTCGACCAGCTCGAGCGGAGTCTTGCCGGTCTTCTTCTCGACCGCGTCGAGGTAGGCCTGAAAACTCATGGAGTCATGGTGCCATCCCACCTCAGCCGCGGTGACCGGTGACGCGGTGCCGCACGGCGCCCGCTGCGCTCGCCTGCAGGTGCGTCCTTCCCCGAACGCCCGCGGACGTGCCGACCGACTGGCGACGCCGGCGCCACCCACTCCTTGCTGACGCTCACGGGTGGGCGGAGGGGCCGCGGATATACCGGTACAGAAGGGAACCGTGCTTATCCGTCCGGGTTCGTCAATTTGCGAGGGTTCGACCGCAAAACGCGGCTACCGTGCGTGTCAAAGGCCAGACCGGCCCCAACGGGTGAAAGGCACAGGAAATGGGAGTGGTACGACGGTTCGGGGAGAGGCTCTCCTACGCCAACGTCATGTCGACGATCGCGGTCTTCGGAATGGTGCTGGGCGGGACTGCCTATGCCGCGGGGACGATCGGGTCCAAGGACATTCAGAAGAACGCCGTGCTGTCCAAGCACATCAAGAACGGACAGGTGAAGGCGCCCGACGTGGCCGCCGGCGCCATTTCACGGGCCCACCTGTCGCCGAACGCCATCGGCGCCCGCGCCTATGTGCACGTCACCCGGGCCAGCGGCGACTTCGTCGTCGACCGGGCACGGACCAAGAACGTCGTCAATGTGACGCTCCCGAGCACCGGCAACGACGACCGTCCCTGCCTCGTCCTGCCAGCGTGGATCGACGCGACGAAGGCTGTGGCCATCGGATCGATCGACAGCGCCAACACCCCCAGCCCCGAGACCGCCAGCGTGGAGCACCGGGTGGACGGTGAGAGCAGTCAAGGATGCGCCGGGAACTCGATCGCTCTCGTCCTGGACCGCAACGGCGTCGGCTCGTCCTCGACGATCGCGTTCAACGTGATGGTGCCGTGACGTAGCAGCGTCTGGCCGCCCGGGGCGCGTCCGAGTCAACAGCAGCGACCCTGGACGTGGTGCTCCCGGTGGTCGGCTCGCTGGCGCTCGAACCGGCGTCTGCTGATGGGTGCGAGCCCCTCGGCGCGACACCGGTCGACGTACTCGTCCCACTTCGCCTCGCCTGTGGCCTGGCGGACGTACCAGCGCGTCGCTCGCGCGCCACGCAGGAGCAGCCCCCTCACCGCGGACCTCCCCTGGTCGCGGGGGTGCGGGCGGCCTCCCATTCCCGCACGGCCTCCTTCTCCTCGCGGGTGGCGAAGAAGTCGGACGCGGCCACCAGGCTCGACGGCTGCGCGGGGACCTCGGTGGTCGGAAGGCCGCCTGCGCGCAAGGCCTTGACCCAGATGAGCAGCGCGTTGGCGACGACCACGAGCACCAGGAGGGCGAACACTGCCTGGAGGACGCCGTTGACGGTGGAGTTGGTGACGATCTGCTGCATCTGGCCCCGATCGGTCGCCGGTGCCAGCAGGTCGCCGTTGTCGAGGGCGTCCTGGAAGTTCGAACGCTGGGTGAAGTAGCCGATCTTGGCGTCGTCGGAGAACACCTTCTGGTAGCTCGCGGTCATGGTGGTGACCAGGTCCCAGGCCAGACCGACGCCGGGCACCCAGGCCCACCTGACCTTGCCGTGCTTGATGAGCAGCGTGACGCAGAGGGTGAGCGCGATGGCGGCCAGGAGCTGGTTGGCGATCCCGAAGAGCGGGAAGAGCTGGTTGATGCCGCCGAGGGGATCGGTGACGCCGACGTAGAGCATGTAGCCCCACAGGCAAACGACGACTGCACTGGCCGACCAGGAGGCTGGCTTCCAGGCGAGGTCGGCATATCGGGGCCAGACGTTGCCGACCGTGTCCTGCAGCATGAACCGGCCGACCCGGGTGCCGGCGTCGACCGCGGTGAGGATGAACAGCGCCTCGAACATGATCGCGAAGTGGTACCAGAACGCCGCCAGGCCGCCCCCGAAGGCGTTGGAGAAGATCGACGACATGCCGAACGCCAGGGTCGGGGCGCCGCCCGTGCGGGAGATCAGGGTCTCCTCCTCGACCGACTGCGCGGCGGCCGCCAGATCCGCGGGACTGATCGAGAAGCCGAGGGTGCCGATGAACTGGGCGGCCGTGCCCGGCTCACCTCCCGTCGCTCCGGCCGGCGAGTTGATCGCGAAGTAGAGCCCCTGGTCGATGACGCTGGCTGCGATCAGCGCGCTGATCGCCACGAACGACTCCATCAGCATGCCGCCGTAGCCGATCATGCGGACCTGGCTCTCCTTGGCCACCATCTTGGGCGTGGTGCCGGAGGCGATGAGCGCGTGGAAGCCCGAGAGGGCACCACACGCGATGGTGATGAAGACGAACGGGAAGAGTTTGCCCGCGAAGACCGGACCGGTGCCTTCGACCGCGAAGTCGGTCAGCGCCTCGTTCTCCAGGACCGGCGCCGCGAAGAGCAGGCCGACCGCGAGGAGCAGGATCACGCCGATCTTCATGAAGGTCGACAGGTAGTCGCGCGGGGTCAACAGCATCCAGACCGGCAGGATCGAGGCGATGAACCCATAGAGCACGAGCCCGAGGGTGAGCTGCTCCGGAGATAGCGTCAGTGCGTCGGCCAGGCCCAGCTGCTCGACGTACCCCCCGCCGATGATCGCGAGCAGCAGCAGCCCGACGCCGATCACTGTGACCTCCGCGACTCGACCGGGACGCAGGTGCCGCAGATAGAACCCCATGAAGAGGGCGATGGGGATCGTGAGGCCGATCGAGAAGACCCCCCACGGTGAGTCGGCGAGCGCGTTGACGACGACCAGCGCGAGCACGGCAAGGATGATGATCATGATCGCGAAGACGGCGATCAGCGCCGCCACGCCGCCGACCACGCCGATCTCCTCGCGCACCATCTGGCCCAGGCTCTTGCCGTCGCGGCGCATCGAGAAGAAGAGCACGACCATGTCCTGCACGGCGCCGGCGAAGATGACCCCGACGATGATCCAGATCGTCCCCGGCAGATAGCCCATCTGCGCCGCCAGAACAGGTCCGACCAGCGGTCCGGCGCCGGCGATCGCCGCGAAGTGGTGGCCGAAGAGCACGCGGCGGTCGGTGACGTCGAAGTCCCTGCCGTTCTCCAGCCTCTCGGCGGGGGTCGCGCGGGCGTCATCGACCCCGAGCACCCGGTAGGCGATGAACCGTGCATAGAACCGGTAGGCGATGGCGTACGACGACAGCGCGGCGAACAGGATCCACAGGGCGGAGACGTCCTCGCCCCTCGACAGCGCCAGCACCGACCAGCAGACCGCGCCGACCACCGCCACCATCACCCACACCGCCACCCCCAGAGGTCTCGATCCGGGGCGCCCGGACTGCGCGGTGTCGGGTTCTGCCAAACGTCGTGACATGTCGACTCCTCGAGCGTCGCACGGTCCGGCCGACCTCTGCCGACCACCGGATGGCGTGGTCAGGGTCGTAGTACCCGGTGGGCGGTGTTGCATGTCACTGGTTCCGGGGTGGGTCGACCGTGATACCGCAGGCCGACGGTGGATCATCGGACCATGCCTGATCGAGCGCGTACGAAGGTGACCGTGGCCACCGAGTGGCACCGTGGCCCCATCGACGACCGGCTGTTCGGCTCCTTCGTGGAGCACCTCGGCCGCTGCGTCTACACCGGGATCTACGAACCCGACCACCCCACGGCCGATGCGTGGGGCTTCCGCGGTGACGTCGCCGCCCTGGTGCAGGAGCTCGGCGTGACCCTGGTCCGCTACCCGGGAGGCAACTTCGTCAGCGGCTACGACTGGCGCGACGGCATCGGGCCCCGCACCGAGCGGCCTCGTCGGCTCGACCTGGCCTGGCGGACCATCGAGAGCAACCAGGTCGGCACCGACGACTTCCTGCAGTGGGCGGCCCGCGTTGGCGTCGAGCCCATGATGGCCGTCAACCTCGGCACCGCCGGCATCAGGGAGGCCGCCGAGCTGGTGGAGTACTGCAACCTCGAGCGGGGCACGACCCTCTCCGACCTCCGTCGGCAACACGGCGCGGAGTCGCCGTACGGCGTCCGGCTCTGGTGCCTCGGCAACGAGATGGACGGGCCGTGGCAGATCGGCCACAAGACGGCCGACGAGTACGGCCGGCTGGCCCGCGAGACGGGCCACGCCATGCGGCTGGTGGACCCGTCGATCGAGCTCGTGGTGTGCGGCTCCTCCGGCGCCTGGATGGACACCTTCGGTTCGTGGGAGTCGACTGTGCTCGACCACGCCTGGGACGTCGCCGACTATGTGTCGCTGCACGCCTACTACGAGGAGACGGGCGGGGACCGGGCCAGCTTCCTCGCGTCCGGGGCCGCCATGGACCGGTTCATCGAGGACGTCGTGGCCACCGTGGATGCGGTCGCCGCCCGCAAACGCAGTCGCAAGCGCCTGCGGCTCTCCTTCGACGAGTGGAACGTGTGGTACCAGTCGAGGTACGCCGACCCGCAGCACTCGCCCATCGACGAGGCGGCCCCTCGCCTCGAGGACGTCTACGGCACCGTCGACGCCGTCGTGGTCGGCGACCTGCTGATGAGCCTGGTCAACCATGCCGACCGGGTGGCGATCGGCTGCCTGGCCCAGCTGGTCAATGTGATCGCCCCGATCCGGACCGACCCGGGCGGCGCGGCGTGGCGGCAGGCCATCTTCCACCCCGTCGCCGAGACCATCCGCCGTGCGCGCGGCCGGCGCAGCCTCATTGTCGGTGTCGAGGGCGGCGAGCTCGCGACCGCCCAGCACGGCGACGTCCCCGAGGTGGCTGCGGCGGCGACCCACGATCCCGTCTCGGGGCAGATCACGGTCTTCCTGACCAACCGCGCCGACACCGTCGTGCCCGTCGACGTCCGGCATGGCGGTGTCGCCACGTGGCGCCGGGCCCGGGCGTCGACCGTGGTCGCCGACGAGCGGGGCCCGCTCCACGACGCCGCCGCGGCCGGCACCGCGCGCCCGGTCGAGCTCACCCGCGCGGTCACCCAGGACGGCGTGACCCGGCTGGACCTGCCGCCACGGTCCTGGACCGTGCTCGACGCTGTGGAGTAGCCGACCGGCGACGCTCCGCTGGGCTCACGGCGTGAGAACCAGCTCCGCCAGCCGAGGGTTCTCGGCACCGCGTCGGGTGGCGGGCAGCTGCAGCCGTACGGCGTCGCCGGTCACGGCGGCGAACGAGGTCTGGTCGGTGTCGTCGGCCGAGCCGTCCACCGTGGCGACCGTCTGCCACGCCCCGTCCTGACGGACCTGGACGCGATAGGTGGCGAGCGGCCTGACCAGCCAGCTGAGCGTGGCGCCGCCGACCGTCTGGTCGCCGTCGAGCCGCACCGTGAAGGTGCTGGGTGAGGCCGGGTCGGAGGCCGGGCCCCACGCCGTCGCCGGGCTCCCGTCGACCGCGGCCTCGGGTGGGGCACTCAGGTCCGCCGTGGTGACCTGCGCGGTGACCGGGCGGCACAGCGCGAGGTTGCTCTCGTCCGCCTCGACCGTGCGCGTGTCGACGACGACCGGCTGCCCCAGGGCGAGGGTCTCGTCCCCGGCCGGCGTGTGGACCATCATGGCCGGGCCGCCGCGCAGGGTGACTGTCGTCCCCGCGGACCGCAGGTCGACGTCGAAGGTGCGGCCCTGCCACTGCAGGCCGGTGAGGCGGAGACCTCGCCCGAGCGCCGGAGGCAGCGTGGGGTCGAGCTCGATGCCGTCACCGCGCCAACGCAGGCCGGGATAGCCGTGGAGGAACTCCTGGAGGAAGCCGCCCTCACCGGTCAGGAAGGTGAACACTCCTTGGCCGCTGCGAGCCTCGGTGAACTGGTCGAACGGCGCCTTGACGAACGGATCGACGCTGCGTCGGGTGTAGGTCCAGTCCGCACACCCCTGACCGAGCTGGGCCGCGACGATGCTGTTGACCGAGTCCGTCATCGCGGGGCCGTCCGGGTCGTAGCGCAGGGCGTAGTAGTCGAGGTTGGAGCCGTCGACGGTGCTCGACTGGGGGTACTCCCAGGGATAGGTCAGCAGCACCGCGTCGGCCTGCTTGACCTGCTGGCCGGCATAGCCGTCGAACTCCGGGCGGACCTCCGGGAAGCCTCCGAGGGGCTGCGGGGCCTGCACGACCAGTCCGTCGGCGACCTCGGTCCACCGCTGCGGCGCGGTGCGCCCGAGCACGCCGGCGGCCCGGGTAGCGAGCCGCAGCGTCGTGGCCGCGGTGGCGTTGGTGTAGACCTCGTCGTCGACCGGCCAGTTCTCCTCGTCGGGACCCTCGACGCCGGTGATGTGGAAGCTGCCACCGTCCGGCTCGGCACGACTCGCCCAGAACCTCGCCGCGCCCCTGAGCACCGGCCAGCCCCGGGCGCCCAGCCACTCTCGGTCCCCCGTGACCAGGTAGTACTGCCACTGAGCCAACGCGACGTCGGCGGTGATGTGCTGCTCGAGCCTCCCCGTCTCGGCCCAGGTCGGGGTGACCTCGTCGCCGGTCCGTGCGCTCTCCCAGGCGAAGCGCATCCCGTCGTACCCCGTGCTCGCGGCGTTGCGGGCAGCGCCCGCGCGGGTCCGGTAGCGGTAGTCGACGACCGTGCTGGCCACGTCCGGGTGCTGCGCGAGGAGGGCGGGATACATCCAGGTCTCGGCGTCCCAGAAGACATGGTTGTTGTAGCCGCCCGCGGACAGGCCGACCGGGCTGATGCTCCAGTCGACGTCGGCCCGCGCGCTCGCCAGCAGATAGAACATCGCCGCCCGGATCCGCCGCTGGAGCTCGGGCTGTCCCGGGACGATGATGTCGCGCCGCCACAGGCGCTCCCAGGCCGCGGCGCTGCGGCGCTCGACCCGACCCGGCCGGGAGGTCGTCGCGCGGCGCGCGGCCGCAGCCGGGCGGCCGCTGTCCTCCGACGTCGCGAATCCCACCACTTTGCTGAACCGGTAGGTCCGGTCGGCCCGAACGCGCACCGTCGCCGTCCGGCTCACCGACATCCGGCCGGTGGACGCCCGCACCCGCGCGGCGCGCGGCACCTCCAGCCGGGCCGCCTCCGCGACCACCGTCCCGGTGCCCTTGGCGCGGACGGCGAGCTGGGTGAGCGATCGTCGCGCGGAGCTGCGGGCCAGCGAAAGCGCCCCGGGCGTCAGGCCCGCGCCCGCGCCGAGCACGTCGCGCACCTGCAGACGGCCGGTCCACCGCGGGGTGACCCGCACCGTGACCAGGCCCGTCCTCGGGTGGGCCCGGTCCAGCAGGACCTCATAGCGCAGCCGCGTGGTCCGGCCCGCGACGGTCACCGTCGACGTCGTGACCACCTTCCCTCGGCGCAGGTCCAGCGCCTGCTGGTAGTCAGCGCCGTCCGCGGCGTCGAGCACACGGCCGCCGACCACCACGTCGAGCTCGGTCCAGCCGGGCAGGTTGACCGACCCCTGGTGCTGCACCCCGCCCGTGATCGGGTCCGGGACGTCGGCGTACACCCCGGCCACATGCGTCTCCGTCGCGAACGGCGTCTCGGCGTAGCCGGCACCCGAGGCCGGCACCCGTGTCCCGACATAGCCGTTGCCGACGTACGTCGGGGCTGCCGCAGCCGCCGATGGTGAGGTGGTCACGAGCCGCCAGGGAGAGCCGGCCGGTGCCCGATCGCTCACGCCTGGCCCGGTCTCGGCCGAGGACGGTCGTCCCGCGCCCACGCCGACGACGAGGCAGGACGCCAGGACCCCCACGGTCGCGATCCGTCCCTGCGACGCGATCCGCCGGACCATGAGCTCGAGCATGACAAGGCCCCCCTATCGCCCGGCGCCGGCCCGAGTGACCGGCGTCCAGGGCTTGCGCGGCCAGTGCCCGGACGGGGTCCCCGCCATGCGCACGACGCGGTCCGGACGCATCGACCACCATCACCCGCCCCCGCTACGAGGGGTTCTGGCCGAGTCTGCCGGTCAGCCGACCACGGCGTCGATGGTCTTCTTGAGAGCGCTCGGCTGGGAGGGCCTCGTCGGGGCCTTGGCCCGCAGCGCCTCCATCTCGGCACCGATCTCCTGGAGAGCCTTTCGTCCCAGCCCGTCGCGCACCTGCGGGAACCAGTTCTCCTCTTCCTCCTCGATGTGGTGCCGGACGTTCTCGATCAGCACCGTGGTCTTGGCGGTGAATCGTTCGTCCGTGGCCTTCATGGCACTGAGCTCGACGACCAGCACGTCGGCGACGTGGTGCTCCTCGAAGCTCTCCAGCACGTCGTCCTCCAGCGCAGGCAACAGCTCCCGGATCCGGGGGTACATCACCTCGTTCTCGAGGTAGGTGTGCACCGTCAGCAGCTCGATCATCTTCGTGACGAGTCGCTCCTTGGTGGCGATCGCGTTGTCGCCCGCCTTCTCGAACGCGTCGAACGTACGCCGGATCTCCTGGTGGTCGTTCCTCAGCATCACGATGGCGTCGGTGCTCATGCAGTCTCCCTGGTTCGCGTGGTTTCCGTTTGGCGAGTACCCGAAGTCCGGGCCCCGCACGCAGCAGGTCAGCCATGGGCCTTGTCAGGACGATCAGCTGGTCGAGCGCGCACCAGTCGTACGCCGGTCACGAGCAGCCACACGAGCCAGGCGGCGTAGCCGGGCATCCCGACGAACACGAGCGCCGAGCCGTCCGCGATCGCGAGGCTGGCCGCCCCGGCCGCGAGCAGCAGGCCTCCCCCGACGACGCCGAGCAGACGCTGCCACGACGGTGTCAGCCCGCTCGCATGCGCCGCCACCGCAACGCCGATCAGCGTGGTGCCAAGTGCCGGAAGCGCCAGTGCGAACGCTGCTGCATGCAGTTGCCAGACCAGCTCGAACTCAGGGCTCGGCTCAGCGAGCTCGGCGGCGGACAGCACGACACCGTTCCACAGCACGGCGTAGAGCGCGAAGACCGCCGAGAGAGTCGCGCCCGCGGCCACGGCGAGGCGCGACCAGTCGGCCCCTGCACCCCCGCGGCGCCGGACAAGCCCGTGGAGACCAGCCAGGAGCCCGAGCAGCAGCGGCAGGTTCAGCGCCTCCAGGCCAACCGCGATCGCGACCGCGACCCGGTTGTCCGCGTGGAAGGCGAGCACCTCCTTGATCGGGTCCCCATAGCTTGGCGCTCCGGCCCAGACCACCACCGCGTTCTGGATCGCCACCGACGCTGCTAACGCGATCGCCGTCGCGCCAACGACGCGCTCTCGGCGCGCTCGGGCCGGGGTGGGTCCCGTCCCTGCCGCTGCCGCGCTCGCGGGCGCCTGCAGGGACGCGTGCTCGGTGGCGGTCTTCCGCGGTGATCTCATCACGTGCTCCTTCGTTGCGTTCCGATGACCGGTGGCTCCACGATCACCGACCTCAACGACGTGCGGATCGGCCTCAGGGTCGTGATCGTTCGGCCGATGGAACGATCTGTCTCTCGTGCTTTCGGCTGGTAGGCGGCCACCGCGCACCAAGGGCGACGCTCGTTGGCTCCGCTCAGAACGACCAGAAGATGGGGACGACGAGCACCGACACGATGCCGAACCAGATCAGCAGCGGCAGGCCGAACTTCCAGTAGTCACCGAACTGGTAGCCGCCCGGGCCCATGACCATCATGTTGGCGGGGGTGGCGACGGGCGTCAGGAACGCCGCGGCGGCAGCAACGCTGACCGCCATCAACACGGGTTGCACCGACACGTCGAGCTCGGCGGCGGCGGAGATGCCGATCGGGATCACGATCAGGGCGGTGGCGGTGTTGGAGATCAGCTGGCCGAGCGTCGCGGTCAGCACGAACAGCCCCAGCAGCAGGGCGTAGGGACCGGCGTCGCCGACCACGTCGACCAGCCCGTTGGCCATGGTGTCCGCCGCCCCGGTCTGCTGCAGCGCCACCGACAGCGGCAGCATCGCCCCGACGATGATCACGGTGGTCCACGAGATGCCGCGGTAGGCCTGCTCGACCGTGATCACCCGCAGCAGGACCATCGCGCAGGCCGCCACCACCCCCACGACCGCGGGCGCGGTGACCCCTAGGGCGAGCATCAGCACCATGCCGGCGAGGACGGCGATGGCCTGCTTGGCGTTGCGACCCAGCGGGACGGCCTGTCGGCGTACGGACTCCAGCGAGTCGACGGAGAGTACGCCGGGAACGCCGTCGACGTTGCGCGAGAGCGCCTCCCAGCTGCCCTGCACCAGCAGGGTGTCGCCGACGGCGAGGGTGGTGCCGGAGGGTCCCGTGTCGTTGCCCCTGCGCTGGACGGCCAGGATCACCAGGTCGCCGCTGGGCGTGACCATGCCCGGGAACACGTGTTCGCCGATGAGGTCGGAGCGGGGGCTCACCAACACCTCGGCGACGCCCATGTCGGGGGTCATCAGCGCCCCGGCGTCGTAGGCGTCCTCGAGTCGGTAGTGCTGGATCAGGGTCTGGGCATGCTGGCTCAGGTCGGCCGGCACCGACTTGGCGGTCCGGTCGGGCAGCAGCCGGGGGCCGAGCAGGACCGCGATGGCCATCGTGCCGAGCAGCAGTGGGATCCCGACCAGCGCGAACTCGAAGTAGCCGAAGGTCTCACCGGTGGCATCCGAGAGAGCGTCGGAGGCGATCACGTTGATGGGCGTTCCGGTGAGCGCCAGCATGGAGCCTGCATGCGCGGCGAACGCCAGCGGCAGCAGCAGCTGGGAAGGCGGGTGGTCCAGCCGGACCGCCACCACGACGAGCATCGACAACAAGGCGGCGACCGCACCGTTGACACTGATCAGCGCCGTCAGCAGGGCCACCATCACCATCGTGAAGACGAGCAGCCGGGTGCGCCCGGTGCCGGCCAGCTCGATCAGCCGCTGACCCGCCCACGCCGGAACGCCGGCAGCATCGAGGCCCTCGGTGACCACGAACAGGGAAGCGATGAAGATGACCGTGGGGTCGCCGAAGCCGGCGAACACCTGGCTGACCGAGAGGATGCCCGTGACGAAGAGCGCCAGTGACGCCCCGAGGGCCACGATCTCCACCGGCAGGCGGTTCCAGACGAACAGGACAATGACCGCACCGAGGACGGTGAAGGCAATGGCGGGGTCACTCACGGCTTGGTGAAGGTCATCGCCAGGTCGACGAGCAGTCGGGCACCGAAGCCGGTGCAGCCCTTCGGGCGCCACGACTGGGCAGCGTCCGCCTGAGCGGTGCCCGCGATGTCGATGTGAGCCCAGGGGGTGTCCCCTACGAACTCGGCCAGGAACAGCGCGGCGGTGATGGCCCCGGCGTTGGGGCCGCCTAGGTTGTTGAGGTCGGCGATGTCGGAGGCGATCTGGGGCAGGTAGCGCTTGGCGAGCGGAAGCTGCCAGACCGGCTCGTCGGTGCTCTCGGCCGCCACCTTGATCTGCTCGATGAGGCCCTGGTTGCTGCCGTTGACCGTGGCGATCTCGGTGCCGAGGGCCCGCATCGAGGCACCGGTCAGGGTGGCGATGTCGACGATCGCGTCGGCCCCCTCCTCGGTGGCCAGCACGAGGGCGTCGGACATCACGAGGCGTCCCTCGGCGTCGGTGTTGAGCACCTCGACCGTCTTGCCTCCCCGGATCGTCAGCACGTCGCCCATGCCGAGGGCCGTGCCGGACGGCATGTTGTCGGTGCACATGAGGTAGCCGGTCACCACGGTCGGGCACTCGAGCTCGCGCAGGGCGCTCATCGCCGACAGCACGTCGCCCGCCCCGGTCATGTCGTTCTTCATGGTGGCGTGGGTGCCGTCGGAGGGCTTGAGGCTGATGCCCCCGGAGTCGTACATGATGCCCTTGCCGACGAACGTGAGCCGCGGCGCGTCGGGAGCCGCCGCGGCCGGCCGGTAGGTCAGCTTGATCATCCGGGGCGGCTCGCTGCTGCCCTTGTTGACGCCGAGCAGTCCCCCACAGCCGAGCTCGATCAGGGCGCCCTTGTCGAAGATCTCGACCTCGAGCCCGGTGTCGGCGCCGACCGTCTGCGCGGCTTCGGCCATCCGGGTGGCCGTGAGGTGGGCGGGCGGGCTGTTCGCCAGGTCGCGGGCCATCGCCGTCACCCGTGAGTACGTCGCACCGCGGGCCGCGCCGGTGGTCACCGCGTCCGCTGCGGTCGCAGCAGCGACCAGGATCAGCTCGGCGACGGGTTCGACGGCCGGCTTGTTCTTCAGCGCGGCGTACTCGTAGCGGGAGAGGAGGACCCCCTCGACCACGGCCTGAGCGGCCGCGGCGGCGGACGCGCCGGCGATGTCGGGGACGCTGATGGCGAGCACCGCGTGCGAGGACACGCTGCTCGCGAAGGCCGCGGCGGCGTTGCGCAGCTGGGTGACGTCGAGGTCGGCCGGGTCACCGACGCCGACCGCGACGACCGGCAGGCCCGTCGCCCGCGGCACCACGAGCGCCTGGCCGACGGCGCCGCTGAAGCCGTTGGCCTCGAGCCCGGAGCGCTCGATGCCCAGGGCGGGAGCCACGTCGCCGCTCGCGGACACGGGGATGCCGAGGACGGTGGTCGAGGGGACCGCGTCCGTCGAGTCGACGACGGAGATCGTGGTCGTGCCCTGCAGTGACGGGAGGGGGTCGAAGCCCTGGGCCAAGGTCATGGGTTCGCCTTTCGTGGACGGACGGAGTTTCAGGACCAGCTCGCGCGGACGCTGCGGCGTACCGCCGCCGCGTCACGCGACTGGGAGATGACGCCGGCGAACGCCAGCACGACGAAGATGGCGTACCACCACCAGTCGTCGTGAACGCGACCGGTGAAACCGTCCTGGGTGAAGTCCGCCGAGTCGACGGCACCGAAAACGAGCATCAGGCCGGTGACCAGCACGCTGGCCCCGGCGATGCCGCTGAGCAGGATCAGCAACAGCATCGGCAGGTCGGTGAGGATCGCCCCGATCCCCACCAGCGCGCCGACGAGGATGCCGACGATGATGACCACCCAGTTCCAGTCGACACCCAGCGCCACCATCAGCGCGGCGCCCAGGGAGAACCCGATCGAGGACATCGCGATGACCACACCGACGGCGTAGTAGAGATAGGCGAAGACCGCGAAGACCAGCGCGAACACGATTCCGACGGCCCAGCCGAGCACGGTGCCGAGGAAGCGGTCGCCAGCGAGGCCTGCCACGAGTCCGGCTCCGAGGCTGAACCCCACGAACGCGCCCCAGATCGGGATCACGAACCGCAGCACCACCTGGCCGCGGAAGCAGAAGAACGCACCGGCCAGAATCGCCAGAAAGCCCAGGAAGAAGTCCTGCATGGGGTCACCGTGTCTTTCGACGTGGGAGGGATCAGCCAGTCCCGATGCGTCCGGCGATGATGCTCGTGAGGATCACCGAGGTGATCGTCACGGTAGAGAATCCGGCGACGATCATCTTCGGCAGGATCTCGCCTTCAATGGCAGCGACCTCCTCGGGAGTCTCACCGGCGCCCTTGGCTGCTTCCTGGGACAGGATCATCGTGCCGGGGAAGCCGTAGAGCGAGGTGAGGCCGATGGCGACCGACATGGGGACGCTGTAGCCGAGCAGCTTGCCGGCCAGGGCCGAGAAGCCGGCGATGCCAGCCACACCGAACACGAACGCGAGCAGGAGCGGCCAGGCGAGCGCCTTGACGTCTGCCGGCTGCACGGTGGCCAGCGGACCGAACACCAGGATCATGATCGCGAGCATCATCAGCCCGAAGGAGTCGATGCCGCCCAGCACCGACGGTTTGAAGACACCGGCCGTGCGCAGTCCGATGCCGAAGATCAGGGCGACCACGAAGGTGTTGAGGACCCCGTTGGTCAGGTTGTTGATGCCGATGCTGGCCAGCACCACGAGTCCGACCACGAACAGGGTGCCTGCCGTCGTCCGCAGCGGAGCAGGGAGCACGGACGTGGCCGTGTCCTCCTCCTTCTCGTCCAGGACGACCGGGGCCAGGCTGCCGGCCCGGTAGTCGTCACGCAAACGCGCCGCCTCCTTGCGCAGGATCAGCGAGGTGAGCGGGAAGCCGACCAGGCCCTGAAGGGCTGCGATCAGCACCGGGAAGACCGCGATGCTGGTCAGGCCGACCCCGAGGGCGGCTTCCTGGACGATGATCACCGAGATGGTGCCGCCGCTCAGCGCACCGGTGCCGGCGACCACGAAGTCGATGGTCTGCGCGTAGCCGTCGGCGGCGCTGCCGCTGATGTTGCTGCCGAAGATCGCAGCGGCCACCAGGAGCGCGATGCCGATGCCCAGCACCGTGGAGATCCCGACCAGCAGGGTCTTCCACTGCTTCTTGAAGTCATCGAGGCTGATCATGGTCCCGAGGTGCACGATGATGAAGCCGACCACCACCCCAGCGAGCGCCAGCAGCGACGAGGCCGCCAGGAGGTCCTCGGGGAAGATCCCGCTCAGGAAGCCGATCAGGAAGATGATCGAGGCGACGAAGAGCGACGACAGCAGGGACTGGGTCTTCTTGGCCACGAAGTCGCTGATCGTCCAGACCAACATGACGATGACGAACGCAACGACGGGGTTGGTGGCTTCGCCCATGGCTCATCTAAGCGGATCCGGGCACGGACGATGGCGAGCAGTTTTCGCGGCCTTCTCCGCGGTCCAGCCGGGCTGAAGGTCACCGGCACCAACAGGGCCTCGACCTGGGCTCGCCGCGCTTCCGGCGGGCCATCAGGAGTCCACCAGTTCACGCGAGTCGAGCACTGTGACGTGCGGAGAATCGTTGATCTGAGAGACGAGGGCATCCGCTGGCTCGGCCCACTGCTTCGTCGTCCGGACCACGGGGTTGGCCTCGATGTCGAGTCGGGCGCTCGCACGGTCGGCAGCCTCGTAGAGGTCAGCGCGTGCGGCCGGGCGGTCGAGGTTCGCTCGTATGAGCCGGTTGCGGCCCTGCGTGCGGCTGAGGATCAGGGTGGACTCGTCGAGCCGGATGACCTCGCGGTGAAGGGTCGACAGCGGAACGCCCAGCCCCTCGATCCCAGCGTCGCCGAGGACTTTACGGAGCTGGCGCCGCACATTGGCCGTCGTCAGTCGTAGCCGTAGGCGTACGCAGAAGCCGTCTGCGTCGGGCTGGCCGCATCAAAGACTGGGTCGACCGTGAAGAAGACACCATGAGTTGGGTCGTATGGCCGCGAGCCAACCTGCGTGAAGCCGACGTTTGTTGGGTCTTGGGTGCCGCCGACGAATCGGCGCTCACCGGGTAGCGGGTCGTTGCCTCGTGCTTCGCCGTACGGGGTCTGCCGGTAGGCGAGGAGCGCCGCGGTGGTGTTGGCGTAGCCGTATTGGGTAGTGCCTTGGCTGTCGTTGAAGAGGCTGGTGACTCCGCTGTAGGGCGAGGTCGCGCGGAAGGCGACGGTGAGTCCGCCGAAGGCGTAGTAGCGGTCGGCGTCGGCGGTGCCGGTGTTGTCGGTGGCGAGGGCGGCCTGGGTTCCGTCTGGGTGGTAGACGGTGGTGGTGCCGCCGTTGACGCGGATCACCCGCCGGCCGGTGGCGTCCTGGAGCTGCAACTGGAGTGTGGTTCCTCCGACGGCAACGGTCGAGAGGTGGTTCGACGCGTCCCACGTCAGCGCCTGCGTACCGCGGGTGGTCATGTTCCCCCGCCCATCAAAGGCGTAGGTCGATGCCCCGGGCGCTGGGCCTCCGGCGCGGGTGATCTGGGTGGCGCCGTGCGGGGCGGCGGGGTCGCCGTATTGGTAGGTGTCGGTGATCGCAGTCGGCGCCGTGGTGTCGGTCTGGGTGAGCCTGTTGCCGGTGTCGGGGTCGATCGTCCATTCCAGGCGGTACTTGGCAGGTCCGCCGAGGGTTGCACTGTTGAATTGGCTGTCGTTGCAGGTGTTGTTGGCGGGTGTCCAGGCTCGGGTGAGCTGGGCGAGGCCGTCGTAGGTGAAGCACTGGGTGTCGGTGCCGTCGGCGGTGTTGGCGTCGGAGATGCGGGTCGGGTTGCCCGCGTCGTCGTAGGTGTAGCTGCGGGTGGAGTCGATGCTCGGGGTTGATTGCTTGTCGATGAAGACCTGGCTGGGGCGCAGGGTGGCTTCGTCGTACCAGAAGTCGTTCCAGGCTTCGAGGCCGGTTTGGTTGCCCATGGTGAGGCGTTGAAGGGTGCCGTAGGGGGTGTATTCGGCGTTTCGGACGTACAGGCCGTTACCGCCGAGCTGGCGGGCGCGGCCGAGTGCGTCGTAGTTGGTGTAGAGGGTCTCGGTGGCTTGTTCGGCGATCGCGGGGAGGGCCGTGGTGTCGGGGGCACCGTTCGGCTTGTAGGTAGTGGTGGTGGTGTAGGCGCCTGCGAGCCCGGCCGGGACGACCCCGGGGATGGCTTCGAACTTGCTGGTCGTTGAGGTCGGCTGGTTGTTGACGTAGGTGTTGACCGTGGCACTGTGGAGCAGCTGGCCTTGGTAGAAGGTCTGGGTGGAGGCGGGCAGTCCGGTGCCGTTGGTGGCGGTGTCGTAGGTCCATCCGTAGACCTGGTGCTCGGCGGCGAGGCCGAGGGTCTCGAATTGCTTGGTGGGCCGGCCGAGGTTGTCGTACTCGGTGCGACGCACCGCCTGGTCTGCCCCGCCGGGGTCCATCGTTGAGGTGAGCGGGTTTCCGTTGTCGTCGTAGCTGGTGACGGAGTCTCCGGCGTCGGGGTCGTGGGTGGTGAGTCGTTGGCCGAGGGTGTCGTAGGTGTAGTTCCAGGTGTTGTTGTCGGGGTCGGTGATCGTGGTCAGGTCGCCGGTGGCCTTGTCGTAGGCGTAGGCGTAGGTCACCGCGCTGCCCGGCTGTGAGGCGCCATCGGGGAAGCGGGTGCGGGCGACGATGTCGCCGCGGGCGTCTTGGGTTTCGGCGGTGCTCACGCCGCCCTGGGGTGGCGTGGTGGTGGTGGTCTCGCCGGTGTAGGAGTACTGAGTGCGCCAGAGTTCTTGGAGCTGGTTGCCGGTGGAGTCGTTGCGTCCCCAGACCGCCTGGGTGGTGACCCGGCCGGCCGCGTCGTAGCTGGTCCTGGTCTCGTTGTTGATCGCCGTGAGTGGGATCGACTGGATGGTGACTGTTGGGTTGCCGGCAGCGAGGATGTGTGGCCTGGCGTAGATGACTTGGCCGCGGCTGTTGTACCCCTCGTCGGTGATCAAGGTGGCGGCGGAGGGGTTGCCGGTGCCGTCGTTCATCTGGGTCTGGGTCTGGGTCTGGGTGCCGCGGAGTAACCCATCGAAGAGGTCTGCGCTGGTGCGGTAGCTGGTGCCGTCGGGGAGCAGGGTCTTGGTGGTGATGGCGTTGTGGCCGGTGGCGAGGTCGAAGGCCGTGTCGCTCGGGTCGGCTTGGGCGCCGATGCTGTAGCTGTACTGGGTGCTGGCGCTCTGGGTGGCCTTGTCGCGGCCAGGTTGCCAGACATTGGTTTGGCGTCCAAGGGCGTCGTAGGTGGCCTCAGCGACCGTTCCGTTGGGGTTCTGGATCTTGATCGGGACTGCGGTCCGCTGGTTGAAGGTGGTGACCGTGGTTTGCGGGGCCTTGGGGCCCGCGCCGTCGGGGTCGGGGGTGGTCTCGGTGACGGTCGCCGGCCATCCACCGGTGACCTGTTGGCCGGTGTAGCTGGTGGTGGCGGTCTGGCCGTTGGCATCGGTGGCGGAGGTGTCGCGGCCGTAGTTGTCGTAGGTGGCCTGGGTGGTGATCCACTTCGTCGTCTCGCCAGCACCGATCCGCTTGGTCTCGACCTTGGTGGGGTTTCCTTGCTTGCCTGCCGCGATCACGCCGAGAGCCTGGTTGTCGTAGTAGGTCCTGGTGGAGGAGACGACGTCGGCGTCGGTGGTGTTGGTGATGTCGCAGCCCACGCGGACGGTCTGTTGGGTGGCGACTGGGTCGAGAATCCAGCGAGACACATCTCGTGCATATGTGTAGCTGGAGCAGGTCTTGGCCGATTGGCTGACCGTCCCGCCCGAGCTCACTCGTCGGGTCTGCTCTTGGCTGGCGGTGAGGTCGAGGTACTCGTCGTTGGCGTGGAGGGTGTAGTCGTTGGTGGTGGTGGTGACGAACTTGGCGCCGCCGTCGATGTAGCTGCGGGCGTCGGTCTTCGTCGTCGGCGCGGCGACGACGGTGCGGCCCTGGGTCGAGAGCGTGGTGGGGTCGTAGGTGTTGATCGAGGAGGTGAGGGGGGAGCCTCCGACGCTGGTGAACGTCTGGACCTCGCGCGCGAACCCGGCCAGTCGCCAATGGTCGCGGGTCTCGACGCCGTCGGAGTCGGTGACCGTGACGTCTCGGGTGGTGGTGTCGGTGAGCCGGTCGCCGTCCATGCCGCGGTAGTAGAGGGTCTCGGTGATACCCGGTGTGGAGTCGGAGGCTTCGCCCTGGACGGTACGGACGCGTGAGTAGCCCCGCCACTGGCTGTAGGTGCGGTTCTTGTTCTTGATGCCCGGGCGGTCTTGCCAGGCCCACAACGGGTCGTCCGGGTCGCCCAGATAGGTGTACTTGGTGACGAGGTCGGCTGAGCTGGCTCCGGAGAGGTCTTTGACGTCGACACGGTCAACGACGTACTTGTGGAACCAGTGGGTCTGCACGGCGTCGCCCTCGGGCCTGAACAGTTGCGGGTAGCAGCGCTTGTCGTTGTGGTTCTCGGCGATCCCTGCGACCACAGCGGGGGTGCACTCGGCGGCGGAGTACCCCACCGTGGTGGAGGCACCGTGCTCGGTGGAGATGGAGCTGATGCGCTTCTTGTAGAAGGGCAGCGACTTGTCCCCGATCCCGTCGACCCGGTTGGGCAGGCCGACGTAGAGGAACTTGTTCGAGGGTAGGTCGATCGCGGCGCCGGCCGCGCCGGTGTGGGTGAGGGTTCGCAAGTTCAATGCCGGGGAGGTGGTGTCACCGGTGGCGAGGAACTTGTGGGTCAGCGTCCACCGGTCGACCGGCTTGTAGACGCCGGCGATGTAGTCCTGGGTCTCGATCTCGGTGAGCCTCTTGCGGGTGAAGAAGGTGGGCGCGTTGTCATCGGTGCAGCTGGACGCGTTGGTGGCGCAGATCTGGTCGAAGGGAACATCAGGCCACTTGCTGGAGTTGGCCTTGGTGAGCTTGCTGGGTGCGCAGTCGAAGGAGGCCGTGGGCAGGCAGCGTTCGTCGGTGGTGAACAGGACCTTCGCGGGGGCGGTCCCGGTCACGGACCGCAGGCCGTAGCTGATGCTGGTCAGGTAGCCGCCGCGGTGGTAGGTATCGACGGTGTTTCCCCAGCGCTCGTAGGCGTTGGATTCCACGGCGTACTGATACAGCGTGATGTTGCCGTTGGCGTCCACCACACGGTCGAGGTTCCAGCGCCATACCTGGTCGCAGTAGGAGGTGGCCACTGTCGAGGCGTTGCACGGTTCGCCTGCGTCGTCGCCGAACACTGGGACCTTCCAGGCGGAGTTGGCGGCGGTGCCGCGGCTTGAGGTCTTGTTCTGGCCGAAGAAGTACTGGGTGCCGTCGGTGGTGGTCATCACCCAGTACTCGGTGTTGTTGTCGCCGTTGAACCCGCCGGTTCGGCGTTCGAAGGTCGCGCCGGAGTCCGAGCGCAGCCGCCACGTCGAGGCGGCTTCGTTGGCACCGGGGGTGGTACGCACAAGCTCGCCAGACCATGTGCCGAACGAGACCGAGGCGTTGTCGCTGAACCAGCACAGGTCGCCCTTGCCGGCCCGGCCGTCGTCATCACAGGTGCGGTAGTTGCGCTCGATGAAGGTGTCTCCGAGGTCGAACCCCTCCCCCACCCATGAGGTCTGGTTGTTCTCCGAGACGGTACGGCCGTCGACCTGCCCAGAGTTGTAGCCGATGGCCAGGTTCAGCTGAGTGTCGGCCGCTACCTGGGGTGTGCGCAGGGGGTAGGACCACGTGAACGCGCCCGAGGAGCCTCCCACCGTCCATGAGCTCGACGAAGACAACGGGGTCGCAGACCAGTCGCCGGTCTCCGAGGACTCCTCGGCTGCCAGCGCGAGAACCGTCGGGGCCGCCTTGCCACTCCCGCTGGCGCTCAGGACGGGACTGACGGTCAGGGTCTTGCGAGTGACGGAGCGCTCCGCAGTCAGAGTGGTCTCGACTTGGCAGCGAGCCTTCTCCGGGGTCGATGCCGCGCATGCTGGCAGTTGGACGACCCGCAGTCGGGAGGCGAAGTCGCCGCCCATCGATTCAAAGCCCGCATAGGAGAGCCGTACCCTCGTCGGTGTCGTCTGGTCAGGTGAGGGCACCGGTAGGCCCCGTAACGTGACGGCGTAGGCGTCGGCCCCCAGTACTTGGGCGCGCTTGGCTGAAAGCACGCTCACGGTGACCGAGGCCGGCCCTCCCGCCGCGCTGAGCGGCTTCGCGCTCAGGATGGTGACCGCTTGCTCGGCTGAGACGGACCCCGCCTTGCCCGGTGGAGTGATGGACACGGTCGATGTGCCAGCGGAAGGCATCTTGATCGGGCTCGGTGCCCACTCCGGCTGGCGCCGGCCGGTCGAGGAGACCGGCTCCTCGGCACTGAGATCAAATCGGTCGAACACCTGGAGCTCAGGGGCCTCGGAGTCGAACTTGCGCGGGGCGCCGGTGGCGGCTTGAGCGGGGTTCGCCAGGAGTGTTGCCGCCAGGGCGAGTGGCAATGCCGCGCTGCCGATACGCCCGAGCTGACACATAGCCGCGCGCAGCATAAGTCCCCCGATATTCTCATGGTTGCATTTCGCAGCGGCCGCTTAATGATGGGTCGACTTTGAAGTCTCGCGCTGGAGGTTGGCAGTCTGGCAAGAGACCTGTCAACTATGGATAGCCTTGATTGTTGCGGCTGATCCGCCGGGATCGCTGGCCCCGACGAGGCCATGTGCATCTTGCCCATCGGCACTGCCGGCGCCGTGAGAGTCGGCGGGTGCGCTGCGCTCGCCGCGGCAACTCATCGTCTGGCCTCACGACTTCAAGTTCACCCGCTGACCGAAGCAGCGGAAGCGAGTGCGGAGGGCGGCCTACCACCAGTCGGGGTGACCGGGGCACCTGCTTTGGGGTCAATGCAGCCAGAAGCCACGATGCGCGCGGGCCATCTCGCACGCGACTGAACCGTCCGCACCCACCGGAGAACTGGCCGCCGAGGAAATCCAGCAAACTGATTGGGGAGGCGGAGCCAAGGTGTTCATCGCTCCTGGCGAGCCTCCAACGCGGCGGCGAGCTCGTCGCGCTCTGTCGCCTTCAGATAGCCCTGGGCATGGCCGCGCTCGATCGCCTGACGCAGCAGGTACGTCGGCGTGCCGTAGACCAGGCATTGGGCGATGGCTGTCGCCGGAGTGACCGTCGGGATCTCCTGCCACCAGCCGATCTGCTTCGGGGCGAGGTCCTCGTAGTGCACGACGTAGTCGTCTCCACCGGCCCTGCGGAAGCGCCGCTGCTTGGCCACAGTGAGGTGGATGCGGTTGGGGTTCACGTCGCTGATGCCGTAGCCGTCGAGGGCGGTCTCGTGCGAAAGCGCCGCTTCGGGCACTCGGGTCCAGAGGACCGCGAGCATGAGGTTGTCGTGCTCGCCACCCGGATACTGCGGGAACCGGTACACGCCGTGGGCTGCCCTATCGAGTGTGCCCCGGTGGACGAGCATCTGGAGTGCGTGCTTGTCGATCCCGATCTCGGCGGCCTGCTGAGCGGTCACGAAGCCGTGCTGTGTGGTGGCGATGTCCCACAGTCCGTCACGCGCGAGGGCCTTTCCTGCCATGGCAGAAGTATCACGGAACCGTGACACTATTGCCACGCTCGTCATGACGTCTCGCTCGGCCGGACTGCCGCCAGTCATCGATGGTCTGCACGGGGACACCGAGGTACTCAGCGAGCTCCTCGACCCCAATGAAGGGCTCCAGCCCCAGTTCAGTGGCGTTCACGCCCATCAGGTGTGCGAGCCGAACCGAGCAGCCCCGAGGCAACCGGAACCGACGACGATGACACCCGGCCGGGCGGCGCTGCGCACCTGTCAATGTGATGGGTGAACGATGGGATCGCATCTTGCCCCCAAAGCGAAAGTCCAGGTCAACCATGGGCTGACCTGGACTTTCTTCGTAGCGGGGGCAGGATTTGAACCTGCGACCTCTGGGTTATGAGATCTACCTGCCGCCGATACTGCGGATGTCGTCAGGCGGGCGACTTTGGTAAAGTCGCAGGTCAGAGGCCAGTTTTGCTCCCACACACGTCCGCAATCGTCCAGACTCATCCGGGCCGGGTTTGCGTACAACTGGCGTACGAGCAGGTTTCCAGATTCGTCTCGGAGGTTCCAGATGGCATGGGTCATGACACGGCACGGAGCACGCGGCACCCGGTACACCGGTGCCTACCGCGACCCCGACGGCGCCACCCGCTCGGCCGGCTCGTTCAGCACCCGGCGCGAGGCGCTGCGCGCTGCCAACCGTGAGGAGCAGAAGGTGCTCGCCGGGGCCTGGCACGACAACGCCCACGGCGACATCACGTTCCGTGACTACGTCGAGCGCGAGTGGCTGCCCAACAAGCACGTCGAAGCATCTACCCGCGCGGCCTACATCTCCTACCTGAACAAGCACTTCTACCCGTTCTTCGGACACCGTCGCCTGAACAAGATCTCACCCGCGCTGGTCCAGGACTGGGTCACCCAGGCCAAGGCCGACGGACTCGCACCCCGCTCCATCCGCAAGTACCACGTCTTCTTGTCCTCGATCTTCGTCCGCGCCGTCAAGGACCGGGTCCTGGTCTACAACCCGTGTGACCACACCGAGCTACCCAAGGTGATCACCAGCAAGGCCCGCACCCTCGCTCCCGACGAATACGAGCGCCTCCTTGCGGCGCTCCCCCAACAACACCGGTTGATGATCGAGACCCTGATCGAAGCCGGCCTGCGCTGGGGCGAGCTCGTCGCCCTCAAACCCCGCCACATCGACTTCCTCCGCCGGGTCCTCACCGTGGAGGAGACCATCGTGGAGGTCTCCAAGAAGCACTCCCCCACCGGCCAGCGTTACCTGGCCAAGCCCTACCCCAAGGACAACGAACCCCGCACCTTCGGCGTCCGCCAGGCCTGGCTCGACAACATGGCTGAGCACATCCGGGTCAACGGTGTCGGGCACGACGACCTGCTGTTCCCCACCCGCGCCGGCACCCCGATCTCCCGGAACACCTTCCGTACCCGGGTCTGGCTTCCCGCGGTTAAGGCGAGCGGGGTCGACTTCCCGGTCAGGGTCCACGACCTGCGGCACGCCCACGCGTCCTGGCTGCTGGCCGGCGGCGCCGACCTCATGTCCGTCATGGAACGCATGGGCCACTCCCAGATCCAGACCACCCAGAAGTACCTCCACACCCTCCCCGACACCGACCAACGCAACCTCGACGCACTGAGCCGCGTCCAGAGACAAGGGGACTCGTGACGATTCTGCCGAGCAACGATTCAATGCCTGCATGACTCCCCACGAGGCCACCCCCGCCGTGCTGGTCACCGGCGCCACCGGGAACGTCGGTTCGCCGACGGTGGAGCTGCTGCTCGCAGCCGGGATTCCCGTGCGAGCAGCGGCCTCGAGCATCGAGGGCGTCCGCTCCCGGTTCGGCGACAGGGTCGAGGCCGTGGCGCTGGACTTCACCGACCCGACGACTTGGGAGGCTGCGTACTCCGGGGTGCAGCGGATGTTCCTGATGCGGCCACCCCACCTTGGAAAACCGAAGAAGCAGATGCTGCCCTCGCTCGAGGCCGCGAAAGCGGCCGGCGTCGGACATGTCGTGCTGCTCTCGCTGCAGGGAGCCGAGCACAACAAGGTCGTGCCCCACCACGCGCTCGAGATCTGGCTGCGCGAGTCCGGGATGTCGTGGACCTTCGTGCGCGCCGCGTTCTTCATGCAGAACCTCACCACCACACACCTCACCGACGTGCGCGACCGCGACACCATCATGGTGCCGGCCGGTGACGGCGCTACCGCCTTCGTCGACGTCCACGACGTCGCTGCGGTCGCCACCGCTGCCCTACTAACCCCCGCAGAGCACCACAACACTGCTTGGACCCCGACGGGGCCGCAGGCTCTGACCTATTCTGAGATCGCGTCGATTCTGACCGATGTCCTCGGTCGCCCCATCAGCTATCCGCGGCCCGGACTGGTCCGCTACGCCCGGCACGCGCGCAACGTCCTGCGGATGCCCTGGGGCATGGTCGCGGTCACCAGCGCGATCTACACCATCGCCCGACTGGGTCGTGCCGCAGGCCTCACCGACGATGTGTTGGTCGTGACCGGGCATCATCCGGTGTCGTTCCGCGAGTTCGCCGAACGCCAGGCCGCGCGGTGGGACGTCCAGAACCTGGGTTGACGCCGACCCTGCGGTCGTGACCCGGAGCCCCGCCAGACTTCGTGTACGGCATCCTCGCGTCGCTGTTCGTCTCCTTCAACGTCTTCGCACTGAACCATGGCTGCAGTACCGCGCCCGCAGCCGCTGGTCCGACCTTTTCGGCGAACGCATCTACATCCTGCTCAGCCTCCCCGCCAACTCCGCACTGGCCCGGCAGATCTTCGCTGGCACCGTGGCATCGTCACGGGGTACGAGCGATGGGAGATTGCCAGCCGGGCGCCTTTGGTATCCACACCCACCGCTTATGCTTCGACAAGCGTTAACCCGACGAGGTACCGCGATGCGGCAATCAAGCTGCCCAGCACGACCACGGTCACCATCACGAGCGGCGGCAGCGTGTTCTCGAAGCCTTCGACTGTCATCAGGGCCATGGCGGCGACGATGCTTGCGCTCATCAGGACCGAAAAGGTCAGGAGTGGCCCCACGAAGAACAGTCCTGACGCCCTCCCGTGCAAGGTCAGGTAGCCGGCAATGATGAATGCGGGCAGCAGGACTGCGAGGTCGATGACATGGATCGGGTTCACCCATAGTCCGGCATCGATCACGCTTTGCGGCACCTCGCCCGACAACGTGGCGGGGATCAGCTCGCTCAGCCAGAGCAAGCCGAACAACACGCCGATGGCGATGGCGGTGTATCCGGCCATCTTGAAGGCGGCAGGGCGGGGGAAGCGTTCGTTCTCGGCGCGCAGGCCATTCACTGTGAACATGACCGCGTAGGAACTCAGCCCAAGGGTGGTCACGTACACCAAGAAGAGCGGGTTGAGGTGGACGGCCATCGAATAGACGATGAAGGCGTAGACGAGGTAGAGCAGTGTGCCCAGCCACACCAGGGCCGATCGATGAGAGCCCTTGTAGTACCCGTAGCCACTGAGTAGCAGGGTGGCCACAGCCAACAGGTTGCCGATGTCCTGGCCCCGGGCCTGGGTGGCCCAGTTCTTCGTCTCTTCGCCGTAGACGTCAGGATCGATGAGGCCCAACACGCTCGTTGTGGTCACCAGCACCGAGATCGTCAGAGACCAGACCAGGACCGACTTCGATGGCTGCCTACCCATGCTCACCCATCTTTAGTGGTCTGGACAAATGATCCTACGAGACCGCGCACAGCAGGGTCCTGAGTGGCAAGCCAAGCGGCGAGAGCTCCTGACGACGCCCAGGTGCCGCCCGGGCCTGCAGCCACAGCCGGGTCCGGGTCTCCCGTCCGGGTCCGCACGTTTGCGACTTAGGTAGTGCCAACCGTCGTGTTCACCACGACGGTGAGCAGTACCGCCGAGTCGTCGATGGCCTCAAGCGAGTGCCTTGAGTCAGGGATGACGACAAGGTCCCCAACGGCACCGTCGTGGCGTTCATCGCCCGCGACCAGGGTCACCTTCCCTGCCAAGACTTGCAGTGTGGCCTCGCCGGGGCTTTCGTGCTCATCCAGCTGGTGGCCGGCCGCGAGCGCGATGAGGGTCTGGCGCAGGCGATTCTCATGACCGCCGTGCACCGTGTGCGCACTCCGTCCGCTGGATGCGCTTCGTGCACGTTCGAGGTGCTCGTGGACCATGTCGGTCAACGACTCTGCCTTCATGGGCGTCTCCTACTGCTCGTAGCAATCTGGTCCACCCGACACCATAGCCAGAGCCCACGCTGCGAATCCGGTTCGATCGAGTACCTAGCTCTCGGTGGAGTCTTCCCACAGGCCCGTTCTCATCGGTCTTGCCAGTGGGCACCCTCCACAGGAAGTGAAGTTCCCACGCTCACGATGCTCGGCTTACGCCTGATCCGCTGTCCGAACGGTGCCGTTGGCTCATCTGAGGACGACTGGCACTCGCGCCCAGCCACCGACCGGGGGAATCTCGCGCACTGCCGGACGATCCTGAGCCGGCTCTATCCAGTCAGTGCGACCAACGAGCTCTTCGAGCATCACCCGGAGCTCCATGAGCGTCAACGCTCGCCCGGGACACACGTGCGGTCCGATTCCGAACACCAGGTTGGCCGCGGCGTTGCCAGCCGGGTCGTATCGATCGGGGTCCCCGAAGACCAGCGGGTCGCGGTTCGCCGCGGTCCAGTTCAGCAGGACCGATTCCCCCGCCGCGATGGTCTCTCCGCCCAGCTCGATCGTCTTGGTCGCGACACGGCGGTTGGACACGAACGGATCGTCGATGCGCAGGATCTCCTCCACCGCGGCGGTCAGCGCCGCTGCCTCACCAGATGCGACGAGCGTCCGCACCTGCTCCTGGATCGGCGGTCTGGCGGCCAAGAAGTGGACCAGGACCCCGACCGAGGTGGCCAACGATCCGAGGTCGCCTGCGGTCCAGTTACGCAGGATCGAGACGATCTCTACGTCGCTCAGCGCTCGGCCGTCCACCGTCTCCCTCAGCAGCTCGCCAGTGACATCTGCGGCCGGTCGGTCCCGGCGCTGGTCAATGAGCCCACCGATGATGTGGTCGAACCGCTCGGCCACATCCCTCATCTGCTCGCGGCTTCCTGAATGCGTCGCGGCGTGATTGTCACCGATCCACGAGACCAACTCCCCCTCGAGGTCCGCTGGCCAGCCGAGCCAGGTCGACTGCGAACGCACCGCATAAGGGATTCCGATGCTGGCAATGGTCTTGACCGTCACCCCCCGAGGCAGGGAATCGACGATGGCGGCAGCATGACGCCGGCATTGAGACTCCTCGCGCGCGACTCGCTCCGCGGTGAGGTAGCGCTCGACAACGCTGCGGTATGCCCCGTGCTCGAGACCGTCGAGGCTGTTCGGGATCGCGCGCCTGCTCGTGACCCTGCTGGAGAAGCTCGCGGGATCCGTGGCCGCGGCAACGACCTCGGCGTGGCGCAGGACCACCCACCTGTCATCTTCGCGAGCCACCGGGCACTTCGAGCGGAGAGCGTCGTAGGTGGTCCGCTGGTCCGCCCAGTTCTCACCGGTGTCGATCTCTGCCGGGTCTCCCACGGGTGCCCCTCTCGACCTCTCAGGTCAACTGGCCGGTCGCGATCGATCTCGTGCCCGCGCGGCGACGTCGGCGTCCGAGCAGAAGCCGTCGCGGGACCGCTTGAGGCACAGCAGCCCGAGCAATGTGCCACCCGCCTCGATCACCGCGAGCCGACGCGTGCCACGCTCGACTAACAGGTCCTGCACGAGGTCGACGCGCATCTCAGGGGCGACGGTTCGCCCCAACAGCGCCGACCACTGACGAGCCGACATTGTCGCCGTCGCTGTCTGTGGCAGGTCGGTGCGGACCAAGGTCCCCACGAGGGTGCGGCCGCGTGTGAGCAGCACCATGTGCATGTGGTCGTCGGCGAAAGCGGCGCGCACGTCGCCAACCGAGGCCTCTGCCGACAAGGTCCTCGGTGCAGCGATCATGACCTCCTGGACGAGGCGAACGGGCTGGTCTCGGTCGGGCGCCTTCGACCGCGGCGCCGTGTCCTGGCACGTGTCGGCGACTCTCATTGCGAGATTCGGTCCCATCCACGTCGGGGCCGGTGGCTGCCGAGCTGGGTGTCGTCGCGCTTGCGGTAGACGATGTAGGGGCGCGTCAGGTAACCCACCGGCGCGCTGAAGACGTGCACCAGACGAGTGAACGGCCACAGCGCGAAGAGCCCGAAGGCGACCAGGGCGTGCAGCTGGAAGCCCAGCGGTGCGTCCGCCATCAGGGAGGCGTCGGGCTGGAAGGCGAGGAATGAGCGGTACCAGACCGAGACGCCCTCGCGGTAGTTGTACTCACCGCCGAGCGTCAGGATCGAGCCGGCCACGGTGTTCCACATGCCCAGCACGATCACCACGGCCAAGAAGGCGTACATCACCTTGTCCATCACGGTGGTCGCCGAGAAGACCGGCCCGACGGTGCGCCGACGGTAGATCAGGATGGCCATCCCGACCACGGTCATCACGCCCGCGAGCAGGCCACCGCCGACCGCGGCCACGTGGTACATCCGCTCGCTGACGCCCACCGCGTCGGTCCACGACTCGGGGATCAGCAACCCGATGACGTGTCCGCCGACGACGCCGAGCATCCCGAAGTGGAACAGCGGGCTGCCGATACGCAGCAGCCGGTTCTCGTAGAGCTGGGAGGAGCGGGTGGTCCAGCCGAACTTGTCGTAGCGGTAGCGCCACAGGTGCCCGACCACAAAAATCGTCAGGCAGATGTAGGGGAAGACGACGAAGAGGAAGTCGTTCATACGCGGGCTCCCGGGAACGATGGCATGGGCAGGAGGGTCTTCTCGGGTGCGGCACCCGTGGCTGCGCCGGGGCTGAACTGCGGGTTGGCGAACGGGGCCAGGCCCACCTCCTCCTCGGGAGGACCCTCGGCGGCGAGGCGGCGTACGGCGTCGCGCTCCTCACCGCGCAGCGGCGGCAGCGTCGCGGTGACCGCGTCGATCAGGCTCGCCCAGGGCGAGCCCATGTCACGCAGTGAGAGGCGCAGCAGCTCCAGCCCGGCCCGGTGGTCGAGCATCAGGTCCCGACCGAGGTTGCGGTCGATGGTGGCGGCGAACTCGAGCACGACGCACAGGTGGTCGGGCAGCTCCGCGTCGTCCAGCTCGAACCCGGCGCGGAGGTAGGTCTGCTTGAAGCGCAGCAGCGCCATCCCCCGCTTGCGGGTGTCGCCATGGGCGAAGTAGGTCAGGAAGAGGTTGCAGCGGCGCCGGTTGTCGAACGTCTCGACGTAGTCGGCCTGCAGCTCCGGCAGCGGCGTCGACTCGAGGTGCTTCAGGAAGTCGCGGATCGAGTCGCCGATCGCGGCCGGCAGTCCCAGCGAGGCCGACCTGATGAGCTCGGCCCGGGCCAGGACCTCCTCGTCGGGATAGTCCAGGAGCAATGAGACCGACTGCCACACGATGGTCAGCTGCTCGGGTGGCAGCGTCGGCTTGGCGCGACGGGCGCTCACGAGTCGGGTCCCTTCGGCGGGAACATGCCGGGCGGGGAGCCCTTGCCATCCCAGTTGAGGAGGTTCACCCGGGCGCCCTTGTTGTCGGGCCCGGCGAGCGAGTCGGAGGTCTGCCGGTCCTGCAGCATCTGGAAGTTCTCGACCGCGATGGGCGTCGGCACGCCCGAGCCCTCACCGAAGAGGTCCTGCTGGCCACCGCCGTACTCGGAGACGGAGCACTCGGTCGACAGCTCCTCCAACGAGTGCGCCTGCTCGGCGTGCGCCGGCGGGATCACGTAGCGCTCGTCGTACTTCGCGATCGCGAGGAGGCGGTACATGTCGTACATCTCCTCCTCCGTCATCCCGACCGCGGCCGGGATCGAGGCGTCGGGATCGCGGCCCATGTTGATGTCACGCATGTAGCAGCGCATCGCGGCCAGCTTCTTGAGCACCGCGTCCACCGGTACGACGTCACCGGCCGTGAACAGCTCGGCGAGGTACTCCACCGGGATCCGCAGCGCGTCGATGGCAGCGAAGAGGTTGCCCGTGTCCTCGGCGTCCTCCCCTGTCTCCTGGACCACGTCGACGACCGGCGAGAGCGGCGGGATGTACCAGACCATCGGCATGGTGCGGTACTCCGGGTGCAGCGGCAGAGCCACCTTGTAGGTGTTGATCAGCGCATAGATCGGGGAGCGCTGCGCGGCATCGATCCAGTCGCGGGCGATGCCGGCCTTCTCCGCCGCGCGCATCACCTCGGGGTCGAACGGGTCGAGGAACACGTCGCGCTGGGCCTCGTAGAGCCCCTGCTCGTCCTCCATCGACGCGGCTTCGAGCACCTTGTCGGCGTCGTAGAGCATCAGGCCGATGTAGCGTAGCCGGCCGACGCAGGTCTCGGCGCAGACGGTGGGCAGTCCGACCTCGATGCGCGGGAAGCAGAACGTGCACTTCTCGGCCTTGCCGGTGCGGTGGTTGAAGTAGATCTTCTTGTAGGGGCAACCGGAGACGCACTTGCGCCACCCGCGGCACTTGTCCTGGTCGACCAGGACGATGCCGTCCTCCTCGCGCTTGTAGATCGCGCCGCTGGGGCACGACGCCGCGCACGACGGGTTCAGGCAGTGCTCGCAGATGCGCGGCAGGTAGAACATGAAGGTCTGCTCGAACTCGAACTTCACCTTGTCCGCGATCTTCGCGAGCATCGGGTCGCGATGCGCCGTCTCGGTGGACCCGCCGAGGTCGTCGTCCCAGTTGGCCGACCACTCGATCTTCATGTTCTTGCCGCTGATCAGCGACTTCGGCCGCGCGACCGGGGTGTGCTCCTGAGCGGGTGCGTCGGTGAGAGTGGAGTAGTCGTAGGTCCACGGCTCGTAGTACTCGCCGATCGAGGGCAGCTTGGGGTTGGAGAAGATGGTCATCAGGTTCTTCAGGCGCCCACCGCCCTTGAGCTTCATCCGGCCGCGCTTGTTGAGCTCCCAGCCGCCCTTCCACTTCTCCTGGTCCTCATACGTGCGCGGGTAGCCGAGGCCGGGCCGGGTCTCGACGTTGTTGAACCAGATGTACTCCGTGCCTGATCGGTTGGTCCACGCCTGCTTGCACGTGACCGAGCAGGTGTGGCACCCGATGCACTTGTCGAGGTTCATGACCATCGCCATCTGGGCCATGACACGCATGTCAGTACTCCACGTTCTGCGAGCGCTTGCGGATGATGGTGACCTCGTCACGTTGGTTGCCGGTAGGGCCGAGATAGTTGAAGGCGAAGGTCAGCTGGGCGTACCCGCCGATCAGGTGGGAGGGCTTCACCAGCAGGCGCGTCAACGAGTTATGGATGCCTCCGCGCTTGCCCGACGTCTCCGCGATCGGTACGTCGATCAGCCGGTCCTGGGCGTGATACATGTACACCGTTCCCTCGGGCATCCGGTGCGACACGATCGCCCGGGCGACCACCACGCCGTTGCGGTTGACCGCCTCGATCCAGTCGTTGTCCTTGATGCCGACCTTGGCGGCGTCGCGGTCGCTCATCCAGATGTTCTGGCCGCCGCGTGAGAGCGAGAGCATGAAGAGGTTGTCCTGGTACTCGGAGTGGATCGACCACTTGTTGTGCGGGGTCAGGTAGCGCACGGTCAGCCCCTCGACCTGCCCGCCCGACCCGTCGGAGACGTTGCCGAGGTCGGGCTCGGCGAACAGGGCCGCCATGTTGAGAGGTGGCCGGTAGACCGGCAGCCCTTCGCCGAGCTCGGTCATCCAGTCGTGGTCGAGGTAGAAGTGCATCCGCCCGGTCAGCGTGTGCCAGGGCTTCTTGCGCTCCACGTTGATGGTGAACGGTGAGTAGCGCCGCCCGCCGGTCTCGGACCCCGACCACTCCGGTGAGGTGATCACCGGCACCGGCGGACCCTGGGTGTCGGCGAAGGTGATCTGCTTGCCCTCGTGCTCAGCAGCCAGATCGGCCAGTCGCACTCCGGTCCGCTTCTCGAGCGTCTTCAAACCCTGCGTCGCGAGGTGGCCGTTGGTGGTGCCGGAGAGCGCCAGGATCGCCTCGCAGACGTTGACGTCCTTCTTCAGCGACGGGCGCCCGTCGGCGACACCGCCGCGCACGGCGCCGTTCTTCGCCCGCAGGTAGTCGACCTGCTTGCTGAGCTCGAACGTGACGCCCTTGGTCGTCGCGCCGAGCGTGTCGACCAGCGGGCCGAGCGCGTTCATCTTCTCGGCCACGGCGCCGTAGTCACGCTCGACCTCGACCAGCTTGGGCATGGTCACTCCGGGGATCGGCTCGCACTCGCCCTTCTTCCAGTCCCGGACGACGCCGTGCGGATTGGCCATCGCGTCGGGGGTGTCGTGCGTGAGTGGCACGGCCACCACGTCCTTGCGAACACCCAGGTGGGTCGCCGCCAGCTCGCTGAACTTCTCCGCGATCGTCTGCCAGGCATCCCAGTCGGTGCGGGTCTGCCACGGCGGTGCGATCGCCGGGTTGAAGGAGTGCACGAACGGGTGCATGTCGGTGGTGTTGAGGTCGTGCTTCTCGTACCACGTGGCCGCCGGCAGGACGACGTCGGAGAAGATCGTGGTGCTCGTCTGGCGGAAGTCGATGCACATCAGCAGGTCGAGCTTCCCCTCGGGCGCCTCGTCGCGCCAGCGCACGTCGACCGGGCGCTGGTCCTCTGGGGTCTCGGTCGCCCGGACCGAGGAGTCGGTGCCGAGCAGGTGCTTGAGGAAGTACTCGTTGCCCTTGCCGGAGGATCCGAGCAGGTTGGCCCGCCAGATCGACAGGATCCGCGGGTAGTTGCCGGGCGCGTCCGGGTCCTCGCCCGCGAAGTCCAGATCGCCGTTCTTGAGCTGCTCGACGACGTACTCACCCACGGGCTTCCCGGCGGCGGCGGCGTCGTCGCTGAGGTCGAGCGGGTTGCGGTCGAAGGTCGGGTACGACGGCATCCAGCCCATCCGGGCGCTCTGCGCGATGACGTCGGCCGTCGACTTGCCGGCGAGCTGGCCCTGGCCGGTGGTGGCGGACAGGGTGTCGGCGCCGAACTGGTCGTAGCGGAACTGGTCGGTGTGGAGGTACCAGAACGCGGTCTGGATCATGTTGCGTGGCGGTCGGTTCCAGTCGAGCGCGTTGGCGATCTGGGTGTAACCCGTGATCGGACGGACCTTCTCCTGACCGACGTAGTGCGCCCAGCCGCCGCCGTTGACGCCCTGGCAACCGGTGAGGTTGGTCAGCGTCAGGAACGCGCGGTAGATCGTGTCGGAGTGGAACCAGTGGTTCGTGCCCGCGCCCATCACGATCATCGAGCGTCCCTTCGACTCCTCGGCGTTCGCGGCGAACTCGCGACCGATCCGGGCCGCCGTCGAGGCCGGTACGCCGGTGATGACTTCCTGCCAGGCGGGTGTGTAAGGCGACTCCGCGTCGTCGTACCCGCTGGCCCACTCTCCGGGAAGGCCATCTCGGCCGACGCCGTACTGCGCGAGCAGCAGGTCGAAGACCGTGGTGACGACGTGGCCGTCGATGCGGCGTACGGGAACCCCACGCGGCAGGTCGGCAGCTGCGCCGTCGGGGGTGTCGAAGCGGGGGAACCGGACGAGAGCCGTCTCGCCTGCACCGTCGGCAGCGATCAGCGAAAGCTGCGGATCCACGTCTCCGAGCTCGAGGTTCCACTTGCCGACACCGGACTCGCCGAACCTGTGACCGAGCGAGCCGTTGGGCACGATGGGCTCCCCGGTGCGGGCGTCGATCAGGACGGTCTTGAAGGCTGCGTTCTCCTCCCCCACATCGGTCGAGGCGAGGTCCGAGGCCGTCAGAAACTTGCCCGCGGTGAACTGCCCGTCCGCACCCTCGTCGAGCTTCACCAGGTGGGGCAGGTCGGTGTAGGTCTTGACGTACTCGGTGAAGTACGGCGTGTCCCGGTCGACGAAGAACTCCTGGAGCACGACGTGGCCCATCGCCATCGCCAGCGCGGCGTCCGTGCCCGGCTTGGCAGGCAGCCACTCGTCGGCGAACTTCACGTTGTCGGCGTAGTCGGGCGCGACCGCGATGACCTTCTGGCCGCGGTAGCGGGCCTCGGTCATCCAGTGCGTGTCCGGAGTGCGGGTGACCGGGAGGTTGGAGCCCCACATGATCAGGTAGCCGGCGTTCCACCAGTCGCCGGACTCAGGTACGTCCGTCTGGTCGCCGAAGACCTGCGGGGACGCCACCGGCAGGTCGGCGTACCAGTCGTAGAAGCTCAGCATCGAGCCGCCGATGAGATTCACGAACCGGGCACCCGACGCGTGCGACACCATCGACATCGCGGGGATCGGCGAGAACCCGGCGACCCGGTCCGGGCCGTACTTCTTGATCGTGTGCACGTGGGCGGCAGCGACGATCTCGCTGGCCTCCTCCCACGTGGCGCGAACCAGGCCGCCCTTGCCGCGCGCGGACTTATAGGCCTTGGCACGCTGCGGGTTCTCGACGATGTGCTCCCAGGCCTTGACCGGGTCCCCACCGTGCTGGGCCTTGGCCTCGCGGAACATCTGCAGCAGGACCCCGCGCACGTACGGGTAGCGCACGCGGGTCGGCGAGTAGGTGTACCAGGAGAAGGCGGCGCCGCGCGGGCAGCCGCGGGGTTCGTACTCCGGCGAGTCGGGACCCACCGAGGGGTAGTCGGTCTGCTGGGTCTCCCAGGTGATGATCCCGTCCTTGACGTAGACCTTCCACGAGCACGATCCCGTGCAGTTCACGCCATGGGTCGACCGGACGACCTTGTCGTGGCTCCACCGGTCCCGGTAGAAGTCGTCAGCCTCACGGCCGCCGACCTGGGACAGGGTCCGCAGGTCCTTCGAGATCGTGCCCTTGGTGAAGAACCGCCGGCTCCGCACGAGTGCGTCACTGAGCCCCCCGTCCAGACCGACCTCGCGACCGTTGCCGTCACCATCCGACCGGGTCTCAGTGCTCACAAGTCATCCTCACGCTAGGGGGCTTCGACGAAACTACGGCGATGTCATGCACCGCTACAGCACGGCCTGATTGTGCGCGCGCTCGGTGCGCCGGACCACGGTCAGCGTCAGGACCAGGGTCAGCGCAGCCGTCACCGACAGCAGCCACAGGCCGATCGCGTAGGAGTCGGTGCGGCCATAGACGTAGCCCATGATCAGCGGCGGGACGAAGCCGCCAAGACCGCCTGCGGCGCCTACCAGTCCGGTCACGCCGCCGACGCGCGACGGGTCGGTCACTTGGGCGATCAGGGCGAACGTTGCCCCGCTTCCGCTGCCCAGCGCCGCGGCCATGGTGAGGAAGGCCACCGTGCCGACACCGTCGAGCGGCGGTGTGCCGGCCGAGATCGCGGCACAGACGACCACCACGCCGTAGCCGGTGGCTAGGACTGGGATGGAGCCGAACCGGTCGGAGAGCCAGCCGCCGACTGGGCGCATGATCACCGCGACCACGACGAAGCCGGCCATCCGGTTCGCGGCGTCTGCCGGTGTCAGCCCGTGAGCGGTCTTGAGGTAGGCGGGCAGGTAGACCGAGAACGCGACGTACCCACCGAAGGCGACGGCGTACAGGATGCAGGCCTGCCACGTGATGGGCAGGCGGGCGTTGGCCGAGAGCCGACTGGCCAGGCTGGTAGTCGGCACGGTGCGGCCCGGCGCGTCGCGCATCACCAGCCAGGAGACGACCGCGTAGATCGCCAGCACGGCGGCCGTGATGAGGAACGGCGACTTCTCGCCCACGTTCGTGAAGAGTTTCACGGTGGTCAGGGCGCTGATCGCGGTGCCACCCATGCCGGCCCCGAAGATGCCGATGGCCAGGCCGCGCTTCTCCGGCGGGAACCAGGCGTTGACGAAGGGGACGCCGACCGCGAAGGCGGTGCCGGCGATGCCGAGGAAGAATCCGCCGACGATCAGCAGGGCGTAGGAGTCCAGGGCGAAGAACGCGATGAACAGGATCGTGACGATCGTGGCCGCAGAAACCAGCGGGAACATCACCCGGCCGCCGTAGCGGTCGGTCAGGGCGCCCACGAGGATCCGACCCAGCGAGCCGACCAGAACGGGGACGGCCACCAACAGGGCGACGTCGGACTCGCTCAGCGTCCCGAACGTGCCCTGGTCGCGGAACATTGGTCCGAGCGGGCTGATCAGCGCCCATGCCCAGAAGTTGACCGCGAAACCCACGGTCGCCATCGCCAGCATTAGCCACGGAGACCTGACGGTCTCGCGGCTAGGACGATCGGCCCGCGTCGGCTCGCCGGTGGGTGCGGTCATGGTCGTCGTCTCCCCGAGATGTTCATGGTCTCCACCTTCACCCATGTTGCTCGTGTTGCCAATGGGCTCGGGCTCATGCATCGGTGCGCACCAGGCTGAGCCGCCATGCCTCGGGGCCCCGCTCGCTGTACGCCACCGAGAAGGTCCCGGGCCAGCGCTGGTTGACCTGGTCCAGCAGCGGCAACGGGTCGTGCGGTGCCACCAGCTCCAGGCCGGCGCCCGGCTGGACGGACTCCAGCGCTCCGAAGATCGTCGCGTGTCGGATCGCGTGCGGGATGGAGCGCACGTCCAGCTCTGGGTACCCGGGACCGTCGATCTCACCGCAGGAGCACGTGTGGCCACCGCAACCGGTGCCAACGTCGTTCCCGCCGACGGCGGCAGTCTCGGCCGCCTCGCCGAGGAGCTGGTGCATGCCGCCCAGCAGGTCGTGAAGCGAGACACCCGGGGTCGCGGCGAGCAGCGGGACGACTAGGTCGTTCTCCTTGGTCAGGTGGGAGTCGAAGACCGCACGCAGCGCGGTGGCCCACGCGCCGGCACGCAGCAGGTCGGCCGCGTCCGCCACCTCGCGCAGCAGCCCAGAGATGACGTCGTGCTCGCCGAGCATCGCCTCGACAAGAAGCCGCCCCTCGATGGTCGCCAACGCTGCGGGATACAGCGCCTGCTCTTCGGCCAGGGCATGCGGCACCAGTTCGCGCTCGCACCAGTCGACCAAGTCCCGGCGGGCGGACTCGGCCGCGGACAGGTCGCCTCGGGTAGCGGCCGCGAGCAGCGCCTCGGTGCGCAGGCTCAGGGCGCCGGCCAGGGCGGCATGGTGCTGTTTGACCGCCTCGGCGGCGTAGGCGTCGGCCTCGTTCGAGGCGATGACGAGTTCGGACATGTCCGGTCTCCTTCTGTGGGCTGGTTGGCAAGTTCAGATTGATTTTATTACACTCGGCTCCGTGGAAAATAATCGGGCATCAATGCCGCTGCGACCGGCTCCGGGCTACGGACCCCGTTCCGGCGCGGGGCGAGCTCGCGCGCCGCTGTCGAGGTCGCGGGCGGCGCTGTTGGAGACGCTGCGGGCGCAGAGCGAACCGACGACCCTCGCGGCTCTCGTCGCCATCTGCGGGTTGCATGCCAACACGGTCCGCGAACACCTCGACGCGCTGGTGCGCCAGGGTCTCGCCCACCGGCATCCGGCGGAGCCGGCCGGCCGCGGCCGGCCGGCCTGGCTGTACGAAGCCACCGGCAGCGACGCTGCGGCTGCCCCTGAATACGCCGGCCTCGCTGCGGCGCTGGCGGCCGCGATCCATTCGACCAGCAAGTCGCCGACCGACGACGCGGTCGCCGCAGGACGGGAGTGGGGGCACGAGCTCGCACGCGAGCGCGGCGGCGGCCCTGCCTCGAGCGCGGTTGCTGCCCGCCGTGAGGTGGTCTCCCTGCTCGACGATGTCGGCTTCGAGCCGCAGGCCGACGCGCGCAGCTCGGTGGTTCGGCTGACCCGCTGCCCGCTGCTGGAGGCGGCCAACAAGTACCCCGATGTCGTCTGCGGCGTCCACCTCGGCCTCGCCCAAGGGGCGTTGGAGGAATACGGCGCAGACCCCGAGGGCACCGAGCTGCTGCCCTTCGCGGAGCCCGGCGCCTGCCGCCTGCACCTGATGCGACGGAACCGATGAGCACGACCACCCGCCACCACAAACCTCCCAGCAACACCGGGGCCGCCCGCGCCCCCCGCGACCGGGCGTCGCTGGTTCCCCGGGTCGTGTTGCTGGCCCCCGCCGCGATCGCCCTGCTGGCCGGCCTCGACGCCGCCCTTCTGCTCCTAGATCTTCCCGCGCCGGTGCGGACCGATCGGCTGCCCGAGGTGCACGGCATGCTCATGGTCCTGGGCTTCGTGGGCACCCTGATCGCCCTGGAGCGCGCCGTCGCCTTACGCCGTCCCCTTGGCTACGCCGCCCCCGCCCTGCTCGGACTCGGCGCCCTAGTGCTGCTTTCACCGGCGCCTCTCGTGGTCGGCCGAGGTCTGCTCGCGGTTGGCGCCGCGGCGCTGGTCGCCCTGTACCTGCCGCTGTGGCGTCGCCAGCGCGACGACGCGGTCCTGGTACAGGCCCTCGGGGCGGTGCTGGCCCTCGGGGCTGCCGTGCTATGGCTGGGCGGCGCCGCCGTACCAGTCCTGGTGCCGTGGCTGGTCGGGTTCGTCGTGCTGACCATCGCCGGTGAGCGGCTTGAGCTGGCGCGGATCGCGATGGGCCCCTCCGCTAGCAGCAGGCTGGTGCTCCTCGCTTCCGGCCTGGTGACCGGGGTGATGGCGGCGTTGCTGTGGCCCCGGCCGGGCACAGCGTTGCTCGGGGCCGCGCTGCTCGCCCTGACCGGATGGCTCGCCGCCCACGACGTCGCCCGCCGCACGATCCGCACTCCGGGCCCCAGCGCGGGGCTGACCCGCTACATGGCCGGCTGCATGCTCGCCGGCTACTGCTGGCTGGCCGTCGCGGGGGCCATTTGGTTGCTCGGCGGACCGGCCCTGGAGGGCGTGCGCTACGACGCCGTCCTGCACGCGGTGTTCCTCGGGTTCACGCTGTCGATGGTGATGGCCCACGCCCCGGTGATCCTCCCCGCGGTGCTGCGCCGGCCACTGCCTTACCACCCGGCGCTGATCGCACCGGCCGCTCTGCTGCACGCCTCACTGGTCTTGCGGCTCTGGGTGGGTGATGCCCTCGGCAGCCACGGCGCCTGGGTCATCGGCGGGGTCCTCAACATCGTGGCCGTGCTGTTGTTCCTCGCTGTCGCTATCGGATGCATGGTCCGCGGCGACCGGAGCCCATCGAGAGCAGGCAGTCGTGAGCAGCGGTCGTGAGCAGACCGTGGTGACGAGGCAGGGCAGCCGTGGCTTCTGGCCGCTGCGCGACCTGCCGGTGCTGGTCTGGTTGGCGGCCACTGTGGTGGTCGCGGTGGTGCACCCGTTCGTGCCCGCGCCGCGCTGGCTGATGATTCACCTGCTCATGCTCGGCGCGGTCAGTCACGCCATCCTGGTCAGGAGCAGGTACTTCACTGATGCCCTGCTGCACTCCGCGGACGACGACCGCCGCGGCCAGAACCGTCGGCTGATGCTGCTCAACGGCGGCGTGATCCTCGTGGTGGCTGGCGTCCCCTTGGGTGTGTGGCCGCTCACCTTGTGTGGCGCGTCCGCCGTCGGCTCCGCAGTCCTCTGGCACGGTTGGACGATCCTGCGCCAGCTGCGTGCCGCGCTGCCTGCCAGGTTCGGGCCCTCGGTGCGGTACTACGTGGCAGCCGCGTGCTTCCTGCCGGTCGGTGCCGGCCTCGGCACCTCGCTGGCTCGCGGCCTCGGCGACCCCTGGCACACTCGGCTGGTCGTGGCGCACGCGGCGGTGAACCTGCTTGGTTGGGTCGGCCTCACCGTGGTGGGCACTCTGATCACCCTGTGGCCGACCATGCTGCGCACCCGGATCGCCGAGGGTGCCGAGCGGGCATCGGTGCGAGCGCTCCCGGTGCTGGTTGGCTCGGTGCTCCTCACCGCTGGTGGTGCCGCCGCCGGCCTGCGTCCGGTCGTCGTCCTCGGGGTCGCCGGATACGTGGCCGGGCTGCTCCTCACCGCGCCGGCGTTCGTCGACGCGCTGCGCCGCAAGCCGCCGACCGAGTTCCCGGCCTGGTCGGTCCTGGCCGGGCTGACCTGGCTGCTAGGGACCATGGTCACCCTCGGGGTGGGTATCGGTGCAGCATCCTCGTGGCAAGGCGTCGATGAGGTGTTCGGCTGGTTGACGCCGTTCCTCGCTGCGGGTTTCGGTGCGCAGGTGCTGCTCGGCGCCTTGTCTTACCTGGTCCCCGTCGCGCTAGGTGGCGGTCCATCGCCCGTCCGGGCCGCGAACGCGGTCCTGGATCGGGGCGCACCCCTGCGGCTGGTAGTGACCAACGCCGGCCTGCTGCTGTGCGCGCTGCCGGTTCCCAGCACCGTCCGGGTGCTCGCCTCGGTCCTCGTCCTGGTTGGTCTCGCCTCCACCCTGCCGCTGCTGCTCCTGGCCGTGAAGGCATCTCGCCGCGCGAAAGCCAACCCGGCTTCTGCCGGGGCCGACACCCGAGTGCCTCAAAGTCGGCCGGGCGGCCAAAGGTCGGGCCTCGCCGTGAACGGACTCGCCGTCGTGGCGATGGCCGTCGCCGTGGGCGTGGCGGTCGACCCGGCCGCCATCGGCGCCGGGAACACCGTCTCCGCCGCAGCCGGTGTTGCCGCCACCGGCGAGACCACGACCGTCGAGGTCGAGGCCCACGACATGCGGTTCACCCCGGACAGCATCTCGGTCCCGGCCGGCAACCGACTGGTGATCGTGCTGACCAACACCGACGACGAGGACGTGCACGACCTGGTGCTCGACAACAGCACACACAGCGGCCGGCTCTCCCCGGACGAAACCGCACGCGTCGATGTCGGAGTGGTCGGCCGCGACCTCGACGGATGGTGCTCGGTCATCGGCCACAAACAGATGGGCATGGTCCTCACCGTCCATGTCACCGGCACCGCGCCTTCCACCACGGCCGAGACGTCCGAGGGCCACGCCGCCCACCAGCACGGCCCCGGCGGAACCGACGGCGACGCCGCCTCTGAGGGCGACGAGACAGAGCAAGACGACCCCACCCCGGCCACCGACGACCTAGACCTGATGGCCGAACCGTCACCTGGCTGGACGGCGCGCAACGCAGCCCTTCCGCCGTTGACCAACAGCCGAGTGCACCGGCGCACGTTCGTGGTCCGCGACGTCGAGCGCGAGGTCGCCCCGGGGGTTACCCAGCGGCTGTGGACCTACGACGGCACCGCCCCCGGCCCGGTGCTGCACGGCCAGGTCGGGGACCGGTTCGAGATCACTCTGGTCAACAGTGGGTCGATTGGCCACTCGATCGACTTCCACGCCGGCGCACTCGCCCCGCAGCGTCCGATGCGCACCATCGCACCCGGTGGGTCCCTGACGTACCGGTTCCGCGCCACCCGGGCCGGGGTGTGGATGTACCACTGCTCCACGATGCCGATGTCGGCTCACATCGCCAACGGTCTGTTCGGGGCAGTCGTCATCGAACCACCGAACCTGCCACGCGTGGACCGCAGCTACCTACTGGTGCAGTCCGAGCTCTACCTCGGCGAACAAGGCGGCGAGGTTGACGTCACCAAACTGAACGCCGAGGACCCCGACCTGGTCGTGTTCAACGGCTTCGCCAACCAGTACGACCACACACCCCTGACCGCCCACGTCGGGGAACGGGTCCGGGTGTGGGTCCTCGACGCCGGACCCAACCGTCCGACCTCGTTCCACGTGGTCGGCGGCCAGTTCGACACCACCTACGCCGAAGGCGCCTACCTGCTGCGACGCGGAGAAGGGGGCTCACAGAGCCTCGGCCTGCAAGCAGCCCAGGGCGGGTTCGTCGAGCTCACCTTCCCAGAACCGGGCGAATACCCGTTCGTCTCACACCTGATGGTCGACGCCGAACGCGGCGCGCACGGGCTGTTCCGCGTCACCCCCTGAATCCGGCACCTTCGAGTGCCGGCCGGCTGCCGGGGGGACGGCGACGGCCTGGCCTCGACGCGCCCATCCAGCCGACGCATCGGCACCTCAAAGCACTTGATGTCACTGGGCAGTTGACCCAGAGGTCGCAGCCAAGACGCCGCCAAAATGACGTCCACACAGGGCTCAGCTCGTCCCAGAATGTCCCTGTGCATCCAGATTCGTGTAGGACGGCACGCTCAGCTCGTTGCCAAGCCGCTGGACGCCGCGACCGCCCTTGCGCGCGCCGGCTGCTTACAGATGCGGACAAACAGCGGTCGAGAGACGTCAGAGGCGGTTCCCGGATCTCTCCGAAAACCGCCTCTGACCTGGTGTTTCTCTTTGTAGCGGGGGCAGGATTTGAACCTGCGACCTCTGGACGCCATCAGGGGCATCGCGGTGACTACGGTTTCGGGCCGGAAGCTACCGATTCACTCGGTGTGGTGAGG
>Ga0209023_10000492_pt1 | contig 59450 bp, 50 predicted proteins | sample LakOneMetagenome_FD_187468 | JGI IMG/M metagenome (GOLD analysis project Ga0209023, IMG submission 187468) | Freshwater and sediment microbial communities from Lake Erie, Canada (SPAdes) (version 2) | ecosystem: Environmental > Aquatic > Freshwater > Lentic | place: Lake Erie, Canada...
GGGCGCTGCTTCGTGGCAGCGCTGGTTGCCCGCGGGCGCGATTTCCGCGGTGGTGCTGGCGGCGCTGCTGATGCAGGGCACGCAAGCGCCGTTGCTGAAGCCGATGCAGGCCAGCGTGCAGACGGCAGCGAGCGGCGATGACCTCGAGCTGCTTGCCGACCGCGACGCGCTCGAACTCGCTCAAGACCAGGACGGCGGCACCAACGATGTCGACTTTGAGTTCTACGACTGGGCGGTCGGCGCGGCGAACGATGCGGATGACGGCGTCGGCACGTGATTTTCCAATGGCGCACATTGCTGGTTTCCTGCGGGGTGGCGCTGGCCGTCGCGCCGCTCCGCGCCGCCGATGCGCCGGCCGATGCCGATTTCCTCGAGTACCTGGGTTCCATCGACTCGAACGAAGCGGGCTGGCACGAATACCTCGCGGATACCGATGTCAGCAAGATGGCGAAGCCCCCGGCTTCATCGACCGCCGGGTCGACTCCCGCCGCCACATCGCCGCCGCAGCCCGCTGCTCCCGCCAATGCGCCGACCGCACCGAACACGCCGAACACGCCCCGCAAGGTGAAGCAATCATGAAGCGTCCACACCTCAGGTTTCAGTGGGCATGGCTCGCGGTGCCGCTGGCGCTGGGCCTTGCCGTCGAGCCGGCCATGGCCGCCGAGGGCGAAGGGCTGGCGCCGCCGGCCGTGCTCGCGACCGCGCCGCCGGCGCCTGCGATCGAGTGGAAGACCTTGCCGCCCGACCAGCAGCAACTGTTGCGCAGCCACGAGCACGATTGGGCGACGCTGCCGCCCGCGCGACAGCAATCGTTGTCGCGGGGTGCGCAACGTTGGCTGCAGATGAATCCCGAGCAGCGCGATCGTGCGCGCGAGCGATTCCAGACCTGGCGCGCGCTGCCGGAAGACCGACGGGAACTCATCCGTCGCCGCTGGGAGCAATTCCAGCGGCTCGATCCGCAGTCACAGGCGCGCGTACGGGAAGATTTCCGCGCCTTCGCGCAGTTGCCGCCCTGGAAGCGGCGCATGCTGCGGCGGCGCTGGCTCGAGGCGACGCCCGAGCAGCGTGCGCACATGCGCGAACGCATCGAAGAACGGCGCGAGCATCACCACGAGCAGCACTGAAGCGTGCCGGCGCGGCGGTGTTCGCGCCGGCTGCTAGTCCCGGTCTGCGCCGGCTCGCGGCGCGCCTGCGCCCGGCACGAACGACGACAGCCGCTCGTCGTGCACCCGTGACACCGCCGTGGCGATCGCTTCGTCCACGCAATGCTGCTGTGCCGTGCTGAGCAGGCGTGTGCCTGTCAATTGGTCGGCGCCGCAGGCGTCGACGGCCGCGTCGCGAATGCGCTGGTAGAGCCGCGCGACATCCGCCGGCCGACCGAGGTCGAGGTCGCCCATGCGCACCTTGACGTGGCCCGCCGGCACCTCGGCAAATGCCGGATTGACCGACGAGAACTGTACGATCGTCGTGCCGATTGCGAGCGCGCCGACGCCCAACCACTGCTTGAATGACCTGGGTTTCATGCAGTGCTCCTTCACGCGCCGGACCGGCGTTTGACTGATTCGACGGCTCGCGTGACGGCGTCGTTGACACAGTCGCCATCCGGCGGCGAATAGGTCGGGGCTGCGGGGGAAAGTCCGTCGCCGCAGGCCTGCTCGGCTGCGCGGCGGATTCGCACGTTCAGCGTGGCGGCGTCAGCCGGCTTCGAAAGGTCGAGATCCGCCACGGGCACGAGCACGGACTTGCGGACCAGCAGCGCTTCGCTTGCGTGCGCGGCGACAGGCGCCAACGCCACGAGCAGCGTTGCCGCCGCACTCGTCAACGCGTTGCGGGAAATTCCAGGGTGCAACATACCAGCCTCCTTGACTTCGGCATGGAAAAAAATTCCGGTGTCACGCAGCACACTGCGTGCTGCATGGCTTTGATACCCGCGGCGGGACGAATAGTTGCAAGGGGGCTGGAGATTTCCAGCCCCGGAAGGGACGCGGCCCCTAGGCGGCCTTGACGGCCTGGATCAGCTGGCTCGCGGCGGCCTGGCCGTCGCCGTAGAGCATGCGCGTGTTGTCGAGGTAGAACAGCGCGTTCTCGATGCCGGAGAAACCCGCGCCCTGGCCGCGCTTGATGACGATGACGTTCTTCGCCTTGTCGGCATTCAGGATCGGCATGCCGTAGATCGGGCTCGACTTGTCGTTGCGCGCGACCGGATTCACGACGTCGTTCGCGCCGATGATCAGCGCGACATCGGCGGTTTCGAATTCCGCGTTGATTTCATCGAGGTCGGCGATCAGGTCGTAGGGCACGCCGGCTTCGGCGAGCAGCACGTTCATGTGGCCGGGCATGCGGCCCGCGACCGGATGGATCGCGAACCGCACCATGACCCCTCGGTCGATCAGCAGCTGGCACAGCTCCCAGACCTTGTGCTGCGCCTGCGCCACGGCCATGCCGTAGCCCGGCACGACGATGACCTTCTGCGCGAACGCCATCATGACGCCGACGTCCGCGGCATCGATCGGCTTCATGCTGCCGGTGACGGTGCCGGTTGCGGCCGCGCCGCCGGTGTCGCCGAAGCCGGAGAACAGCACGTTGCCGAGCGAGCGGTTCATCGCGCGCGCCATCAGCTGCGTCAGCAGCGTGCCGGCCGAGCCGACCACGGTGCCGGCGATGATCATCGCCGCGTTCTGCATGACGAATCCTTCGAACGCGACCGCGAGTCCCGTGAAGGCGTTGTACATCGAGATGACCACGGGCATGTCGGCGCCGCCGATCGGCAGCGTCATCATGACGCCGAACAGCAGGGCCAGCACGAAGAACAACGTGACGTGGAACATGTCGGCATGCCAGCCGGAGGCGATGAACACGCCGACGGTCAGCGTCGCCGCGATCATGAGCAGGTTGACGATGTTCTGGCCGCCAAAGCGGAACGAACGCTTGATCAGTCCCTGCAATTTTCCGAACGCGACGAGGCTGCCGCTGAACGAGATCGCGCCGATCAGCGCGCCGACCACCGCCAGCGTCGACATGGTCAGCGTCATGTGCTCGCCACGGTACAGTTCGACGGCGGCGATCGCCGCCGCGGCGCCGCCGCCGAAGCCGTTGTACAGCGCGATCATCTGCGGCATGTCGGTCATCGCGACGCGCCGGCCGCTCCACCAGGCGAGCGCCGTGCCGAGGATGATCGCCGGCAGCAGCCATTCGTAGTTTCCCAGGCCCGGGAACAGGAACGTGAACAGCGTCGCCACCAGCATGCCGGCGCCGGCCCACACGATGCCGCTGCGCGCCGTGACCGGCGAGCTCATGCGCTTCAGGCCCATGATGAACAGGAACGCGGTGACCAGGTAGCTGACCTGGATCAGCCACAGCTTCGCGTCTGCGCCGAGCGCGGAAGTCTCCATCAGTGGCCACCCGTCTTTTTCTTCGTACCGCTGGACTTGAACATCTCCAGCATGCGTTCGGTGACGACGTAGCCGCCGGCCGCGTTGCCGGCCGCCATGAACACGCCGACCGCGCCGATGACTTTCTCGAGCGTCGTGTGCGCGCCGCCGAGCGCGACCATCGCGCCGACCAGCACGATGCCGTGCACGAAATTGGAACCCGACATCAGCGGCGTGTGCAGGATCACCGGCACCTTGGCGATGACTTCGTAGCCGGTGAACGCGGCCAGCATGAAGATGTAGAGGGCAACGATGCCCGTGATGGCGACTATCGGAGTCATGTTCCCTCCACGGCCTTGCGCGTGGCTTCGTGCTTGATGGCGCCGTCGTGCGTCAGGCATGACTGCGCGAAGACTTCGTCGTTCCAGTCGATCGCCAGCGCGCCGTTCTTGTCGAGCGCGGGCTTGAGCAGGTTGAGCAGGTTGCGCGCGTACATCTCGCTGGCGTGGTAGGCGAGCTGCGCGGGCAGGTTCACCGGGCCGACGATCTTGACGCCGTTGTGCACGACGGTCTCGCCGGCGCGCGTCAGCTCGCAGTTGCCGCCCGATTCGGCCGGGATGTCGACGATCACCGCGCCGGCCTTCATGCGTTCCACCGCGGCGCGCGACACGATGCGCGGCGCGGCGCGCCCTGGGATCGCCGCGGTCGTGATCACCGCGTCGGCGACGGCAATGCGCGCTTCGAGCACTTCCTGCTGCTTTGCCTTTTCCTCGGCCGTCAGTTCGCGCGCGTAGCCGCCGGTGCCCTCGGCCGATACGCCGGTCTCGATGAACTTCGCGCCCAGCGATTTCACCTGTTCGCGCGTTGCGCTGCGCACATCGTAGGCTTCGACGACTGCGCCGAGGCGCTTCGCCGTGGCGATCGCCTGCAGGCCTGCGACGCCGACGCCGACGACGAGCACCTGCGCCGGACGAATCGTGCCCGCGGCGGTCGTCAGCATCGGCAGGAAGCGATCGAGCGTGTTGGCCGCGATCAGCACGGCCTTGTAGCCGGCGATCGCCGCCTGCGACGAGAGGGCGTCCATCGATTGCGCGCGCGAGATGCGCGGCACGAGCTCCATCGCGAAGCTCGTGATGCGCTTGTCGCGCAGCGCCTTCACCTCGTCCTTGCGAGCGTGCGCCTGCATGAATCCGACGATGACGCCGCCGGGCCGCATCGCATTGATCTGTTCGAGCGTCGGTGGCTGCACGGTCAGCAGGATGTCGGCTTGCGCCAGCACCGCGGCGGCGGAATCCGCCCATTCGACCTTCTGGTACAGCGCGTCGGGGAACTGCGCGCTGACGCCCGCGCCGCGCTCGATCAGCACGCGCGCTCCGGCGGCCGCCAGTTTGCCGGCCACTTCGGGCACGATGCTGACGCGAGTCTCGCCCGGCGCGCGCTCGCGCAGCGCGCCTATGGTCACGGGCATGAAACAGCTCCCACTTTAAAGAGTTATTAACGGGCTCTTGAGGCCTGTCCGTTGAATTCTCTCACAAGCCTGCCTAATCTTGCATGCATGACGCTCAAGGCCGTAGCTGGAAGGCATATAGCCGACGACGACACGCGCCTGGTGCTGCATTCGGCGGCCCACGGCCTGGCGCAAATGGTGCTGCGCACCGACATCGCCGGCATGCCGCTCGAGTGGATCGACTACCGCGAGGCCGCACGGCTGTACCACCAGGAGCAGGTGGCCTACACCTGCGGCTCGCTCGTCTACCGGCTCTACGGCGGCGTCAATGCCCGCTCGGGCAACCGCACCGTCGTCGAGGTCAACTCGATCGTCGCGACGGTGGGCCACACCGGCAATCCCGGCAATACGCGCAACGACTACGTGCCGCCGCTGAACAATGAAACGCTGTTCCGGCGCGACGCGTACCTGTGCCTGTACTGCGGCGGGCGATTCCACAGCCGTGAGCTGTCGCGCGATCACGTGCGCCCTTTCAGCCAGGGCGGGCGCGATGTGTGGACGAACGTCGTCGCGGCCTGCCGCAGCTGCAACAACTTCAAGGCCTGGCGCACGCCGGAGCAGGCGAAGATGCAGCTGATCGCCGTGCCGTTCATGCCGACCTACGCCGAGTACATCTTCCTGAAGGGCCGGCGCGTGCTCGCCGACCAGATGGAATACCTGCGCTCGCATTTCCCGCGCAGCAGCCCGCTGCACGCGCGCATCCAGCGCTGGCTCAGCTAGGGCCGTTGGCACCCGATCCAGGCGGCGAGCGCGTGGTCTATCTCGTCGACGCGTCCGTCTATATTTTCCGCGCCTGGTTTTCGCAGAGCTCCGATGCGCGCGACGCCGAGGGCAATCCCACGCATGCGCTGTACGGATTCGCGCGCTTCCTCGGCGACCTGATCGAGCGCCGCGCGCCGCGCTACCTCGCGGTGGCGTTCGACGAGAGCTCCGGCGCCGGGCATCGCCACGCACTGCTGCCGTCGTACAAGGCCAATCGCGAGCCGGCTCCGCCCGAATTGAAGCGGCAGTTCGCGTTGTGCCGGGAATTCTGCCGCCACCTCGGCGTCGCCGAATTCGCGAGTCCCGAATACGAAGCGGACGACCTGATCGGCACGCTCGCCACGCGCGTGCGCGCCGAAGGACTGCGCGTCACGGTCGTCACGCGCGACAAGGACCTGTCGCAACTGGTCGGGCCCGGCGATCGCTTCTGGGACTACAGCGACGCGGCTGAATACGCGTACGAGGAAATCGCGATGCGCTTCGGCGTCGCGCCCGAACGCATGGCCGACTACCTGGCGTTGACCGGCGATGCGGTCGACAACATCCCGGGCGTGCCGGGCATCGGGCCGAAAACCGCGGCCGCGCTGATGACCCGCTACGCCACGCTCGAGGCGATCTATGAAGACCTCGAGCAGGTGGCGTTCATGCCGCTGCGTGGCGCGTCGCGGCTGCCCGAGAAATTGCGGACGCATCGCGAAGCGGCCTTCCTGGCGCGCTCGCTGACTCGCATCCACTGCGACGCGCCGATGGCGACGGAACGCGAGGCATTGCGCCGTCGTGCTCCGTCGCTCCCCGAACTCGCGCAGTTCTGCACGCTGCACGGATTCGGCGCGATGCTGCCGAAGCAAGCCGAGCGCATCGCGCGTCTCGTCGCCTGAATCGGCGCGCGCGCCGCCGCGGCGGCGCGTTTCCGGGCTGCGTGCCGCTCAGCTTCGCGGCACGTAGGCCTTGCACCAGCCCTGCGCGCTGACGGCCTTGCCGGGGAACAGCGTGCAACCGATCCACGCGTCGCCGTCGTTGCCCTTGCCCTTGCTCTGCAGGCAATTGCTGCACTTCGAGCCGGCCTTGTAGGTCGGCGCCTTCTTCGGGTCGAGGCCCTGCGTGCTCTCGACGTAGCCCAGTGCCATGGCGGTCGGTTCGCCGACGCCCAGGTGCGGCAGCGCGGCGCCGGCGGGCTTGGCCGCGTCAGCCGCGACAGCACCGGCTGCCATCAGCGAGCCGGCCCCGATGGCCAGCGCCTTGAGCGCATCACGACGCGACAGCAGATCTTTCATGATTAATGCCTCCAGCTTGGTGTTTCAATTGTAGCGGGGCCGTGCGCGAGCGCCGCTGTATTACTACGTATGGCCTCACGCGGCATTGCGGTATTCTAGTCCGCACAATCATCGGGCAGGCCAGTCATGAGCCAGAAAGACATCGAATCCGCCCTGCAGGAAGTTCGCCGATTCCCACCGCCAGCTGATTTCGCCGCCCGCACCCGGCTTCCCGCGACGAAGGTCGAGGCGATGCGCCGCCAGGCCGCCGCCGACCACGTCGGATTCTGGGCGGCGCAGGCGCGCGCGTCGATCCATTGGCGGAAGCCATTCTCGGTCGCGCTCGATGACTCCAGTGCACCCAACTACCGTTGGTTCTCCGACGGGGAGCTCAACGTTTCATTCAACTGCCTCGATGCGCACCTGGCCGATCGCGGCGACAAGACGGCCATCGTGTTCGAGGGTGAAGCCGGCGATGTGCGGCGCCTCAGTTACCGCGAGCTGCATGCCGAGGTGTGCCGGCTGGCCAATGGCCTGAAGAAGCTCGGCATCGAACGCGGCGACCGCGTCGTCATCTACATGCCGATGGTGCCGGAGGCCGTGATTGCAATGCAGGCCTGCGCGCGCATCGGCGCCGTGCATTCGGTCGTGTTCGGCGGCTTCGCGTTCCATTCGATCCGCGATCGCATCGAGGATGCCGAAGCACGCCTCGTCATCACCGCCGATGGTGGCCGGCGCGGCGGCGGCATCGTCGAGCTGAAGGCCGCCGTCGACAAGGCGCTCGACGGCGCCTGTCCGACGATCGAGAAGGTCGTCGTGCTGCGCCGCTCCGGCGAGCCGGTGCCGATGGTGGAGGGGCGCGACATCTGGTGGCACGACCTGGCCGAGGGATTGCCCGGCGAGTGCGAACCGGAATGGGTCGATGCCGAGCATCCGCTCTTCCTGCTGTATACATCCGGCTCGACCGGAAAACCCAAGGGCATCCAGCATTCGAGCGCCGGCTACCTGCTGAGCGCGCGGCTCACGACCGAGTGGGTGTTCGACCTGCGCGACGATGACATTTTCTGGTGCACGGCCGATATCGGCTGGGTCACCGGCCATACGTACATCGCCTACGGCCCGCTCGCCGCCGGCGCCACGATCGTGATGTACGAAGGCACGCCGATGGTGCCGGACGCCGGCCGATTCTGGCGCATCTGCCAGGACCACGGCGTCACGATCTTCTACACCGCGCCGACCGCGATCCGATCGCTGATGAAGCTCGGCGATGCGATCCCGGGGAAATACGATTTGTCCAGGCTTCGCCTGCTCGGCTCGGTCGGCGAGCCGATCAATCCGGAAGCGTGGATGTGGTACCACCGCGTGATCGGCGGCGGACGCTGCCCGATCGTCGACACCTGGTGGCAGACGGAAACCGGCGCGATCATGATCGCACCGCTCCCGGGCGTCACGACGACGAAGCCCGGCTCGTGCACGCAGCCCTTGCCCGGCATCGACGCGGCGATTGTCGATGACCATGGCGATCCGGTGGCGCGGCCCGATGCCGGCGGATACCTGGTGATCCGCAAGCCCTGGCCCGGCATGCTGCGCACGATCTGGGGCGACAACGAACGTTACCTGAGCACTTACTGGGAGCGATACCAGAATCGCTACTACGTCGCCGGCGACAGCGCGCACCGCGATGCCGACGGGTATTTCTGGATCATGGGTCGCATCGATGACGTGCTGAAGGTGTCGGGGCATCGACTCGGCACGATGGAAATCGAATCGGCGCTGGTCTCGAATCCGCGCGTCGCCGAAGCCGCCGTGGTGGGCAAGCCCGATGACATCAAGGGCGAGTCGGTGTTCGCCTTCGTCGTGCTGCGCGGACCACGTCCCACCGGCGACACCAGCGCGCTGGTCAAGGAATTGCGCGGTTGGGTCAGCGAGCAGCTCGGGCCAATTGCCAAACCCGACAACATCCGTTTCGCCGACAACCTGCCGAAGACCCGCTCCGGCAAGATCATGCGCCGCCTGCTGCGCGCGATCGCCGCGGACCAGCCGATCACGCAGGATATCTCCACCCTCGAGAACCCGGCGATCGTCGACCAGCTGCGCGGCATCGAGGCGCCGGCGCGTGCCGCGCGGCCGGCACAGCGGAAGCCTGCGGCGCGCAAGCCCCCGGGGAAGCCGCCGGCGAAAAAGAAACCACCTGCGAAGAAGAAGCGGGCGGTGAAGAAGGGCGTGGCGAAGAAGCGTCCGGCGGAAAAGCGGCCGACGAAGAAGCGAGCGGTGAAGCGGCGACAGCCGAAACGGGCGCCCAAGAAGCAGCGCCGCCGCAGCTCGCGGTAAAACTAAAAGCATAGTTGACGTGTGGCGCTTGCCGGCGCTATGATCTACTAACACTTTAGTAGGTAGCGCCCGATGACGATTGCCCTGACCGACCGCGAAGCCGACCTGATGCAGGTGCTGTGGGACCACGGCCCCTCGCTGGTGGCCGAGGTGCGCGAGCACCTGACCGATCCGCTCGCGTACACGACGGTGTTGACGGTGCTGCGCATCCTCGAATCCAAGGGATACGTCGGGCACACCGAGGAAGGGCGCGTGCACCGCTACTTCGCCACCGTGGAAAAACAGACGGCGCGCAAGAGCGCGCTGCGCCACCTGACCGACAAGTTGTTCGAGGGATCGAGCGAACTGCTGATGACGCAGCTGGTTGCCGACCACAAGTTGTCGGACGAACAGGTGCAGCGACTACGAAAGCTCCTCGCGTCCAAGCGGGGACGGAGCAAATCCTGATGGCCCTGTGGATGCTGTTTGCGCTGGCGCCGGGACTCGCGTTGTGCTGCGCGGCGCTGCTCGCGGAGCAGGCTGCGCGCCAACGGCGCCTGCCGAGCCGATACATCTGGCTGGCGGCCATGGTGGGTTCGATCCTGTCGCCGGCGCTCGGGCCCGCGTTCCCGCTCCTGGCGCCGTTGCAGTTGCCGTCGAGTGCGGTGTTGTCGCCGGACGGGCTGGCCGGAGCCGCGCCGGTGATCTCGCAAGCCGGCGCCGTAGTGCATCCGCATGCCATGCCGTTGGCGCGAACGTTGTGGATTGCGCTGTCGCTCGCAACGGTCGCGTCACTGGCTGCCTGTGCCGCGCTGGTCCGGCATCGCGCGCGGCGTTGGCGCCGCATCCGCATCGACGGACGCGAAACTTTCGTGGCGCCGGAGTCGGGTCCGGCCGTCTTCGGCTGGTGGTATCCGCGCATCGTGCTGCCCGAGTGGCTGGCCTCGGCGCCAACGCGGCAGCGCGAACTGGCGCTGGCGCACGAGCAGTCGCATCTCGACGCGCACGACCCGCAACTGCTCGGCATCGCGCTCGCATTGCTGGCGATCATGCCGTGGAATCCGGCGTTGTGGTGGCAGCTGCGCCGCATCCGGCAGGCGATCGAAGTGGACTGCGATTCGCGCGTGCTGGGCCGGGGCCACGACCTGTTCGAGTATGGCGAGGCCTTGCTCGCGCTGGGACTTCGCCGCTCGCAGCGCTACGGACTCATGTCGGCGAGCGATTCATCACGGTCATTGCTGGAACGGAGGATCAGGATCATGTCATCACAACCCGCCAACTGGAGCCGCGTCACGGCCGGCATGCTGCTGGGCCTGTCGCTGTGCGCCGCCGCGATCGCCGCGGAACTTGCTCCCGCCCACGCCGCCAGTTCCGCGCCGGCCGCCTCGAACGCGCCGGCGGGCCTGGTTGCGCCGCCCGCGCCGCCTGCGCCGCGTGCATCGCACTCGTCAACGGCGCCGGCAGCGCCGCGCGCGCCCCATGCGCTCCCCGCGCAGCCGGCGTTACCGGCACTGCCGGCGCCGCCTCCACGGCCGCCGGCGCCCGCAGCGGTTACACCGCTTGCGCCCCTGCCACCCGTCGCAGCACTCGCGCCCGCCGCATCGGACGAATCCGACGAAGCGGAAGCCGACGAATCTGCCGCCGACGCAGTAGAAAGTGCCAAGGCAGAGGCCGAGGAAGCCGCCGAGCGCGCCGCCGAACTCAAAAACGATGCCGAGGAGGCGGACAAGGCGGCGAAGGAAGCGATGCAGGATGCGCTCGAGCAGCAGAGGCAGGCGGAAGACGCGAAGCGCGAGGCGGAAGCGGCAGCAGCCGAGGCCATGGCACGCAAGCAGGCGTCCGAAGCCGCGGCGCATGCCGCCAAGTCGTCCAACCAGGTCAACTGAACGGCAGCGTGGACCGAGTCAGCAGCGCGACGGTTCTTCCATCGGCCACGGCCATGACATCGAGCGGCTCGAAGCCGAGGCGGCGATGAAAGGTCATCGAGCCGGGATTGGGCGGAACGGTGTTCACCTCGCAACACAATAGCGCGCATCGGCGACCACGCGCTTCGACTGCCAGGGACTCGTATAGCGCACGGGCGATTCCTTGGCGGCGCGCCGATGCGGCAATGGCAACCTGGTCGATGTAGAGGAAGGAATGCCTGAGTCTCGCGCTGAAATGACGGAATTCCTCTCCGTCGTACTGCGCACCACTCTCGAAGGCCAGCAGGTAGCCCAGCACGGATGGTTCGGCACCTGCGTCCCCGGCCACCGCGACGCGATGGAGCTGCCCGATTGACGCAATCCGGTGCAGTTCGCCTGCGTCGAGCGCGGCGACCGCCGGGAGATGGGCGGCATTGATCCGCAGCAATTGCGCATGGTCGGAGCCCTGCAAGGGTCGAATGGCGAACATTCATGGGGCCTGCAGGAACAGCTCGATCTCGCGCATGACGCGCGCGCGCTGGTTGGTTTCGAACAGGAACTGCGCGTGCGCCGTTCCGGGGACGATCACGAGCCGCTTCGGTCGCGGCGCCCGTGCATATGCGGCGCGGATCCCCGGCAATCGGGGGCCCTCGGCGTTCGCATCGTCGCGAGCCACGATGAACAGGGTCGGGCAGTTCAGTCTTGCCGCGTCGCCATCGGGCGCAGCGGCCAGCAGGATCAGGCGATGCACCCATCCGCGAGGCGATGCAATGACGGCGGCGCCCGCGGCGCTTCCTCCCATGCTGGCGCCGATCACATCGACCTTGCGTGCACCGTGCGCGCGCAGCCAGTCGATCGCGGCCAGCACGTCAAGCTGGAGCGGCGCGGTATAGAGATCCGACTGTCCGGGTCCATGCGACTGGCCGAAGCCGCGAAAATCGAACGCCAGCACATGGTAGCCCGCGGCAGCGAGTGCCTGTGCCTGCTCGTGCCAGCTCTCCTTGTTGCGCCGGCCGCCGTGCGCCAGGACGACGCCACGCGTGCCCGCGCCGTACTCGTGGGCGTAGATCAGTGCGCCATCGGTCGTAGCGAAGGACACGGCCTGCTGTGCGCCCGCCATGCCCGGCAGCAGGAGCAACGCGGCAATGAGCAAGAGGCGGCCGCCGCGGCGCGCGGCGACGGTGGCGCCGCCGCGGTCAGCGCAACAGCTCGACTTCCAGGAAAGCGAATTCGAAGTCATTGGCGTTGACCACATTGTGCTCGACACCGGCGCGCCGCGCATACGGAATGTGCGCGCGCAGCTCGGCGATGCGGCTCGTGCCGCCGGGCTCCTCGAGCAGCAGCTTGCCGTCGAGCAGCGGCACGACGACGTAGTCGTGCTCGTGCCGATGCCAGCCGGTTTCGGCGCCGGGCGCGAAACGGAATTCGGTGGCCCGCACCTGCGCTTCATCGATGCGCTTCGTCGCGATGGCCGCTGCGCGCTGGTCGGACATGTCAATTCCCCTGCCTGTCGCGATACACCATGTATACGTCAGCGCGTTCATACAGGGAAGCCTGCGGGGAACGCGCGTGCTCGAAGCCGGCCGATTCATACAGCCTGATCGCGGGCTTCAGCACGCTGTTGGTCTCGAGGAACAGCAAGCGCCCACCGGCGCGCGCCTTGAACGCGTCGATGCAGGCGTCCAGCAGGCGCCGCCCAAGCCCCAGGCCCTGGCAGTTCGCGGTGACGGCCATCTTCGACAGCTCGTAGACGCCATCGCCGTCATTGATCAGCGCGCAGGTGCCGACGATCCTGCCCTTGCGCCGCGCGACGAAAATCGCGCCGCCATCGCGGATGATCGCGCGAGGGTTCGACAGCACCCGCTCGTCGATGGGTTCGACGCGGAAATATTTCTCCAGCCACTCGAAGTTCAGCCGCTTGAAGTCGGCCGCATGGCGCGGCGCAAACGGCAGGATCTGCACCTCGCGCCCGGAATCGAGCCGCGCACGGATTCGCGCGGCGAAGCTGTGCGTGGCGAGCGCGGCATCGATCGCCGTCAGCGGCGTGGAGATCGGCTGCACCGCTTCGAGATCGGCGACCGCCTCGACGATCGCCTTCCAGACGGGCTCCAGCTTGCGCATCAGCGCGGCGCCGCGCCTCGACAGGCTGAGCAGGCGGCGCCGGTCGTCGGCCGGATCGGGCCACTCCTGCACCACTCCGTGCGCCAGCAGCTTGCGGCTCATCTGGCTCACGGCCGGGTGGCTTTGTCCGAGCAGCAGCGCCAGCTCCGAGATGCCGAGCCGGCCCCGGTCGCGCAGCAGGAACAGGATCGGGAAGCAGCGCGAGGGCAAGTCGACGCCTGCCTCGCGGTAGACCTCGTCGACGCCGGCGTACAGCGTCTCGCTGACCTTGCGCAGCCGCGTGCCGAGCAGCAGCGTTCCATAGCCGTGCAGGTTTGCATCCCTGATCGCTTCCATGCCGCAGAATATCCGTAAGCACTTACGGATATCAAGCGGGCGCGCGAATTGCCGCGCAAGAATCGGAGTGCGGCCGCAACGAGTGCCCGGCATGCTGCATTCCATCGCCACAGGAGATCTGCGATGGATTTCAGGATCGTTGCACTGCCCGCCGCCACGTTTGCACCGTTGTACGGATTGCATGAGGCCAACCTTGCCGCGCGCAGCGTCCGGCGCGTCGTGGCGGACCGCCAACCCGGATTCCCCTGCCGCGTGAGCCTGGCCGATGCCGCGCCGGGCGAGACCTTGCTGCTGCTGAACTACGAGCACCTGCCGCAGCCGGGTCCCTATCGCTCCTCGCACGCGATCTTCGTGCGTGAGCACGCCGTCGAGTGCAAGCCCGCCGTCAACGAAATTCCCGACGTGCTCGCGCGGCGGCTGTTGTCCGTGCGCGCCTTCGACGCCGATGGCATGATGCTGGACGCCGACGTCGGCGAAGGACGCGAAGTGGCAGCGCTGATCGGCCGCTACCTCGATGATGAGCGGGTCGACTTCGTTCACCTGCACAACGCCAGGCCCGGCTGCTACGCGGCGCGGGCGGTTCGCGCCGGGTCGTAGAACCGACCTGCCTGCGCGCATCACGCACGGTATAGTGGCGTGAATCCAGGTAGGACTCCTTGGCAAATCATCGAAACGATCGCGTTGGAAGGCGCGTCGGCGCAGGCCTGCTGCTGGCGGCCATCTCGCTGCTCGCGACAATGACCGCTTGCAAGCCGCGACCGACGGCGCGCTCGGAAGTGCCGCCTGTTGCCGCGCCACCTGGCGCCAGCCTGTATCGCGTCGTTGGCGGCGCCTCGACAATGCGTTTCTACCTGCACGCGGATGGGCCGTTGGTTCGCCTCGGCCACAATCACGTGATCAGCGCACACGGCATCGAGGGTGAAGTGTGGCTGGAGCCGCAGCCGCAGAAGTCCACCTGCCAGCTGCGTCTGCCGGTCGCGGCATTCGTCGTGGATGATCCGGGCGAGCGTGCCGAGGCCGGCGGCGAATTTGCCGAGCCGCTCAAGGCGGCGGACCGTGACGGCACCTACGCGCACATGATCGGCGATCGCCAGCTCGACGCCGCGCGCTTCCAGAATATCTGGCTGCGCTGCCTGCGGCTGACGCCGACCGACACGGGCATGTCGCTCGAACTGGCCGTTACGCTGCGCGACCATGAAGCCCAGCTGACGGTGCCGCTGCAATGGGAACAAAAGGACGGCGTGTTGCGGGCGAGCGGCGAGTTCAGCTTCAGGCAAAGCGATCTCGGGCTCGAGCCCTACAGCCTGATGATGGGTGCGCTGCGCGTTGCCGATGAAGTGCGCGCGCGATTCACGCTGGTGGCGCGCCGGTCCTGATGCGCGCCGGGCTAGGATTCGCCCTGCAGCAGCAGCAAGTGCATCCCTTCGGGCGAAGCGATCAGCGCGTTGGCGCGCCGGTCGAGGCCGCGCGGCAGGTCCGCATCGCCATGGATATCCATCGCATCGAGTCGTGCGATGCGTTCGGCCATGCGCGGGTCGGTGAACACGAGCAGCGGCATCTCGAACAGGCGCGGGCGATGCAGCGTCAGCGTCAACGTGTCGCTAGTGAGCGCAAGCTGCATCACCGGATCGTCGGGCATCTCGATCGCGATGAAACCGGCGTGCTCCCAGAACGCCTGCGACGCATCGGCATCGAGCGTCGGCATGCTGTAGCCGCTGAACCATCCGCACAGTGATTCGGTATTCGCCTCGCGGCTCGGCGAGAAAGTGCGCGCCTCGAGCAGCGCAATCGCCTGTCCGGCAGGATCGCGCAATTGCAGCTCGTGGAAATCACTGTCGCCCAGGCGCGTGTAGTGCGGCTCAAAACCGGCTTCGCGCAATTCATGCAGGTGCTGCGCTAGCCCGGGGCGCACGAAACTCAACATCGGCGAGTCGCTGCGACGCTGGTGCAGCCCGATGCACAGGCGTCCATCGCTGAGCACGCCGTAGCGATGCGGCCAGGTGTCGCCGGTGGTCAGCTGCCTGAAGCCCAGCCGTTCGTAGAACTGCACCGAGGCCGCGATGTCGTCGGTGTCGACGCTCAGTTCGAGGAATCGGCCGAACACTCGTGGCCGCCCGCTCAGGCGCCCGCGTTGGCCAGCGCCAGCCGCGCCAGCGCGCGCGCGTGATCGCCGCGATCGTTGAGCGCGGGAACGTACTGGAACTGGGTGCCACCGGCCTTCAGGAAGATCTCGCGGCCGCCCATCGCCAATTCCTCGAGCGTTTCGAGGCAGTCCACGGCGAATCCCGGGCAAATGACTGTCAGCGTACGCACACCTTGTGCAGGCAGTGCCTCGAGCACGCGATCGGTCGCCGGCGTGAGCCAGCGCGCCCGGCCGAAGCGTGACTGGAACGCGAGCGACCATTGGTCAGGCGAAAGTTCGAGCGCCGCGGCCAGTTGTTGCGCGGTGGCCTGGCACTGTGCGCCGTAGACATCGCCGCGGTCGACGCTGCGCTGAGGAATGCCATGGAAGGACACGAGCAGGTACGACGTGCGTCCGTTGCGCTGCCAGTGCTCGCGCACACTGTCGGCGAGCGAGGCGATGTAGGCGGGGTCGGCATGGTAGTCGCTGACGAGGTGCACTGCCGGCAGGGCGCGCCAGCCGCGCAGCGCCATGCCCACCTGGTCGTAGACCGCGCCGGTCGTGGCCCCGCTGGCCTGCGGATACATTGGCAGCACGACGATGCGCTGCGCGCCGGCGCGCCGGAGGTTTGCGAGCGCCGTCGCCAACGACGGGTCGGAATAAAGAAACGCACACTCGACCGCGGCGCCGCCGGGCTTCGCGGCTTCGAGTTCGAGTTCGAGCGCGTCGCGGAGCCGATGCGAATAGACCGCAAGCGGCGAGCCGCCATCCATCCATACGCTTCGATACAGGCGTGCGCTGCGCGGCGAGCGCAGCGGCAGCACCAGCCCGTACAGCAATGGCAGCCACAACGCGCGCGGCAGCTCGACGACCCGCGGGTCGGACAGGAACCGTCGCAGGAACCGGCGCACTTCGCCCGCATGTGGCGCGTCGGGCGTGCCGGTGTTGACGATGACTACGCCGAGCATTCCGCCTGGTGTCCCCATCGTCATCCTGTGTGCGCAGCCAGCATGGTCACGATCATCCCGGGAGCGGGGTGATTCCAGCCATGCACAGGTATTTCATTTCCAGGTAGTCGGTGATGCCGTGCATCGAGCCTTCGCGCCCGAAGCCGGACTGCTTGATGCCGCCGAACGGCGCGACTTCGGTGGAGATGATGCCGGTGTTCAGGCCGACGATGCCGTACTCGAGCGCCTCGGAGCAGCGCCAGGCGCGCGCGAGGTCGCGCGTGTAGAGATAGGAGGCGAGCCCGAACTCCGTGTCATTGGCGAGGCGGATCGCTTCCGTTTCGGTGCGGAAGCGGAACAACGGCGCAACCGGGCCGAAAGTCTCTTCGCGCGCGAACTGCATCGCGGTCGTCGCGCCGGTGACGATCGTGGGCTCGTAGAAGGTGCCGCCGAGCGCGTGGGGCTTGCCGCCCAGGATCACCTTCGCACCCTTGCCCGTCGCATCGGCGACATGTTCCTGCACCTTCGCGAGCGCGGCCGCGTCGATCAGTGGGCCGATGTCGGTCGGTCCTTTCAGGCCATCGCCGACCTTCAGTGCACTGACGGCCTTGACCAGCCGCGCCGTGAACTCATCGTAGATCTCGTCCTGGATCAACAAGCGATTGGCGCAGACGCAGGTCTGGCCGGTGTTGCGGTACTTGCTCGTCAACGCGCCCTGCACGGCCGCGTCGAGATCGGCGTCGGCGAACACGATGAACGGCGCATTGCCGCCGAGTTCCATCGACAGCTTCTTCAGCGTCGGCGCGCTCTGCGCCATCAGCACGCGCCCAACCTCGGTCGAGCCGGTGAACGTGAGCTTGCGCACGGTCGGGTTGCTGGTGAGCTCCGCGCCGATCTCGCGCGCGCCGCCGGTGATCACGTTCAGCACGCCGGGCGGCACGCCGGCGCGCGCCGCGAGCTCGGCCATCGCCAACGCCGACAGCGGCGTCTGTCCGGCAGGCTTGACGATGAACGTGCAGCCGGCAGCCAGGGCCGGCGCGGCCTTGCGCGTGATCATCGCCGCCGGGAAATTCCACGGAGTGATGGCTGCGACGACGCCCACCGGTTGGCGCAGCACGAAGATGCGCTTGTCGGGCTGGTGTCCCGGGATGATCTCGCCGTAGACGCGCCGTGCTTCCTCGGCGAACCATTCGACGTAGGCGGCCGCGTAGGCGATCTCGCCCATGGCCTCGGCCAGCGGCTTGCCCTGTTCGGCGGTCATCAGCTGCGCGAGGTCGTTCTGGTTCGCCATCATCAGGTCGAACCAGCGGCGCAGGATGATTGCGCGCTGCTTCGCCGTCTGCGCGGCCCATGCGGGAAAAGCCGCGGCCGCAGCCTCGATCGCCCGCCGCGTCGCGGCGCCGTCGAATTGGGGTACGGTCGCCAGCTGTTCACCGGTGGCCGGATTCTTAACCGGCGTGGCGCGACCATCCGCCGCGTCCAGCCATTGGCCGTTGACGTAGCACTGGGTGCGCAGCAGTTTCGGATCGCTCAGTTTCATGATCGCTTCAACCTATGTGCTGCTTGAGGAAATCCTGGGTGCGCTGCCAGGCGAGCGCGGCACTCGGCGCGTCGTAGGCCGCGCGCGCGTCGCAATTGAATCCGTGGTCTGCGTGATACATATAGATTTGAGCCGTTGGACACGCAGCGCGCACCTGCTCGATGCGCTCGCGCGGGATGTTCGCATCGCGCTCGCCATAATGCAGCAGTATCGGGCACGCGGGCACGCGGTCGAGTTTTTCCCACACGCGGCTTGTGTAGTAGCCGACCGCAGCCTGCACCGGGAGCAGGCCTGCGCCGACCCACGTCATCTGCCCGCCCCAGCAAAAGCCCACCAGCGCGACGCGACCCGCATGCCGCACGACATTGATCGCCGCGCCGATGTCGAGCAGGGCCTTGGCTTCGTCGAGCTGCAGGCGGTAACCGGTACCCTGCTCCATGTCTTTCGCGGTGTAGCCCAATTCGATGTTGCGACCGACGCGATCGAACAGCGCCGGCGCAATCGTGAGGAAGCCGGCGGCCGCATACTGTTCGACCACCGAACGGATATGCGCGTTGACGCCGAAGATTTCCTGCAGCACGACCACGGCGCCCCGCACCGGCGTGGCAGCGGGCGCAAGGTACGCGGCGAACTGATGTCCGTCGCGCGCCATCAGCGTTTCCCATCTCCCAGTCGGCATCGGCGTCCTGAATGCGCAGCGGCCCTAATTGCCGAGCCAGGCGTCGGCTTCGATCTCGACCCGCATCTCCGGGGCAATCAACTTGCTGACCTCGACCATGCTGGTCGTGGGACGGATCGCGCCGAATACCGCGCCATGCGCGCGACCGATCGCTTCCCAGTCGGCAATATCCGTCACGTAGATGCGCGTGCGCACGACCTGCGCCAGCGTCGCACCGGCGCGCACCAGCGCGGCGTCGATGTTCTTCAGTATCTGCACGGTCTGCGCAGCCGCATCGCCGATGCCGACCAGCTTGCCATCGGCGCCGAGTGCGGTCGTGCCCGACACGTGCACGTATTCGCCGGCGCGCACCGCGCGTGAATAGCCGACGATCGGTTCCCACGGCGAACCGGAGGCGAAATTCGTGCGCGCCATCAGGCTCGCTCCACGATGGCCGTGACGCCCATGCCGCCGGCCGTGCACACGGAAATGACGCCACGCTTCGCCTGCGCGTCGTTGGCCAGGATCTTGGCCAGCGAGGACAGGATGCGCCCGCCGGTGGCCGCGAACGGATGGCCGAGCGCGACGCTGCCGCCCTTCACGTTGATCTTTTCCGGCGCGATGCTGCCCAGCGGTTGCGAACGGCCCAGCCGGTCGCGGCAGAACTGCGGCGACTCCCAGGCCTTCAGCGTGCACAGCACCTGCGCCGCGAATGCCTCGTGCAACTCGTAGTAGTCGAAGTCCTGCAGCGACAGCTGCACGTCGTTGAGCATTGATGACATCGCGTACGCGGGCGCCATCAGCAATCCTTCATGGCCGGTCGCGAAATCGACCGCCCAGCTCTTGCCGGCGCGCAGGTAGGCCAGCACCGGCAGCTTGTGTTCGCTCGCCCATTGCTCGGAGGCGAGCAGCACCGCGGCTGCACCGTCGGTGAGCGGCGTGCTGTTGCCCGCGGTCATCGTGCCCTTGCCGGTGTTGTCGAACACCGGTCGGAGCGTGGCCAGCTTTTCCACCGTCGTGTCGGGACGCACGTTGTTGTCGCGCTTCAATCCCGCGTGCTCGACCACCAGGTCATCGTAGAAGCCGTCCTTCCACGCGGCGGCGGCCTTCAGGTGGCTGTCGCAGGCGAGGCGGTCCTGGTCCGCGCGCGAGATATTCCAGGTGCGCGCCATCAGCTCGCAGCTCTGGCCCATTGAGAGTCCCGTGCGCGGCTCGATGACCGCGGGCAGGATCGGCTTGAGGTCGCGCGGGCGCAATCCGAACCAGGGCTTCAGGCGCTGGAAGAAACTGCGGCCCCGGTAGCTGCGCATCAGCAGCTCGCGATAGGAATTCGGGAACACGACCGGCGGATCGCTGACGGTGTCGACGCCGCAGGCGATGCCGGCATCGATCTGGCCGAGCGCAATCTTGTTCGCGACGAGGATCGCCGCCTCGAGTCCGGTGCCGCAGGCGCGCTGGATGTCGAGTCCCGGCGTCTGCGGATCGAGTTCGGTGGACAGCACCGCCTCGCGCACGAGGTTGAAGTCCTTCGAATGCTTGATGACCGCGCCGCCGATCACGTCGCCCAGCCGGTGGCCCCGCAGCTGGAAGCGCTCGACGACCGCATGGAGCGCTGCGGTCAGCAGTTCCTGGTTACCCTGTCCCGCATAGGCGCCATGGGAGCGCGCGAAGGGGATGCGGCTGCCGCCAATGATGGCGACGCGCCTGGGTGCTGCAAGGGTCAGCATGATGGCCTCCAGGATTGCGGGCGCCGCCGGGAGCGGCGCTGGTCGCGTAGAATGCCAGCTTGCGGCCGGAACTGCACGGCCACAGCTCCCTGGGAGGCATTGAACATGGCGCGAGCGGCGATCGACCGCGTTTTCGAGCGACGGCTGGCTGCGCTGGTGAATACCCGCGAGCACGGCGCGGCGCTTGTCGGCGGGCGCCGCGGCCTCGAGCGCGAAGGCCTGCGCATCACGCCGGAAGGGCGCGTTTCGTCCCGCCCGCACCCGGCCTCGCTCGGCAGCGCACTGTGCAATCCGCACATCACCACGGACTATTCAGAGTCGCTCCTCGAACTGGTGACGCCCACCTTCACGGACAACGCCGCGTTGGCGCAATACCTCGGCGACCTGCATCACTTCGTGGCCCGGCTCATCGGCGACGAGATGTTGTGGGCTGGTTCGATGCCGGGCGAGATCGCGGGCGAAGCCGAAGTGCCGATCGCCCGCTACGGGCGTTCGCATCGCGGCCATTTCAAGGAAGTCTATCGCCGCGGCCTGCAGACGCGCTACGGCGGATTGATGCAGGCGATCGCCGGCGCGCATTTCAATTTTTCATTTCCCGATCGCTTCTGGCCGCTGTGGGCCGAGGTGCTGGAGAAATCATCGCCGGGATCCGACTTCATCTCGGCGGGATACTTCGACCTGGTGCGAAACTACCGCCGGCACGGCTGGCTGGCGCTCTATCTATTCGGCGTGTCGCCGGCCGTGTGCGCCAGCTTCGTGCCGTCTCCGGTCGATGCGGAGCTCCAGCCGCTCGGTCCCGGCACGCTGCACCTGCCGCATGCGACATCGCTCCGCATGAGCGATCTCGGCTATCGCAACCGCAACCAGTCGGCGGTCAACGTCTCGGTCAATTCACTTGCGGACTACCTGCGCGACCTGCAGCGCGCGACGCACACCGTGCATCCGCCGTTCGCGGCGCTCGGCGTGCTGGTCGACGGCGAGTATCGCCAGCTCAACGCCAATATCCTGCAGATCGAGAACGAGTTCTACAGCAGCATTCGCCCGAAGCGCGCGCCGCGCGCCGGCGAAACGACGATGCGCGCGCTCGCGCGCGGCGGCGTCGAATACGTCGAGGTGCGCGCGCTCGACATCTGCGTCTTCGAGCCGACCGGCGTGTGCGTCGACGAGATGCATTTCATGGAGGCCTTCCTGGCGCTGTGCCTGCTGCGCGGGAGCGATCCGATCGATGCGCAGGAGCAATCGCAGCTCGACCACAACCACCTGCTGGTGGCGCGGCGCGGGCGCGAACCGGGCCTTACGCTTACGCGCGACGGCCGCGCCGTGCCGTTGCAGGAGTGGGCCGCGGAACTGCTCGACCAGCTCACCGGTATCTGTGAGCTGCTCGATGCCGGCGATCCGACGCGCCGCTACCGGCGAACGCTCGACCGGCAGATGGAAAAGATGCGTGACCCCGAGCTCACGCCTTCGGCCCGGCTGCTGCGTGAACTCAGGCGCAGCGCAGTTGGCTTCGCCGAGTATGGACGCACGCTTTCGGCGCAACACCGCGCGCGGTTGCTCGATGACAAGGGGCACGAGGCCTCGACGCTGGCGAATTTCGCCGAGGAGGCCGCGGCTTCGCTCGAGGTGCAGGCCTCGCTCGAGCGTTCGGAGCGTGGGAGCTTCGAGGAGTACCTCGCGCGCACGCTCGGCCCCGATCTTGCATAGCCCCAGTCTTGCATAGCTAATTGGGCTGGCCACACATGGGGACTGAATTGCGACGCATCCTGATCGCCAACCGCGGCGAAATCGCCATCCGCGTCATGCGCGCGGCCAACGAGTTGGGCATGTCGACCATTGCGATCTATTCGCAGGAAGACCGCTTCTCGCTCCATCGCACCAAGGCCGACGAGGCCTACCTGGTCGGCGAGGGCAAGGGCCCGTTGCAGGCCTACCTCGACATCGACGAGATCATTGCCACGGCGGTGCGCGCCAGGGCCGACGCGATCCATCCGGGCTATGGGTTCCTGGCCGAGAGCCCGCAATTCGCCGAAGCCTGCGCCCGCGCGGGCATCGTGTTCATCGGCCCGCGCCCCGAGACGATGCGCACGCTCGGCAACAAGGTCGCCGCGCGCGAACTCGCGGTGCAGGCGGGCGTGCCCGTCATGCCGGCCACGCCGCCGCTCCCGGCCGATGTGGCGCAGTGCGCGAAGCTCGCGGCTGCCGTCGGCTATCCGGTGATGCTCAAGGCGAGCTGGGGCGGCGGCGGGCGCGGCATGCGCATCATCGACAACGACGCGATGCTGGCCGAGCTGCTGCCGGTGGCGCGAGCCGAGGCGCGCGCGGCCTTCGGGAACGACGAGGTGTACCTCGAGAAGCTCGTGCGCCGCGCTCGCCACATCGAGGTGCAGTTGCTCGGCGACACGCACGGCAACCTGGTGCATCTGTTCGAGCGCGACTGTACCGTGCAGCGCCGCAACCAGAAGGTGGTCGAGCGCGCGCCGGCGGCATTCCTCGACCGCGGGCAGCGCGCGGAACTGTGCGAGGCGGCGCTGAAGATCGGCCGCGCGGCCGGCTACTGCAACGCGGGCACCGTCGAGTTCCTGCAGGATGCCGACAGCGGCAGCTTCTATTTCATCGAAGTGAATCCGCGCATCCAGGTCGAGCACACCGTCACCGAGATGGTGACGGGCATCGACCTGGTGAAGGCGCAGATCCGCATTGCCGCCGGCGAACGCATCGGCAGCGTCGAGAGTGGCGTGCCGGCGCAGCAGGACATCCACCTGAACGCCTACGCGCTCCAATGCCGCGTGACGACCGAAGACCCGGAGAACAATTTCGTGCCCGACTACGGGCGCCTGACCGCATACCGGAGCCCCGCCGGCTTCGGCGTGCGGCTCGATGCCGGCACCGCCTATGCGGGCGCGGTGATCACGCGTTCCTACGATTCACTGCTCGTCAAGGTCACGACCTGGGCGCAGACGCCGCAGGAAGCGATCGCGCGCATGCATCGCGCGCTGTGGGAGTTCCGCATCCGCGGCGTCGTGACGAACCTGCGCTTCCTGGACCAGGTGATCACGCACCCGCGCTTCGCCAATGGCGACTACACGACGCGCTTCATCGACGAGACGCCGGAACTGTTCGTCGCCACGGCGCGGCGCGATCGCGCCTCGCGCATGCTGGCGTTCCTCGCCGACATCATCGTCAACGGCAACCCCGAGGCGCGCGGACGGCCCGCGCCGGTGCATGTCGTGACGCCGCGCCTGCCGCGCCTGGCGTCGACGCCCCCGCCGGCGGGCAGCAAGCAGCGACTCGATGAACTCGGTCCCAAGCGCTTCGCACAGTGGATGCTGGAGCAGAAGCAGGTGCTGCTGACCGACACGACGATGCGCGATGCGCACCAGTCGCTGCTGGCGACGCGCATGCGCGGCTACGACATGCTGCGCATCGCCCCGTACTACGCGCAACTGCTGCCGCAGCTGTTCTCGGTCGAGTGCTGGGGCGGCGCGACCTTCGACGTGGCGATGCGATTCCTGAAGGAAGATCCCTGGGAACGGCTCGAGCGATTGCGCTCCAGCATGCCCAACCTGTTGCTGCAGATGTTGCTGCGCTCGGCGAACGCGGTCGGCTACGCGAACTATCCGGACAACACGGTGCGTTATTTCGTGCAGCAGGCGGCTGCGAACGGCATCGACCTGTTCCGCATCTTCGATTCGCTCAACTGGGTCGAGAACATGCGCGTCGCGATCGATGCGGTGCTCGAATCGGGCAAGCTGTGCGAGGCGGCCGTCTGCTACACCGGAAACCTCTCGAGCCCGCACGAGCGCAAGTACACGCTCGATTATTACCTGAAGCTGGCCGCCGAATTGAAGGCGGCCGGCACGCATATCCTCGGCATCAAGGACATGGCCGGGCTGTGCCAGCCGCAGGCCGCGTTCACGCTGGTCAAGGCGCTGAAAGAGGAGATCGGCCTGCCGGTGCACTTCCACACGCACGACACCAGCGGCATCGCCGCCGCGAGCGTCTTCGCGGCGATCGCCGCGGGCGCCGATGCGGTCGATGGGGCGATGGACGCGATGAGCGGCCTGACCTCGCAGCCGAACCTCGGCTCGATCGCGACCGCGATGCGATTCGCGGAGCGCGATCCGCAGCTCGACCCGGCGAACCTTCGGCTCATCTCCCACTATTGGGAGCAGGTGCGCTACTACTACGCCGCGTTCGAAAGCGACATCCGCTCGGGCACGTCCGATGTCTACGTGCACGGCATGCCGGGCGGCCAGTACACGAACCTGCGCGAGCAGGCGCGCTCGCTCGGCATCGACGACACGCGCTGGCCCGAGGTCGCGCAGGCCTATGCCGAAGTGAACGAGATGTTCGGCGACATCATCAAGGTGACGCCGAGTTCGAAGGTCGTCGGCGACCTGGCGATGTTCATGGTCAGCAGCGGCTTGACCCGCGAGAACGTGCTGGACCCCGACAACGCCGTCGCCTTTCCTTCGTCGGTGGAGCAGTTCTTCCACGGCGAACTGGGGCAGCCCTACGGCGGCTTCCCGCAGGCGTTGCAGCAGAAAGTGCTGAAGGGCAAGGCGCCGTTGGCGAAGCGTCCGGGCGAAGCGCTGCCGCCGGCCGATCTCTCGGCGTTGCGCGCGCAGGCGCAAGCCGCGCTCGGGCACGACATCAATGACCGGCAGTTCGCGTCGTGGCTGATGTATCCGCAGGTGTACGCCGACTACGACACGAATCGCCGCCGCTACGGCGACATGGCCAAGCTCCCGACCATGGCGTTCTTCTATGGAATGGAACCCGGGCAGGAAATCAGCATCGACCTGGAAGCGGGCAAGACGCTGATCGTGCGCTACGTGACGCGCAGCGAGCCGCACGAGGATGGCTCGCGCACCGTGTTCTTCGAGCTCAACGGCCAGCCGCGCGAATTGCGCGTCGTCGATCGCACCGCGACGCCGAGCCGGCCGCCGCAGCGGCAGATCGAAGCCGGCAATCCGCGCCACATCGGCGCGCCGATGCCCGGCACGGTTGCCACGGTCGCCGTGGTCGTCGGGCAGAAGGTCGCGCGCGGCGATGTCGTCGTGACGCTGGAATCGATGAAGATGCAGACGGCGGTGCGCGCGGAGTCTGCGGGCGTGGTCAGCGAGGTGCTGGTTCGCGTCTCCAGCCAGGTGGACGCGAAGGATCTACTGGTCGTGCTGGGCTAGTGCTGGTAGCGCAGCGCGAGCTGCCATTGGCGTTCGCTCGCGTTCGCCGGAATCTCCAGCCCGCCGTATTCCGACTGGATGGTTCGCTGCGCGACCCAGCTCTGCACGTACAACCCCTCGACGATGGCGCTCCAATGCTCGCCGAAGCGCCGTTCCGCGGCGACCGTCCACGCATGGCCGCGATCCCCGTAATACTTGCCTCCGACGAAGTCCAGGAAGTTGCTGGCGGTCTGCTGCGAGGCGAAGCGGTCGTAGCGCGCGGAGTAGCGCATCGCCCGCTGCTGCCAGCTGGCCAGCAGGAACTCGGAATCGAAGCTCCAGGCATTCGGCGGCGGCCCCAGGCCTGCGTAGGTGCGTCCGTGCAGCCACTGGCCGATCAGCGTCAACTGCCCCGTCGGCGTGTAGCGCGCGCCGAGGCTGTCGAAATACGTTTCCCACGTCGTGTCGTTGATGGTCGCCGAATACGGCGCGAGATCCGCGCGGTTGTCGTAGTGCAGCGCGCGGAGTTCGAGCAGCCCGCGATAGTTCGCGGAGATGCCGAAGTGGTAGCCCGCGCGCTTGTCCATGTCGTCGTAGAACAATGTTCGTTGCGTGTTCGGATAGCCGCCGTTGTTGAAGCGCCCGAACAGCGTGTCCTGCCGATCGGTGAACCCCCAGCCGTCCGCCGCGAGCACGGTGCCGGCCGGGTCGTTCCAGCCGAACGCCGCCAGGTTGAAACTGACATCGAATCCGTGGCCGTTGCTGCGGCCGAGCCAGTCGAGGCTGTATTCCGCGCCGATCGTGCGCAGTTCTTCGCCGACCCAGGTGTTGATGGCCGAGTAGCTCAGCGTGTACGGAGAGCCCCAGCCGCGCATGCGGTTCTCGAGTGAAATCTCCGGATAGAACGCGCCGGCCTTGACGCGCGATCGCCAGGCCGAATGCGGGATCGGTCGCCAGTCGACGTAGAACTCCGTCAGGTCGACTACGTTGACGTCATTGTCTCCGTAGGCGACGGCTTCAGCGACCAGGCGCGTCGTCTCGCCGAGATCCGTACGCAGTCCGGCGCGAACTTCGCCGAGCCGCAGCCCGTCGTGGTCGGAATCGAAGCGGAGCTTGCCGAGCCCGCCGTCGAGGCGCGATTGCTCGCCGTTGCTCGATACCGCGCGCAGGTCGATGCTCCAGTCGAAGTCGCTGGCCGCCGCCGTCGTGCGCGCCAGCAGCAGCGCGCCCAGGCCGGCCAGCGCGATCAGTAGTCGGCCCATTTCTTGTCCGCTCCGTGGTGCATCAACTCTGCCTTCAGTGCGTGCCGCAAGTGGAAGCTCGTTGCAAGCTGGGCTCCTTCATCGAGGTGCACGTGCGTTTCCAGCTGTGGACCGGTCTCGCCCAGTCGCGGGTGCCAGATGCGCACCGTGTAGTCGCCGCTCGCGAGATCATGGATTTGCAGCGTGCCGTTTGCGCCGGTGCGCCCGAACCACGGGGAGTCGGTCACCCAGATGTAGCCGACCATGCTGTCGTGGATGTTGCAGCCGAGCGTGACAAGGCCGGCGTGGTCGAACACGACCGGCGCGTGCGCGCGTCCGCCGTAGAGCGCGAGCTGGAAGGGCTTCGCCTGCGAAAACGAATAGACCTGGTGCCGCACCTGGTCGCTGTTCGGGAAATCCACGGCGGTGCCGGTCTGCACGACCAGCACGTCCGGCACGAACATCAGGTTGCGTTGGTCCATGACCACGATCGACTTCGAACCGAGCGAGGGCCGCGGTACGCCCGCGGCGGGTTCGGCGATGACGACCGCGCCTTCGAGCGGCTTGCCGTCGACGCCGGATACCGTGACCGACAGCGCCGCTGCGGCCACGGCGAGGCCCGGCCCGGCCAGAACCGTGCAGGCCATCACACAAGCGGCGAGGGGCGTGCTTCTAGACTCCATGATTACTGCGGATTAGAGCGCCCGACGTTGACCAGCTTCAAGAACCGACTGCTCATTTTGATCGTTTCGCTCGTTGCGCTGGCGCAGGGTGTGACGATCGTGCTGACCCTGGCATCGCTCCGTGGCGCGGTGCGCACCGAATCGTCCCGCCAGCTCACGGCGACGCGCGCCATGCTCGACCGCACGTTGGCCGTGCGCGCGCGCCTGTTGAGCGCCACCGCGGACGTGATGGCAGCGGACTTTGCGTTTCGCGAAGCGGTCGCCACCGGCGACCAGCCGACCATCGTATCCGCGCTCGGCAACCACGCCGGCCGCGTCGGAGCAGACCTCGCCGTGCTGTATGCGCCCGACGGGCGCGTCGTGACGGCGACGACACCCGAGCTGGCGCGCGAGGCGAGCGCGAGCCTGCGCCTGCCGCAATCCGACACGGCGGCGCCGTTCGCGGTGGTCGGCGGCCGCCCGTACCAGATCGTGTTCGCGCCGCTTCGCGCGCCCGACGTCATTGCCTGGGTCGCGCTCGGCTTCGCGCTTGACCGCCCGCTCGCGCAACAGCTCGCGGCGCTGGCCGGCACCGATGTCAGTTTCATCTACAGGGAACCCGCCGGGTCCGGTGGCGCGATTTCGACGCTCGATCCCGAGACGGCGGCGCAGCTTGCAGCGAGTCCGCCGACCAGCCTCGCCAGCGGTGCGCCGTTGCTGTCGACATTCGCGGGCCAGCAGTTCCTGACGCTCAGCGCGCCGCTCGCTGCGCAGAGCGGCATGCTGCAGCTCGTCGTGCAGCGCTCGCAAGCAGCGGCGATGGCGCAATTCCGCGAGATGCGTTTCGCGCTGCTGCTGATCGGCGGCGCGGCGCTGCTCGGCGGCATCATCGTCGCCGTGCTGGCGGGCCGCAGTGCCGTGCGGCCGCTGGGCGTGCTCGTCAACGCCGCGAAGCAGATCGAGCGCGGTATCTATTGCGAGGCCATCGCGGTGAACGGCGGCGAGGAATTCCAGCGGCTTGCCGGCACCTTCAATTCGATGCAGGAAGGTATTCGCGAGCGCGAGGCGCACATCGTGCAGCAGGCGACGCACGATGCACTGACCGGCCTGTTCAATCGCGAGGGCCTGCGTGAACGCCTGGCGACGCTGCCGGCCGGGTCACGCCTGAGCGTTGCAGTGCTCGACGTGCACCGCTTTCGCGACATCAATGCCTCGGTCGGCCACCAGGCCGGCGACCGCCTGCTGCAGGCGCTGGCGTTGCGGCTGAAGGCGCTGTCGGGTGAATCCGCTCCCTGCGCGCGCGTCGGCGCGGACCTGTTCGTGCTGACGGCGGCGCTTCATGACAGCGAGCTGCTGCATCGCCTGCTGGTGCTCGCCGATGAGTGGCGTGACGGCGTCGACCTCGGCGACCTGCGGCTCAGCGTCGATATCCGCGCCGGCATCAGCGAATGGCGCGCACCACGCGTGCCGGTCGAGGACCTGCTGCGGCAGGCCGACGTGGCCCTGCTGCAGGCGAAGGAGCAATCGACGATCGCCGTGCTGTACCAATCGACGCACGATGCCGACCATCGGCGCCGCGTGTTGCTGGTCGCCGAATTGCGCCGCGCGCTGTCCGGTGAAGGACTGTCGCTCTTCTACCAACCGCTGGTCAACATGACGGACCGCGCGCCGGTCGCGTTCGAGGCGCTGCTGCGTTGGACGCATCCGACGCTGGGCAATATTTCGCCGGCCGAGTTCATCCCGCTGGCCGAGCGCGCCTCCGTGCTGCCGGATCTCTCGCGCTGGGTGTTGGAGCATGCGATCGCACAGCTCGGCCAATGGCAGCAGGCTGGGCTCGATTTCGAAGTCGCCGTGAACCTGTCTGCGGCCGACTTTGCCGACGGCGGATTGCCCGCGCGCGTCCTCACGCTGCTGCGGCAACATCGCGTGCCGGCAACGCGGCTGCTGCTCGAGGTCACCGAGAGCGCGATCATGCGTGACTCGCAGGCGGCGGCGCAGGTGATGCAGCAGTTGCGCACCGCCGGCGTGCGCTTCGCGATCGACGACTTCGGCACCGGGCATTCGAGCCTCGCGCAACTGCACGCGTTGCCGGTGGACGAGCTGAAGATCGATCGCGCCTTCGTCATGAACCTCGATCGATCGGCGAGCAACCAGGCGATCGTGCGCACGACGATCGAGCTCGGCCACAGCCTGGGCCTGAAGGTCGTGGCCGAAGGCATCGAGACGCCCGAGGTGTGGGCCGCATTGCTGCGCCTGGGATGCGACCTCGCGCAGGGCTACTACATCAGCCGCCCGATGCCCGTGGACTTCGTCGCCGACTGGACGCGCACGCAACGCGCGCAGCTGGCGCGCGCGCTCGACAGCGCCGAGCAAGACGGCCGCCTGACGACGCTGCGCAGCAGGCCCCAATAGCGCCGCGAGTCGCCGCGTGCGCGGGGTTCCCGCACCAAGCGCGGGCAGCATCGGCGCCACCGCGCGCCAAAATGGTGCCGACGGCGGCGATCGTCCGGCCGAATTCCGCACGCCGATGCGTGATTCACAGTCGCGCCGCATGGCATGAAAAGTGCACTTCCCTCCGCCAGCAGGCCGCAATGGAGCCCGGGAGCGCACGCATGAAACTGGTTACCGCAATCATCAAACCCTTCAAGCTCGACGATGTGCGCGCGGCGCTGGCCGAACTCGGCGTGTCCGGCATGACGGTCACCGAGGTGAAGGGCTTCGGCCGCCAACGCGGCCACACCGAGCTCTACCGAGGCGCCGAATACGTCGTCGACTTCGTGCCGAAGACTCGCGTCGAAGTGGCGGTGCGCGATGACCTGCTCGAGCAGGCGGTCGAGGCAATCGTCGGCGCGGCGAAGACCGGCAAGGTCGGTGACGGCAAGATCTTCGTCACGACGATCGCGCGCGTGGTGCGCATCCGCACCGGCGAGACCGACGCGTCGGCGCTATAGCGGGGGCATGCGCGCCCGCAGCCGTTCCTAGGCGGGTTCGACCACGCGCAGCGCGCGAGCGTTACGGCTGATGCCGAGGGCGCCACTGCGCACGACTTCCAGCAGTTCCCCGTGCGTGGCCACTTCGCGCATGAAGCCGTTGACCTCGGCCTCGCTTCCCAGCAGCTCGACGATGAACCCTTCCGTCGACGGGTCGAGCACGCGTCCGCCCGTGCGCACGACGTAACCGCGCAGCGCGTCGCGCCGCGCCGGGACCACGCGCAGCTTCGCGAGCACGAGTTCGCGTTCCAGGTGTTCGCCGCGCGTCATGTCATCGACGCGCACGACGTCGATGAGCTTGTTCAGCTGGTTGACGATCTGCAGGATCACCGCGTTCGACCCCGTCGTGACGAGCGTCAGGCGCGAAACGGTCGGATCATCGGTCGGCGCGACGGACAGCGACTCGATGTTGTAGCCGCGGCTCGAGAACATGCCGGCGACGCGCCCCAGCGCGCCCGCCTCGTTCTGCAACAGGATGCCGATGATGTGCCGCATTCCCCCCAAGAATAGCCGAGTTTTGTGCGGGCGGGGCAAGCTGATAGGCTCTATGCATGGATGAGGCGCTGCCCAAATCGACCACCGCCGCGCACCCGCTGGCCGGCAAGGCCATGAGCGGGGCGGAGATCATCGTCCAGGTGCTGGCCGATGAAGGCGTGACGGCCATTTTCGGCTACAGCGGTGGGGCGATCCTGCCCACCTACGACGCGGTGTTCACGTTCAACGAAGCGCAGCGCGGCAGCGGTGGCCGCGAGGTGCCGCTGATCGTGCCCGCCAACGAGCAGGGCGCCGGGTTCATGGCCGCCGGCTACGCGCGCGCCAGCGGCCGCGTCGGCGTGTGCCTGGTGACATCGGGCCCCGGCGCCACGAACACCGTCACGCCGGTGCGCGATTGCATGGCCGATTCCGTGCCGATCGTCGTCATCTGCGGCCAGGTGCCAACCGCCGCGATCGGCACCGATGCGTTCCAGGAAGCGCCGGTTGCCGCGATCATGGGGCCGGTCGCCAAGCATGTGTTCCTGGTGACCGATCCGACGCGCCTCGAGGCGACCATGCGCACCGCCTTCGAGATCGCGCGCAGCGGTCGGCCCGGTCCGGTCGTCGTCGATATCCCGAAGGACGTGCAGAACTGGTCTGGTGAATTCCGTGGCTCCGGCAGCTTGCCGATTCCCGGTTATCGGCGCCGCACTTCCGCGCTCGGCGCCAGCACGCTTGGCGATGAACAGCTCGCGGCGTTCGTCGAGCTGTTGTCGGAATCGCAGCGTCCGCTGATCTACGCCGGCGGCGGCGTCATCAATGGCGAATCCGCCGAAGCGCTGACGGCATTCGCCGAGGCGCTCGATATTCCGGTGGTCACGACGCTGATGGGCATCGGCAGCATCGACACCACGCACCGGCTGTCGATGCGCATGCTCGGCATGCACGGCGTCGCCGCGGCGAACTATGCCGTCGAAGATTGCGATTTCCTGCTCGCGGTCGGAGCGCGCTTCGACGATCGCGTCGCCGGCAACCCGCCGAAGTTCGCGCGCGCCGCGCGCACGATCGCGCACCTCGATGTCGATCGCGCCGAGATCAACAAGGTCAAGAACGCGCGCTGGAGCCACGTCGGCCTGTTGCCGGATGCGCTGCGCGCGCTGGGCGCGGCGGTCAAGCGCGCCGCGCGGCAGCGCGACTACAAGCCCTGGCACGCGCACCTCGACGCGCTCCGGCAGCGCTACGGCATGAACTACCAGCGCGACGGCGAGCTGGTGCAGCCGCAATACGTCATCGAGGAGATCAACCGGCACACGCGCGGCGAAGCGATCATCACGACGGGCGTCGGCCAGCACCAGATGTGGGCCGCGCAGATGTTCGACTTCGGCGCGCCGCGCCGCTGGCTCACCTCCGGCAGCATGGGCACGATGGGCTTCGGGCTCCCGGCCGCAATCGGCGCGCAGGTGGCGAACCCGGGCCGGCTGGTCATCGACATCGATGGCGATGCCAGCATCCGCATGAACATCGGCGAACTCGAGACCGCGACGACCTACAGCCTTCCGGTCAAGGTGGTCGTGCTCAACAACTTCGGCGACGGCATGGTCAAGCAATGGCAGAAGCTGTTCTTCAAGGGGCGACTGTCGGGCAGCGATAAATCGCTGCACAAGAAGGATTTCATCAAGGCCGCGCAGGCCGACGGCTTCGAGTACGCGCGCCGGCTCGAGCGCCGCGCCGACGTGCCGGCGGTGATCGCCGAATTCCTCGCGTTCGATGGCCCGGCATTCCTCGAAGTGATCATCGATCCGGATGCCGGCGTCTATCCGATGGTCGGCCCCGGCCAGGGATATGACGCGATGATCACCGGCGAATTCATCCCGTCGCGCGACCCGAAGGACGGCGGGAACATAGACCCATCAAGCATGTTCTGACGCACACGGCGTCGGCGTCCGCGCGACACCCCACGGAAGACGACATCGTGCGCGTCAGGACAATGCGACGTGTCAGCGTGGGTCGGCCAGCTTTTCGGAAAGCGAGCGGGGCACTTCGAGCGGTTGCGATTTGTATTTCGGGTCGAACAGGTCGCCGCGGCCGGGTTCGGGATCCAGATGGCCGACGTCGCATCCGAAGATGGGCAGGATGATGAACAGGCCGACGAAGCAGCGCTGGCCGCGCAGGCTCACGACGCCCGAGTGCAGGTCCGCATCGAAGTGCTTGCCGAGCGGCTGGCGCGACCACGGAAACGACGGACGCGGTGGCGCGTGATGGTACGGCGAGATCGGCATCGAGCCCATCGCGCGATCACGGCGCTGCTCGAGCGCGTTCGAGGCCAGCACGTCGCTCGCGGCACGGTTCGCCTCGAGATTCCAGTTTGTCGCCGGTTGTGCCGGCTGCGGCGCCTGCACGAGCGGGACGGGGACGGACACAGGCGGCGAATGCGAAACAGCGGGCTGGCGAAGCGTTGGTCGCGCTGCCGTTCGCGCGGCCTCGGGGTGCGGCGCAGCCTCGGGACGCCGTGCCGGCGGCAATGCCGATGCCTGCAGGTCCAGCCACAGCAACGCCGGGCCATCGGCCGGTCGCGACGCGCGTTCGGTTTCCACCGCGTGCAGGAATACCAGGCATCCCAGCAGATGCAGGCCCACGGCGGCAAGCAGGGCGAAGCGGCGCGATGTTCTGTTTTGTGTTCGCAACCCGCTTCATGCGACACGCCGCGATCCGCGAAGTTCCGGCCGGCGCGGCCGCAATCAGAGCGTCGCTTCGGTGCTCACGAGGAATTGCAGGCGGCTCAGGTCCTGGCCATTGAGCGGCGTCGCGACATCGATGTGGATGACGTTGCCCAGCGATGAACGGTCGTTGCCGAGCCGCAGGCCCAGGCCTACGTCACGCAGCCATCCGAGTTGCGGCACGCCGATTGGATTGTTTCCGTACGTGCGGCCGGCGTCGAAGAACGCCGCGCCACCGATATTGAACAATCGCCACAGCGACCAGTCGGTGTAGACGCGCTCCTCGAGCTTGAATTGCGCGACCGATTGGCCGAGCTGGTAGCGCAGCGGATAGCCGCGCAGGCCGTTGTCGCCGCCGAGCGAGTAGTAGTGATCGAGATCGAGCGCGTGGCCGGTCGCGCCGGACACGCGCACATGCGTCAACGTGCGTCGCGAGGTGCGCCAGTACCAGGCAAGGTCGGCGCTGCTGCGCACGTCGACGGCGCCGCGCTGCTCGGCGCGCCCGGCGACCGCGGCGGTCGCGTACAACTGCTGGTAGTCGCCGATCTTCGTGCCGTACGACGTGGCCACCGTGTACACCCACGCGCGTCGATCGGCGCCGAAGGCCGGCGCGGCGAGCCCGAGCTGGAGCGAGGCATTGAGGCCGAAGGCGAGGTCCTCGGTGCGTGCGATCAGGTCCTTGTTGCGCGTCGTGCGATATTCATCCGTCAGCCAGTCGACGCGCATGTATGGATAGTCGAGGTCGCGATCGGTGGGAATCGGCGCCAGCGTGATCGGCACGGACGGCGTGCCCGCGAACAGCGGCGTGAAAGTATTGCGCTCGCTGCGCCAGCCCGCCCCGAGGCGCAGCACGTGTCCGCCCTGCAATCCGCGCGACCAGCCCGCATAGCCGTCGAACACGCGCATCGCGTGCTGGTAGCGGTCGTACTCGCTGCCCAGCCGGTAGCGCGTGTCCTCGCCGAGCGAATCCTCGACCATGAATCCGCCGCCGTAGCGCACATCGAGCGCGTAGAAGGGGCGGTACACCTGCACGCGGCGATCGCGGCCGTCGCTGTTGTTCGCCAGCCTGATCGCATCGGTCCAGCGTCCGCCCCACACCGCGGGGTCGCGCCATTCGAAATAGGTCGAGTCGCGATCGACGCCGTGGCTCGCGCCGGCGATCAGTGTCTTGCCGAAGCCGAACAGGTTCGAGTCGTTGACTTCGACGGAGGTGTCGTTCTTGCCGCCGCTCCGTCCGTAGCTGGGACCGACCTGCAGCGTCCAGACGTCGTGCGTCTCGACGAGGATGTCCACGACGCCGTCGTGCCAGGCCACGGGGCGGATGCGTGGTTCACGCAGGAAGCGCAGTTGCCGCAGGTTCCGCTCGGTCTCCTCGAGGAGCCGATGGCGGAACGGTTCGCCGCTCGCGAACAGCAGCTGCGAGCGGATCACGCCGGCGCGCGTGCGCGCGTGCCAGCGGTTCGCGACGCGATAGAGCAGCTTGTTCTCGCGCGGATCGTCGAGGTCGAAGATCTGCTCATTCTCGATCGTGATCTTGCCGAATCGGGCGCCAGCGGCCTCGAGCGCGCTGTTGCTGGGCAACGCAGCCGGGGCCGCATCGGCGCGCGCGGCATCGGCGGCGACGGCGCCCAGGCCCAGTGCCAGCAACACACACAACGAAGGCGGGATCCTCATCGCGTTGATGGGAGCATTGCGCCCCGTGCAGCGTCAACGAAAAATTGCCACGTTCGCGAACGACTTCCGGATCGCCCACAAAATTACCTCGTCGCGCCGTCATGCCCTATCATTCGCGCTGCGTTATGAAAGCGACTCCGTCAGTCACTCGCTACGAGCCTGCATCCCAGCCGGTCGCGCCGCTCGACCGCTACCTGCGCCGGCAACTGCGCAGCCTCGGCGTAGGCATCGTGTTCATCGCGATCGGCCTGTACGCCGGCATGCTCGGCTATCACTACATTGTCGGCTTGAGCTGGGTCGACGCCTACGAAAATGCCGCGATGATCCTCTCGGGCATGGGGCCGATCGCCGCGCCGTCGACCTTTGCCGGCAAGGTTTTCGCGGGCAGCTATGCGCTGTTCTCCGGCATCGCGGTGCTCGCGATCGCCGGCGTCATCGCCGCGCCGCTGGTCCATCGCTTCCTGCACCGGCTGCATGCCGACACGAGTGATCGCCGATGAGGTCGCCTGCGCGACTGCGCCGCACCTACTTCGACTGCCGGTTCGGGCAGCTGCACGTCTACCAGGCCATTCCACCCGGCGGCGGTTTCGATGAAGCGACGCCGTTGCTGTGCATTCCCGGAGCGCCGGGCGAAGGCCGGTTCTTCCAGGTACTGCTCGCGCCGCTCGGCGCCGACCGTTCGATCTACGCTCCCGACCTGCCGGGCAGCGGCATGTCGGATCCGGCCCCGGCACCGTCCGGGCCTGGCCAGCACGCGCAGGCGCTGCTCGACCTGCTCGACTCGTTGCGGCAAAGGCGCGTCGATGTGCTCGCGCACGCCGCGGGTGCGGAAGTCGCCGCCGCGCTCGCCGCCCTGCGGCCGAACGGCCTGGTGCGCCGCGTGGTGTGCTCGGCCGCCCCACCGGGGGCCCTGGCGGCGGTGCAAAAGCAATGTTCAAACTGTGACGAGCTCACGCTCGCGGGTGCCGCCGACGCGACGATTTCCAACGCCTCGGCGCAATCGCAAGTCCCAGATTTAATTAGGATTTTTGGCTCCGCCCATCCGGGCTGAGCACCGCTACGCAGTTTGGACGGCTGCGGGTTCGGGCCTCCCGGGCTTCGCGTAAACTTGTTCGGGCCCATGAACAAGCACAAACGCTCACTGAATTCGCCGCCGGATCCGGACGATACCGCCGAAATGCCGGGGCTGCCCGGGTTCGTTGCTGCGGACGCGGGCACCGACACGTGGGCGGCTCCCCATATCGCGGGCTCGGCATCGCACGACGAATTGCTGCGCGACCACCAGGCGGAAGTGGAAGGCCTGCGCGCCAGCGTCACGGCGGCGACCGACGACCTGCTGGCCGCAAACGCCAACCTGGCCGCTGCGAACGCCAGTCGCGACCAGCTCGAGGCGGAACTCGCCACGGTGAAGGCAAACGCGCAGCAGCTTGCCGAGCGGCTGCGCGACCAGGGCGAGGAAATACGCGTCGGCAACACGCAGCGCGACGACCTTGCGTCGCAGCTGCAGAAGTCGCGCGAAGAACTGGCCGCGCTGAAAGCGCAGCTCGAGCAGCTGGAAGCGCGCAGCAGGCAACAAGCCGCCGAGCGCGAACAGCAGGATGCCCAGCGCGCCGAAGCGGAAGCCCAGCGCGCGCGCGAGGAGGCGCAGCGCGAAAAGCAGCGCGCCGAACAGGAAGCACTGCGCGAGAAGCAGCATGCCGAGCAGGCTGCGCAGCGCGAGAAGCAGTATGCCGAGCAGGCTGCGCAGCGCGAACGGGAGCGTATCGAGCAGGCGCGGCGCGATTCCGGCGCGCACGCGGCCGAGCTGGCGCGCAACCAGGCCACGCTGGCGCACACCCAATCCGAACTGCTGGACTTGCGCCGGCGCGTCGCCCGCCACCAGGAAGCGCTGCAGCACACTGAAGGCCGCCGGCACGTCTACGATTCATTGCTGCGTGGGCACGAGGAGACGGTCGCCGATCTCGCCGCGCAGCTGGAGCTGCAACGCGAACAGCAGCGCGCCCTGGAGTCGCGCCTGGCCGAACAGGACCAGAGCCACCAGACGCAGGCGCAGCGGTTGCTCAACGACGGCGCCGTCGCGTTGACGCGCGCGCGCGAAATGGAATCGGAGCTGCAGAACTCGCGTCAGGAACTGGCCGCGGCGCAGGCGGCGGCGCTGGTCGCGCAGCGGCGCGCGTCGGAGCTCGAGACCGACCTTGCCGACAGCGCCGCGACCGCCGGGGCGTTGCGCGAGCAACTTAAAGCGGCGGAAACAGCGGTCGAGTCGCTGCGCGGTGACCTGGCGGCCGCCGAGGACCTGCTTCGCAGCCGCGAGTCTGAGCTCCAGCAGCATGCGGTGCGCATCGCGCGCCTGGAGAGCCAGGAAGCGGTGAACGAAGTGCACGAGCGCATTCTCGTGTGCACCGAGGGCGATGTCGGCATCGTGCATGTGCTCGGCCGGCGCACGACGGTCGGGCGCACGCCCGACAATGACATGTGCATCGATGCCGATTTCATCAGCCGGCACCACGCCGTGCTGCTGGACACGAACAACGGCACCATCGTCGAGGACCTGGAAAGCACCAACGGCGTATTCGTCAACCGGGAGCGCATCACGCGCAGCCCGCTCAAGCCGGGCGACCTGGTGACTTTCGGCCGCACGACCTTCCGCTTCCTGCTGAAGTAGGTTCGAGCCGCCCTGATCGCTTAGACTTCGCCCTGATGGGCGACGACTACCTGCAACGCATCCTGACGGCCCGCGTGTACGACGTGGCGATCGAATCGCCGCTCGATCATGCGCCGCGGCTCTCGCGCCGCATCGGCCACGAGCTGCGCCTGAAGCGCGAAGACCTGCAGCCGGTGTTCTCGTTCAAGTTGCGCGGCGCCTACAACAAGATCGCGCACCTCGGCGCATCGGCCGCAGCCCGCGGCGTCATCACCGCATCGGCCGGCAACCATGCGCAGGGCGTGGCGCTCGCGGCGCGCAAGCGCGGCGTCCGCGCCGTCATCGTCATGCCGCGCACGACGCCCGATATCAAGGTGCGCGCCGTCGCGGACCTCGGCGGCGAAGTGGTGCTGCACGGCGATGTCTTCGACGCGGCCTTCGAGCATGCGCTCGAGCTGACGCGCGAGCAGAACCTGGTGTTCGTGCATCCGTTCGATGATCCGGATGTCATCGCGGGCCAGGGCACGATCGGCGTGGAGATCGTCCGGCAGACCGGCGGCGAAGTGGACGTGATCTTCGTGCCGGTCGGCGGCGGCGGCCTGATCAGCGGCATCGCCGCCTACGTGAAGCAGCTGTATCCGCGCATGCGCGTCATCGGCGTCGAGCCCGAGGATTCGGCGGCGATGTTCGAATCGCTGCGCGCCGGCAAGCGCGTGACGCTCGACAGGGTCGGGCTCTTCGCCGACGGCGTCGCGGTGCGCCGCGTCGGCGAGGAAACCTTCAGGCTGGCGAAGCAGTACGTCGACGAAATCGTCCTCGTCGACACCGACGAAATCTGCGCGGCGATCCAGGATGTGTTCGAGGACACGCGCGCGGTGCTCGAGCCTTCCGGCGCACTCGCGATCGCGGGCGCCAAGCGCTACGTCGCGCGCGGCGCACCGGCGGGGCAGCGCTACGTCGCCATCAGCAGCGGCGCGAACCTGAATTTCGATCGGCTGCGCTACATCGCCGAGCGCGCCGACATCGGCGCCGGCCGCGAGGCCCTGCTCGCGGTCGAAGTGCCCGAGCAGCCGGGCAGTTTCCTGCGATTCTGCAGCGCGCTCGGGCAGCACAGCGTCACCGAATTCAACTACCGCTACCAGGGGTCGGACAGCGCGCAGCTGTTCGTCGGCTTCGGGCTGCACGAAGGGCAGGAGAACTGCGCCGCGGTCGCGGCGCGCTTGCGCGAGGCGGGCTACGGCGTCGTCGACATGAGCAGCAACGAGATGGCCAAGCTCCACGTGCGCTTCATGATCGGCGGCCGTGGCACCGGCATGGCCGACGAGATGCTGTTCCGTTTCGAATTCCCCGAGCGCCCCGGCGCGCTGCTCGAATTCCTGCAGGCGATCGGCAGCACCTGGAACATCTCGCTGTTCCACTACCGCAACCACGGTTCCGACAGCGGGCGCGTGCTCGCGGGCATCCAGGTTCCGCGCGCCGACCGCGAGCTGTTCCTCGGACACTTGCGCGAACTCGGCTATCCATTCACAGACGAGAGCATGAATCCCGCATACCGAACCTTCCTCGCCGGTTGATGGCGATGGGTGCGGACGAGATGCAAGTGGCGTACGCGCCGCGCCGGCCTGCGCGGCTGGCTGAAGTGGACGGCCGCGAAGGCCGCATCGCACTGACGCACTGGGGCCCGCAGCATCCGTCACCGATCCTGCTGCTGCATGGCTGGATGGATTGCGGCGCCGCGTTCCAATTGCTCGTGGACCAGCTGCCGGATGAATGGCCGGTGGTGGCCGTCGACTGGCCCGGATACGGCCGCAGCGCGCGCCGCACCGACCGCTACTGGTTCGCCGATCACGTGGCCGAACTCGACTGGCTCGTGGCCCAGCTCTCGCCCGATCGCCCGGTGCGACTGATCGGCCACAGCATGGGCGGCACGGTGGCATCGATCTATGCGGGCGTGCGACCGGCGCGCGTCGAGTGGATCGCGAACCTCGAGGGCTTCGGCATGCCCGAGCTTCCTTCCGCGCAGTTTCCCGCGTACGTGGAATCGTGGCTCGATGCGCTGAAGGCGCCGCCGACTGCGCGAATCTATCCCGAACTGGAAGCGTTGGCCCTGGCCCTGCAACGTTCGAATCCGCGGCTGCCGATCGCCAATGCCCGCTATCTCGCGCGCGCGTGGACGCGCGCCGTCGACAGCGGCTTCGAGATGCTCGCCGATCCGCGCCAGCAGCTGCCGACGCCGATCCGCTACGGGCGTGCGGACCTGGAAGCCTGCTGGGCCCGCGTGCGCGCACCGCTGCTGCTGCTCCATGGCGCGGAATCGAACTTCATGCAGCGCGCGATGGGCCCCGAGGCGCTGGATCGACTGCGCTCGTTGATGCCGTCGATGCGCGCCGCATGCATCGCGGACGCAGGCCACCTGCTGCCGCACGAACAGCCTGCGCAGGTGGCGCAGGCGCTGGTGCAATTCGCGGCAACGCTGGGTGGCGCCTGAAGTCCTTGCGTTAGGACTGTATATCCGTACAGTAGCGCCATGGATCGCCTGTTGAAAGGCCGCGGCGCCACGATCAATCCGGCGGGTCGGTTCGCCAATGCCGATTCGGAGTCCGTCGACGACGGTTGGTTCCAGCAGGACACGCCCGACTCGATCGCCACCGAAGTGCGCCCGGAATCCGCGCGCAGCGTCATTTCGCACAACGAATCCCCCGACATCGCGTTCTCGCAATCGATCAATCCGTATCGGGGCTGCGAGCACGGCTGCATCTATTGCTACGCGCGGCCGAGCCACGCCTACGTCGATCTGTCGCCCGGCCTCGATTTCGAAACGCGACTGTTCTACAAGGCCGACGCGGCGCGCATCCTGCGCGAGGAATTGGCGCGCCCGTCCTACAAGCCGCAGCCCATCATGCTGGGGGCCAACACCGACCCTTACCAGCCGGTCGAGAAACGCCTGCACGTGACGCGCGACGTGCTCGACGTGCTGCTGCAGGCGCGGCATCCGGTGACGATCGTCACGAAAGGTTCACTCGTGCTGCGCGATCTCGAGCTGCTGAAGGAATTCGCCAGCCGCAACCTGGTGCGCGTCACCGTGAGCCTGACGACGCTCGATCCCGATCTCAAGCGCACGCTGGAGCCGCGCGCCGCCTCGCCGCAGGCGCGACTGCGAGTCATCGCGGCGCTGGCCGCTGCGCGCGTGCCGGTCGGCGTGCTGACGGCCCCGATGATCCCGGCGGTCAACGACCATGAGCTGGAGGCCTTGCTCGAGGCCGCGGCGACAGCGGGCGCCCGGCATGCCGGCTACGTGCTGCTGCGCCTGCCGCACGAAGTCAAAGATCTTTTCCGGGCCTGGCTCGAGCAGCACCTGCCGCTGCGCGCCGCGCACGTCATGTCGTTGGTGCAGCAGTCGCGCGGCGGGCGCGACAACGATCCGCGCTTCGGCCACCGCATGCGCGGCGACGGTCCCTGGGCCGGCATGCTGCGCGCGCGCTTCGAACTGGCGCGCAAGCGTCTCGGGCTCGACGGCGGTCGGCTGCCCGATCTCGACTCCTCGCAGTTTTGCCGCCCTGTGCTGGGCGGGCAAATGGAGTTGCGGCTTTAGTTGCCCGAACGGCCGCAGCGCGGGTTAAGCTTTGTCGATGCAGACCGAATCCGAATCGATCGCGCTGGTGGCAGGCGCGAGCGGCATGGTGGGCACCGAGCTGGTGCGCGTCCTCGCCGGCAGCGGCGACTACCGCCGCGTCATCGCATTGAGCCGCCGGCCATTGTCGATCGAGGCGCCCCGGCTCGCGAACCGCATCCTCAAGTTCGAGAACCTCGAGAGCGATCTGCGCGGCGTCACCTGCGACGATGCGTACTGTTGCCTCGGCAGCACGATCCGCCAGGCGCGCACGCAAGCCGCGTTCCGGGCCGTCGACCACGACCTGATCCTGCGCTTCGCCCGCTTCGCGCAGGCGGCCGGCGCGAAGACACTCGTCGTCATTTCGAGCGCGGGCGCATCGGTCGACTCGCGCAATTTCTACCTGCGCGTGAAAGGCGAGACCGAACTCGCGCTCGAGGCGTTGCGTTTTCGCTCGCTGCACCTGATGCAGCCCTCGTTGATACTCGGATCGCGCAAGCAATGGCGCATCACCGAGTTGGCCGGGCGCGTGTTCATGCCGCTGGTCAATCCGCTGCTGCTCGGCCGCCATGAACAGTGGCGCGCGATTCCGGCGCGCACGCTGGCCGCTGCGATGCGCGGCGCCGCGCGCACCGGCCGGCTCGGCGTGAGCCGGCATGCCTGGCGGTCGATCCGCACACTAGGCCAGCCGGTGGCGTCGAAATCCCGACTGTGACGTGCTTCGCATTCGCCGGGACATAAACACACATTCGTGACCTGGCGCGCATTGGCGAGCGGCCAGCTATCGTTAAATGCGGCTCGAACCAGAAGGGCCGCCGCCAATACATGCCGATTCCTGCCGGTATATTTTCGCTATCGATGGGCCGGCGCCTGGGGGCGGCGATGGCGCTGTCGTGCGCCACGCTGTTGCTGGTGGTTTCGCTCGGCATGGCGCACGCGTTGCGCGGCGCGAACGAACGCGCGGCCATGAATTCCGTCTCGACGCAAGCACGCGGCTACGCCCGCGAACTGCGCACCCGCCTGGGCGCGGGCGAGCTGGTCGTGCAGGCCCTGAGCAGCAGTGACGCCGGCGCGAACGGCGGCGAATTGCGCGCGCGCATCCTGCGTTCGGATATCTTTCGCGGCGTCGTCACAGCCGCGCCCGGCAGCGCTTCCGCGCCACTGCCGCTGGTCGCCGCCGATCAACTCGCGTTGAGCGCCGGGCAGACGCTGCTGCGCACGCGCAACGCGGGCGGTGTCGCGCTCTACCTCGTGCACGCCGTGCGCGCCGCGGGCGCTCCGGCCATCGCATATTTCGAATTGAATCCGGAATGGCTCTGGGAGGGCCAAGACAAGGCGCCCTCGACGGCCGGCTCGATCGCCGTGCTGGGCAGCAACGGCGTGCCGCTGCGGGCGAGCGAGGACTTGCCGACCGACCTGCTGTCGATGTTCGCGCGCGAACAGGCCAATGCGGGCGATGCACAGGCCGAACCAGTATTGCGCTCGTGGAGCGCGGCGCGCCGCGAATGGCGAGGCGCTGTCATCGAGGTGCTGCCGGAGGAGGCGCACCTGTCGGCCGGACGCTGGGCCGTGATAGCGAGCGTGCCGCTGGAATCAGGCTGGGACGACTGGGTGCAGTCGATCGGCGTGTTGCCGGTGCCGTTCCTGCTGGCCGTGTTCCTGATCCTCGCCACGTGCGCGGCACTGCGCGCGCGCTGGGAGCCGGTGCTCGAAGGACTGCGCGACGCGATCGACGAGCTGGCCGCGGGGCGCTACCAGCGCGTGCCGACGGGCGAGTCGCGCGACGCGCCGCGTGCGACCGCGGCCGCCTTCAACCGCACCATCGCCGTGCTGGAAGAGAAGATGCGCGCGTTGGCCAGCCTCAATGAAATCGACCGGATGCTGCTGGAATCGGCGGAACTCGAATCCTGCCTTGATCCGCTGCTCGATCGCGTCTGCAAGATCACCGGTTGCGATGCGGCGATGCTCGCGCTGCTCGACCCGGATGCCACCGACTACGGCCGCGTGTACCTGACCGCGTCCGGCGAACACGCGCCGGTGAGCCGCATCAGCCTCGATCCGCTGCTGCTCTCGCAGCTGTGCCAGGAACACTCGGGCCTGACGGTCGGTCGATTCGAAGCGGGCCGGCACAGCGTGCTCGAACCGCTGCGCGGGCAGGGCGCGGAATTCTTCTGGCTCTGGCCGGTGATCTCGCAGGACAAGCTCGTGGCCGTGCTGGCCGTCGGATACCGCGACGTGCCGAAGGTCGCGGCCGAAGTGGCCGGCTACGGAACCGAATGTGCCGCGCGCATCGGGGTTGCGTTGTCGAACAGCGCGCGCGGCGAGCAGCTCTACCGCCAGGCGCACTTCGATCCGCTGACCGCGCTGCCGAACCGGCTGCTGTTCCGCGACCGCCTCTCGCAGGAGCTCGCCAGCGCCGCGGCCGGGCGCCAGCGCGGCGCGCTGCTGTACGTCGACCTCGATCACTTCAAGAAGATCAACGACACCGTCGGCCATAGCGCCGGCGACCAGATGCTGCAGATCGTCGCGCAGCGGCTGCGCGCCTGCGTCAAGGACGGCGATACGGTCGCGCGCCTCGGCGGCGATGAATTCACGATCATCCTGCGCAGCGTCGGCACGGCCGAGAGCGCGCAGCAGGTCGCGTCGCGCGTCATCGAGGTGCTGCAGGAGGCGGTGAACATCGGCGGACGCGATCATCATGCCGGCGCGAGCGTCGGCATCACGATGTTCCCGGACGACGGCACCGCGCTCGATGAATTGATGCGCAACGCCGACCTGGCGATGTACCGGGCCAAGGCCGACGGCCGCGCGCGCGCCGTGTTCTACAACCGCGCGATGCAGCGCATGCCCGCGCTCGCCGCCGAGAGCGGCCTGTACAACGCATTGCAGCGGCGCGAGTTCTCGCTGTACTACCAGCCGCAGTACGCGCTTTCCGATGGACAGCTCGTCGGGCTCGAGGCCCTGCTGCGCTGGCAACCACCGCGCGAGGCGATGCGCTATCCGGGCCAGTTCGTGCCCGCCGCCGAGCAGAGCGGATTGATCGTCGACATCGGCGCGTGGGTGCTCGAAGCCGCGTGCATGCAGATGGCCGACTGGAGCGCGGCCGGCATCGCGCCGCCGCGCCTGGCGCTGAACGTCTCGGTGCACCAGTTGCGGCAGACTGACTTTCCGAAGGTGGTTCGCCATGCGCTCGATCGCGCCGGCGTGTCGCCCGACAAGCTGGAATTCGAGCTCACCGAATCCGTGTTTGCGGATGAAGAGGCGCTGGCGACGCTGCGGCTACTGGCCGCAATGGGCATCCACCTGTCGCTGGATGATTTCGGCACCGGCTATTCCTCGCTCGGCTACCTGCGCGCGCATCCCGTGCAGGCGATCAAGATCGACCGCTCGTTCATCGAGGACGTGGCGCACAACGTCACGGCCGCGACGCTGGCCGAAACGATGATCACGATGGCGCATGCGCTCGGCAAGCGGGTCGTCGCCGAGGGCGTCGAGACAATGGAACAGCTGGAATTCCTGCGTGCGCGTCACTGCGACTATGCGCAGGGCTTCTACTTCGCGCGGCCCGCTGCGGCCACCGACATCACCGCCCTGCTGCAGGGCCGGACGGCCACGGCGATCGCCCGGCTGCGCGCCGCAGGCTGAAAACAAGCGATTTGACAGAACTGTGAGCCGTATCACCTGATTGCGGCAGATGTGAACTGTCTCTCTTTCGCAGCACTTGACCCACAGCGTCACCGTGCCAAACTTCGTCACGTTCTGTATCCGGCATACCTGTCGTAAGACAGGGACGCAAAGCCTCCGGTCCCCTGCGATGTGTCGCAGCGGATAGCGGGGTTGCCACCCGGCCCGCTTCGCAGCACCGGCGTGACATCCCCGCAAGACCGGTCGCACGCGCGAGTGACTTGAAGCGACGCAACGGGGATCGATGCATGCAGCAGGCCAGCGGTTCAATCGCCGATTATCCAGCTCCCCCCGGCAATTTCTTGCCGCCTGCCGCCACCAATCCCCGCTTTGTCGTCAATTTGTGCGCGTCCACGACGCCGGTCGGCCTGGTGCAACCGACGCACGCCGGACTGAAGCGATTCACGTTCTTCGTCTCGCGCCGCCTGGAAGAGGGCCGCGAGCGCTTCCGCCTGCACATGGGATATTTCGACACGCAGGAGGAAGCGGAAAAGATCCTCGACCTCGTGCGCGACGTGTACCCCGGCGCCTGGGCCGGCGCGGCGCCCGGCATTCGCCTGCGCGCGCGCGCTGCGGCCGCGGCCGCTGCCGAAGTGGCGCCGGCGCCGGAGCCGGCACGCAAGCCGGAAGTTGCAGCGACAGCTGTGCCCGTGAGCGCTGCGATCGCAGCGCCGGCTGCGGTTGAACCGCCGGCCGTCGTGGCTGCCGCACCCGTGGCGACCGCAGCGCCCGTAGTGAACGCAGCGCCGGTGATGGCGGCAGTGCCCGCAGCGCCGGCGGCGCAGCCGGTGCAGCCCGCGACCGTCATCCAGCTGGAGCTCGTGCCCGATCGGCCGCGCGCCATTCCCGCGTCCATTGTCGATTTCGAATCGAAGCAGGAGCAGGTCGGCAAGCAGGAGCAGGGCAACAAGCAGGAACAGGAAAGCGCAGCGGCCGCGGCGCGTTCGCTGAGCGATGTGCGCGCCGCGATCAATTCACTCGACGACGTGTCGGGCGAGTCGAGCGGCGTGCATACAACCATTGCGCCGACCGTGGCCATGCCGGCGATCGTGCCGACGATCACGCGCGCCGCGCCGCCCGCGGCGTTGCAGACGCCGGTGGCAGTGCCGTCGAGTGATGCGACGCTCGAGGGTCCGGCCGTGCTGAGGCTCCTCGAGACGGCGCGTCCGGCGCCTGCCGCGAAGGCGCGGCCCATCTACGCGCAAGTCGGCGGCGAGCGCCCGGCGACGACGACCGCGACGGCCGCAACGGAAGCGGTGCAGTCCGCGTCCGCCGCACCGCGCGCGGAGCCCGCGCTGTTTGCCGTGCAGCTCCTGTGGTCGGTGCAGCCGATCGACGTCACGAGGATTCCGCAGCTCGCGATCTTCAGCGCGTACACGCTGTACGGCGCCGAGGGCAACCGCGACGGGCGCCGCTGGTACGGCCTGCGCCTGGGCTTCTTCACGGACGCCGTGTCGGCGAAGCAGGTGGCGCAATACGTGCGCTCCGAATTCACGTCGGTCTCCGTCGTGCCAGTCAGCGTGCGCGAGCGCGCGCGCGCCGGCGCGGCGACGTCGAAGCCGCTGCCGTCGTTGTCATCGGCGAAGAATGCCGGACCCGAGCTCAATTTCATCGAGGAAGTGCACACCGACACCGCGACCAGCGGAAGCCGTCCGGCGCTGCAGCTGCCCGAGGAACCGAAGCAGGCGCCGGCGGCAAAAGCGCAGCCCCAGCTGTCGCCCGCGGTGCGCGCGGCCATCGAAGCGGTCGGCGTTTCAAAGCGCGCCGCTCCGGGTGGCAAGCGCGTCAAGCTGCGCGTCGGCCAGGGCATGAAGCCGGTCAGCAAGCGTCCGCAGAAGCGCGAGTTGTCGCTCGAGGAAACGCTGGAGATCCTGGGCGCCAGCGAACTGCAGGTGGACAACGGCCGGGGCGAGTTGATCAACGATTCGTCGCGCCGCTCCGCCAAGCGCGCGCCACAACCGACGACGCCGAGTGGCTCGCGCTTCGGGCGCCTGATCAACCGGCTCGCCGAGCGGCTCGGCAACGGTTAGCGCCTCCCTCGCGACGCCCGCTACTTCTTCCCGAACAATCGTTCGAGCTCGGCGCGCGCGCTGTCGACGGCGGCCGTGTCCGGTGGCACGAAGGCCTTCTGCCGCGGACGGAAGAAATCGCAGAAATTCGCGCGCGTCTTGTCGCTGACTTCCTCGGCGGTGGGCTCGCGGCAGTGCTTCGCGACCGCGGTGTCGTACTCGACGCACATCCGGCAGACATGCAGCTCGGCGCGGCAGCGCGCGCATTCATCGCGACGCGAGAGCGGCAACGTCAGCGCCGCGAGGTCCGCGCCGCACTTCCAGCAGACGAGTCCGTGTTGCATCAGTCGCTCCGCTCGCCCAGGAAAGGCGCCAGCGCGGCGCCAGTATGCGAGCGCGCCTGGCGCGCGGCAATCTGCGCCGGCGTGCCGGCGGCGACGATGCGGCCACCGCGCGAGCCGGCCTCGGGCCCCAGGTCGATGATCCAGTCCGCCTCGGCGCACAGGTCGAGGTTGTGCTCGACCATGACGACCGAGTTGCCGGCATCGACGAGCCGATGCAGCACGGTGGTGAGTCGCTCGACATCCGCCATGTGCAATCCGACCGTGGGTTCATCGAGCACGTAGAGCGTGTGCGGTGCCGAGCGGCGCCCGGGCTTGATCGGCGCCAGCCGCGCCAGTTCGGTGACCAGCTTGATGCGCTGCGCTTCGCCGCCCGACAGCGTCGGGCTGGGTTGACCCAGCGTCAGGTAGCCGAGTCCCACGTCGCGCAGCAACATCAGCGGCCGCAGCACGCGCGTGTGCGCATGGAAGAACTCGACGGCGTCCTCGACGTTCATCGCAAGCACGTCGGCGACCGAGCGGCCGCGCCAGTGCACTTCGAGCGTGGGCGCATCGAAGCGCCGCCCATCGCACACTTCGCAGGGCACCTTGACGTCGGGCAGGAAGCTCATCTCGATCGTGCGTTGCCCCTGGCCGCCGCATTCCTCGCACCGTCCACCGGGCGTGTTGAACGAGAAGCGGCTCGCGGTGTACCCGCGCATGCGCGCCTCATCGGAACCCGCGTAGATGCGGCGGATGTCATCCCAGAATCCGACATAGGTCGCCGGGCAGGAGCGGGGCGTGCGGCCGATCGGAGTCTGGTCGACTTCGAGCACGCGCGTCAGCGATTCGATGCCGCGCAGCGTGCCGCTGCCCGGCGGCTTGTCGCGCCGCGCCGGATCAAGCGCCGCCTGCGTGCGCGCAAACAGCACGTCGCGCGCGAGCGTCGACTTGCCGGAGCCCGAGACGCCGGTGATCACGACCAGGCGGCCCAGCGGAATGCGCACATCGAGCGAGCGCAGGTTGTGCAGCGTGACGCCGGCGAGTTGCAACGAAGGCGTCGCATTCGTCACGGGCCGGCGCGGCGTCGCGGCATGCCGCAGCGGCTCGGCCAGAAGCCGACCGGTCACCGAGCGCGGATTGGCGCGCAATTCGGCCGCCGTGCCCGCGGCGATCACTTCGCCGCCGCGCACGCCGGCGCCCGGACCCAGGTCGATGATGTGGTCCGCGTGGCGGATCGTGTCTTCATCGTGCTCGACGACGAGCAGCGTGTTGCGCGCGCCGGCGAGCGCGTCGAGCGCCTTCAGCAGCACGGCGTTGTCGCGCGGATGCAATCCGATCGTCGGCTCATCGAGGATGTAGCAGACGCCCTGCAGGTTCGATCCCAGTTGCGCCGCGAGGCGGATGCGTTGCGCCTCGCCGCCCGACAGCGTCGGCGCGGATCGGTCGAGCGAGAGATAACCGAGGCCGACGCGCTGCAGGAATTCGAGGCGGCTGCGGATTTCCGCCAGCGCATCGAGCGCGATCGCGCGGCCGCGCGCATCGAGCCGCAGTCGCTTGCAGAACGTCGCGAGCGCATCGACGCTGAGCGCCGTGAGCTCGCTGATCGAGCGCTCGCCCAGTCGCAGGTGCCGGGCGACAGGGTTGAGCCGCGCACCATGGCAGGCCGGGCAAGCCACGGCATCGGCCTGGTCCGTGTCGAGCCATTGCGTTTCCTCGCCCGTTTCCTCCGGATTGAAATCGCGCAAAGCGGCGCCGGTGCCGTGGCACTCCGTGCACCAGCCCTGGGGCGAGTTGAAGGACAGCAGGCGCGGATCCGGCTCGGCAAAGCCGCGGCCGCAGCGCGGACAGGCGCGGCGACTCGAATGCACGGTCACCTTCCCGGCGGCGTCGAGGGCATGCAGCACGCCATGGCCTGCTTCCAGCGCGGCGCTGACGCCGGCCTGCAAGGCCGCTTCGTTGCGCGCCGTGACCGTGAGATCGGCAACCGGCAATTCGATCGTGTGCTCGACGAAGCGCTTCAGGCGCGGGAAGGGGTCGCTCGGCACGAACTGGCCATCGACGCGAAGTTGTTTCGCGCCTCGCGCCGAGGCCCAGCGCGCCAGGTCGGTGTAGATGCCCTTGCGCTGCGCGACGAGCGGGGCCAGCAACTGCAGCCGCCGGCCGCGATGCGCACGAGCGAGCTGCGCCGCGATGTGCGCGGGCGTTTGCGGAGCGATCGCGATGTTGTCATCCGGGCAATACTGCACGCCGAGCCGCACGTACAGCAGCCGCATAAAGTGGTAGATCTCCGTCAGCGTCGCCACCGTGCTCTTCAGGCCGCCGCGGCTCGCGCGCTGCTCGATCGCGACGGTCGGCGGGAGCCCGGTGACCGAGTCGACATCCGGTCGCGCCGCTGGCTGCACGAACTGGCGCGCGAAGGCGTTCAGCGATTCGAGGTAACGGCGTTGTCCCTCGTGGAACAGGATGTCGAAGGCCAGCGTCGACTTGCCCGAACCTGACACGCCGGTGATGACCGTGAACTTCTCGCGCGGCAGGTCGACTTCCAGGTTGCGCAGGTTGTGCTCGCGCGCGCCACGCACGCTGATCTGCGGCGGCTGGGCCGGCGCAGCGCGCTTCGCCGGCGTGGCGGGCGCCTGCCGCTGCTGCGCGAGCAGGGCTTCGCCAGTGTGCGAGCCCGCGGTCGCCGCGACCTGCGAGGGCGTGCCGGTGGCGACGATGCGCCCGCCCGCGGCGCCGCCTTCGGGGCCGAGGTCGATGATCCAGTCGGCTGCGCCGATCACTTCCAGGTTGTGTTCGATGACCAGCAGCGAGTGTCCCGCCTCGAGCAGCAGCATGAATGCGCGCAGCAAACGCGCGACGTCCTCGAAATGCAGTCCGGTCGTCGGTTCATCGAACAGCAGCAACTTGCCCGTCGCGCCTTTCGCCGGCGCGTTGCGACGCGGCGCCATCGCCGCTTCGGCAAGATACCCGGCCAGCTTCAGGCGTTGCGCCTCGCCACCGGAGAGCGTCGGCACGGGTTGTCCGAGGCGCAGGTAGTCGAGCCCCACGTCAGACAGCGGCTGCAGGCGGGCGCACACGCGCGGTGAGCCGGCGAAGAACGCCAGTGCCTCGGTCACCGTGAATTCCAGCACACCGGCGATATCGGCGCGTGCGCCGTTTGCGCCGTCGAGCCTGACCTCGCGCGTTTCGGCCCGGTAGCGGCTGCCGTGGCATTCACCGCAGCGCAGGTACACGTCGGCGAGGAACTGCATCTCGACGTGCTCGAAGCCGTTGCCGCTGCACACCGGGCAGCGGCCGGTGCCGCTGTTGAAACTGAAAGTGCCGGCGGTGTAGCGGCGCAGCCTGGCATCCGGCGTCGCCGCGAACAGCGCGCGGATCTCATCGAAGGCGCCGACGTAGCTGACCGGGTTCGAGCGTGTCGTGCGCCCGATCGGCTTCTGGTCGATGAGCACCGCGGACTCTATCAGCTCCGCGCCGAGCAGCGCGCGATGCTCGAGCGGCGCCTCGCCGCCCTTGCCCTTCGCGTGCTGCAGCGCCGGGAACAGCACCTGTTCGACCAGCGTGGATTTTCCCGATCCCGAGACACCGGTCAGGCACACCAGCCGCCGCAACGGAATGCGCAGGTCGATGTCCTTCAGGTTGTGGGCGGTCACGCCCGTCAATTCGATCGCGCCGCCCGCGTCATAGCGGCCCTCGCCATCGCCCACTGCGCCGGCGGGCCTGGCGCCGGTGCGCAGCGGCGGCAACTTCTTTCGCCCCGCGAGCCACGCCCCGGTGACCGACGCCGCATCGGCCGCGACCTGCGCGGGCGTTCCATGGCTGACAATGCGGCCGCCGTGCTCGCCCGCGCCGGGGCCGAGGTCGAGCAGGCGATCGGCAGCGTGCATGATCTGCGGATCATGCTCGACGACCAGCAGCGTGTTGCCCGCGTCGCGCAGGCGATGCATCACGGCGATCACGCGGCCCATGTCGCGCGGATGCAGTCCGATAGAAGGCTCATCGAGCACGAACAGCGTATTGACCAGCGAGGTGCCCAGCGCCGTCGTCAGGTTGATGCGCTGGACTTCGCCGCCGGACAGCGTGCGGGACTGGCGATCGAGCGTGAGGTAACCGAGCCCAACCGTGCACAGGTAATCGAGCCGCGCGCGAACTCCGCCCAGCACGAGTTCGGCGGCCGCATCGAGCGGCGCCGGCAGCGTCAATGACGCGATGAAATCACGGCAATCACCGACAGCCAGGCAGGCGAGTTCGTGGATGTCGTGGCCGCGCGATGTTTCGCTCGCGCCCAGGCGCCACAGCAACGCGTCGGGCTTCAACCGCGCGCCATGGCAGGCGGGGCACTCCGTGTAGCTGCGATACTTCGACAGCAGCACGCGGATGTGCATCTTGTAGGCTTTCGTCTCGAGCCACGCGAAGAAGCGCCGCAGCCCGTACCAGTTCTTCTTGACCCAGGGGCCTTCGCCGGCCAGCACCCATTCGCGATCGGCTTCCGGGAGATCGCGCCACGGCACGTCGAGCGCGACGCCGTGGCGCTTCGCATGCCGCACGAGGTCATCCTGGCATTCCTTGAATGACGGCGTCTGCCACGGACGGATCGCGCCCTGGCCCAGCGTCTTGCGCGGATCCGGGATCACCAGCGCGTAGTCGATGCCGATCACGCGGCCGAATCCGCGGCAGGTCTCGCAGGCGCCCACGGCCGAATTGAACGAGAACAGCGAGGGGAGTGGATCCTGGTAGTGCAGGTCGCATTCGGCGCAGTGCAGGTCGCTCGAATAGCGCCAGCTCAGCGCCACCGAGCCGTCTTCGCCCAGCGCGTGCACGATGACCTGGCCGTGGCCCGAACGCAGCGCGGCCTCGAGCGCTTCGTGCAGGCGCGAGCTGCTGTCGCGATCGGCGCGCAGCCGGTCCTGGATGACCTCGAGCTGCTTGGCCGTCTCGGCGTGGATGCGCGCGTATCCCTGCCGCTCGAGCTCCGCGCGGATTTCCGCCACCGGCATGCGCGGCGGAATGGGCACGACGAAGCAGACCAGCAGGCGCGGATCGCCGGCCGCCGCGGCGCGTTGCTGCACCGAGGAGGCGATGCTGGCGGGGCTGTCGCGCCGCACCGATTGCCCGCAACGCCGACAGTGCAGCGTGGCCGCGCGCGCGTACAGCAGCTTCAGGTGATCGTTGATCTCCGTCATCGTGCCGACTGTCGAGCGCGACGTGCGCACCGGATTCACCTGGTCAATCGCGATCGCCGGCGGGATGCCCTCGATGCTGCGCACATGCGGCTTGTCGCAGCGATCGAGGAACTGGCGCGCGTACGGCGAAAAAGTCTCGACGTAGCGGCGCTGGCCTTCGGCGTAGAGCGTGTCGAAGACCAGCGAGGATTTTCCCGAACCCGACACGCCCGTCACGACGGTCAGCTGGCCGTGCGGGATATCCAGGTCGAGATTGCGGAGATTGTTCTGGGAGGCGCCACGGACGACGATGGCCTCGGTGGCGCGATCATTCATTGCCTCATTTTACCGTGCCGTCTCGTAGAATGGGGTTCCCCAGGCAGGATGTTTTCGATGAGCGACGCCGCAGCCGACCCTCGTCCGATTGCGCTCGCGACAGCGCGCGCGGCACGCGACCTCGATGAGGATCTCGCGCCGCTGGCTGCCGCATTGACCGCCGTGGGCGCCGCCGTCGACATCGTCACGTGGGATGACGCCGACGTCGATTGGTCGCGCTATCGCCTCGTCGCGCTGCGGTCTACATGGGACTACTCGCTGCGATTGGACGACTTCCTCGCCTGGCTCGACCGCACGGCCCGCCTCACGCGCGTCGTGAATCCGCCGGCGGTCGTGCGCTGGAACCTCGACAAGCACTACCTGGGCGAGCTGCGGCGCGCCGGCGCCGCGATCGTGCCGACGACATTCGTCGAACCGGGAGACGACGCCGGACGCTCGATCGCGCAGTTCCTGCGCGAGGAGTCCGCGGCCGAAGTCGTGATCAAGCCGGTGGTCGGTTCCGGATCGCGCGACGCGCAGCGCCACGCGCGCGGCGATGTCGCGGCCATGACCTCGCACGTGGCGCGACTGCTGGCCGAACGGCGCAGCGTGCTCGTGCAGCCGTACCTCGATCGCGTCGATGAGCAGGGTGAAACGGCGCTGGTCTACTACAACAGCGTATTCAGCCACGCATTCCGCAAGGGGCCGTTGCTCCGACGCGGTACGGGCCCCAGCGAGGCGCTGTTCGCGCAGGAGGAAATTTCTCCCCGCACGCCGGCTGCCGATGAACTAGCGCTGGGCGCGCGCGTGCTGGGCGTGTTGCCCTTCGGGCCGCTGGCCTATGCGCGCATCGACCTGATCCGCGGCCAGGACGGTGCGCCCTGCGTGCTGGAGCTAGAGCTCGCCGAGCCTTCGATGTATTTCGCCTGCGGCGAGGGCTCCGCCCTGCGCTTCGCGACGTTGCTCAACGGCTTGAAGTGACGCCGGCGCCGGCGTCGCCCGCTACAACGGCGGCGGCTGTTTTTCGACGCGCGGCAGGTCGGCCGAAATGCAGGCCCAGCTCGGCGCGGCCGAGGTCCAGATCGTCACCGACGGCTGCGCGTGGCTCGAATCATCGAGCGTGCCGGCACGCACGAAAATCAGGTGGGGGCGTGACTCCGCGGCGCTGAACATCGGCGTGCCGCAGGCCGGGCAGAAACGGCGATGCAGCGTGTTGCCGCTGTCCGCGATGCTCACGTAGTCGCTCGTCGTGCCGGTGATCGTGAACGTCTCGGTCTTGAAGCAGGCATTCACGGTGCCGCTGCCCGCGCCCAGGTACTGGCAGAGCCGGCACCAGCACACGCGCGTCACGAGCGGCGCCGCGGTGCTTTCATAACGCACCGTGCCGCACAGGCACCCTCCACTGATTTTCATGCGCCTATAATCGACGCATGCTCGCCGCGCCGCAACTCGAATCCTGGCTGCCCCCGCCGGCTGCCGCGCGGCGCGCGCCGGCGCCTTTCCTGCCGACCTCACGCACCGAAATGGAGCAACTCGGCTGGGACGAGTGCGACGTCATCATCGTCACCGGCGATGCCTACGTCGATCACCCGAGCTTCGGCATGGCGTTGATCGGCCGTGTGCTGGAAGCGCAGGGCTTTCGCGTCGGCATCATCGCGCAGCCCGATTGGCGCAGCGCCGAAGCGTTCCGCGCGCTCGGACGCCCGCGGCTGTTCTTCGGCGTGACCGCCGGCAACATGGATTCAATGGTCAACCGCTACACCTCCGACCGGCGCGTGCGGAGCGATGATGCCTACACGCCGGACGGCAAGGGCGGCTCGCGCCCCGATCGATCGGTGATCGTGTACTCGCAACGCGTGCGCGAGGCGTACAAGGATGTGCCGCTCATCATCGGCAGCATCGAGGCATCGCTGCGCCGCATCGCGCACTTCGATTACTGGTCGGAGAAAGTGCGTCGCTCGATATTGCTCGATGCGAAGGCCGACCTGCTCGTATTCGGCAACGCCGAACGCCAGGTCATGGAAATCGCGCGGCGCCTCGATTCAGGCGAACCGATCACTGCGCTCACCGATATCCGCGGCACCGCCTACGTGCGCCGCGGCGCACGCGCCGACTGGATCGAAATCGACTCGACGCATCTGGATGCGCCGGGGCCGTTGAACGCGCCCGTTGACCCATACGCGATGTCTCCGGTGGGGAACAAGGCGCGGTCCACTGCGGCCTCTGCGGCCGAACCGCCAACCGAGAACGTCGTCAAGTTTGTTCGGCGTGTGCGCAATGCAGATCGCGAGCACAGCGTGATCAGGCTGCCTTCCTACGAGCAGGTCGTCGACGACCCGGTGCTGTACGCACACGCCTCGCGCATCCTGCACCTGGAATCGAACCCGGGCAACGCGCGTGCGCTGGTGCAGCGGCATGGCGACCAGGACGTGTGGCTCAATCCGCCGCCGGTGCCGCTGTCGACGCAGGAGATGGACTGGATCTACGACCTGCCCTACCAGCGCAAGCCGCACCCTGCCTACGGCAAGGCGAATATCCCCGCGTACAAGATGATCCGCTTCTCGGTGTCGATCCAGCGCGGATGCTTTGGCGGATGCACGTTCTGCTCGATCACCGAACACGAAGGCCGCATCATCCAGAATCGCTCCGAAGGTTCCGTGCTGCGCGAGATCGAGCAGATACGCGACCACGTGCCAGGTTTCACCGGCGTGATCTCCGACCTCGGCGGGCCGACCGCGAACATGTACCGGCTGGCCTGCAAGAGCCCCGAGATCGAGAGCGCCTGCCGGCGGCCATCGTGTGTGTTCCCGGGCATCTGCCCGAACCTGAACACCGACCACAGCGCGTTGATCAGGCTTTACCGCCATGCGCGCGAGTTGCCGGGCGTGAAGAAGGTGCTGATCGCCTCCGGCGTGCGCTACGACCTGGCCAGCGAATCGCCTGAATACGTGCGCGAGCTCGCGCAGCACCATGTCGGCGGGTATCTCAAGATTGCGCCGGAGCATGTGCGCGAGGGCCCATTGTCGATGATGATGAAGCCGGGCGTCGGCACCTACGATCGCTTCAAGGAACTGTTCGATCGCTACTCGAAGCAGGCGGGCAAAGAGCAGTACCTCATTCCTTATTTCATTGCCGCGCATCCGGGCACGACCGACGAAGACATGCTCGAGCTCGCGCTCTGGCTCAAGCGCAACGGATTCCGCGCCGACCAGGTGCAGGCCTTCCTGCCTTCGCCGATGGCGACCGCGACGGCGATGTACCACAGCGGCCGCAATCCGCTGCGGCGCGTGACGCGCACCAGCGCCACCGTCGCGATTCCGAAGGGCCTGCGCGTGCGTCGATTGCACAAGGCTTTCCTGCGCTACCACGACGCGAACAACTGGCCGATGCTGCGCGAAGCGCTGCGCCACATGGGACGCACCGACCTGATCGGGCCGGGGCGCCACCAGCTCATTCCATCCTGGCAGCCGCGCGGCACCGGATTGGCGCGCGAAGGGCAACGCGCTGCGCCGACGCGCGGCAGCGCGAAGCCGGCGCATCCGATGCGCACGCAGCACACGGGGTTGCCGCGCACTCCGCCACCGCCGCGCGCCGGCGCGAAGCAGGGCGGGCGCCCGGGACGCAAGCCAGCGCGGTGAGCCCGGAGCGTCCCGCCGAATCACCACTCGCGATCGCGCTGCGCGCCGCATTCGCCGCGCACCGGGACGCGGTGCTCAAGGCGCCACCGGGCGCCGGCAAGAGTACGCTGGTGCCGCTCGCGCTGCTCGATGAGCCGTGGATGCGCGATCGCAAGATCCTGCTGCTCGAGCCGCGGCGGGTCGCGGCTCGCGCGATCGCGCGGCGCATGGCCTCATTGCTCGGCGAGCCGGTCGGCGCCACCGTGGGCTATCGCATGCGCCTCGACACGAAGGTCTCGCGCGACACGCGCATCGAGGTCATCACCGAGGGGGTGCTCACTCGCATGCTCCAGAGTGACCCTGAACTTGGCGCAGTCGGTTGCGTCATCTTCGATGAGTTCCACGAGCGCAGCCTGCAGGCCGACCTGGGCCTGGCGCTCTGCCTCGATGCGCGCGCGGCGCTCGAAGGATCGTTTCGCGTGCTGGTCATGTCGGCGACGCTCGATGGCGCGCGCGTCGCCACGTTGCTGGACGATGCGCCGATCGTCGACGTGCCGGGCCGCGAGTTTCCGGTCGAAATCGTCTACGCCGGCCGCGGCGCACCGCTCCTGCCCGGCGGCATCGAATCGCCGGAGCGGCTCGTCGCGCAAGTCGTGCGGCGCGCGCTCGGCGAATCGAGCGGTGACCTGCTGGTGTTCCTGCCCGGCGCGGGCGAGATTCGCCGTGTGCAATCCCTGCTGTCCGATCTGGCCGGTCCGGCACTGCAGCTGTTGCCGCTGTACGGCGACCTCGATGCGAAGGAACAGGACGCTGCGCTGAATCCTTCCGCCATTGGCGCGCGGCGCATCGTGCTGGCGACCAACATTGCCGAGACCAGCGTGACGATTCCCGGCGTGACCGTGGTCGTCGACGCGGGCCTTGCGCGGCGATCGCGCTTCGACCCGGTGACCGGCATGAGCCGCCTGGAAGTGACGCGCATTTCGCGCGCGGCCGCCGACCAGCGCGCGGGCCGCGCGGGGCGCACGGCGCCGGGCCGCTGCTATCGATTGTGGAGCGAAGGTTCGCAGGCGAGCCTCGCCGCGTATACGAACGCCGAAATCACGGAAGCCGACCTGTCGCCACTGGCGCTCGAGCTGGCGCAGTGGGGCAACGAAGGCGCCAAGGGTCTCGCATGGATGGACCCGCCGCCCACGCCGATGCTGGAACAGGCCCGCGACCTGCTGCAACGCCTGGAGGCGCTCGATGAGGCCGGCTCGATCACGCCGCTGGGCCGCGAGATGGCGGCCTTGCCCCTGCACCCTCGACTGGCACACATGCTGCTCGCCGCCCGGTCGCACCAGGCCTTGCCGCTGGCGGCCGAACTCGCCGCGTTGCTGTCGGAGCGCGATCTGCTGCGGCAGGGCGGCGCGCAGCGCGATCCGGATGTGCGCACGCGCCTCGAGATGCTGCGCGGCGAAGCGGGCGCACGCAACGTCGAACGGCATGTGCGCCAACGCCTGCGGGACAATGCCGCGCAGTTCCTGCGATTGGCCGAACGCGCGACGCACGCGGGCAAGCGCGGAACCGAAGCGCATGGCGCGGCGGCCAATGTGGATTCCGCGACGGCGGGCATGCTGCTCGCGCTGGCATTTCCGGATCGCATCGGCAAGCGCCGCGCGGAAGGCACGGGCCGCTACCTGCTGGCCAACGGACGCGGCGCGGTGTTTCCTGCCGCGACGGGCCTGGCGGCGCAGGAATACATCGTTGCGGTCGAGCTCGATGATCGCGATCGGGAAGCGCGCATCGATCTCGCCGCGCCATTCGAAGCCGCCGGGCTCAAGGCGTTGTACGGCGCGCAGTTCGCGGTCGAAGAGCAGGTGGAATGGGATGCGCGTTCCGGCGCGGTGCTCGCGCAACGCCAGGTACGCTTCGGCGCGCTGGTGGTCGAACAAAAGCCGCTCCAGTCCGTGCCGCCGGAGATGGCGGTGGCTGCCATGCTGGCCGGCGTTCGACAGGTCGGTCTCGACTCGCTTCCCTGGGACGATGCGACACGAAACCTGCAGTCCCGCCTGGAATTCGTGCGCCGCCTGCCGCACGCACCGCATGCGCCCTGGCCCGCGAGCGACGACGCCTCGCTGCTGCATGCGCTCGACGAGTGGTTGCCGCGCTGGCTGGCGAACATCACGCGGCGCGAGCAGCTGGCGCGCCTGCCGCTCGCCGATGCGCTGCTGGGCCGGCTTTCGGGCGCGCAACGCCGCGCGCTCGAGGAGCTGGCGCCGCGCGAGATCGTGGTGCCATCCGGCTCGCGGATTCGCGTCGACTATTCGGGCGACGGCGGCCCCGCGATCGCCGTGCGCTTGCAGGAAGTGTTCGGCCTGACGGCGACGCCGCGCATCGGTGGTGGCACGGTTCCAGTCAGCTTCCAGCTGCTGTCCCCGGCGCACCGGCCGGTGCAGATTACGCGCGACCTGGCAGGCTTCTGGAAAAGCAGCTACGCCGAGGTTCGCAAGGAAATGCGCGGGCGATATCCGAAGCACCACTGGCCTGACGACCCACTCAGTGCTCCGCCTACACGCGGAGCGCGCCGGCGCATCTGATCATGCGGGGAAGTCATTGAGATCGGAAG
>Ga0209023_10000493_pt1 | contig 59446 bp, 55 predicted proteins | sample LakOneMetagenome_FD_187468 | JGI IMG/M metagenome (GOLD analysis project Ga0209023, IMG submission 187468) | Freshwater and sediment microbial communities from Lake Erie, Canada (SPAdes) (version 2) | ecosystem: Environmental > Aquatic > Freshwater > Lentic | place: Lake Erie, Canada...
ATCTACCGGTTTGGTTCCGTCGACGAAGGTGATGCTGTAGATCGGCAGGTTCGATGTCAGACCAAAGAACGTGGTGCCGCCGGCGATTGTGGCGGCCTGGATACCGTTGACCAGCACCTTGGCGCTTTCGGCCAGGGTCATGCCACCCAACGTCATCCCGAAGGATTTCAAGCCAGTGGAAAAGACCAGCGTCGTGGACTGAATGCCGGTATTGCCCCCGGCGACACCCTGAAGGCGATTGTTGTTGAAATTGTAGGCCCCGAGGATCTGGGCGATCAACGGGTTGGTGATCTGGTTTCCGGTGAACGTCTCGTTGACCGTCGAGCCGCCGACGGCGGTATTGAAGCTGGTGTAGTTCGCGTAGCTGACGGTCGAAGCCCCGGCGGACTGGCTGATCAGCAAGGCGGCGGCGGCGGTGCTCAGGAAACGATACATTCTTCACCCTCATCAATGCGTCATCGCGCCGGATACGGGGCGCGGCGGAAGCCGGAATGCTGCCGTTAATTGAAGTTAACCACAGAAATGGGCTTGTTTCGGGCAGGTTTGCGGCCATCCGGGGGCAGTCTTCCGCCAATCGGGGCCGGCTGGACGGCGAGATCGCGCCTGCATAGGATCAGAGCAGGACGAGACCAGCGAAGGCGAAGGCGGAGGCAACGGGCATGGATCACCCCTATGCGACGATCGGCACGAACGACCCGGCAAGGTCGCGGCGGTTTTACGACGCGGTGCTTGGCACAATCGGCTGGGGGGCGCATGCGACCTTCGGCGACTGGACGGCCTATTCCGCCGGCGGCTCCGGGGCGGGGTTCATCCTGTGGGTCGCCGTGCCGTTCGACGGCAGGGCGGCCACGGTCGGCAATGGCACGATGGTCGGGTTTCCGGCCCGGTCGCGGGCCGACGTGGACGCGTTCCATGCCGCCGCACTCGCGCAGGGCGGCAGCGACGAAGGTACCCCGGGTCCGCGCGACATCTACGGGCCGAAATGGTACGCCGCCTATGTGCGCGACCCTTCCGGCAACAAGATCGCTGTCTACGTGAACTCCTGAGCGGCAGCACGGGGCCCAGAACCCTTGCGGGGCATTTCAGGGCAGGTAGGCGGGCCTGCGCCCTATTCCCACCAGCGGTCGATGCGGGCGATCTGTTCGTCGGTCCAGCCGAAATGATGGGCAAGCTCGTGGATCATCACATGGCCGACCAGCTGGCCAAGCGTCACGTCGCCGCGCTCTGACCATTCGTCGAGGATCGGGCGGCGGAACAGCCAGATTGTATCGGGGCGGTCGACCATGTCCATCACCGACTTTTCGGTGAGCGGCACGCCATCGTAAAGCCCGGTCAGGTCGAACGGGTCCTCGACATCCATGTCGTCGAGCATCTCTTCGGGCGCGAAATCGGCGATGCGCAGCACGATGCCCTGCGCCGGGGTGGCAAATTCTGGTGGCAGATCGGCGAGCGTGGCACGGGCCAGCATTTCGATCGCATCGAGGTCGGGGGCGGCGCGGCCCAGCCAGTCGTTCATAGTTCTCTCCTCATGCCCCTCATATGGACAAAATGCGCGTCCTGTGAAAGAGGGGGCCAACAGGAGTCTCGCCCATGACCGTCTGCCGTTTCGCCCCTTCGCCCACCGGATATATCCATGTGGGCAACCTGCGCACCGCGCTGATGAACTATCTGATTGCCCGCAAGACCGGGGGCACGTTCATCCTGCGGCTGGACGACACGGATCAGGAACGGTCGAAACAGGAATACGCCGACGGGATCATGCAAGATCTCGAATGGCTGGGTCTGACCTGGGACCGGATCGAAAAGCAATCGCTGCGCATCGACCGCTACCGCGCGGCGGCCGACGGCCTGCGCGCGACAGGGCACCTGTACGAAGTGTTCGAGACGCCGACGGAACTCGACCTCAAGCGCAAGAAGCTTTTGAACATGGGCCGTCCGCCGGTCTATGACCGGGCGGGGCTTGGGCTTTCGGCGGCGGAAAAGGCGGCGCTCAGGGCCGAACGCGACGGCTATTGGCGCTATGAGCTCGACCAGAAGCGCACCGAATGGACCGACGGGATTCTGGGGTCGGTGTCAATTGACACGGCCTCGGTGTCGGACCCGGTCCTGATCCGGGCGGACGGGCAGATCCTTTATACCTTCGCCTCGTCGGTTGACGACGTGGATATGGGCGTGACCCATATCGTGCGCGGCGCCGACCATGTGACCAACACCGCGACCCAGATCCAGATCATGCAGGCCATGGGTGGCACGCCGCCGGCTTTTGCCCACCATTCGCTTCTGACCGGGGCGCAGGGCGAAGGGCTTTCCAAGCGCCTCGGCACCCTTTCCCTGCGCGATCTGCGGGCGGCCGGCGTGGCCAAGGAGGCGCTGCTCAGCCTGATGGCGCGGCTCGGGTCGTCGCAGCCCGTGGCCCTACGGATGTCGCTCGACGAGATTGCCGAAGGGTTCGACCTGTCGAAGTTCGGCGCGGCGCCGACCAAATTCGACGCCGAAGACCTGTGGCCGCTGACACGCGAACGCAACCAGCACCTGCCCTATGCGGCGGTCAAGGACCGGATAGCGGCGCTTGGCGTGCCCGATTCGCTGGCGGAACGGTTCTGGGCGGTGGCGTCCAAGAACATCACCAGGCTTGATGATCTCGGTCCCTGGTGGGCGCTCTGCCGCGACGGGGCCGAACCGCTGATCGCGGACGAGGACCGCGCCTTCGTGGCCGAGGCGATGGGGCTTTTGCCGGCGCTGCCGTTCACCGATAGCACTTGGGCCGAATGGACGGCGAAGGTGAAAGAGGCGACGGGGCGCAAGGGAAAGGGGCTGTTCATGCCGCTCCGGCTGGCGCTGACCGGCCAGGCGAGCGGCCCCGAAATGGCCGACCTGATGCCGCTCTTGCAAAAAGTCCGCCGCGCCGGCTGACGGGTGCGATCAGCGCGGCATGACCCCGTGGTCGGCCAGATGCCGGTCGATGAGCGCGGTTTCGCGGATGCCGAGCCGTTGGGCGCGCGGATACACGGGGGCGGCGCGGTCGTCGTGCAGCCCCGCCTCCCAGCCGATGGTCGAGGCCAGGAAGCTGCTGACGCCAGCCTCGCCGAATTCGCGCAGGAATCCTTGCAGCACCACATCCAGATAACTTCTCAGGATCGGCGCCGAAGCGGCGGCCGGGCGGGGCGCGCGAACTGTATAGAGGGCGATGTCTGCCGCCCAGACGGGGCGGTGGGGCAGGCTGTCCGGGCCAACGCTGCGGCGGTCGTAAGCGGCCTCGCGCCGGTCGAGCGCGGCCCAGTCGCCATCCGGAACGGCGGCGATCAGGCCGTCGATTTCGGTCGCCGCAGGTTCCACCGACAGGTAGGCGAAGGGGCGCAGATCGGTCGCGCACCAGACCCGGCGCCAGCCCGAAAGCCGTGCGAGTGCCGCTGGGGCATGGTCGTGCGTCGCACGGTTGACAAGCGAGCCATAGCCGAAAAAGGCGGGATGGGATGGGGGGGTCATCCCGGCAGGCTAGCCCGAACGCCGGGCACCCGGCAAGGGGTGCACCCATGTCGCATCCGGTGGGCGCGCGGTCGCATCCCGGCCGATCACCCCTTGCCAGCCGGGGCGATTCCGGGCTAACCAATTGCGGTCAGGATCGGGAGAACCGGCGGGGCCCCAGGCCCGCGCCGGTGCCGAAGGAGCAACCGCCCCGGTAAACTCTCAGGCACAAGGACCGTTCTGGCAGCGGACTCTGGAGAGACCCCGGACACGACCGGGGCGCCGAAGGGATAACGATCTCAGGCGCAATGGACAGAGGGGGCATCGGAGCGGACGGGCAGGGCCCGTCTGAAATCGGTGCCGGACCTTTTCGACCGGCGGTAACAGGGAGGGCGGCAATGGCCGACCTGAAACGCACGCCTCTGCACGGCTTGCATCTGGAGCTTGGCGCCCGGATGGTGCCGTTCGCCGGCTACGACATGCCCGTACAATATCCGATGGGGGTCCTGAAGGAACATCTTCACACCCGCGCGGACGCCGGCCTTTTCGATGTCAGCCACATGGGCCAGATCCTTCTAACCGCGCGGTCCGGGCGGATCGAGGATGCTGCGCTCGCCCTCGAACGGCTGGTTCCGGTGGACGTGCTGGGCCTGGCCGAGGGGCGCCAGCGCTATGCGATGTTCACCAATGCGGCCGGGGGAATACTGGACGATCTGATGGTTGCCAACCGGGGCGATCACCTGTTCCTGGTGGTCAACGCCGCCTGCAAGGACGCGGATTTCGCCCATCTGCAACAGCATCTGCCCGACTGCGATCTGGGCAAGGTCACCGACCGCGCACTTGTCGCCCTTCAGGGGCCGGGGGCCGAGGCGGCGTTGGCGGAGTTGGTCCCGGATGTGGCCGAACTTGCCTTCATGGACGTGGCGATCCGGCGCTGGGATACGGCCGAACTGTGGATTTCGCGATCGGGCTATACCGGCGAGGACGGGTTCGAGATTTCGGTGCCCGACCGCTTTGCCGAAGGCTTTGCCCGGCGGCTTCTGGCGGCCCCGGGTGTGGCCCCGGTCGGTCTGGGTGCGCGCGATAGTCTGCGTCTGGAAGCCGGGCTTTGTCTTTACGGCCACGATATCGACGAAACCACGAGCCCGGTCGAAGGCAACCTTTCCTGGGCGATCCAGAAGGCGCGGCGGGCAGGCGGGGCGCGGGCTGGCGGGTTCCCCGGCGCCGGCCGCATCCTGCACGAGCTTGCCGAGGGGCCAGCGCGCCGCCGCGTCGGCCTGCGCCCAGAGGGCCGCGCGCCGATGCGCGACGGCACGCCGATCTTCGCCGCCGCCGAAGGCGGCGATCCGATAGGCACCATCACCTCGGGCGGGTTTGGCCCCTCGATCGAGGCGCCGATGGCGATGGCCTATCTTCCGGCCGCCTTGCGCCAGGGCAGCACGGTCTACGGTGAGGTCCGGGGTAGGCGCCTGCCGGCCCTGATCGCGCCGATGCCGTTCCATCCAACCGCTTACAAACGCTGAAATCTCAGGGAGCTAGAGATGAAATATACCGAAGAGCATGAATGGCTGCGGGTCGAGGGCGATCTGGTCGTCGTCGGCATTACCGAACATGCGGCCGAACAACTTGGCGACGTGGTGTTCGTGGAGCTGCCGGAGCTCGAAACCATGCTGGCCAAGGGTGACGAGGCCGCGGTGATCGAAAGCGTCAAGGCCGCGTCCGATATTCTGGCGCCGGTGGACGGCGAGGTGGTGGCGGTCAACGAAAACCTTGCCGACAATCCCGGCCTTGTGAACAGCGATCCGACCGGGGCGGCCTGGTTCTTCAAGCTGAAGGTCGACGACCTTTCGGTGCTGGACGATTACATGGACGAAGACGCATACAAGGACCTGATTGGCTGAGGTCCTGCGGCCCGGTCCCGCCCGGGCGCACATCATGTGATGTATTTTCCGGCGCTGCACCTGGCCCTGCCGCGCCGGGGCAACCGACCCTCAGGAGCTGAGCCATGACCTACAAGCCAACCGACTATCTGCCCTACGATTTCGCCAACCGCCGCCATATCGGCCCGTCGCCCGCCGAGATGGCGGAAATGTTCAAGGTGCTGGGGGTCAGGGATCTGGACGAGCTGATCGACCAGACCGTGCCGAAAAGCCTGCGCCAGGCAAAGGCGCTCGATTTCGGCAAGCCGAAGTCGGAACGCGAGCTTTTGTGGTTCATGCGGCAGGTGGCCAAGAAGAACCGGGTCTTTTCCTCGATGATCGGCCAGGGTTTCTACGGCACGGTCACGCCCCCGGCGATCCAGCGCAACATCCTTGAAAACCCGGCCTGGTACACGGCCTATACCCCCTATCAGCCGGAAATCAGCCAGGGCCGGCTGGAAGCGCTCTTGAACTTTCAGACGATGGTCTGCGATCTGACCGGTCTCGAGATCGCCAATGCCTCGCTTCTGGACGAGGCGACGGCGGCGGCGGAAGCCATGACCATGGCGCAGCGCGTGGCCAAATCGAAATCGGCCGTCTTCTTCGTCGATCAGGAATGCCATCCGCAGAATATCGCGGTCATGCGCACCCGCGCGCAGCCGTTGGGGATCGAGATCGAGATCGGCGACCCGCGCGACATGCAGGCAGACCGCTATTTCGGTGCGATCTTCCAGTATCCCGGCACGCATGGCCATCTGATGGATTTTACCGCGCCGATCGCCGCCCTGCACGACCAGGGCGCCATCGGCATCGTCATCGCCGACCCGCTGGCGCTGACCCTTCTTAAGGAACCGGGCGCCATGGGTGCCGATATCGCCGTGGGCTCGACCCAGCGGTTCGGGGTGCCGATGGGCTATGGCGGCCCGTCGGCGGCCTATATGGCCTGCAAGGACAAACACAAGCGCGACATGCCGGGCCGGATCGTTGGCGTTTCCATCGACGCGCAGGGGGGCCGCGCCTACCGTCTGTCGTTGCAGACCCGCGAACAGCATATCCGCCGGGAAAAGGCCACGTCGAACATATGCACGGCGCAAGCGCTTCTCGCCAACATGGCGTCGTTTTACGCGGTGTTTCACGGCCCCGAGGGGCTTAAGGCCATCGCCCAGCGCATCCACCGCAAGACGGTCAGGGTGGCCAAGGGCTTGCAAGCGGCGGGCTTCAAGGTTGCGCCCAAGCATTTCTTCGACACGATCACGGTCGAGGTCGGGCCGATGCAGCAGGTGATCCTGAAGGCCGCGCGAAAGGAACGGATCAACCTGAGGGTGGTCGGCAGCGGCGCGCTCGGGATCAGTCTTGATGAAACCACCCGGCGCGAAACGGTCGAGCGGCTCTGGCGCGCCTTCGGGATCGAGCGCAAGGACACTGACCTGACCCCCGATTACCGCATTCCCGACCCGCTGATCCGTCGGTCAACCTATCTGACCCATCCGGTTTTCCACATGAACCGGGCCGAGACCGAGATGATGCGCTACATGCGCCGGCTCGCCGATCGTGATCTGGCGCTGGACCGGGCCATGATCCCCCTGGGGTCGTGCACGATGAAGCTGAATGCCGCGGCCGAGATGATGCCGATCTCGTGGCCCGAGTTTGCCAATATCCATCCCTTTGCCCCCCACGAACAGGCCGAGGGATATCACGAGCTGGTGCGCGATCTTTCGGCCAAGCTGTGCCAGATCACCGGCTATGATGCCATGAGCCTTCAGCCCAATTCCGGGGCGCAGGGGGAATATGCGGGCCTTCTGACCATCATGGCCTATCACCGGGCACGCGGGGATACCGCCCGCGATATCTGCCTGATTCCAGTTTCGGCCCACGGCACCAACCCCGCGTCAGCCCAGATGGTGGGGATGACGGTCATTGTGGTCAAATCGCGCGACAACGGCGACATCGACCTCGACGATTTCCGCGCCAGGGCCGAGGCGGCTGGCGACCGGCTCGCGGCCTGCATGATCACCTATCCGTCGACCCATGGCGTCTTCGAAGACACGGTGAAAGAGGTCTGTGCAATCACCCACACGCACGGCGGCCAGGTCTATATCGACGGGGCCAACATGAACGCGATGGTTGGCCTGGTGCGGCCCGGTGACCTTGGCGGAGACGTGAGCCACCTGAACCTGCACAAGACCTTCTGTATCCCGCACGGTGGCGGCGGCCCCGGCATGGGGCCGATCGGTGTCAAGGCGCACCTCGCGCCGCATCTGCCGGGCCATCCGGAAACAGGCGGCAGAGAAGGGCCGGTGAGCGCCGCGCCCTATGGCTCGGCCTCGATCCTGCCGATTTCGTGGGCTTATATCCTGATGATGGGCGGCGCGGGCCTGACCCAGGCGACCAAGGTGGCGATCCTCAATGCCAACTACATTGCCAAACGGCTGGAAGGGGCCTTTCCGGTGCTATTCAAGGGCGAACAGGGCCGGGTGGCGCACGAATGCATTCTCGACCCGCGCGCCTTCGCCGAGAGCGCGCATGTGACCGTCGACGACATCGCCAAACGGCTGATCGACAACGGCTTTCATGCGCCGACGATGAGCTGGCCGGTGGCCGGAACATTGATGGTCGAGCCGACGGAATCAGAGACCAAGGCAGAGCTTGACCGCTTCATCACCGCGATGTTGTCGATCCGCGACGAAATTGCCGCCATCGAAAAGGGCGAGATGGATGCAGAGAACAACCCGCTGAAACACGCCCCCCATACCGTGAACGCGCTGGTGGGCGACTGGAGCCGGCCCTATTCCCGCGAACAGGGCTGCTTCCCGCCGGGGGCCTTCCGGGTCGACAAATACTGGCCGCCGGTGGGCCGGGTGGACAATGTCTATGGCGACCGCAACCTGGTCTGCATCTGCCCGCCGGTCGAAAGCTACATGGACGCGGCGGAATAGGGTTGGCGCCCGGCAATGGGCGGGCCGACCCCTTGGCCCGGCTGCCGGCCTTGCAGAGCGCGGCTGACCCCCCATATTGGGGCAGAAGACGGGACCGAGTGATGCGATGGCTGGGGCTTTGAAACTGACCTGCCTGACCTGCGGGCAGGCGAACCGGGTGCCAGCCGACAGGCTGGGCGCACACCCCAAATGCGGGGTATGCGGCGCCGAGCTGGCCCCCGCCAAGGTCGCGGAAATCGACCCCGGCACCCACGACAAGGCCACGCGCGGCGACGATCTTCCGATCCTGGTCGACTATTGGGCGCCCTGGTGCGGCCCCTGCCGGGCGATGGCCCCCGAGTTCGCCCGGGCCGCCGCGGCGCTGGCCCCCGACGCCCGGTTCGCCAAGATCAATACCGAGGAACATCCCGCCGTGTCGCAGCGGCTGGGCATCCGCGGCATCCCGTTGCTGATCCTTTATGCCCACGGCCGCGAGATCGGCCGCTTGGCCGGTGCCCGCCCCGCCGCCGAAATTGCGCGCTTCGTCCGCGAAAACCTGCCCTCAGCCGGGTGAAATTTTCCGACGTCCGTCGGGGCGTCTCGCTTGACTTTCCTGCCCCCTTCCGCCAAATACCCCGCCAGGTCGGGGGGCAGTAGCTCAGTTGGGAGAGCGCGTCGTTCGCAATGACGAGGTCAGGGGTTCGATCCCCCTCTGCTCCACCATCGACCGTTGCCAATTTATTGTTTATATTGGAATTTCCGCATCGCGGGTAGATTTCTCCCCCGCGGCTTCCCCCACTAGAGTCGGGAAGACCTAGGAAAATGCTGGAACAAACAATAGCATGACTCTGCGGGAGGAAACCTGGGCGGTGACGATCGGCGACTTTTTGTCATTCTCGAGCAACAGGACGAACGGCTGCCGCCTCGACTATTTTCCGGCTATCTCTGAAAACAGCGCCTCGGCCTGAGCAAGAACTCCTTGAACGGCCGCGTCCTCCAAGTCTGGTGGGTAGCCATACTTACGCAGTATCCGTTTGACCAGGACACGCAGCCGCGCCCGGGCGCTGTCACGATGTGCCCAGTCGATGCTCACATTGGCTTGGAGCCCTTTCAGAAGTTCGTGCGCGATGATCTTCAACTGGTCATTGCCAAGGATAACTACCGCGCTCTGGTTGTCGGCCAAGGCATCGTAAAAGCCTATTTCCTCTGACGTCAGGCCGGTTTCTTCACCACGGTTTCGGGATTCGCGGACATCCTTTGCCAGGGCGATCAGTTCATGCAGGACTTCGACAGTGCTGATGGCGTTGGTGTGATAACGCGCGATGGCTTCATCAAGCCGTTCCGAGAACTTCCGGGTCTCGATCACGTTGGACCGGCTCCGCGACCTGATCTCGTCGTTCAGCAGTTTTCTCATGGCCTCGAGGGCGAGATTCTTCTTCTCCATCTGCCCAACTTCGGCCAGGAACTCGTCCGACAGGATGGAAATGTCGGGCGACGACAGCCCAGCTGCAGACAGGATGTCCACGATTTCGGTCGAGGCCACTGCATCACTCACGATCTGACGGATGGCAAGATCACGGTCTGCACCTGATCGGCCGGACGTATCCGCCACCTCCACCATTGCTGCGCGCACCGTTTGGAAAAACCCCACTTCGTCGCGTAGATCGCGGGCTGGGTCGCTGGCAGAACACAGCGCAAAGGCTTTGGACAGCGCCAAGACGGCGTCCTGATAGCGTCGATGCGCAGCCTTCTTGGCCTCTTTGTCAGTTTCGCGTTGCGCGGCTTCGTCCTGCCACGCCAATATCCAGTCCAGTGCCTGGGCAAGGGTGCCAAGGCGTTGTCGCGGGGTACCGGCCAGCGCACTGGAATAGTCAAAGCCGTGGAACATGGTGCGCACGACATCCAGCCGTTCGAGAAGTGCAGCGACTGCTTCGGCCTCGTCGATACCCGCCTGTTGCTGGTCTGCCTTCGAATACTGGCCCAGCGCGGATTTCAGGTTCTGGGCGATACCAATGTAGTCAACGATCAACCCTGCGGGCTTATCTCGGAACACCCGGTTCACCCGCGCGATGGCCTGCATGAGGCCGTGCCCGCGCATTGGCTTGTCGATGTACATGGTGTGCATCGACGGCGCGTCAAAGCCGGTCAGCCACATGTCCCGGACGATCACCAGCTTGAGCGGGTCTTTCGGATCCTTCGCGCGCTTCGCCAACAGGTCGCGCCGCGCCTTGCCGCCGATATGGGGCTGCCAGCCCTCAGGATCCGACGCAGAGCCCGTCATGACGATCTTGATCGTGCCACCCGCATCATCATCCGAATGCCAGTCGGGGCGAAGGGTCACAATCTGGCTATATAGGTCCACGCAGATGCGGCGGCTCATGCAGACGGCCATGGCCTTGCCGTCCATCGCCTGCACCCGCGCCTCGAAGTGCGCGACCAGGTCTTCGGCGACCATATGCAGGCGTTTTCCGGCTCCAACCAGCGCCTCGACCGTGGACCACTTGCGCTTCAGCCGTTCCTGTTCGCTGATGGCTTCGTCCTCGGTCAGCTCCTCAATCTCGGCATCGACCTTGGGCTTTTCGGCGTCGGGGAGTTCGATGCGCGCAAGACGGCTCTCGTAATAGATTGGCACCGTCGCCCCGTCCTCGACCGCACGGCTGATGTCGTAGACGTCAATGTAGTGGCCGAACACTGCGGGCGTGTTCACGTCGTCCTTTTCAATTGGCGTGCCGGTGAAGCCGATGAAGGACGCATTGGGCAACGCGTCGCGCAGGTGTTTTGCGAAGCCATACGCGATCTTGCCTGTCTTCTCTATCCGAGCCCTGAAGCCATACTGGCTGCGGTGCGCCTCATCCGCGATCACCACGACGTTGCGGCGATCCGTCAGCAACGGATAGGCCTCACCCTTTTCCGGGGCGAACTTCTGGATTGTGGTGAAAACCACCCCGCCCGAGGCACGCGACAGCGCCTTCTGCAGATCCTCGCGGCTGTCGGCTTGCACCGGCGTCTGGCGGATCAAATCGCGACACATGGAGAAGGTGCCGAATAGCTGATCGTCCAGGTCGTTGCGGTCGGTGATGATGACAATAGTCGGGTTTTCCATCGCCGGCTCGCGCACCAACTGGCCTGCATAGAAAGCCATGAGCAGGCTTTTGCCCGAGCCCTGGGTGTGCCAGATCACACCGGCCTTGCGGTCACCCCCCGACCGGCTGGCCTCTACGGTGCTGCCTACAGCGCGGTTGACCGCGTGGAACTGGTGATATCCCGCGATGATCTTGGCGATGCCGCCGGGCGTGTCGCCGAAGACCGTGAAATCCTGCATCAGCGACAAGAGGAGCCGCCGCGCGAACACACCGTCGATCAGCACTGACATCTCGGGCGCACCCTTGGGCGCGACATCGGTGCCGTCGGTTGTGCGCCAGGGCATGAAGCGTTCAAGGTCGGCCGTCAGCGAGCCAATGCGTGCCTGGATGCCGTCGGTCGTGACCAGAACCGCATTGGCACGGAAAAGTGACGGGATCTGCGCCTTGTAGGTCTGCAACTGGTTGAAGGCCGCGCCCAGCGTCGCAGTCTCGGCACCCGGTTTCTTTACCTCGATCACGCCGACCGGCAGACCGTTCAGGAAAACCACCACGTCCGGGCGGCGGTGGTTGCCGTTTTCGATTACCGTAAACTGCGAGATGGCGAGCCAGTCGTTCTGCATGTCTTCTGGGTCGATCAGGCGCACGGCATCGCCGCGGATCGTGCCATCCTCGGCCCGGTATTCCACCGGCATGCCCTCGACCATGGCGCGGTGCAGGCGGCGGTTTTCCTCGATCAACGAGGGGCGCTCGAGCGCAAGCAACTTGCGCAGCGCATCCTCGCGGGCGTCTTCGGGCATCTGTGGGTTCAACCGGGCGATTGCGTCGCGCAGGCGGCTCGGCAGGAACGTGTCTGAATAGGCCTCTCGTTCCGGGGCGCGGCCATCCGGGCCAGAGACCGCGTCATTCATGCAGATGTAGCCCAGCGCCCCGAGGTGATCGAGCAGGACAGCTTCGACTTCGGCTTCTGTCAGGGTGGCCATCATGACACCTCTTGCAGATCAGCCACCCGCAACTCCCCCGACATCAGGCGCGGCAGCAGGAGGTCGCGGGTCTGGGCGAGGGTGCGGGATTCTTCGTTTTGGTGCCTTATCAAGTCATAGAGCGGTCCAATCGCAGCATCGAAGGCCGAATGGACGCCATCGCTCGCGCGAAGATATGGCACCCGTCGAAGGTTTTTCTGATTCAGCTTGGGCTGCACTGCGCCAGTAACGAATGGTCTGATATCGACTTGATCGAAAAACAACTTTAATTGCTCTACGCTCACTTTGAGTCCTTTGATCACGTGCGCGTGGTTATTTACCCATAGCTTGCCCCAGACATATTGCGTGAATGGCCGACCGTCTGCTTGTGCAACTGATCCATCCTCACCAAGTAGCAGGAGCCTTTCGTCGAACAAGTAGCCGTCGATGTGATCCATAACAGACGTCGCCCCGTGATAGGGATACGGCCCCTGTCGCTTTGCGCGTTCCTGAGAAGACAATGGCACGCGCTTGTGGTCGAATAACTCGATGACTTCGCCAACGGGCCGAACCTCCCACCCCTCCGGCTTGCCTTCGGCGTAGAGGCGGGCGGGGAAGAGGGACCAGAGGTCGGGGGAGAGGTAGGGGGTTTGGCCTGCCATCTTGGTGCGGGTGGGGCCGAAATCGACGAACCAGTCGCGGAACAGCGCCCGCGCCATGGCCTCCAGCGTGGCGTTCATCTTCCGGTTCAGCTCGATCTTGCGCTCTAGAGGCGTGATGATCGAAAGCACCAAGTCCTGAACAATAAGCGGCGGAACACGAACTGGCTGCTTTGCTAGTCGCGTTACATAAATGTGCTTGATGGTGGAGCCTTCAGCTTCACTCAGCATTCGTTGGTGATTTCTTGGTTCTTCCAGAACGAGCTTCAAGAAGGCTGGCCGGATGGATGAGTTCCGCTGAAGCACCGCGACTGACTGATTTACGCAGACATCTGGACGGTCAACGATTGCGATTCGGCCAAGTGTCCCGTCTTTTGTGACGAGAACGTCACCGATTTTGGGTCGGCTTTTGTCGGTCAGCTTCTCGATGAATGCATCACGAGAGGTTCGACGGGCCTGCTCATACAAAATGCGGCCATCATTTATGTCTTTGGCCGTGACCATGTATGGCCCTTCTGATGTCGTCGGCATTGGATTTGTGAAGCCATAGGTCGCCCTTGTCAGGAAATGATCGAGCGGTGCCTCAACCCAAGTCTCGTTGCTCATGCCAAACCCGCCAGTCGCGCCCGGATGGTCGCTGTCAATTCCTCGGCCTCGGCGAATTGCGCCTCCAGTTGCTCCTGCAAGGCGGCGAAGCGTTCGGCAAAGGGCGTCTCGTCCTCCTCTGCCGCCTCGGTGCCGACATAGCGGCCGGGGGTCAGGACGTGACCATGGGAGCGGATTTCCTCAAGGCTCGCCGATTTGCAAAAGCCCGGAACGTCGGCGTAGCCCTCGCCCAGCCGCCAGGCGTGGTAGGTCTCGGAAATTTGGGCGATGTCGGCGTCGGAAAACTCTTTCCGGGTGCGGTCCACCATGAAGCCCAGCTTGCGGGCATCGATGAACAGCACGTCGCCGCGCCGGTCGCGCAGGGTGCGGTCGCGGGCGATGCCGTTCGACTTGTCCTTCGCCAGAAACCACAGGCAGGCCGGAATCTGGGTGGAATAGAACAACTGCCCCGGCAGGGCGATCATGCAATCGACCACCTCGCCTTCAATCATCGCGCGGCGCATCTCGCCCTCGCCCGACTGGGTCGAGGACATCGAGCCATTGGCCAGCACCACCCCCGCCGTGCCCGAAGGGGCCAGATGGTGCAGGATGTGTTGCAGCCAGGCGTAGTTGGCATTGCCCGCGGGCGGGATGCCATATTTCCAGCGCGCATCCTCGCGCAGCCGTTCGCCGCCCCAGTCCGAGATGTTGAAGGGTGGGTTGGCCAGGATCACATCGGCGCGCAGGTCGGGCAGTTCGTTCTTGTGGAAGGTGCCTTCCGAGCTCCACTTGATGTCGGCGTCAATGCCGCGCACGGCAAGGTTCATCTTGCACAGCCGCCAGGTGGTGTAGTTGCTTTCCTGCCCGTAGATGGCGATGTCGCCCAGACGGCCGCCGTGGGCCTAGACGAACTTTTCCGATTGCACAAACATGCCGCCCGATCCGCAGCAGGGGTCATAGACGCGGCCTTTGTAGGGGTCCAGCATCTCGACCATGGTGCGCACGACCGATCGGGGCGTGTAGAACTCGCCACCGCGCTTGCCTTCGCTGCCCGCAAACTGGCCAAGGAAATATTCATAGACCCGCCCCAGCAGATCGCGCGCCTGGCCCCGATCCTGCCCAAGGGCAATGCCGGAGATCAGGTCGATCAACTCGCCCAGCATCACGGCGTTAAGGGCGGGGCGACTGTAACCCTTGGGAAGGACGCTTTTGAGCGAGGGGTTGACCTTTTCGATGGCCATCATCGCTTCGTCGATCAGCCTGCCGATGGTCGTCTGCTTGGCGTTCGCTTGCAGGTAAGACCAGCGCGCATCGGCTGGAACCCAGAAGACGTTTTCGGCGAGATATTCGTCGGGGTCTTCTGCGCCTTCGGGGGTATTCGGTCAGCAAGGCCTGGCGCTTGAGTTCGAACCCGTCGGAGATGTGTTTGAGGAAGATCAGGCCAAGGGCGACGTGTTTATAGTCCGACGGCTCCATGTTCCCGCGCAGCTTGTCGGCGGTTTTGAAAAGCTGGCTTCGATGCCGAGGTCGGGGCCGCTGTCTATTGATGCCATTCAAGAATCCGCCCGGTCCCACCATCTCACCCGGACCGTATGTCAGCGCGACGGTGAAATCCAGCCGCACACGGAATGGTGGCATTTCTTGATACAGCGATGACCGCGGGCCGCCGAAGCGATCCGTACGGAAAGGCACATTTGGTCGCCACCATTCATGCTGGCGCTGGCCCTATCTCGCATCCTTCATCACCTGTCAGACGGCGGTTTTGTTGGGGGCGGGCTGAGCACCGGCCAAGGCACGGGGCCATGCAGAGCCGGGCCAAAGGCCAACAGAAAGACAGCCCAGCCCAGCATCCAAAGTCCTGCGGACAACGGAATCAGGCCCAGCACCCGCAGCACGGCCGCCGCCCACACCATTGCAAAGGCCAGACCGAGGCCGCGCCCGAGCACCAGCCGGTTGCCCCGCCGCCGCATCGCGGCCCGCCCGGCAATGGCGATGATCATCGTGCCCATCGCCCCCATCGTCAGGGCGTGCAGGGCGGTCGTCACCGGCATCACCTCAGGAAGCAGCATACCCAAACCAAGCAGGATCAGCCCCACGGGAACCCAGGCCCAAGCCAGATGCAGCAAGGCCAAGGCCGGATACAGCCGCGTTTGCCAGCTTTGCCAACCCGCCAGACGCAGGCCTTGCACCGCACCCGCCAGCAGTAGACATAGGCCAGCAGCGGCACCTTGCCCGACCAGAGCCAATCCGCCACCAAGTGCCGTTGCGGTCAAGGCCAGGTCTGCGGTCAATCCAGAGGTCCGCAAAGCCGGCCGGCTGCCTGACGTTTCCAGCCAGCGTCGGGTGAAAGCTGGCACCGCCCGGCCGCCAATCGCAGAGATTAGCAGCGCAAACAGCCAGACCATCGCCAAGGGGGCCGCATCTGCCCATCCGAACAGGTCGGCCAGCACGATCGCATCGCCCAAAGCCAACCCGGCGATTGCTCCCACGGTCCACAAGCGCGACCAGACCCGCGCCCCGACGATCTGGCGGGTCAAGACCAGTGCGAGAGCGGCGAAATACCCCAGAGACAGCCCCAAAAGTACGGCCACTGGCAGAACTCCAGCGCAAGGCACGGCAAGTCGGGCCAAGGCCCACAATAGGGTCAGGGTGCGCACGACTTGCGGGCCGACCGGTCGGCCGTTTGTCCAACCGGGCAGGGCGGTCAGCAGATAACCGCCCACCGCCGCGCCGCCCATGCCAAAGAATAGACCCTCCAGATGCCAGCGCACCGGGTCCACACCCGACCCGCCGGGCCAAAGCCAGACCGCCGGGGCCACCAGCGCCCAAAGCCCGGCGCATAGGAACAACGGGCGGTATGCTGCCTGCCAGAGCGAATGGTTGAGCTTCCACACCACAGCGATTGCATCCTTCTGGTGTTCTGATGGATTTTGGCGCGGTCACTCTGACAGGTTCTGCTGTTGCGGTCTGTTGTCAGCCAGGCGGCTCTGACACCTTGAATAGCCCCGCCAGGTAGGCCACGAACATCACGCACCACACGGCCAAAGCGATCCATGAAAACCCAACGGACAGCCCGTCCAGAAAATCAAACCCCATCACCACCGACATCTGATGCGTCGCGACGGCATACATGCCCAAGGGGAAAAGCGCCCCCCAGTATAGCGGGTCATAACGCAACGGAAACCGCATGTAGATGTGGCGCCAGACCCCCAGAATAAGCAGCATGGGAATCCACCAGGTTCCCGTCGCCCAATAGAAAATCGTGAAACCCTTGAGAAAGGGCGCCACGGAATGCAAAAACCACGCATCCAGCGAATTGCGGGTCAGCAAAGAGCCCGCCAAAGTGGAAATCGCCATGGCACCCATGTTGATCCAGTAGGGCGGGGAAAGATCGCTCGGCGAAAAGGGAAAGAACGTATAGCGATAGAAGATCAACGACATCATCCAGATGTAAAGCATTCCACCCCAAAGCCACATGGACAGAGCCAGAAAGTTCAGATCAAGCCGGAATGGCTGTTCGATCTGCGCGGCAAGCAAGGCCGCCAGAACCGCAATCGACTGGGTGGCGACAACGGCCAGCAGCCAGGCACCGCTGATCCCCTTGTCCAGGGTGGGTTTCTCGACCTTGACGGTGAAGCCTGCAAAAATCGCATAGGTCAGCCCCAGCCAAAGCACGAGGGCCAGATACCAGAACTCAAAGCCCGCCGTGTTCGCCTGAAAAAGGATCACACACTCGCTGCCCAGAATGCTGGACGCCGCCGCCATCGTGAAAAAGCCGGGCCCGCGCAGATGGTCGAAAAGATCCGCCAGCACCCGGCGCGGATGGCGAAACAGACGCAGAAATGTCAGCCACCACAGGATCAGATAAGCTGCTATCGCAATTACGAACAGGGTGCAGGCCACAGCCCGCAGGCCGATCTGGTTCGCCGCCAACGAGACGATGCCCGTGGCCATGACCATCCCGAAATAGGCCGGGGAAAGGGCTGCGACATCGGGATGTGTCAGCTTGTCATGCCATGCCTTCGGTCTTGCAGCGTTTGGTTCCATGGCCATCATCTACCCTCGAACAATGGTGCGGCCTGCGACCAAACGCGCGCCAAACCGAGAGATACGCGGAAACCGGCATCTCCCGCCGGCACGATCGGTTGACGATGCAAGGCTAGGCGCAGCATTTGGCCCGGGTTTGGCATTTGCGTTAGGCTTCGGCGGGTTCGAACCGGGCAAAAGGCGCGGTATGTTCAAGATGCATATCGGCCACCAGACTCTTAGAGACTTTGTGCAAACCGGCGTATGGTAGGGTCCACGATCCGCGGGCATTACCCGGAAGGGCCTGGCCATGGGTCCGATGTTCAACTCCGGCCCGTAGCTTGGTCGTCTCATCGTGCTCGTGGCGCATCGGGGCAATGGGATGTACAATCATCGCATGGTCGCCTTGCCGCATGGGGGGAATCAGCTCCGCCTCTTCCCTGGCCATATGTGCTTCCAGTTCGTTATGCAGGGGGATCAGCGCCTCGGTCGGGTCAAGGGGCGCGTTCTCGTGGTCGCCGCGCAGGCTTTCGACCTTTGGTGCCAGGGGGATCGGCCATTTCAGTTCGGCCCGATGAGTTTCGTGATAGCGGGTCAGGATAGGGTCGATAAGCGCCGGGGTGGCCTCGGGCGCATCGCGGCCCGCCGCATTGGGCAGGGCTTGCAGATGGGCGATCAACCGGTCGGGCAAAAGCCCGGCCTTCAGCGCCACGTCAGACAACGCGACATTGTCACCGCAGCAAACGTTGATGCCCCTGCTGCGGAACAGTTCGGCGGCGCCGGGCCGCCCTGCGGCAATGGCTCTGACCGTCGTCACGGGGCATAGTCGGGTCATTTCACTCTCCAGTCAAAGCGCCCCAGGCGGTTGCCCCCGGCGGGGCAAGGCGCAACAGATCCACCGCACGGGCGGCGATCTGCTGGGCGATTTCGAGCGTGGTCTGCGGGCGCAGGTAGAAGGCGGGCACCGGGGGCAGGAGGATGCCGCCCATTTCCACCACGGCCGTCATGTTGCGCAGATGTGCCAGCGTCAGCGGGGCTTCGCGGGCCAGCAGGATCAGCGGGCGGCGTTCCTTCAACTGCACCCCAGCGGCGCGGGTCAGGAGGTTGTCATCCAGCCCATGCGCGATCGCCGCCAGGCTGCGCATCGAGCAGGGTGCCACGATCATGCCCAACACCGGATACGACCCCGAGGCAATGGAGGCCCCCAGATCGCGGATCGGGTGAACCCTTGCCGCCAGCGCCTCTATCTCTGCCTGCGCCTGTGGCCCGATTTCAAGCGTCAGGGTGCGTTCGGCCATGGGTGACAACGTCAAGTCCAACGCAACCCCGAGGCGCCCAAGCTGTCGGGCACATTCCAGCCCCAGCACCGCCCCAGAGGCACCGGAAACCCCGAGGATCACCCGCGCGTTCATGATCTGCCCGGCATGTGGCGCGCCAAAAGGTCGGCGGCAAAGGCCTCGTCCCTTGGGTCAAGCGCCATGACCTGCCCCCAGTCGCGTGTGGTTTCGGCGCCGATCTTGGTGGTGGCATCAATCCCGATCTTGCCGGCCATTCCCGCCTGCGGGCTGGCGAAGTCCAGATAATCCATCGGCGTGGCGTCCAGCACAATGACATCGCGCGCAGGGTCCATCCGTGTGGCCATGGCCCAGGCGATGTCATCCCAGTTGCGCGCGTCAATATCGGCATCGACCACGATCACCATCTTTGTGTAGCTGAACTGCGCCAGCATGCCCCACAGCGCCATCATCACCCGCCGCGCCTGCCCAGGGTAGCGCTTGTCGATGCTGACCACCGCGATGCGATAGGAACAGGCGGCAGGCGGCAGCCACAAATCGCGCACCTCAGGGATTTGCGCGCGGATCATCGGCATGGCCAGATCGTTGAACACCTCACCGATCACCGAGGGCTCATCTGGAGGGCGCCCGGTGACGGTGGTCAGATACAGCGGGTCGCGGCGATGGGTGACGGCGGTAATCCGCATCACCGGGAAATTTTCGACGGAATTGTAATAGCCGGTATGGTCGCCAAACGGACCTTCGGGCGCGGTCTCGCCGGGGTGATGCCATCCCTCTAGGATGATCTCGGCATTGGCGGGCACCATGAGGGGCACGGTGCGCGCCGGCACCAATTCCGCCCGCGCGCCACGCAAGACGCCGGAAAAGGTGATCTCTGATACCGTCTCGGGCAAGGGCAGGGCGGCCGACAGCAGCGTCGCGGGATCAGCGCCAAGCGCAATCGCCACCGGCATCGGCTCACCCGCGCGGCTCCAAGTGCGGGCATGGGCCGCCCCGCCGCGATGCGCCAACCAGCGCAGGATCAGCCGGTCCGGCCCCAGTACCTGCGCGCGGTAGACCCCCAGATTATAGCGCGCCACCTGCGCCGCAGTGCTGTCATGGGGTCGCGTCACCACCACGGGCCAGGTGATCAGCGGCCCGGCATCGCCCGGCCAAGGCGTCTGCACCGGCAGCCGCGTCAGGTCGGGGGCTGCGGTGACCTGCTGCACCACGGCGCGGCGCAGAATCTGAGGCCGCGTCAGCAGGGCGGCGCGCAGCAGCGGCCAGCGCGACCACGCGTCACGCATCCCCTCGACCGGGGCGGGGCTGCGCAGGGCTGCCAGAAACGCCCCGAACTCGGCAATCTGATCGCGCCGCAAGCCCAGACCCGCCGCCACCCGATCAGCGGTGCCAAAGAGGTTCGCCACCACCGGCATCACGGCACGTGATCCGTCGGCCTGCCCGGCGTCATCAAAGCGCAGCACCGGTCCGCCCACGCGCAGGGCTGCAATCTGCACCGCTGTCATCTCGTGGCGCAGGCTCACCGGTTCCGCGATGCGCAAAAGGTCGCCTTTGCCCTCGGCCCAATCGAGAAAAGCGCGCAAATCAGGGAAGATGGGCAGGGCGCGGATGCTGTCCTCCTACACCGGGAAAATCGCAACAGATAGACCGATAGCAGGCTCGGCTTGCGCACGACTTGACTTATATCAAGTCAAGTCGACAGAGCTGGGCCTAAGGTCACTTTGACGCCCTGGCCGAGGAACCCATGCCTGACTTCGTTTTGTCCCAGCTGCCGCGCCCCTTCGCACTGGTCGCCGCACCCTTGCCACTGGCACCGGTAAGTCTGCTGCTGACCGCCCTGACCCGGCGGCTGAACCGCTACTACCCCGACCTTTTGCGAAGGCTGGGCACGCATGCGCAGCGCCGGTTTCTGCTGGACCTGACCGACCTGCCCTTTCTGTTGCTGCTGGAACCCGGCCTTGCGGCCCCGCGTGTCACGGCCCATTCCCGCCGCCGCCCTCCTGTTCACGACGCCCGCATCGCCGGGCTGACGGCAGCCTTTTTGGGCATGATGCATGGCAGCCTTGATGGCGACGCGCTGTTTTTCTCGCGCGATCTGGTGATTGATGGCGATACGGCGGCAGCCCTTGCCCTGCGCAATGCGATCGACAACAGCGAACTGGACCTTGGCGCCGAACTGGCCCGCTTGGGCGGACCTTTGGCGCCAATGCTGGCCCGCCTGCTGCCTGTGGCCGAACGGCTGACCGGGCTGGCGCTGCACCGGATGGATTTGCCAAGCGAAGCGGTGCGACCATGATGGAGCTGGTCTGCCCCGCAGGCACCCCCGCCGCCCTGCGCGCCGCGGTCGAGGCCGGGGCCCACACTATTTATTGCGGCTATGCCGATGACACCAATGCTCGCAATTTTCCCGGCCTGAACTTTGACCGAGACGAAATGGCTGCAGGCGTGGCCTTTGCCCATGCGCGCGGATCAAAGGTGCTGGTGGCCATCAACACCTTTCCCCGTGCAGGGGCCGAGGCGCTGTGGCACCGCGCCGTGGCCGATGCCGAAACCTGTGGCGCCGATGCGGTGATCCTGGCCGATCTGGGCCTGCTCTCCCATGCAGCCGAACATCACCCCGCCCTGCGCCGCCACCTGTCGGTGCAAGCCGCCGCTGCCAACGCCGATGTGATCAACTTTTATGCCGAGGCGTTTGGTGTCAAACGGGTGGTGCTGCCCCGGGTTCTGACCGTGGCCGAGATTGCCGACATCAACCGCGAAATCGACGTCGAGACCGAGGTTTTCGTCTTTGGTGGCCTGTGCGTGATGGCCGAAGGGCGCTGTTCACTGTCATCTTATGCCACCGGGCAGTCGCCCAACATGAACGGCGTCTGCTCTCCCGCGAGCCACGTCGCCTATGCCGAGGAACCCGGCGGCCTGACTGCACGGCTTGGCGGCTTTACCATTCACAGCACCGCCCAAGGCCAGCCGGCACCCTACCCGACCCTTTGCAAGGGCTGCTTCAGCTCAGGCCCCCAGACCGGCCATGTGTTCGAAGACCCGGTCAGTCTGGACGCCACCCGACTGATTCCCTCGCTGGCACAGGCAGGCGTCACGGCGCTCAAGATCGAGGGGCGTCAGCGCAGCCGCGCCTATGTCGCCGAGGTAGTTCGAAGCTTTCGCGCCGCCTTGGACGCCCATTCGGCGGGTCGTCCGATGCCACCTGGGGCGCTTGCAAAACTGTCCGAAGGCCAGGCCGCGACTACAGGTGCCTATGCCAAGACCTGGAGGTAACGATGGACCTGACCATAGGCCCCAACCAATTTTTCTGGGACGCCGCCATCGTGCGCGCCTTTTACCAAAGCGTGGCCGCAGCTCCGGTGGCGCGGGTGGTTCTGGGCGAGGTCATCTGCTCCAAACGGCTGCCCTTCTGGCAAGACGAGGTTCCGCCGGCCATCGAGACGATGCTTGGGGCCGGCAAAGAGGTGGCGCTCAGCACTCTGGCGCTGGTCACGCTTAAACGCGAGCGCAAGCGTACGGCGGAGCTGGCGGAAATTGGTCTGCCGGTCGAAGTCAACGATCTGACCGCCCTGCACAGCCTGGCCAAAGGTCACCCGTTCTGGATTGGCCCGCTGATCAACGTTTATAACGAAACCACTCTGCGCTGGCTTGCCAAACGGGGGGCCACGCGGGTCTGCCTGCCGCCCGAACTGCCGCTGGCCTCCATCGTCGTTTTGGCGCGTCTGGCCCGTGAGTTGGGTGTGGCGATCGAGGTGTGGGGCCATGGCCGCCTGCCACTGGCGATTTCCGGGCGCTGCTATCATGCGCGCCTGCACGATCACACCAAGGACAGCTGTCAGTTTGTCTGCAGGCTGGACCCCGATGGCCGCGATGTCGATACCCTCGACGGGCAAAAGTTTCTTGCCGTCAATGGTGTGCAGACGCTGAGCCAAAGCACCGCCAGCATGGCCTACCAGATCGAGGCATTGCGTGACGCTGGCGTCACAGCGCTGCGCCTGTCGCCGCAAAGCGGTGATTTTGCGGGCATTTGTGCGGCCTATGCCGCGCGCATCGCTGGTGAGGTCAGCGCTTTAGATCTGGCGGCAACGCTGATGCCACTGGTGCCGGGAGGGCGCTTGTCGGATGGCTTTGTGCGCGGCCCCTCTGGCGCAGCTTGGTCGGGCGCTGCCCCGCCTGCACCTCGAAGACGCCATCTTGCCTCTTGATCCGCGAACCTTGCGCCGCGCCGTCAATAACACCACCTTGAGCGCGGCGCAAAAGGCCCAAGCTCTGTCCGCCGAGGCCGAGAACGCGCCGACCTATCCGCGGCAGCATGCCGAAAATGAGGCTGCGTTGGATGCCCGCGTTATCTGCGACGGCATGAGGGCCACGCCCCCATTAAGGCGCGCAAGGTGCTGGTGCAGCGCAGCGAATGGCTGGAACTCCCCGCTCAATCGCCGGACGAGCCGCCGAATACCCTGACTATCGCCTGTCGCAACGTCCCATCAATCACCCGAATGCCGGTGCGCATCGGTCGCTGGCCGGCCTGCCCTTGCCGTGTTGCGACCGGTGGGCCGGACGAGCCGCGGTCGCAGCAGAGCTGGTCGCGACGCAAACGAAGCGCAACGTCTAGCAGGCTACTGAAGAAGTCCGCGAGGCGGAACAGACCTCCTTCTGAGTGGGCTGCGGCGTTCAGCGTCGGGTTGGTCGACGCAATCGGTGTGGGTGCCTGACGCCGCCCGCTGCCGTCACGCGGCCAGCAGCCGGGGCAGTCTGGCGAGGTTGTTGGCGGCCATTGTGAGGATGAAGCGAGAACGCACCCGCTCGACGCCCCGATAGACGGTCTGGGCCATCCCGCCGACGGTTTTGGCCCAGCCGAAAGCTTCCTCGATCCGTTTGCGGTGTTTGATGGATAGGGCGTAACCCTCGTGCCGCGTCGTGCGGCCGTCGATCGCTGAGTATCTCGATCTCTGCGCGACATGGGGCGTTACGCAGGCTTGCCGCAGGTCGGCGACGAACTCGGCCGCGTCGAAGCCCTTGTCGGCACCCAACGTCAGCTGGCGGGTCGAACCGGGGGAGTGTCGGTGGATCATGTCCAGCGCCGTCCGCCGTTCGGCATGGCCATCGGCCTGCGTCAGGTCGCCCTGCACGATCAGACCGGAGCGGTTCTCCATCAGCGCATGGCCGATGAAGCAGAGCATGGCGCCGGTGCCGGGGGACCGCTTGTAGAGCCGGGCATCGGGGTCGGTGGTCGAGGCATGGGTGACATTGGTCCGCTTCTCGCCCTTGAAGTCGACCTTGGCATTGCGGTTTCGGCGGGTGGGGCAGGACATCGGGTCGGTCTCGGACGGTGTCTGTTCAGGGTGATCTTCGGCAGGGCTATCCGGGCCGGGCGGGCAGCCCGGATCGCCGCCATTACCTTGCGCGACATCTCGGTGGTCAGCAGCCGGTCGCGGTTCTTGGTGAACACGGTCGGCACCCAGACGGCGTCGTCGATCCCGAGGCCGACGAACCAGCGCAACAGGAGGTTATACTGCATCTGCTCCATCAGCTGCCGTTCCGAGCGGACCGAAAACAGGATCTGTATCAGGCTCGCCCGGATCACCCGCTCCGGCGCAATCGAGGGCCGACCAAAATCGGCGCAGAGCGCCTCGAACTCGGCATCGAGGCTGGCCAGCGCCTCATTCACCACCTGCCGGATCTTGCGCAGCGGATGCCGGGCGGGGATGCGCTCTTCCAGGTCAACATAGCTGAACAGCGACCCGCTCGCCTCGTCCGTCCCGCGCATCTGCACCCCCGCCATTGCCCGACGTAGGGTGAATCATGTTCCGAAAACCAGGTCGAGGGCCGACTTCTTCAGCAGCCTGCTAGGTCCGTCCCGGCGATGCTGCATGCGCAGCCGGGGCTTTCCACCGATACCGTCCCGACTACATTTTGTGAGGTCAGGCCTGGAAACGCGACGCCGTCATCGGGCGTTTGCGTTCGCTCTTAGGGCGGGCGAGGATTGGCCAAAAGATCAGGGCGAACCCTGCGAAGGCCGCGATCCAGGCGCAGGCGGCGAGGTGGATGGGCCAGGTCGCATCGGGCAGGGCGCCGGCGGCAAAGCGGGCCAAAACAGCGACGATCAGGCCAGCGTAGATGGCAGTGATGGGTCGGTTGGCGTGCAACGGCCGCCCGGTGTGGCCAAGGCTGGCGCGGGTCATTACCGCCAGCGTCATCAGCCCCACCGCACCCGCCATCCAGACGTGCTGTGCCGCGGGCCCCATTCCGGGCAGGACGGCACCCGCCGCGATGGCAAGGAACCCCAACGGCACACAGGCATATCCGGCATGCAGCACCCAGACCAGCGCCTCGGCTCCGGTTTGCAGCCCTGACCAGCGCGACAACCGCCAAACCTGCAAGACCCCGGCCACAGCGCATGCCGCAGAAGTAACCCGTTGATCCGGCCAGAGTATCCAGATCACCAGTGCCGCAAAGGTCACCGCCAGCACCACACCGTCATTGCGGCCAAAAGGCACCGGCAAGGCTTGCGAACGGCGCTGCGCCAGCCAGTTGCGGGTGAAGCTGGGCACGATCCGCCCGCCGATCAGCGAAATCAGCATCACCGCCACCGCAAGACCGAACCTCAGGGCCATGCCCTTGGCCGGATAGCCGCCCTCTGCCGCCTCCAGATGATACAGACCGTTGGCCGCGATCATGCCCAACAGCAGGCCAAGAACCGGCAGGTTCTTCCAGTTACGCCCCGCCACGACCTCGCGCGATAGTGCCGCGAACAGGGCCACCGGAAAGGCAAGGTCAATCGCCGCAGCCACGCCCCAGGGCATCAGGGCCGAGGTTGCCACCGCTACCCGCCCCGCCAGCCACAGACCGACAAGCACGCCCAAGGGCCAGCCGACGATGGGCAACCGGCCAGTCCAGTTCGGCACTGCCGTCAGCAGAAACCCGGCCAGAACCGCGCCCAGATAGCCGAACAGAAACTCGTGCGCGTGCCACGAAACCGGGTCAAAACCAGTGGCCAGCACATCGTGGCCGGTCAGCATCAGCACCCACAGCACCATCGCAAGGGCGGCCCAGACCGCGCCAAGCAGGAAGAATGGGCGGAACCCGTAGCTGAGGATGGCTGGCCCGGTCCAGGCGCGCATCTGTTCGGCAGAGGTGCTCATGATGGTGCTTTCGGGGTGTGGATGCCGGTTTCGGTGACGATGAAGCGCATGGGAATATCATGGGGTTGCGGGAAGATCGTGGGGATGTGGGCGGCATCAAGGCCCACGCCGATCGCAAAGACCTGCGGGGCCAGGGCGGCCAGCGTGCGGTCGAAATAGCCGCCGCCATAGCCCAGCCGGTAACATGCGATGTCCCACCCGACCACGGGGGCAAGGGCGATGTCGGGTGTCACCTCCGGCCCCTCGGCGGGAACGGGGATGTTCCAAAAGCCGCGCTCCATTTTTGTCTCGGGCGTCCAGGGGCGGAAAACCAGCGGCGCGCCTTTGGTGGCAACGATGGGCAGGGCAGCCTGCGCTCCTCGGGCGGCAAGGCCGGTCAGCCAGGCCCGCAGGTTCAGTTCGGCCTTGATCGGCCACCAGGCCGAGATGGTCAGGCCTTGCAGGTTGGGGAACCTGTCGGCCAGCAGGCGATCAAGGTGGTCGGCAATGGCCTGGCCCGCCAGATGCCGCGCCTCGACCGACATGGCCGCGCGCTCGGCCAGCAGGCACTGCCGTTCGGCATGGCGCCAGCGGGCGACATCGCGGGCCTGTTCGGGGTCGACAAAGGCCGGATCAAACTCTGCCGCAAGGCAGGGAGATGAGGCGGGCGGGTTAGGTTCGGTCATGATTTGGCTCCCGTTTGGGTCAACATTGCCAGCCGTGACAAGAAAGCCTCGGCCTGAGATAGGATTGCAGCGACAAGGCCGCAAGTTCGCGCACCATGCCAAGCATGCCGTAACCCGCGGATTTGGCCACCGCCGCGGCCAGTTCAGACCTCGCGCCCCCCCCCATACCAGGCGACGCGATGGGCATCTTGCTGCCCAGATACGAACAGACCCGGGTGTGCAATGGGTGACGGGTCATTGACCAGCGTCCTCTGACAGCCTTGCGGCCACGCAATTCTGCGACGCAGGTGCGTGGGTGTGTCGGGAGACTTCCGCAGCACAGATCAGGGTGACCGTCCCATTGCGGCGCCAGACCAGCGCATCTTCCACGGTCTGTGAGGTTCCGCGCGAGTCGGCAAGATACCCTCGGCCAAAATCACCCCATTTCGTGGGACCATGTCGGGACCCTTTGCGCAAGGCGGGGCTGGGCGTGATGTCCTCGAGCCACGCGACAATCGGCAAATCGGACTTGGTCATGCCGCTAGGCCAAAGCCTGTCAACCAGCAGACGCGCACCCACCGCTCCAGCCCCCTCATGCAGATCGTGGGCGCGGCACAGGTGGATACGGTCAGCAGGTGGGGTGCGGGTCATGGCGCAACAGGGTCCTCGATCAGGTCCAACGCCTTGATCGAATGGGCAAAGGCCGCGCCCGCGCGCATTTCGGCGGCCACCCAGATCGCCTCCATGATAGCAGCGCTGGTTGCGCCTTCACGACGGGCGGCCTTGACGTGACCCTCGATGCACCAAGGGCATTGCGTAACATGCGCGACCGCCACGGCAATCAACTGCTTGGTCCGGGCGTCAAGCGCCCCCGTTGCAAAGACCGCCTTGCTGAACGCGCCAAAGGCCTCGTCTGGCCCAGGTGCCAGCGCGTGACGTTTTTCGGCATGGGCGCGTGTCGGCTTGGGCATCGAGATATCGGACATCGGGTCATCCTTTTCGGGCTCGCGTCTCGTTCAGGCGTCTGGTCAGCGCCGAGGTGTCATATGAGAGAATTTGGCGCGTCATCGCAGGAAATCTTAGCCAAGGCGCGGCGGCAGGCCCGCACGACCATAATGACCCCGGGCATCAAGGATATTCATGTGAATCGAGGAGGCGATGCGTTCGGCGCGCTCGATCACCCATTCGGCCCCGGCAGGCGGGCAAACCTCTGTTGCGGTGGCGCGAAACAGGTCAAGCCAGCGTTCGAAATGCGCGGCCTCAATCGGCAGGGGCAGGTGTTTGGGCATGGGCTGGCCGTGATAGCGTCCGGTCATCAAGGCGACCGAGGACCAGAAATCGACCATCTTCGCCAGATGTGGCCCCCAATCCTTGATCCGTTCGGCAAAGACCGGGCCCAGCATCGGGTCCAGGCGCACCCGGTCGTAGAACTCATGCACAAGGCGCGACAGAATCGCATCATCCAGACCCGTCCGCGCCATAAGATCAGCCGTCACGGAAGGGCGGACGCTTGCGGCCGGGTTCATCGTCGCAGTCATTTTCAGAGTCCTTCCTGCGCAGAGTGGCTCACAAATAGACCTGTTGAATTGGCATTGTAAATACTAATTCAGTGACTCGCCCCAGCCCGGTCAATGGCCTCGTCGACCAGCTCGCCGATGGTGACCTGCCAGGCGCAGGCCTGGAGATGCGATCAGAGGGCCACTTGCCGCACCCAGAAGACGTAATCGGCGGGCCTGCATCGGGTCGCCGCCAGCTCGCGCCAGCTTGCGGTTTTCCAGTGCCGCCGTGCGCGCTTCTGACAGCGAAACAAGCGACTGTGAGCCTAAGCCCCGTTCGCTTCCCTCGGTTCGTGATGTGCTGCACCCAGAACCGCGAACCGTTCGGGTCAACCTGCAGATACAGGCCATGCCCGTCGAAATACTTTCTCGGTTCGGTCGCATTCTTCACGGCTTGCGCCGTCAGCGCCTTTTCAGGTTTTCAGTTCAGATGCTGGCCCATCACTTCCCGCATATCTTCCCCCAATAAATGGGGAAGCAAACAGAATATGCCGGCACGCGGCGCCAGTGTTAAGGTAGTATTTCTTTGTTTTTGCTGAAGTAAATGGAAAGCGCCGGAGCGGGACAGAACCTGAAAGGGCCGACCTCTGCTCCCGCAGACCTGCCATGCAAACGACCTGATGGACGATGCTGTCGCCTTTGTCAGACTGCTGGCGCGACAAAAACGGAAAACCGGCCCAAGTTGGGGCCGGCTGTGTTGGGCGCAGGTGTGCGGGTTTGGGTCAGGCGCCCCAGGTACGCAGCGGGCCGCAGTCCATATGAACGAAATTCGTATGGGAATATTTGCCGACGCCGCCAGCCTCGCAGGCCATGGCGGCGCGATAGATCTGACTGACCGAGCGCGAACGCAGCCGCAGGTCGGCGGCCTTGCCCCTGATGTGATAGGAATTGCGGGCGACGCCGGGCGTGGTTTCGCGCAGCATCGCGTTGGTTTGTGGATTGCGATAGCCCGACAGAAGCATGAAGGGCTCGTCCACCTCCAAAAGCCGGTGCGCGGCGGCGGCGATGTCAATGGTTCGCGGGTCCATCTCCCGGGTCTCGTCGGCGCGCAGGTCGCGCATGAAATAGTTGATCTCGTTCAGGGCTTCGGGAATGTACTTGCCTTCGATCCAGTAAATCGTGTTCAGCGTTTCACCGGACCGGCCGGAATACATGCTGATCCGGCGCACGTCGCCGCCGCCACGCAGGAAGCTGAAGGCCTTGGAACAGGTAGGGGCTGCGGTAACAACGGTGGCGGCGAAGGCGGCCAACAGGCCACGGCGGCTCAGTCCAGTTACGCAGCTGTCTGTCATTTTCGACCCTGTCCCAAGGTTGCGGCCGTTCGAAGGACGGCTCGTGTTGCAACTTATCCCCAAGTGCAGGTGCGGTTATGGCATAAGACGATTCATCCGCCAACCGCCCAATTGTTGCCATGATGGAAATGCAGGCCTTATCGGCAAAATCCCGCTGACTTCACACCGCCGTGAGAGCAAGGCCTTGCCTAGTGACAAAAAGACCCCAGACCGCGATATTTTGTGCCTTGTCGGCCCTTCGTACGTGGACTCGCGCGCGGAAATCCTCAATGACAGATTCGATCCGCACGGCAAGATATTTTTTTCGGGGTTATCATGACATTTAAGGGTGCAGATCTTGGGGCGTCGTGGCGGCAGGGGGTTTCGATTCTGCTGGCGTCGGCGGCGTTGGCCGCCGGGCTCGGGTTCGTGCCAGCCGGGGCGTTGGCGCAGGATCTGGCAGATACGTTCCGCACCACTGTGGCCGAGGCGACCGGCGACGATCAGGCGGTTGCCAGCTTCTACCGCGACCGCGACTATGCGACGCTGTGGACTGGTGCTGCCGACAGCGCCCGGCGGGCAGCGCTTTTTGCGGCGCTCGACGGGGCCGCAGCCCATGGCCTGCCCGAGGCGCGCTATGACGCCGCCGGCCTGCGTGCCGCCTTCGCGGCGGTTCAGTCGGAAAGTCAGCGCGCCCGGCTCGAGGTGCGCGTATCCAAGGCCTTCCTGACCTATGCGCGCGACGTGCAGACCGGCTTTCTGGTCCCGTCGCAGATCGACCCCGGCATCGTCCGTGCGGTACCGGTGCGCGACGCGCGCGCGATGCTCGATCAGTTCGCCGCCGCCGATCCGGCGGCTTTCCTGCAAGGCCTGCCGCCTGCGTCCCCGGAATATGCCGAACTGCAAAAGGCCCGCTACGATCTCGAAGCGGCGATCACGCGTGGCGGCTGGGGCCCCAAGGTCGAAGCCAAGTCGCTGAAAGCCGGCGCCAGCAGCCCGGCCGTGATTGCGCTTCGCGACAGGTTGGTGGCCGAAGGCTATCTGGCCGCGTCGGTCACGCAGACCTATGACGACGACATCGCCGGCGCCGTTCAGCAATTTCAGGCCGACAATGGCCTGACTGCCGACGGCGAGGCGGGCGAAGGCACGGTCGTCGAGATCAACCGCAGCCCCGAAGACCGGTTGAAATCGGTTCTTGTGGCAATGGAACGGCTGCGCTGGATGAACGGCCTGCCGATGGGCGACCGCTATGTCTGGGTCAACCTGCCCGATTTCACCGTCAAGATCTTCGATGAGGGCAAGGAAACCTTCCGCTCGGTCACGGTCGTCGGCATGAACCAGCCCGACCGGCGCAGCCCGGAATTTTCCGACCAGATGGAGATGCTGGTCATTAATCCGAAATGGAGCGTGCCGCGGTCGATCACGGTCAAGGAATATCTGCCGATGTTGCAGAAAGACCCGATGGCGCAGCGGCAACTGAAGATCGTCGACCGACATGGGCAGCTTGTCGACCGGACCCAGGTCGATTTCAACCAGTTCGACGAGCATAACTTCCCCTTCTCGATGTCACAGGATCCATCCGACGACAACGCGTTGGGGTTGGTGAAGTTTCTTTTCCCGAATCCGTGGAACATCTATCTGCATGATACGCCGTCTAAGTCCTTGTTCCGCAAGGAGGTGCGCGCGTTCAGCCATGGCTGCATCCGGGTCGGCAAGCCGTTCGACTTTGCCTATGCGCTGTTGTCGCGGCAAAGCGCCGACCCCAAGGGGCTGTTCCAGTCGGTGCTGGCAACCCGGCGCGAAACGGTTCTGAAGCTTGATCAGCCGGTGCCGGTGCATCTGGTCTATTTCACCGCATGGCCGGATGCGATGGGCCATATGACCTACCGGCGCGACGTTTACGGCCGCGACGGCCGGATCTTTGCGGCGATGCAGGCGGCCGGGGTGGTCTTGCCCGGCGTTCAGGGCTAAATACGGCCCTGGCGGACGTGCGGGGGCAGGGTATGGCGCGGCAGAACGGCGGGCAGACGATCGGCGATATCGCCGCCGCACTGGGCGCGCGGGCCGAGGGCGATCTGACCTTGCGGGTTTTGGGTGCGGCCGAGCCGGCGGTGGCCGGGCCGGCCGATCTGGCGCTGGCGATGGATGCGAAATATGCGGGTGGGCTGGCTGCAGGACAGGCGCGGTCGGCGGTGCTTTGGCCTGGCGCCGACTGGCAGGGGCTGGGGCTGGCGGCCGCGATCTTTGTCGAACGTCCGCGTCTGGCCATGGCCGGGATCACCCGCACGCTCGACCCTGGTCCGGGGATTGCGCCCGGGGTCCATCCGACCGCCATCATCGACCCGACCGCCGTGATCGGCGAGGGTGCGGCCATCGGCCCCTTCGTTGTTGTGGGTAGGGGGGTCCGGCTTGGTCCGCGCGCACGCATCGCCGCCCATGCGACCCTTGCCGAAGATGCCGAGATCGGGCCCGACGCGCTGATCCTTCAGGGCGCGCATATCGGGGCCCGCGTCAGGATCGGGGCGCGCTTTGTCTGCCAGCCCGGCGCGGTCATCGGCGGCGACGGATTTTCCTTTGTCACACCGGAAAAATCCGGCGTCGAAGAGGTGCGCGAAACCCTTGGGCAACGCGCGGGTGCTGGCACGCAAAGCTGGGTGCGCATCCATTCGCTCGGGACCGTCGAGATCGGTGATGATGTCGAAATCGGCGCCAACGCGGCTGTCGACCGGGGCACGATCCGGGCAACCCGGATCGGGGCCGGCACCAAGATCGATAATTTTGTTCACATCGGCCATAATGTCGAAGTCGGGCGTGATTGCCTGCTGTGTGGTCAGGTCGGCATCGCCGGCTCGGCGCGCATCGGCGACCGGGTGGTGCTGGGCGGCCAGTGCGGGGTTTCCGACAATATCTTCGTCGGCAACGACGTGATTGCCGGCGGCGCCACCAAGATTTTTACCAACGCCCCCGCCGGCCGGGTTCTGCTTGGCTCTCCGGCCCTTCGGATGGAAACGCATGTAGAAGCCTGGAAGAATATCCGCCGTCTTGGTCGTCTGTTCACGCAAGTTGCCGAATTGCGGGCTATCGTGACAGGCGATGGCAAGTCTGAAGCGGAAAAACCGAAAGATGACGATTAGAAAGCGCGTGATTGCGATTCTCGCCCGGCAGGCGGTTGTCGACCCTGCCAGGGTTCGGTCGGCCATGACGATGGACGAACTTGGACTCGACAGTCTGGGTCTGGTCGAGGTGATCTTTGCGATCGAGGAAGAGTTCGACATTTCGGTGCCCTTTAACGCCAACGATCCTGCCGAGGGCGGCTTTGACACCGCGACGGTCGGCACGATCATCGCGGCGGTCGAAAAGCTCGCGGCCGAGCGCGTATGAGGCGGGTCGCCATCACCGGGGCGGGCACGGTCAATGCGCTCGGCAGGAACGTGGCCGAAACCTGGGACGCGATGCGCGAAGGACGGCCGGGGATCGGCCCGCTTTCGATCCGCGATGTCGATCGGCTCGGGGTGCGGATCGGTGCTGCGGTCACGGGCTTCGACCCCGCGGCGCATTTCGACCGGCAGGAGGTCGCCCTTTACGACAGGTTCACGCAGTTCTCGCTGATCGCCGCACGCGAAGCGCTGACCCAGGCGGGGCTGGCTTTCGATGGCGGGCTCGGCGACGAGGTGGGGGTGATCCTCGGGACGGCGGGGGGCGGGATCGGCACGCTGGACGACAATTATCGCGCGGTCTACCAAGGGGGCAAGAACCGGGTCCACCCGTTCGTGGTGCCGCGCCTGATGAACAGCGCCGCGGCCAGCCATATCAGCATGAAGTGGGGTCTGCGCGGCCCGGTCTTCACCGTCTCGACCGCCTGCGCCAGTTCCAATCATGCAATGGGTCTGGCCTTTCAGATGGTCCGGTCGGGGGCGGCGCTGGCCATGGTCACCGGCGGGGCCGAGGCGATGCTGTGCCTTGGCGGCATCAAGGCCTGGGAGGGGTTGCGGGTCATGTCGCGCGAGGGGTGCCGCCCGTTCAGCGCGACACGCACGGGAATGGTTCTGGGCGAGGGCGCGGGCGTTTTTCTGTTCGAGGATTGGGATCATGCCGCAGCGCGCGGCGCCGATATTCTGGCCGAGGTGCGCGGCTTCGCCATGAGTTCGGACGCCGCCGATATCGTGGCCCCGTCGCAGGAAGGCGCGGAACGGGCACTGGCGGGGGCCTTACGCGATGCACGGCTGCCGACCGAGGCGATTGGCTATATCAACGCGCACGGCACCGGAACCACGATCAACGACCGGACCGAATGCGCGGCGGTGAAGCGGGTTCTGGGGGCGCATGCCGACCGGGTGATGATTTCTTCGACCAAGTCCATGCATGGCCATGCGGTTGGCGGCACCGGCGCCATCGAGCTTGTGGCCTGCCTGATGTCGCTGCGCCAGGGTGTGATCGCGCCGACGATCGGCTATGAAAAACCCGATGCGGACTGCGCTTTGGACGTGGTTCCGAATGTGGCGCGCGAAGCGAGGGTCGGTGCGGTTCTGTCGAACGCCTTTGCCTTTGGCGGTCTCAACGCGGTTCTGGTTTTGGCCCGCGCCTGACGGTCCCCGGTGCGATCAGGCCGCCCTGGGGCGGCCTGTCGGCGGTTCATTGCCGGATCGGTTACTTCTTGACCGGGGCGCCGGATGCCTTGACGGCATCAAACCCGTCAGTGAATCCCTTGAGCGACAGAGTGACCGTCACCACCTTGTCGGGGGCGGCCACCGGAACGACCGAGATTGTCGCGGCCTTGCCGGATTTCATCGCCGTGACCTCGTCGGCGGTCAGGCCGACGCGCGAAAAGCAACCGATCGGCGAACAATAGGAAAACGGATAGTGCTTGGCCGGCTTGCTATCGATGGTCATGGTCAGTTCCGGGGGCAGAAGCGTTTCCAGCGGAACGGCGACGGTCGCTCCGGCCACCGCCTGACCGCCCTCGAGCAGCGTCACAAGGCTGAATTCGGATACGGGATTGCCCTTGTCGTCCTTCAGAAGCTGATAAAGCTGGCAGGGGTCTTTTCCATCCTGCGTCTTGACGCAGCGCAATTGCCAGTCGCCATAGGGGGCCTTCACATAGGGCTGATTGACCGCCGCCGCATCGGCGCTCGCGGCGATTCCGTTATCGGCGGGCGCTGCGTCGGCCGCTGGTGCCGCGGCATCGGCGGCCGGGGCTGCCGGGGCTGCCGGGGCTGCAGGGGCGGCGGGCGCGGTCGTGGTGGTATCCTGGGCAAGTGCCGGCCAGGCAAGGCCCGCCGCGATTGCGAGGCAGAGGCTCAGGGAACGGATCGGCTTGAACATGGGGTCACTTTCGTCTTCGTTGTGCATTCGGGCCTGCCTTAACACGCGCATGCAGTGCTGTCAGGCCGAAATACGATGCCGGGAAATGGCGCGAAAGCAGGTTTCCGCGCAGTGCCGCCGACCTGGCGCCACGACGTCTGGCAAGGCGAAAATACAATAAGAAAGGGCCCCTTGCGGGGCCCGTTTCCAATTTTTTGCTCCCTGTCGGACGGGCCGACTATGTCATTGGCGCGACGCTAGTGGCCTTTCACGATTCCGTCAACCGGGAAAACCGGAAATCGACCCGTGGCGTAAGCCGCGTGAAATCGAACAAAAAAACCGCGCCCAGGGTGGGCGCGGCCAGTCTGACAGGGAGGAAGTCACATCGGGGCGCAACGCTGACAGGCCCCGACAGCGCAAGGGTGGCATCTATTGGTTAAGATTGTATTGTAACTTGGCAATCCGAATTCCGAAACCGGCGGGGGCGATGACATTGGCGGCTGATACAAGCATTTTCGTGGGCGGCGGCGGCGAAGGGTATGGCACCCCGCAGGAGCTTTTGCTGAAATATGGTAACCGGCACGGGCTGATCGCCGGGGCGACCGGCACCGGCAAGACGGTGACGCTACAGGTTCTGGCCGAGGGGCTTTCGGCGGCGGGGGTGCCGGTCTTTCTCGCCGATGTGAAGGGCGATATCGCCGGGCTCGCCAAGGCGGGCGCGCCAGAGCCGAAAATGCAGGCGGCTTTCGAGAAACGCGCGGCAACCATCGGCTACACGCTCGCCTACCGGGCCGCGCCGGTGGTCTTCTGGGATCTTTTCGGCGACCAGGGCCACCCGATCCGCACCACCATAACCGAAATGGGCCCCCTTCTGCTGTCGCGGCTTCTCGACCTGTCCGACCCGCAGGAAGGGGTTCTGAACATCGCCTTCCGTATCGCCGACGAAGAGGGCCTGCCGCTTCTCGACCTCAAGGACTTGCAGGCGATGCTGGTCTTCATCGGCCAGAATGCCGCCGATATCGGACTGCGCTATGGCAATGTCGCACCCGCCACCATCGGCGCGATTCAGCGCCAGCTTCTGGTGCTGGAAAACCAGGGCGGGCTAAAGCTTTTCGGCGAACCGGCGCTCGACCTCGCCGACATGATGCGCGTCGGGGCCGACGGGCGGGGTCAGGTCAACGTGCTGGCGGCCGACAAGCTGATGGCCGCGCCGCAGCTTTACGCGACCTTCCTTCTGTGGCTGATGTCGGAGCTTTTCGAGGCCCTGCCCGAGGTGGGCGATCCCGACAAACCCAAATTCGCCTTCTTCTTCGACGAGGCGCATCTGCTGTTCAAGGATGCGCCCAAGGTGCTGCTGGACAAGGTCGAGCAGGTGGCGCGCCTGATCCGGTCCAAAGGGGTGGGGATCTATTTCATCACCCAGAACCCGGCCGATGTGCCCGACGATATTCTGGGGCAGCTCGGCAACCGGGTGCAGCACGCCTTGCGCGCCTTTACCGCCAAGGACCAGCAGGACCTGCACAAGGCCACGCAGAATTATCGCCCCAATCCGCGCTTCGATACCGAAACCGCGATCAAGGAAGTGGGGATCGGCGAGGCGGTCACGTCGTTCCTGCAAGACAAGGGTGTGCCGGGGATGATCGAACGCACCCTTATCCATCCGCCAATGAGCCAGATCGGGGCGATCACCCCCGACGAGCGGCGGGCGATCATGTCGGCAAGCCCTTTGGGCGGGAAATACGATCTGGCGATAGACCGGGAATCGGCGTTCGAAAAGCTGAAGGCGCGCGCAGATGCAGCCTCACAGGCGGCAGCCGGTGCCGCGCCCGACGACACACGCCGTTACAGCCCACCGCCGGCGCCGCGGTCGCGCGGCGACAGCATGGCCGTCGCCTTCGGCAAGAGCGTGGTGCGCCAGCTCGGTTCATCTGTCGGCCGCGAGATTGTGCGCGGCGTTCTGGGGAGCCTGTTCAGATCGCGCTAGGTGTTGAGGTCTGTCGCGCAACTATTTGCAATCATTGGCGGACCCGGAGCGATTCGAACGCCCGACCCTCAGATTCGTAGTCTGATGCTCTATCCAGCTGAGCTACGGGTCCCTGAGGGGGGCATTTAGCTGCCCCGGCCAGCCGATGCAAGGGCCAAAAGGCGAAAAGCGCCGGGGCTATTTGCCCGTGTCGACGTGGACGCTCTGGGTCAGCCGGCCGCTTGCGCTGTCGAAGATCAAGATGTCGCCCGCATCGGTGACCACCGCGGTCCAGCCGTGGCCAAAGGTTACCGCTTCCGCCCTGGCGCCGGTGGGCAGGGCAATCCGGTCGGGCAGGCGGGGGGCTTGCCCCAGGTTCTTGGGGAAGCGGGTGACAAAAAGCCAGATGATGGTTATGAGGCCGAGGATCATGGTGCCGGCAAGCGCCGTGACCAGAACTTTCAGAAAGCGCAGGAAGGGCGGGGGCGGGGCCTCGGGGCCTTCTTGCAACGGAGCGTTCCTCATGTCGGCCATCGCCAGCCCGTCCCTTCGCATCATCATCGGGCAAGACCCGCCCGCCCGTCTTGATAAGGCCTTGGCCCGCGATGTGCCAGACGAGGCGGCACTATCGCGGTCGCGCCTGGCGCGGCTGCTGGCCGAGGGTGCGGTCAGCCGGGCGGGCGAAGTGGTGACCGACGCCAAGGCGCGGGTGACCGCCGGCGATGTCTTCGACATAGCGATTGGGCCGGCGGAAGAGGTCGACACGCCGGCCGAGGACATTCCGCTGGCGGTGATATGGGAGGATGACGATCTGATTGTCATCGACAAGCCGGCCGGCATGGTCGTGCATCCGGCACCGGGGTCTTATGCCGGCACGCTGGTGAACGCACTCCTGCACCATTGCGGCGACACGCTTTCGGGTGTGGGGGGTGAACGGCGGCCGGGCATCGTACACCGGATCGACAAGGACACGACCGGGCTTCTGGTGGTGGCCAAGTCCGACCGCGCTCATCATGGGCTTGCCACCCAGTTCGAGAAACACGACGTGAACCGCCGCTATCTGGCGCTGGTTCACGGGGCGCCGGATCAGAACGATCCGCGCCTGCACGGGGTGAAAGGCACCAGTTTCGAGGCAGGCGGCATTCTGAAGATCACCACCCAACTGGCCCGGCACAGGACCGACCGGCAGCGGCAGGCGGTGCTGTTCCAGGGCGGGCGGCACGCGGTGACACGGGTGCGGGTGGTCGAGACGTTCGGGACGCCGCCGGTCGCGGCGCTGGTCGAATGCTGGCTTGAAACCGGGCGCACACATCAGATTCGCGTTCACATGGCCCATGCCGGCCACGGGTTGATCGGCGATCAGACCTATGGCGGGCGGCGGAAACTGTCGCCTCGGGCGATCGGCGAGGCGGCGTCGGCCGCCGCGGCCGCTTTCCCGCGCCAGGCACTTCATGCCGCGACACTCGGCTTTACCCATCCGGTCACGGGTGCCGCGCTGTCGTTCGAAAGCCCGCTGCCCGACGATTTCGCCAGTCTTCTGGCCCTTTTGCGCGCCGCTTCCCGCTGACACGGTGCCGGGCTCGGGCCCAGCGCTGACAAGTGTGTGAAACCCTGTCACATTCCTCGCAATCGACGAAAGCCATATTCATATTCCGTTAACCCGGCCATGAGAGCTTCGGGCGCTTCGTCGGCCGCCACTTGCAGAGCGGGCGAGAGGAACATAGATTGCTTGGTCCTTGCCGGCGTCTTCGGACCCCGCGCAAATGGGAGACGAGAGATGACCACATACACGAACCTTCCCGCACCAAGCCCCGAACAAGGCCTGAACCGCTATCTGCAAGAGATCAGGAAATTCCCGCTTCTGGAGCCGGAAGAGGAATATATGCTGGCCAAGCGCTGGGTCGACCACCAGGACAGCACCTCGGCACACCGATTGGTCACCTCGCATCTGCGTCTGGCGGCCAAGATCGCCATGGGCTATCGCGGCTATGGGCTGCCGCAGGCCGAGGTGATCTCGGAGGCCAATGTCGGCCTGATGCAGGCGGTCAAGCGGTTCGACCCGGAAAAGGGCTTTCGCCTGGCGACCTATGCGATGTGGTGGATAAGGGCGTCGATCCAGGAATATATCCTGCGGTCCTGGAGTTTGGTGAAACTTGGCACCACCTCGGCCCAGAAGAAGCTGTTTTTCAACCTGCGCAAGGCGAAATCGAAGATTGGTGCCTTGGAAGAGGGCGACCTGCGCCCCGAGAATGTCGCCCGCATCGCCCATGACCTGAACGTGACCGAGGACGAGGTCGTCGACATGAACCGCCGCCTGTCGGGGGGCGATGCGTCGCTCAATGCCACGGTCGGGTCAGACGGCGACAGCACCTCGCAATGGCAGGACTGGCTCGAGGACGAACATGCCGATCAGGCGGGCGATTACGCCGAAAGCGAAGAACTTGACGCGCGCCGCGCACTGTTGCTGCGGGCCATGGACACCCTGAACGACCGCGAGAAGGACATCCTGATGCAGCGCCGCCTTCAGGACGAGCCGGTGACGCTCGAGACGCTGTCGGACCAGTATGAGGTCAGCCGCGAACGCATTCGCCAGATCGAGGTTCGGGCCTTCGAAAAGCTTCAGGCGCGGATGCGCGATCTGGCGCGCGAAAAGGGCATGCTTGTCGAGGCGTGAGGCGGCGAACCTCGCAGTTGTATTTTGTGGCCAGCGAGGCTAGGACACCGCGAACAATCCAAAGGTGCCGCCGATGACGATGCTGGAGACCTTTCTTCCGCCGATGCATCCCGAGGGGCGCCGGTTTCTGGCGATCGCGGCCGCGATCACCGCCGTTCTGTTCCTGCTCTGGCATCCCCTGGGTTGGGCCGCGACCGGGCTGACCGTCTGGGTCTATTATTTCTTCCGCGATCCGGTCCGGTCGGTTCCCATGCGCGACGGGCTGGTGGTCAGCCCTGCCGACGGGGTGGTTTCCCTGATCGAACCGGCGACGCCGCCCGAGGATCTGGGCTTCGGCCCCGAACCCCTGACCCGGGTGAGCGTGTTCATGAGCGTTTTCAACTGCCATGTGAACCGCGCCCCTGTCGAGGGCAGCGTCGGTGCCGCGGTCTACAGGCCCGGCAAGTTCTTCAACGCCGCGCTCGACAAGGCCAGTAGCGACAATGAACGCAACGCGGTGCGCATCGACATGGCCGATGGTCGCGCCATCGCCGTCGTGCAGATCGCGGGACTGGTCGCGCGCCGCATCGTCTGTTTCGTCCAGCCCGGAAAACACCTGCAAACCGGCGAACGGTTCGGCCTGATCCGCTTCGGCTCGCGGCTTGACGTTTATCTTCCCGCGGGCGTTCAGCCTATGGTAACCTTGGGCCAGACCATGGTGGGGGGCGAAACCGTTCTGGCCGATCTGGTCGGAAGCGAGGCTGCACGGAATGCTCGACGCGACTGACCGCAAACCAAAACGGGTGCGCAAGGAGCTGGCGCTGATCCAGCTCTTGCCGAATGCGCTGACATTGGGCGCCATCTGTGCCGGTCTGACCGCGGTCCGGCTGGCGGCCATCGGCTCGTTTCAGGTGGCGGTCGCGCTCATCATCCTCGCCTGTGTCCTCGACGGGCTCGACGGGCGGCTCGCGCGCGCGCTGAACAGCGAAAGCCTGATGGGCGCGGAACTGGATTCCCTGGCCGATTTTCTGAATTTCGGCGTGGCCCCGGCGATCATCCTTTACTTCTGGGCGCTTCTGCCGACCGAGGATGTGGGCTGGGCGGCGGCGCTTGTCTATACGCTCTGCTGTGTTCTCAGGCTCGCGCGCTTCAATGTCGGGATGAAATCCGAGGACGGCAATGACAAGAATTTCTTTCAGGGCGTGCCGTCACCGGCCGGTGCGCTTCTGGTTCTGGGGCCGCTCTTCCTGGCGCATGCGGTGCCGAAGTTCCCCGCCATCCCGCCGATCGCGGTGGCCGGCTACATGGCGCTGATCGGGGCGCTGATGGTCAGCCGCTTGCCGAGCTTCTCGCTGAAATCGACCAAGATCTACGCCGACCACGCGCCCTATGTGCTGATGGCGGCGGCGGCTTCGTTGGCGGCGCTTGCCGTGATCCCCTGGATCACGCTGACAATCTTCGACGCGCTCTATCTTGCCAGCCTGGTTTTCGCCTTCCGCGCAAGCCGCGCCCTTCCAGTCGACGCCGACGACTGAGCACGATTGCGCGCGCGCGCGGCCTCCCCTAACCTCGGGTGCGATCAGCCAGGGGAGCGGACGATGAAACCTGTCAACTGGGGCGTTCTCGGCGCCGCGAAGTTCGCGCGCGACCATATGGCCCGCGCCATTCACGAGGCCGAAGGCGCCCGCCTTCACGCTCTCGCCACGTCAGACCCCGCCAAGGCCGAGGGTTTCCGCGCCTTCTGCCCCGATCTGACGGTTCACCCGACCTACGAGGCACTTCTTGCCGACCCTGCGATCGAGGCGGTCTACATACCGCTGCCCAACCACCTTCATGTCGACTGGACGCTGCGCGCCCTCGGCGCCGGCAAACATGTCCTGACCGAAAAGCCGATCGCCCTTGCCGCAGGGGAAATCGACCGGCTGATCGCCGCGCGCGACCAAAGCGGCCTTCTCGCGACCGAGGCCTACATGATCGTCCACCACCCGCAATGGCAGCGTGCCCGCCAGCTGGTGGCCGAAGGCGCCATCGGCCGCATCCTGCACGCCGACACCGCCTTCAGCTACGACAATCGCTCCGACGGGGGCAATATCCGCAACCGGCCCGAAACCGGCGGCGGCAGCATTCCCGATATCGGCGTCTATGCCTATGGCTCGATCCGCTGGGTTACCGGGGCCGAGCCGGTTGCGCTCAGGTCGCGCATCCTGCGCGAGGGGGGGGTCGACGTCTTCACCCAGGTTCTGGCCGACATGTCGGGGCCCAGCGGCAGCTTCACCTATGCCGCCATGACCTCGATGCGCCTGCCGCCCCGGCAAGAGGTGGTCTTTCAGGGCGAAAGCGGCCTGATCCGCCTGACCGCTCCCTTCAACGCCGGCCTCTTCGGCGAAGCGCAGCTGCACATGCTCCGCCCCGACCAACCCGATCACATCGAGCGTTTCCCCGGCGCCCGACAGTATCGCAACCAGGTCGAGGCCTTCTGCCGCAGCCTGCGCACGGGGGCTGCCTATCCCTGGCATCTCGAGGACGCCCGCGGCACCCAAAGGATGATCGACCGCATCTTCGCCGCCGACGCACCCCTCTGACTTCTTCTTTGCGAAAGTACTCTCGGGGGGTGCGGGGGGCAGACAGCCCCCCGCCTCCGGCACCGGCCCCTAGCCGGGCGGCAGGCCGCCTTCCAGAAACCGCACCATGTTGCCGCCCATCACCTTGGCGATCACCGGTTCGTCGAGCCCCGCGTCGATCAGCGCCTGGGTCAGCGCATTCAACTCCGACGCATCGAACGCGGTTTCGACCGCGCCATCGAAATCCGAACCGAGCGCCACATGGTTTTCGCCCACCAGGGCGATCGCGGCCTTTATCGTCGCCGCCACCCCCTTCGGCGTCGGATCGCAGGTGACTTCCGCCCAGTATCCGATGCCGATCAGCCCGCCCCGGGCGGCGATCGCCTGCATCAGATCGTCGGGAAAGTTCCTGACCGTCTGGCAATGGCTCCAGATCCCGGTATGGCTGACCACCACGGGCACTTCGACCATCGCCAGCACATCGCGTGCCATCTGCGGCGATGCATGGGCGAGGTCGATGATCATGTGCTTGTCGACCATCCGCCGCACCACCTGCCGGCCGAAATCGGTCAGGCCCTGGCCCGGCCCCGCCTCGCCATGCAGCGAGGCGCCAAGCTCGTTGTCGAAGAAATGCGTAAGTCCCATCAGCCGGAAGCCCGCATCGTAAAGCCGGTCGAGATTGCCGAGATCGCCCGACAATGCGTGCCCGCCCTCGGCCCCGAGAATGCCACCGATCACCCGCGATCCGTTCGCCCGCGCGGCCAGCACCGCCTCGAGATCGGCGCGGCTGCGAATGATTTTCAGCCGGTCGGGGGCGTGCGCCTCGTCCTCGGCCAGGGCCGCCGCCTGTGCCAGCGCCCGCTCGGTCAGGTTGAACCAGCTCTTGTAGGGGCGCAGCTGCACGATCGACAAAAGCGTGATGTCATCGCGCGCCTCGGCCGAGTTTTTCTGATAGTTCAGCCCATGCGGGCTTTTGGTCACCGTGGTGAAGACCTGCAAAGCGACATTACCCGCGTCGAGCCGGGGCAGATCGACCTGTCCGCGCGACGACTGGCGGGTCAGATCGCGCCCCCACAGAAGCGCGTCCGAATGCATGTCGCCGACGATAAGGCGCGCATGCATGGCGCGTGCCGCCTCGGATACCGGCCATGGCGGATGGGGAATGACCCGGTTCTGCCCGCGCTCGACCAGGCCGGGGCCAAGGGTGAAGACCCCGGCCACGACCAGCACCAGCAGAAATGCGATTGTCTTCAGAACGAACCGGCCCATACGCCCCCCCCCGTGCCGCCCAGCCTAAGGCTGACAGGGGGCCGCGCGCAATCGGCTCAGGCCTCTATCGCCTCCAATTCGTCGATCATGCCTGCGATCATCGAAAGGCCCTTGTTCCAGAATTCCGGATCACCCGCGTCAAGGCCGAAAGGGGCGAGCAAGTCCTTGTGATGCTTCGAGCCGCCGGCCTTCAGCATCTCGAAATATTTCGCCTGAAAGCCCGGCAGGCCCTCTTCGTAAACCGCATAAAGCGCGTTCACGAGCCCGTCGCCAAAGGCGTATGCATAGACGTAGAAAGGGGAATGGATGAAATGCGGGATGTAGGACCAGAAGGTTTCGTAACCCGGCATGAATTCAAACACCGGCCCCAGGCTCTCGCCCTGCACCGACATCCAGAGCGCGTTGATCGCCTCGGGGGTCAGTTCACCCTCGCGCCGGGCGGCATGCAGCTTGCATTCGAAGTCATAGAACGCGATCTGGCGGACGACGGTGTTGATCATGTCCTCGACCTTGCCGGCCAGAAGGGTCTTGCGCTCGGTCTTGTCTTTTGCCTGCGCCAGAAGCCTGCGGAAGGTCAGCATTTCGCCAAAGACGCTGGCGGTTTCGGCGAGCGTCAGCGGGGTTGACGCGAGCATTTCACCCTGTGGGGCGGCAAGCCGCTGGTGAACGCCGTGGCCCAACTCGTGTGCCAGCGTCATCACGTCGCGCGGTTTGCCAAGGTAGTTCAGCATCACATAGGGGTGCACGTCAGTGACGGTCGGGTGGGCGAAGGCGCCGGGGGCCTTGCCGGGCTTGACGGCGGCGTCGATCCAGCCCCGGTCGAAGAACGGCTGCGCCAGATCGGCAAGGGCAGGCGAAAAAGCGGCATAGGCCGAGATCACGGTGGTGCGCGCCTCGTCCCAGGGCACAAGGCGCTGTTGCTCGACCGGCAGGGGGGCGTTGCGGTCCCAGATCTGCAACTTTTCCAGCCCCATCCATTTCGCCTTGAGCTTGTAATAGCGGTGCGACAGGCGCGGATAGGCGGCGACGACCGCGTTGCGCAAAGCTTCGACCACCTCGGGCTCGACATGGTTCGACAGGTGCCGCCCTGTCTGCGGAGTGGGCATCTTGCGCCAGCGATCCTCGATCTCCTTCTCTTTGGCCAACGTGTTATGAACGCGCGCGAAAAGCTTCATATTCTTGCCGAAAACATCGGCCAGCGCCAAGGCGCCCGCTTCGCGGCGCGCCCGGTCGTGATCTGACAGCAGGTTCAGCGTCGCCTCGAGGTTCAGGGCTTCGCCGGTCACACTGAATTCAAGGCCCGCCATGGTCTCGTCGAACAGCTTGTTCCAGGCGGATGCGCCGACAACCGACTGATCGTGAAGGAATTTTTCCAACTCATCGGAAAGCTGGTGCGGCCGCATCGCGCGCATCCGGTCGAACACCGGCTTGTAGCGGGCAATCGCAGGGCCAGCGGCGAAGACCGCCTGATAAGTCGCATCCTCGATGCGGTTGAATTCGAGGCTGAAGAAGACCAGCGGCGTGGTGAAGGTGGTGATCTTGTCCTGCGCATCCGACATGAACTTGGCGCGCCCCGCGTCCATGGTGTTCTGGTAGTAGCGCAGGCCTGCGAACGACATGATCCGCCCGGCGACCTGTTCGATCCGCTCGTAGCGCTGGATGCAGGCGAGCATCGCGGCGGCGTCAAGCCCCGCAAGCCGGCCTTCGTAATCGCGGCCGAAATCGGCGCAGGCGGTTTCGAGCCAGCCCATGTCGCGGGTCAGTTCGGGCGCGTCTTCGCCGGTGTAAAGGTCGCTCAGATCCCACTCGGGCAGATTGCCAAGGCCACCTCCGCCAGCGGGGTTGGCGTCGAAAACCGGGTGGGGCAGGGTGGGGCGCATGAGGCAATTCCTTCGTTTGATCGGGCAGGACTTTGGCGTCGGGTCGGGCAAAAGACAAGGCTGCACGCCCGATTGCCGCGATGCCAGCCCGCCGGTTGCGCAAAAGTGAAGGTGCATTGGGTGGGTTTCGTGCTAGGATCTGTCCCATCGACGGGTGACGGATGCGCCCAGGCAAGATCGCGGCTGCACCCAAGTGCCCCCGGGCAACAAGGAGAGTGCGAGATGCCTTCGACCATCGGCAATCCGTTTTCATGGGGCGCGCGCAATATCGGGGCCGCGGGCCGCGACATCGGTCATGCCGCCGTTCATCTTGGTGGCAGTGCCGCGACGGCCGAGCCACAGTTGCGGCCGCTGACCCTGCAGGACATACGTGGCGCGCTGAAGGACGGAATGGCCGATTTCGCCGCTTTCCGCAGCGATGTGGTGGTGGCCTGCCTGCTGTATCCGGTGATCGGCATGTGCCTGATCTGGTTCGCCTTTCACCGCGGTCTTCTGCCGCTGGCCTTTCCGCTGGTGTCGGGTTTCGCGCTTTTGGGGCCGGTCGCGGCGATCGGGCTTTACGAACTCAGCCGACGGCGCGAGGCGGGCGAAAGCCCGACATGGGCAGACAGTTTTGCGGTGCTGCGTGCGCCGGGCTTCGGGGCGATCGTGATGCTTGGCGCCGGTCTTGCCATGCTGTTTCTGGCCTGGCTGCTGGTCGCATGGGTGCTGCACGGGCTGACCATGGGGATTCCGGCCTATCTTGGCCTGAGCGATTTCCTTCGTCAGGTGCTGACGACACCCGGCGGCTGGGCGATGATGATCGTCGGGGTGCCCCTTGGCGCCTGTTTCGCGCTGGTGGCGCTTTCGGTCAGCGTCATCTCCTTCCCGATGCTTGTCGATCGCGATATCGGGTTGCCGCGCGCGGTGGTGCTGTCGGTGCGGCTTACGCGGGAAAATCCCCGTGCCGTGCTGGCCTGGGGCGCGGTCGTGGTCGCGGGGCTGGTCATCGGGGCGATCCCGGCACTTCTGGGTCTGGCCGTCACGCTGCCGATCCTTGGCCATGCGACGTGGCACTTTTATAGACGCGCCGTTGTCTGAAGGGCGCTTTGCGGACAGCCCAAAGCGATTTGGCTTTCCCTTTGAAGCGCCCGCGTTAATACTTGCCCCATAGGGATGGGGCGAGGCGCGATGACGACAGCCTGTTTCAACGAGATGTTCGACGGCGGAGGGGTGCGCGACCCCTATGCCCGGCTTGAAAGCTGGACGCGCGATATGCCGGCCGCCTTTCGGACGATGAAGCAGGCCGAGGCCGAGGCGCTTTTTCGCCGCATCGGCATCACCTTCGCCGTCTATGGCGAAGGCGGCGATCCCGACCGGCTGATCCCGTTCGACATGTTCCCGCGGGTCTTCACCCAAACCGAATGGCGCAAGCTCGACCGAGGGATCAAGCAGCGGGCCCGTGCGCTCAACGCCTTTCTGGTCGATATCTACGGGCGGGGCGAGATCGTGCGCGCGGGCCGGGTGCCGCAGCATCTGGTCTACGGCAACGAGGCCTATGAAAAGGCCGTGGCGGGTTTTACGCCGCCCAAGGGTGTTTACAGCCACATCGTCGGGATCGACATCGTGCGCACCGGGCCCGAGGATTTCTTCGTGCTTGAGGACAACTGCCGCACGCCTTCAGGTGTCAGCTACATGCTGGAAAACCGCGAAGTGATGATGCGGATGTTTCCAGCGCTGTTCCGCGAAAACCGGATCGAGCCGATCGACAGCTATTCAGACATCCTGCGCCGCACACTTGGCTCGGTCGCCCCGGCGAAATGCGACCGCGAGCCGACGATCGTGATCCTGACGCCGGGGCATTACAATTCGGCCTATTACGAACATTCTTTCCTGGCCGACCTTATGGGCGTTGAACTGGTCGAGGGGGCCGACCTATTCGTCGAGAGCGGCTTTGTCTGGATGCGCACCACCGAGGGGCCGCAAAAGGTAGATGTGATCTATCGGCGCATCGACGATGCCTTCCTTGACCCCGTGTGTTTCCGCCCGGATTCGATGCTTGGCGTTCCTGGCCTGATGGATGTCTATCGCTCGGGCGGTGTTAGCATCGCATCTGCCCCCGGCGCCGGCGTCGCCGATGACAAGGCGGTCTATACGTTCGTCCCCGAGATGATCCGCTTCTATCTCGGCGAGGAGCCGATCTTGCGGAATGTGCCCACCTGGCAATGCGGCAAATCCGACGATCTGGCCTATGTGCTCGATCATCTGGGCGAGCTGGTGGTGAAAGAGGTGCACGGGTCGGGCGGCTACGGCATGCTGGTTGGCCCGAAATCGACCAAGGCCCAGATAGAGAGTTTCCGGGCCCGGCTGGCCGCCGATCCGGCGGGTTATATCGCTCAGCCGACGTTGGCACTTTCCACCACTCCGACCTTCGTCGACGAAGGGGTAGCCCCCCGCCACGTCGACCTGCGCCCCTATTGCCTTGTCGGCGAGCGGATCGAACTGGTGCCGGGCGGCCTTACCCGCGTTGCGTTGACCGAAGGATCGCTTGTGGTGAATTCGTCGCAGGGCGGCGGGGTCAAGGACACCTGGGTTTTGGCGGAGTGACGGCATGCTGAGCAGAACCGCCGAAAACCTGTTCTGGATGGGGCGCTACATCGAGCGGGCCGAGACAATGGCGCGGCTTCTCGACGTGGGCGCGCGGATCGAGCTTTTGCCGTCGTCTGCCGGTCATGGCTATCGCAATGACTGGGATTCGCTGTTGCAGGCGTCGGGCACTGCTGTCGGTTATGCCGCGAAATACGGCCCCCCCGTGCAGACCAATATCGAAAGCTACCTATTCTTCGACCGCGACAATCCTTCGTCCGTGGCTTCCTGCATCGAACGGGCGCGGGAAAACGGCCGGATCGTGCGCACCGCGCTGACAAGCCAGGTATGGGACGCGCTGAACACCGCCTTTCAGGAACTGCGCCAGATAGATACGCAGCCCCGGGGCGAGTTGGAACTGAGCCGTCTGACCGAATGGACCACGCGTCATGCAGCGATGGTGCGCGGCTCGATCGACGCGACCAAGCTCAGGGATGACGGCTATCACTTCCTGGGTCTTGGTTACAATCTTGAGCGCGCCGACAATACCGCCCGCCTGATGGACGTGAAATACTACGTTCTGCTGCCGCGCGCCGATTTCGTCGGCACGGGCCTTGACACCTATCAATGGTCGACGCTGCTGCGCGCCATGTCGGCGCAGCGGGCCTTTCGCTGGGCCTACGGCGGCGAGATCACGGCGGCCAAGGTCGCCGATTTCCTCATCCTGAACCGGCGTTGCCCGCGGTCGCTTTACACGGCGGTCACCGGCGCCAACGATCATCTTGCGGCGCTGGTCGCGGAATATGGAATCTCGACACCGGCGCAGGACCGGGCCGCGTCGATCCTTGGCGATTTCGCGCAACTGAGCGTCGATCAGGTGTTCGACGAGGGATTGCACGAGTTCCTCACCCGCTTCATCCGCGAGATGGCCGATCTGGCCGTGGTGGTGCAGGAAGTCTACCTGAGCGGAGAGGCGCGATGATCCTGACTGTCAGCCATGTCACGACCTACGATTACGCATCCCCGGTGCGGGGCGCACTGCAAAGCCTGCGGCTGACCCCGTCGCGATACGAGGGGCAGCGGGTGATCGACTGGCAGATCGCCGTCGAGGGCGGCCACAAAGGCGGCAGTTTCCGCGACGGCGCCGGGGACTGGATCGAAGGTTGGTCGGTGCGCGGGCCCCTGACCGGTGTGGTGGTGCGGGTCGAAGGTACGGTCGAGGTCACCGACCTTGCCGGCATCCTGCGCGGTCACCGTGAAAACGTGCCCGCCGCCGCCTATCTGCGCGAAACGCCCGCGACCCATGCGGACGCGGCCCTGCAGGCGCTGGCGCGCGAAGCGGCGGACGGGGCCAGCGGCGGGCTCGACTGCGCGCATCGCCTGGCGGGCGCCGTATCCGAGGCGATTGCCTATCGGCCGGGGGCGACCGCCGCGCATACGACGGCCGCCGAAGCGTTGGGGCTGGGTGAAGGCGTCTGTCAGGACCATGCGCAGGCGCTTGCCGCCGTGGCCCGCACCATGGGAATGCCGGCGCGCTACGTTTCGGGTTATCTTTTTACCGATGCCGATGGCAATGCGCACGAGGCCGCCCATGCCTGGGCCGAGATCTGGGTCGACGGGCTGGGCTGGATCGGATTCGACCCCGCCAATCGCTGTTGCCCCGACGACCGTTATATCCGGCTCGGATCTGGCTATGACGCGACCGATGCCGCGCCAATCCGGGGGGTCGCCCAGGGGGCGGCACCCGAGCGCATGAATGTTGCAGTTGCGATCCACGCGGCGCAGCAATAGGGTCGGGCGGGGACTTACGGAACGGACCGACAGATGACGTACTGCGTGGGGCTTTTGCTCAATGACGGCATGGTGATGCTGTCCGATACCCGCACCAACGCCGGGCTCGACAATATCGCCACCTATCGCAAGATGTTCCACTTCGAAGTGCCGGGCGAACGGATCATCTGCATCACGACGGCGGGCAGCCTGTCGGTTTCGCAGACCGCCATCGCCGAGCTGCGCGAGGCGATCGAACACCCTGAAGCAACGCCCGACACGTCGATCCTGCTGGCTCCGACCATGCTGAAGGTGGCCGAGATCATCGGCAACACGCTTGGCCGCGTGCGCGCCGCCGTTGACGACAAGCTTGCAACCATGCGGCAGGGGGCATCGGCCTCGATGATCGTCGCCGGGCAGCGCAAGGACGGGGTCATGCGGCTGTTCCTCATCTATCCCGAAGGCAATTTCATCGAAGCGACCGAAGATACGCCCTTCCTTCAGATCGGCGAGCACAAATACGGCAAGCCGATCCTCGACCGGGTGGTGCGCCCCGAAACCAGCCTTGCGGACGGGCAGAAGGCGGTGCTTTTGTCGATGGATTCCACGCTGCGGTCGAACCTGTCGGTCGGCATGCCGCTTGACCTTGCGGTGATTGCCAAGGACGCGCTCAGGATTACCCTCCAGCGCCGGATCGAAGCGGGCGATGCGGATTTCCGCAAGATGAGCGAAGGCTGGTCGAAGGCGCTGCGCGACAGCTTCCTGAAGGTGAAGCTTTAGATCGCACCCGACACCGGCAAACACCGTTTTTCCGCATTGATGCGCAAAAGCAAAGACGGGGGGCGTGTCGCCGCAGCTCAGCGGTTGGCGTCGAAAAGCCGCCCGGCGGTGTCGTAGAAATGCCGGCGGATCGCCGGGGTTTCCATCATCACCTCATGTTCGGCCTCGGGGACAAGGTCGAGCCGTCCATCCGGCCAGCGGGCCATGCGGACCTGAATCGGGCGGGTGTCGACCACCCGTTCGCGGCTGCCGAGCGCTGTCAGGCAGGGGACATATGGCGAAGGCCGGTGGCGAAGTTCGAAACATTCGCGCAGCGCTTCGTTCAGCCAGTGAAGCGACGGGCCGCCAAGGGCCAGATCGGGGTGGTCGCGGACCTGGGTCTGCATGAAAGCATACATCGTCGGGTCGGTGGTCAGGACATTGTCGTCATAGGGCGCCTCGGCCACATAGGTGACCGGCGTGGTGCCCGGGGCATAGCGCTGCCCCTGCCCGAGCCCGCGCCCGGCGGTGCTGAGCACCCAGGCAGCGGGCCGGAGTGCCGGGTGGATGCGAATCCCCCACATCGGCGCCGAAAAGGCAACCGCCCGCACGGCCAGCCCGCCATAAAGCGCGCGCAGTCCTATGGCGCCGCCCATCGAATGGGCGACCAGGAAGTAGGGGCGCGGCAGCCCTTCGCGCGCGGCAAGATCGACCAGCGCGGCGATATCCTTCTGATAGTCCTGAAAGCGACCGACATGGCCCGTGGCCCGGTCAGGCAAAAGCCGGTCGGCCAGCCCTTGCCCGCGCCAGTCGACCGTCAGCATTGCATAGCCGCGCGCCGCGAATTCGCCCGCCGCCGGTCCGTATTTCTCGACATATTCGGTGCGGCCGGGGAACAGCAGGACCGTGCCCTTGTCGCCGCCCCGCCAGAAGGCGGCGCGGATGCGCACCCCGTCCGGCGCCTTCAGCCAGCGGGCCGACACGCCGTCCGGCGCCTGGGCCACATCGGCGAAAAAGGGGGCACCGCCCGCGTCGGTCACGACAGGGCCGCACCGATCTGCATGGCCATGCCCATATTGCCGTCGACCGCCAGCTTGCCCATCATGAAGGCGGCCGTCGGGTTGACGTTGCCTTCAAGGATTCCCTGAAAGGTCGTGCTGTCCGCGGTCAGCGTCACATCTGCCGGCCCGTCGCCCTCGCGGGCGCCGGTCCCATCCATCAGGATCGTGCCTTCGCCCTTGATGACGAATTTCGCGGTTCCGGCGAGGCCGCCAGACATTTTTGCATTGAGGGCAGCCACGGCTGCGGAAACGACTGTGCTCATAAGTTCCTCCGATTGTGATGGCCGGACCACTCGCTTTCCGGCGCGATTGCGATACATTGAGAGCCGTTATGCAAGCCTTAAACTCATATCGCAAACATATCGTCACGGCATTTTGTGGCCTGCTCATGGCGATTTCGGTCAGCGGTCGGGGCATTGCACAGGAAAACCCGCCCGCAGGCCAGATGGACGGCTGGTTCGCTGAACTTGCCGACCCCAAGAACGACAACTGGCAGCGCCCATTGGCCGACATAGAGCGCGAATGGTCGAAATCGGGATCGCCTGCCTTCGATCTGCTGCTCAAGCGCGGGCAAGAGGCGATGCAGAGCGGCGACATCAAGGCCGCCATCGGCCATCTGACGGCGCTGACCGATCTCGATCCCGATTTCGCCGAGGGTTGGAACGCGCGCGCCACGGCCTTTTATCTGGCCGGGCTCTATGGCCCGTCGCTCTCCGATATTCGCCATGTCCTGGCGCTGAATCCGCGTCACTTCGGTGCGCTCGCCGGGCTCGGCATGATATTGCAGGACACCGGCCATAGGGACAAGGCGATCAAGGCTTTCCGCGCGTCGCTGGCTATACATCCCCACCAGGACAGCATAAGGCACGCGCTGGAAGAGCTTGAGAAAAAAGCCTCGGGCACCGAGCTTTAGGAGAGGCGCGATGAATGCCCCGATGGGCGGCGGTTCGAGGGTCACTGCGGTCCTCGGGCCCACCAACACCGGAAAAACCCATTACGCGATCGACCGGATGCTGGCGCACCGCACCGGAGTCATCGGGCTGCCCCTTCGGCTTCTGGCGCGCGAGGTCTATGACCGGATCGTCGCCGCGCGCGGGCCGTCGGTTGCGGCGCTGGTAACGGGCGAAGAGCGCATCATCGGCGAGCGCGCCCAGTATTGGGTCTGCACCGTCGAGGCGATGCCCACCGACATCGGCTGCGATTTCCTGGCGGTGGACGAGATCCAGCTCTGCGCCGACCCCGAACGCGGCCATGTCTTTACCGACCGGCTGCTGAATGCCCGCGGCCTGCACGAGACGCTGTTTCTGGGGTCCGAGGCGATGCGCCCGGCGATCGCCGCACTTGTGCCGCGCGTTCAGTTCCTGCGGCGCGAGCGGTTCTCTACCCTGACCTATGCGGGTTCGAAAAAGATAAGCCGGATGCCCGGGCGCAGCGCGATTGTCAGCTTTTCGGTTGAAAATCTCTATGCCATCGCCGAACTGATCCGACGCCAACGGGGCGGCTGTGCCGTGGTGATGGGGGCGCTTTCGCCCCGTACCCGCAACGCCCAGGTCGAGCTTTACCAGAGCGGACAGGTCGATTTTCTGGTGGCCACCGATGCGATCGGCATGGGGCTGAACCTCGACATCTGCCATGTCGGCTTTTCTGCGACGGCCAAGTTCGACGGCCACCGGATGCGCGGCCTGTTCCCCCACGAGTTGGGCCAGATCGCTGGCCGGGCAGGGCGCTTCATGACGCCCGGCACCTTTGGCGTGACCGGCGAGGCACAGCCCCTGTCCGACGATCTGGTTGACGCGATCGAAAACCACCGATTCGCGCCGATACAGCGGCTGAGCTGGCGTTCGGGCGATCTGGAATTCGGCACGGTCGACCGGCTGATCGCATCGCTCGAAGTGGCGCCCACGAACGAATGGCTGACACGGGGGCGCGAGGCCGACGATCTTCTGGCGCTGAAAACGCTGGCCGAGTTGCCGGAAATCCGCGACAGCGTGCGCAACCCGCGCGATGTGCGACTGTTGTGGGATGTCTGTCGCATCCCCGATTTTCGCGCCATCTCGGCCCAGGAACATGCAACACTTCTGGCCCGCATCTTCGCCTTTCTGCGCGACCCCGGCCATGTGCCTGCTGACTGGCTCGCCACCCAGATCACCCGTATCGACCGGACCGAGGGCGAGATCGACACATTGTCGAAACGGCTGGCCTTTATCCGCACCTGGACCTATGTGGCGCAACGCAAAGGCTGGGTAGATGATGAAAGTCATTGGCGCGACGAAACGCGCGCTGTAGAAGACCGCCTGTCAGACGCGCTTCACGCGAAATTGACACAAAGATTTGTGGACCGGCGCACAAGTGTTCTGTTGCGCCGGCTCAAGCAGAAGGAGAGCCTTGTGGCCGAGGTGAATGACAAGGGCGAAGTGACCGTCGAAGGCGAATTCGTCGGCCGGCTGGAGGGGTTCCGCTTCCAGCAGGACGCGTCCGCCACAGCCGACGAAGGGCGCACGTTGCGGCAGGTCGCCTACGAGGCGCTGAAGCCCGAGTTTCACCTGCGCGCTGACAGGTTCTACAACGCGCCAGACACCGAGATGGACTATACCGTCCAGGGCGGGCTCATGTGGGGAAGCCACGCGGTCGGCAAGCTGGTCAAGGGGGCCGAGGCGCTGAAGCCGCAGGTCGAGGCTTTCGTCGATGAAGAGGCAGGGTTTGACGTCGCCGAAAAGGTCCGCCGTCGCCTTCAGCATTTCATCGACCGCAAGATTGCCGCTGCCTACGAGCCCTTGCTGGCCATGGGGCGCGACGAAACCCTGACCGGGCTTGCGCGCGGCTTTGCCTTCCGCCTGAACGAGGCGCTTGGCGTTATCCCGCGCGACGGCGTGGCGGACGAGGTCAAGGCACTTGACCAGGACGCGCGCGGGGCGTTGCGCAAGCATGGGGTGCGGTTCGGCCAGTACACGGTTTTCCTGCCGCTGCTGCTCAAACCCGCGCCGACCCGGCTGCGGCTGCTTCTGTGGTCCTTGCACGAGGGCCTGTCAGAGTTTCCCGAAAGCCCGCCCCCCGGCCTGGTCACCATTCCCTATCTGCCCGAAGTGCCGCGCGGTTACTACACCCTGTCGGGCTACCACCCCGCTGGAACCCGCGCGATCCGCATCGACATGCTGGAACGTCTGGCCGACATCCTGCGGCAAAAGGACAGCCGCGCCGGGTTCGAAGCGACGCCCGACATGTTGTCGATTACCGGCATGACGCTCGAACAGTTTTCCGACCTGATGGGCGGCCTTGGTTACAGGGGCGACCGGGGCGAACGCGACAAGGTCAAGGCCGAGCCGGTGACCGCTCCCGCCGCAGAGGGGGAGGGGGCCGCCAACCCGATCCCCGAGGAAGAGGTGGCGGTCCAGACCGTCACCGAAATCGAAGTATTCTACATCTTTACTTGGGCGCCAAAGCCGCGGCCCCGGCCTGAACGTGCCCCGCGCCGCGATGGCCCGCCGCGCACGCAGACCCCGCGCGACGCGGGTGCCCCGCGCGAAGGCGCGGCCCCGGCCGAGGGCGGCGAAAAGCGCGAGGGTGGAAAGCCGCGCGGCGAGCGGCGGACCGAGGCCAAGGGCGACCGGCCCCGGCGCGAGGGCGGCAAGTCCGACCACAAGGAACGGCCCGACCGCAAGGGCAAGCCCGACCGGCGCGACGACCATGCGCGCAACTTCGAGGCGCGGCCACCTAAAAAGACCGACCGGATCGACCCCGACAATCCGTTTGCGGCTCTGTTGGCGTTGCGCGACAAGATCTGAATGGCGGCCGAAGGGCGCATCAGGCTCGACAAATGGCTCTGGCAGGCGCGGTTTTTCAAGAGCCGCAGCCTGGCTGCCGAAATGGTCGGAGCGGGTCATGTGCGCCTGAATGGCATCCGCGTCGTCAAACCCGCCCATCCGGTCGGAGCCGGCGATGTTCTGATATTTTCCAGCGGTGGCCAGGTGCGTCTGATCCGCATAGTGGCCTGCGGCGTGCGGCGCGGGCCGGCCGCCGAGGCGCAGGGCCTGTACCACGACCTCGACCGGGACGGCGTGCCACCCGAACCCGCGCCCGAGGAATGATTTTCTGCCCGCCGCCGCTGCTGCGAACGGCCGACTTTCCTGCCCCGACACGCTTGAATGATCGCCCGTCAGGGGCTACGTAGCGGGCGGAGCCGAACGTCCGGGGAAGCCGTCATGACCTATGTCGTCACCGACAATTGCATCGCCTGCAAATATACCGATTGCGTGGAAGTCTGCCCGGTGGACTGTTTCTACGAGGGTGAGAACATGCTGGTCATCCACCCTGATGAATGTATCGACTGCGGTGTGTGCGAACCCGAATGCCCGGCCGATGCGATCCGACCCGACACTGAGCCCGACATGGAAAAATGGGTCGAGTTCAACCGCAAATATTCCGTGTCCTGGCCGGTCATCACCCAGCGCAAGGACCCGTTACCCGAGGCGGAAGCCCGCGACGGCGAACCCGACAAGCTGGCGAAATATTTCTCCGAGTCGGCAGGCACAGGCGACTGACATGCGGTGATTCGGTGGCCGTGAGGCCGCCGTACACGAAAATTTGCGGGTCACAGACGATATTTCCCTGATTTTTCGGAGGCTTTGGGCGTTTATTCGTGCCCGTTGCGACAGTTCGCTTTTGGCGAACCGCTTTTTCTGTTATGGTCTTGCGACATATGGATGAGGGCAACTGATGGCCGCAGGCTGCGTTGGGCGGTGGGCGGCTTTTTCAGCGGATGTGCAAGTGGGGGTCCGGCGCTTTTGCGCCGGTCCTTTGCTCTGCGATATCCCTCGGACTGGCACGAGGAAACGACTGAATGACGAAGACCAAAAAATCCGATTTCCGGCCGAACGACTTTGTCGTCTATCCGGCGCACGGGGTCGGCAAGATCATGTCGATCGAAGAGCAGGAGATCGCCGGGCTGAAGCTCGAGCTGTTCGTGATCTCGTTCGAGAAAGACAAGATGACCCTGCGCGTCCCGACGCACAAGGCCACCGAAATCGGCATGCGTCAGCTTTCGACGCCGGACGTGGTGACGCGTGCGCTTGAAACGCTGAAAGGCAAGGCCAAGGTCAAGCGGGCGATGTGGTCGCGGCGGGCGCAGGAATACGAACAGAAGATCAACTCGGGCGATCTGATGGCGATCGCCGAAGTGGTGCGCGATCTTTTCCGCACGGACGATCAGCGTGAACAGAGCTATTCCGAACGCCAGCTGTACGAAGCCGCGTTGGAGCGGCTGACCCGCGAAGTGGCGGCCGTGTCGGGTGTGGACGAGGCCGGCGCGCAGAAACGTGTCGACGACATGCTGGTGACCCGCGCCGCCTGACAATCGGGCGCGCGTGATATTTCGGGCCGTGGCCGCAAGGCTGCGGCCCTTTCAGCTTTCGGGGCCCGGTTCGCCGCTGCTGCCGGCGCGCGCTTCGGAAATTCGGCTGTGCAGGGCGCTTTCCAGATCGCGGTTCAGTTCCTTGGCGCGGTCGACATATTCGGTATTCTTGCCAAGTGGCACGCCCGGCTTCCACAGCCGTGCCAGATCGGCCATCGAGCCCCGGTCGAGCTTGAAGAACAGCTTTTGCAGCTCGGACGCTTCAAATTCAGAAAGCCCCATGTTTTCCAATACATAGCGCCCAACCCTCAGACTCGAGTCGAAATATTCCCGGACGATGTCGTTGGCCCCGGCGCGATAGAGTTCAAACACATGCTCGCGGTCGCGGGCCCGGGCGATGATGTGCAGATCGGGGCGCCGACGACGGGCATAGCGCACCAGCTTGAGGCTGCCCGCCGGATCGTCGAGGCAGACGACCAACACCTTGGCATCAGCGAGACCGGCGGCCTTGAGCAGCGCCGGCCGGGTCGGATCGCCGACAAAGCACGTGAAACCGAACTGCCTCAGAAGCTCGATCGTGGCGAGATCCTGGTCGAGAACCGTGGTCTTGATCCCCGACATGGTGACCATGCGGTTGACGACCTGGCCGAAGCGGCCGACACCGGCGATGATGACCGGCTGCTGATCGTCGATCGTGTCGTCGGTGCGCACCTCGGCCCGGTCGCCGCGATGACGGGCAAGAAAATCATGGAAAAGAAAGAACAGGGGTGTCGCCAGCATCGACATGGCGATGACCAGGAGCAGCGTCTGCGCAATGGAGCCGGGCAAAAGCCGCTGCGCAACGGCAAAGCTGGTCAGCACGAAGCCGAACTCGCCCGCCTGCGCGAGGCCGAGCGTGAAGAGCCAGCGATCCTGGCCGCGCAGGCCGAATATGCGGCCGAGAATGAACAGGATGCCGCCCTTGACCGCCATCAGCGCCAGCGTCAGGGCGGCAATCTTGACCGGCTTGGCCATCAAAAGATCAAGGTTCATGCCGCTGCCGACAGTCACGAAGAACAGCCCCAGCAACAGCCCCTTGAAGGGGCCAATGTCGGATTCCAGCTCGTGCTTGAATTCCGAATTGGCCAACACGACGCCCGCAAGGAAAGTGCCGAGCGCCGGTGACAGGCCGACCAGCACCATGAGGGCCGCGATTGTCACCACGAGGCAGAGCGCGAAGGCGGTCTGAATTTCATGAAGCCGTGCCGCATGGACGAAACGGTAGGCCGGCCGGACCAGGAAATGACCGACCAGCACCACCGCAGCCACAGCACCAAGCGTGACAAGCGTGACCCCCCAGCCGGGCAACCAGTCGATCAGGTTTGCCGCAGCATGTTCACCCCCGGCCACGCGCACCAGGGCCCGCGCCCCCGGCAACGCCAGAAGCGGCAGAAGCGCCAGGATCGGGATGACGGCGATATCCTGCATCAGGAGCACCGAAAAGGCGCTGCGCCCGCCCGCCGTCTGAATCAGGCGCTTTTCCGTCAGCGTCTGAAGGACGATCGCGGTCGACGACAGAGACAGCGTAACCCCGACCGTCAACGCCACCCGCCAGTCGAGCCCGAGCGCCAGCCCGATCGCCGAGATCACCGCGGTGGTGGCCAGAACCTGCAAGCCGCCGAGCCCGACAAGCTTGTCCCGCATCGCCCAAAGCGCTTTGGGCTCCAGTTCGAGCCCGATCAGAAACAGCATCAGCACCACGCCGAACTCGGCCACATGCTGCAATTGGGGCGCGGTCGATGCGGCAAGCCCCAGAACCGGGCCGATGACGATCCCCGCGCCGAGATAGCCCAGCACCGAGCCAAGCCCGAGGCGCGTCGCCAACGGCACGGCGATGACCATGGCCATCAGATAGATCGTGGCTTGAAACAGGATTCCGTCCAGGGTCGGGCCTTTCAGATCGCAAGGGGTGCCGGTTTCGACTGACCTTCCAGAACCTTGCCACAGTCACGCGGACTGGGGGTAAGGTTGCTTGGCGGCATCGTCGACGTTGCGGCAGGGTTCGCTCATCGTTTCAAATAGTCTCGCCTATTCGCCGCGTTCGACCCAGAACATTTTTCAAGAGTCAGAACCGGACCAGTCCTCTGGCCTATAGCCGCCGCGTTTTTCCGCTAACCCTTTTCAAGAAGGTCCAGCACCACGGTCCGGCCCCCCTTGACGTAGCCCAACTGCGAATCGCTGATCGCGACGACCTGCCCGCCATCCAACTGATCGCCGACCTTGAGCTTGAGATAACGCCCGCTCGGCAGGCGCACCAGTGCCCGGCGGCTGTTGGACGACCCATAGATACCGATCAGGTTGATCTTGTTCAGGTTGATCGCATTGGCAATCGTCGATTTCTTTGCGACCGTGCGGGTCGTCGGCATGTCGGGCACGCCCGGCTGAACGTCAGGCTCTTCGACGGCTTGCGCCGAAGTGTCGGTTGCCGGCGCATTGGGTTGGGTCTGCTGCGCTTCGGCAACGGCGGCGCTGACCGCCGATGTGTCGACGCCGGTTGCCAGCTTCGGGGCCGTTGCGGCGCGGCTGGCGGCGACGATCTTGGCAAATCCCTTGGGGCGCGGGCCTGGGCGGCGCGACGAGGCGACCGCGAGGTCGGTGGCAGAGGCCGTCGCGGCTTCGGCCGCCGCTGCGGCTTGTGCGGCGGCTTGAGCCGCCTTCTGCGCGGCTTCCGCCGCCTTGGCGACCGCGGCCGGGCGGGGTTTGGGTTTGAAACCGGCGAGCCTGGGGTCAGCCGGGGGGGCGGCGGCTGCGGCGGGGGG
>Ga0209023_10000494_pt1 | contig 59433 bp, 42 predicted proteins | sample LakOneMetagenome_FD_187468 | JGI IMG/M metagenome (GOLD analysis project Ga0209023, IMG submission 187468) | Freshwater and sediment microbial communities from Lake Erie, Canada (SPAdes) (version 2) | ecosystem: Environmental > Aquatic > Freshwater > Lentic | place: Lake Erie, Canada...
TAAGCAGCGACTGCTTCGTTAGCAACGACGGTCACGAACTGCTTCGAGCCCACGCCTTGCTTGACGAACTTGACGGTACCGTCGACCAGCGCGAACAGGGTGTGATCCTTGCCGGTGCCGACGTTGGTGCCAGCACGCACCGGGGTGCCGCGTTGACGGATGATGATGCCGCCGGCGTTGATCGCCTGGCCGCCGTAGACTTTCACGCCGAGGCGCTTGCTTTCTGAGTCACGGCCGTTGCGGGTAGTACCGCCACCTTTTTTGTGTGCCATTTATTTGCTCCTTTGATGAATGAACCTGGTGGATCAGCCGGCGATTAGCCGTTGATCGACACCACCTGGATTTCGGTGAAGTTCTGGCGATGGCCCTGACGCTTCTGGTAGTGCTTACGACGACGCATCTTGAAGATACGCACTTTGTCGTGGCGACCGTGGGAAACAACTTTCACCAGGACCGAGGCACCTTCGACCAGCGGAGCACCAAACTTGATGCTATCGCCCGCGCCGAGCGCGAGAACTTGATCGATGGTGAGTTCGGAACCAATGTCAGCAGGTATCTGTTCTACTTTGAGTTTTTCGCCAGCGACAACTTTATACTGCTTGCCACCGGTTTTTATGACCGCGTACATGATTGAAACCTCATCAAATGTTAAAAGAATCCCGCCGGCGTCGAGACGCTGGACTGTTCGGATGCCGGGGAACAGGGGATTATACATAACTCGCTGCAGCGCGTCAAAAGGCCTTGACGTTTCCCGGAACCAGGCGGCAGCAGGCGTAGCGCAAAGCCAACGCCACGCCGCGCATTGCCTGGCGCCAGCGCGCTCTCAGCCAGGCGTGGGACGGCCTCCCCTTGCATGACGTATAATCTCCGCACTTGATCAAAACGCCACTATATTTACTTACCGTTACCGCAGGTTCGCCTTGTCAGCCGCTACCCAAACCGCCCAGAACACCATCGCCCACTCGATCGCCGCCGACATGGAGTCCGTGAACACGGCGATCCGACAGCGCCTGCACTCGGAAGTCAGCCTGGTGAACCAGATCGCCGAGTACATTATCAGCGCGGGCGGCAAGCGGATCCGGCCGGTGCTGGTGCTGCTGCTGGCCAACGCGTATGGCTATCGTGGAACCGCCCACCACGAGCTGGCGGCAGTGGTCGAGTTCATCCACACCGCAACCCTGCTGCACGACGACGTCGTCGACGAATCCTCGATGCGCCGCGGCCGCCAGACGGCGAACGCCCTGTTCGGCAACGCCGCCTCGGTGCTGGTCGGCGACTTCCTGTATTCCCGCTCCTTCCAGATGATGGTCAGCCTCGACAATATGCGCGTGATGCGCATCCTGTCCGACGCCACCAACGTGATCGCGGAAGGCGAAGTGCTGCAGCTCCTGAACATGCACGATCCGGACGTGACCCACGAGAGCTACCTGAAGGTGATCCGCTCGAAGACCGCCAAGCTGTTCGAGGCGGCCGCCGAGCTGGGCGCCCTGGTCGGCGGCGCGAGCGATGCGCAGATCGACGCGGCCGGCGAATATGGCCGCTCGCTGGGCACGGCCTTCCAGCTGATCGACGATGTGCTGGACTACGCCGGCGACGCCGCCGAGATCGGCAAGAACCTGGGCGACGACCTGCGCGAAGGCAAGCCGACGCTCCCCCTGATCTGGCTGATGGAAAACGGCACGCCGGAGCAGCGCCAGCTGGTGCGCAGCTGCATCGAGCATGGCGACGAAGCGCAGTTCGACGCCGTGCTGGCGGCCGTCACCTCGAGCGGCGCCCTGGATTACACCCGCGCCCAGGCGGAAAGTGCGGCCCGCCGCGCGGCCGAGGCCATCAGCGGCCTGCCGGACAGTATCTACAAGTCGAGCCTGCTCCAGCTCTGCAGTTTCGCTGTTGACAGGAACCATTGAGCAAATTATAGTAATGCCTTCCCGAGATTTCGGAAACGAAGTCTCGAACCGTCGGGGTGTAGCTTAGCCCGGTAGAGCGCTACGTTCGGGACGTAGAGGCCGGAGGTTCGAATCCTCTCACCCCGACCACCGAATTCTTCAAGCAAAACAGCGAGTCCATGACTCGCTGTTTTGCTTTATAGACTGATGCTACATCGGCAGCGTCTCCCCCTTCAAGACCGACCTCCCAATCCCCTATCGCTTCCGCAGCCTTCCCTCCACCCTCCAGCAAGGTGTTGGGAATGCTGCTCGAACCGCGCGTGAAAGACGAAATCCAAGTCATGGCTTGCCCTTCCAAGAAAACCAATACTGCCTTCATTTTCCGAGTTCTTGTCGCCTCGGCACTCTTGTCCGCTCTCGGTGGATGCGTGGGACTCGAAGTGGCAAACGTTGCCGTACAAACTGGTAACACGATCGTCTCGGATTTGATACCAGCGCAGCGGATGACCATCGTCTCCAATAACCTGGAGAACGCAACTCCTGCTACCTACAAGCCGTACGTCTACCGCTCGGGGCAGGACTGCATTTTCTCGGCCTTTGTCGTACCGTACGACCGCACATGGCCGGAAGAAATCCGCCAAGGCGATGGCGGCGAGGTCCGGATTCTTCCACCTGAACCTGGCAAGATCGCTGGCTATATCGCCGTTGTCTACAAGAAGGATTGCCCAGGCATGGTGTCTGAGCCTATCCTGCGCGCCGGCCGCCAATCGACAGTCACAGGTACGGGCACGATCCTCACCCGCGCGTTTTCTTCCGACAAGACAACGTACTTCATGTCCACGTGGGATTCGGCGCTCGATTCGCGCGACATGCTCGCAAGCGCACCTGACAAGCCACTCTGGTGGCCTCAGGTTGTCGAGCGTCTCGCTCGCCTGGCAAGCACTGATCCTGCCATCAAGAAAATGCTGGCTTCCAACACCGGGGCGTTCGTGAAGGCTGCACCTGAACAGGCTGATGTAGTTCGCGCCGCCCTGCACTGAACCGTGGCCGCCTGGGCCGCCTCAATGGCCGTTCTTGCGAAACGCGAAAAACCGCTCAGGGAGCGAGCGTCACCTGCTGCACATTCTCGCCGGGGAGCCGGATCCGAAGCTGGCCCGTGGCCGCATCGAAGCGGGCGCCGCGCACGGCCTCGCCGTCGATGCGCACGTCCGCAGGCGGCGCTGCGAGTCCGATGAACGCGACGGCGTCGACCCGCTGGTAGCCGGCGTTGCGCGGGATATCCAGCTGCACGCCTCGCCCCTGCTGGCGCGCCGTGATCGTGCGCGACTTCCCATGGCGGTAGCCGTAGCCGTCGCCCGCATCCTGGAAAACACGTCCGCTGCCATCGGCGCCCGTGGCGACCAGCAAGGTCAGGGGCTGGTCCTTCATCTCGCCCGTGTGCTGCGCCACGTCCGCCAACGGCACGATGGCGCCGGCGCGCACGAACAGCGGCAGGCGTTCGAGCGGCGCCGCGATCTTCGCCGTCGTGCCGCCCTTGTGGCGACGCCCGCTCCACCAGTCGATCCACGTCTCTCCTCGCGGGAAATAGACCTCGCGGCTGCGCTCCCCTTCCTTGATGACCGGCGCCACCAGCAGGTCCGCGCCCACCAGGTACTGGTCCTCGACCAGGCCGGCGCGCGGATCGGCCGGATACTCGAACCACAGCGGCCGCATCGGCGGCCTGCCGGTGCGCTCGTTTTCCTCGAACAGCGTGTACAGGTAGGGCAGCAGCTGGTAGCGCAGCTCGATCGCGGCGCGGTTGATGCGTTCGTACTCCGGTCCGAAGGCCCAGGGCTCGCGCGGCGCGGAGACGTCGTTCGAGTGGGTGCGGAAGTATGGCGTGAGCGCCCCCGCCTGCATCCAGCGGGCGTGCAGCTCGGCGCTCGGGCTGCCCATGAAGCCGCCGACGTCGGCGCCGACGAATGGCACGCCCGACACCGACAGGTTGACCAGCATCGGAATGGTGAGCGCGAGGCTGCCCCAGGTCGGCGAGTTGTCCCCGGTCCAGACCGCGGCGTAGCGCTGCACGCCGGCGAAACCGGCGCGGGTCAGCACCATCGGGCGCTTTTCGGGACGGAGCTTCTTCAAGCCCTCGAAGCTGGCGCGCGCCATCTGCATGCCGTAGACATTGTGGTACTGCGCGTGGCTGCCCGGTCGGCCGTCGCCGTCGTGGCGCGCCTCCAGGGGGAAGGTGCGCTGCGGGCCGAGCGGGATCTCGGGTCCCTTGAAATCGTCGGGCGGGAAGACGCCAGGCTCGTTCATGTCGTTCCAGAAGCCGTCCACGCCCAGGTCGAGGGCAGACCGGTAGAGGCTGCCGAACCAGTCGCGCGCGGCTTGTGAGGTGAAATCCGGGAAGGCGCAGATGCCGGGCCAGACTTTCGCATGCAGCTCGCTGCCATCGGGCTTCTTCACGTAGTGGCCCCCTGCCCGCCCGCTCCGGTAGATCGGGAAGTCCGGGTCCAGCTTGATGCCCGGGTCGACGATGGTCACGGTGCGGAAGCCCTGGGCGTGCAGGCTGTCCAGCATCGTCTTCGGCTCCGGGAAAGTCTTCCGGTTCCAGGTGAAGACGCGAAAGCCATCCATGTGGTCGATGTCGAGGTAGAGCACATCGGCCGGAATGCGGCGCTGGCGGAACTGCTGCGCGACGTCCAGCACCTTGTCCTGGTTCATATACGACCAGCGCGACTGGTGGTAGCCCAGCGACCACAGGGGCGGCAGGGCGCCGCGTCCGGTCAGCGCCGTGTAGTCGCGCAGCACGCCCGCGGGGGTGCGCCCGGCGCCGCCCGTGAACACGTAGTAGTCCAGCTCCCCACCCTTGGCGCCGAAGCTGTAGCGGTGGGGATCGCGCTTGCCCATGTCGAACCAGCTGCGCCAGGTATTGTTGAAGAACAGGCCGTAGCTGCGGCCTTCGTGCAGCGCGATGAAGAAGGGAATCGCCTGGTAGGAGGGATCGTGGCCGGCCGGGTAGTCGGGCACGTCCGCATTCCACATCACCATGGCCTGCTGGTGGCGCGACATCGGGAAGGTCTTTTCGCCGAAGCCGTAATACAGCTCGTAGTCGTCGCGCCGCATCGAGGTTTCGATGGCGCCGTCCCTGGCGTTGAAGGCCATGGGGCGGGCGGGATCGTCGGCGACCACCACGCGGCCGGCACTGTCATAGACGGAAATCGCCAGCTCCGGCGCATGCCGAACGACGATGCGGGTGCCGCTCACGGAACGCAGTTCGGTGGTGGCGCCCTGCTTCGCCGCGACGGCCTTGCTGCGCGGCGGGACACCTTCGATGGCATAGGAGACGTCCGCATCGAAGCGGCCGGTGGGGCTCATCCGGACGCGCACCACGTCGGGGGTGGCGAAGCCGACACGTACGCGCGCACCGCTGGACATCTTCAGCTCAACCCCTTCGTCGAGCTGGCGGCTTTCCACCACCTTGCCGACGCTGCGCAGGCCAGCGCCGGCAGGCGTGGCGGCGAGAAGCAGAACGAATGCGGAGCAGGCCGCGACGGGAAAACGCATGGTGGACCGCATCGCGCAAGCTCCTTCTGGTTACGTCAGATCTTCGCGCCCTTGTCGTACAGGTTCGCGTATTTCAGGCCGAAGTACAGGATAAAGGCGTAGCAGGCCGCCGGCACCAGGAAGGACTGCTGCACGCTGATGGTGTCCGCGAACATGCCCTGCACGAAAGGCACGATGGCGCCGCCGACGATGGCCATGCACAGGATGCCCGAGGCCTGGCCGGTGAATTTACCCAGCTTGAACAGGGCCATGCTGAAGATGGTCGGGAACATGATCGAGTTGAACAGGCCGACTCCGATGATCGCCCACATGGCCATATGGCCCTGGCCGAACACCGCCAACAGGATCAGCGCGATCGAGGCCGCCGAGTTGAATGCCAGCGCCTTGCCCGGGCTGACGAAGCGCATCGCGGCGAAGCCGATGAAGCGGCCGATCATGCCGCCGCCCCAGTAGAAGCTGACGTAGTGGGCGCCATCCGCGTGCGAGAAGCCGGCGATGTGCGGCTCGGCGAAGAAGTTGATCAGGAAGCTGCCGATGCTCACTTCCGCGCCGACGTACAGGAAAATGCCGATGGTGCCCAGCAGCAGATGGCGGTGCGCCAGCACCGAGCCCTTGGCGTCGCTGCTTGCCGCCTGGGCCGGGTCGTCCGCATGCACGATCTTCGGCAGCTTCACGAGGGCGAACAGCACGGCCAGCACCAGCAGCGCGCCCGCCAGCACCAGGTAGGGACCCTGCACGCTGGCCGCCTGCGCCGCGCGGTAGGCTGCCTGCTCGACGGCCGGCAGCCTGGCCAGTTCTTCCACGCCGATCACGCTGCCAGAGAGGATCAGGATGCCGCCCAGGGCCGGCGCAACGGTCGTGCCCAGGGAATTGAACGCCTGGGTGAGCGTGAGGCGGCTCGAGGCGCCCCTGGCGTCGCCCAGCACCGTCACGAAAGGATTGGCCGCCACCTGCAGGATGGTGATGCCGGCCGCCAGCACGAAGAAGCCGAACAGGAACAGCGCATAGCCGCTGTTGGCGGCCGGGTAGAACAGTCCGCACCCGATCGCTGCGACCACCAGGCCGGCGACGGCGCCGTTCTGGTAGCCGATGCGGCGGATCAAGGCCCCCGCCGGCAGCGACACGATGAAGTAGGCGCCGAAGAAGCAGAACTGCACCATCATCGCCTGCACGTAGGTCAGCGTGTAGAGCTCCTTCAGGTGCGGGATCAGGACGTCGTTCAGCGCAGTCAACAGACCCCACATGAAGAACAGGATGGTGATGATGACGAGCGGGCCGGTGGTGCCCGACTGGGCGCCGGCCTGCGGCACCGTCGTCGTCGTCGCTTGCGGAATGTTTGCCATGTGAAGTCTCCTGATTGTTCTATCGTCGTTGCTGCGTTACTGCGTCATGCCCGCGGGCGGATTCGGCAGGTCTTTCGCCTTCGTGCCCCAGCCGGCGGTATCGGGCTGCGCCGACAGGCCGTACTGCAGGGTGCCGGCCTGTTGCAGCTGTTCCCAGTCCAGCCACACGCGCTGTACCGGCTTGCCGGCATAGCTCACGGACTTGACGTACTGGCGCACGCCCGGCTTGGCGCCCGGCGCCTCGATGCGCAGCACGCCGCCCTTCGGCAGGTCGATCTCGGCCCTGGCAAAACGCGGCGCGTGCAGCAGGAAGCGGCCGCTGCCCGGGGCGTCCGGATAGATGCCCAGCGCGCTGAACAGGTACCAGGCCGACATCGTGCCCAGGTCGTCGTTGCCGGTCACGCCGCCGGCGCCGTTGGTGAACAGGGTCTCGGCCGCGCGCAGCACCGTGGCGGTTTTCCACGGCTGGCCCATCAGGGTGTACATCCAGGGCGCATGCAGGTCGGGCTCGTTGTTCGGGTTGTAGCGGAACTGGGCGTAGTAGCTGTACGGACCCACGACCCAGGACTTGCGCACCGCGTTCGGATCGGCCGTGATGGCATCGATATCGAAGAACTGGTCGAGGCGGCCCAGGGCCTGGCTTGCGCCGCCCATTGCGGCGCTCAAGCCCGGCACGTCCTGCTGCACCAGCCACTGGTACTGCCAGGCGGTGCCTTCATGGAAGCCATGGTCGCCACGCGGATCGAAGCCGCTGCCGACGTCCGCGAACCAGCTGCCATCGATCAGGCGCGGACGCGGGAAGCCCTTCTGGCCGGTCGGTGCGTCGACCACGCTCGGGTCCCAGACCTTCTTCCAGTTCAGGGCGCGCTGCGCCAGGATCTTGGCGTCCTCGTTCTTGCCGAGGGCCTTGGCCATCTGCGCGAGTGCGCCGTCGGCCAGTGCGTATTCCAGGGTCGCCGAGGCGCCGTGGTGCGGGTCGGTGTCCATGCCCTTCGAGATGAAGCTGCGGTCGTACTGCACGAAGCCCTGGCGCAGGTAGCTCGGGTTGCCCGAACGGCCCTGCGGGCGAATGCCGAAGGCCGGCACGCCGAAGGCGTTCTCGCGCAGTGCGGCCCAGGCTTCCTTCTCGCGGCCCTTCAGGGCGCCGTAGCGCCACAGGTCGACCAGGAAAGGCGTGACCGGGTCGCCGGTCATGATGTTGGTCTCGAAGTTGGCGTAGCCCCAGCGCGGCAGCCAGCCGCCCTGCTCGCGGATCTTCAGCACGGAATTCGCGATGTCGCGTGCGCGCTGCGGACGCAGCAGGGCGATCAGCTGGTTCTGGGCGCGGTAGGTGTCCCACAGCGAGAAGTACTCGTAGTAGGTCCAGTCCTTGGCGGTATGGATCTTGTCGTCGTAGCCGCGGTAGCGGCCGTCGGCGTCGTTGCCGGTCATTGGCTGCAGCAGCGCGTGGTAGAGCGCAGTGTAGAACACGGTGCGGTCGTCATTGCTGCCGCCCTCGATGCGCACGCTGCCCAGTTCGCGCTGCCACTCGGCCTGCGATTTCGCCCTCATCGCATCGAACGAGATCGGCTGGCCGTTCACCAGTCCGTCGGCCTTCAGGTTGATGCGCGCGCCTTCCGCATCGACGTGCGAGATCGCACTGACGGCGGTGACGGCCTTGCCGTTCTTCAGGTCGAAACTCAGCCACACGCCGTGCGGCTTGGCTTCGCCGTTCTGGCTCGGGCCGTCCACGCCGGGCCAGCCGCCGCGGTCGTCCCAGATGCCCTTCGCCACGAAAGGCTGGTCGAACTGGATGCGGAACCAGGTGGTGTACTTGGCGCCGCCGCAGAAGCTCCTGGTGACGATCTGGCCTTCGACGCTGCGGTCGTCGACGATGCTCACTTGGCTGCCGATGACGGAATGGCGCTCGTTGGCCTGGCCCAGGTTGAGCAGCACGTGGCCGGTGGCGGTGTTGGTCGAGAAGGTGTAGCGCTCGGCGGCGGCGCGGGTCAGCGCGGTCGATTCGGCCGTGATGCCGCCGTAGCTGGTGAGCTTCACCTTGTAGTAGCCGGCCTGGCCGACTTCGCCGTCATGGGTGTATTCGGCGGCGTACTTCTTGTGGTCGAAGCTGCCCGGTTTGCTGGTATCGAAATCGCCGCCCGGCTTGATGGTGCCGGTGACCGGCAGCACGGAGAGTTGCCCGCCCTGCTCCCAGCAGCCGGCACCGGAGACGAAGGAGTGGCCGAAGCCGCGGATGCGCTTGTCGCTATAGCGGTAGCCGGCGTAGTGGTCGGCGATCGGGCTGACCTGGATCTTGCCGAAGGGCGCCGAGGCGCCGGGGAAGGTATTGCCTTCGTCCTGGGTGCCGATGAAGGTGTTCACGGGCGTGGGGTTGGGCGTTGCCGCCGACAGGGGCAGCGCGAGGACCACCAGGGCGAATCCCAGGGCGGGGGCAAAACGGGCTTGACGCATCACGATACTTCTCCTTCGAGCAGTTCGAACAATTGGTGCATGGCTTGCGGTGTCGGCGGCGTGGCGCCGGCCTGCAGGCAGGCGGCGGAACCGGCCGCCAGCGCGGCGTGCAGGTGGGATTGCAGGCTGCGCGCCGGCTGGCGCGACAGGCTGTGCAGCAGGCCGGCGATGCTGGCGTCGCCCGCGCCGACGGTGTCGACCACCGCGACCGTCAAGGCCATCGCGTGCACGCGCTCTTCACCGCGGAACAGGCTGGCGCCCTGGCCGCCACGCGTCAGCAGGAACAGGGCGGCCGGATTCATGGCGCGCAGGCGGGCGAACGCTTCGTCCACGCCCAGGCCCGGGAACAGGCCGCGCAGGTCGTCGTCGGACACCTTGATCACGTCGGCAACGCGCGCCATGGCCTCCAGGGTCGGCGTGTAGCGCTCGTCCATCAGGTTGCGGTAATTCGGGTCGTAGCTGATCGACACACCCTGCGCCTTGAGCTTCTGCGCGAGCGCGACCAGCGTGGACGCCAGCGGCTGGCGCGCCAGGCTGATGCCGCCGAAGTGGGCCCAGGCCAAAGCGTCGGTCCAGCCGTCCGGGTACCGGCTGGGATCGAAATGCAGGTCGGCGCTGTCGTCGCCGATGAAGAAGTAGTGCGGCGGCTCGCTTTTTTCCACGATGGCCAGCAGGGGCGAGCGCGGGACGCGCTGCAGCAGGCGCAGGTCCAGGCCCACTTCCTCGCTGGCGGCCCACAGGGCGTCGCCGAAGCGGTCCTGGCTGATGGCGCCGGCAAAGGCGGTCTTCTCGCCCAGCTGGGCGAGGGCGCGCGCGACGTTCCAGGTCGAGCCGCCCACGCGGGCCACCCAGGTGTCATTGCCCTGGTCGATCATGTCGGTGAGCGCCTCGCCGGCGCACAGCATCACGGGTGCGTCGTTCATGGTCAAGCCTTCGGCAGCACGGCCACGATGTCGTAGACGGCGCCCATGGTGTGGTAGTCGACCTTGCCGGCCGGGCTCTTCTCGTCGCTCAGCTTGCGGTTCTGGCGGTCGAGGATGCGGTACCAGGCGCCGTGCTGGTGGTCGACCATGTGGGTCCAGCTGTAGGCCCAGAGGCGGTCATACCATTCCCAGTAGAAGGCGTTGCCGGTGCGCTCGCCCAGCATGGCGGCGGCGGCCGCGCTCTCGGCCTGCACCCAGAAGTACTTGTGCCAGTCGCAGATCGACAGGTCGGGCGCCAGCGAGTAGCACAGGCCGCCGTGTTCCTGGTCCCAGCCCTGCTCCACCGCCACCTTGAACAGGCGTTCGGCGGTCGGCAGCAGCCAGGACAGATCCTTGTCCAGCACGCCCTCGGCGCGGCTTTCCAGCAGCAGGAGCAGCTTGGCCCACTCGGTGAAGTGGCCCGGCTGGTAGCCCCATGGGCGGAACAGGTTTTCCGGATCGTCGATATTGAACTTCCAGTCCGGCTGCCACGCGGTGTCGTAGTGTTCCCAGATCAGGCCGCCGCAGCGCCCTGCCTGGCGCTGGGTGATGTTGTAGGCGACCAGCCAGGCGCGCTCCAGGTAGCGCGCTTCCCCGGTGGCCTGGTGGGCCGCCAGCAGGGCCTCGACCGAATGCATATTGGCGTTCTGGCCGCGGTAGGTCGACAGCACGCTCCAGTCCTGGCTGGCCTCGTCCGCGTACAGGCCGTCGGCCGCGCTCCAGAAGCGGCGCTCCATCAGTTCGAAGGCCTCGGCGATCCAGGGACGCGCCTCGTCCACGCCGGCCATCGCGGCGTGCGAATAGGCCAGCAGCACGAAGGCTTCGCCGTAGGCGTGCTGGGTGCCGTCTTCGATCTTCGCACCGTCCAGCATCCAGGCATAGCCGTCGCCATTCGGTGCGCGGTGCGCCTCGCGCACGAAGCGCACCGCGTGCTTCAGGCCATCGAGGTAGGCCGGGTCCTGGAAGTGGCGGTAAGCCATCGCGTAGGTGAAGACGAAGCGCGTGCTGCTCACCAGGTGGCGGTGGGTGGCGTCGTAGACCGCGCCGTCGTCCTTGAAGTAGTGGTACATGCCGCCCGCGGGATCGATCGCGCGCGGATGGTAGAAACGCATCGTGTGGCGCGCGTGGTCGAGCAGGACGTCCGGGCTGCGGAAGTTCGGGAGAGTGGTCATATTGTCGTGGTGGGTCGGGTGGGGACTAATCGTCGTAACTGCTCTCGCGCACGATCATCTCGACCGGCACGGTAAGTTGGGATGGCTGTTCGTCCGGCTTGTGCAGCAGGAGATCGACCCCGGCCCGGCCCAGCGCTTCCTTGTCGACGCGTACCGTGCTCAATGGGGGAATCGCGGCAGCCGCCGCGGCGATGTCGTCGAAGCCGACGATCGCGATGTCGTAGGGGACCTTCAGGCCTTCGGCCAGGCAGAACTTCATGGCGGCCAGCGCCGTGCTGTCGTTGTAGCAGAACACCGCATCGGCGCGCTTCGGGAGGCTGAGCAGGCTGCGCATGGCCTCGGCCACGGCCTCGTCGCCCTCGCCCATCGAGGGCACGATGACTTCCAGGTCGGGGTCGGCGTGGACCTTGGCGTCGAACAGGGCCTGGCGGAAGCCCCGGTTGCGCTGCTGGATGCTGTAGTGGGCCAGCGAGCCGGAGAGCATGGCGATGCGCTTGCGGCCGGTGCGCAGCAGGTGCTGGGTGGCCAGGTAGCCGCCGCGCAGGTTGTCCGGGTTGACCGAGGTGAAGCCGCGGCGGTGCATGTCGACCAGCACCATGGGCTTGCCGACCTGCTGCAGGGCGGCCAGCACTTCGGGCTCGAAGAAGCCGGCGCAGATGATGGCGTCCGGCTGGTGCAGGCGGATCTGGCCCAGCACCGGTTCGGCCGGCCCGACCGCGATGAAGGACAGCGCCACGCCTTCGCGCCGGCAGGCTTCTTCGGCGCCGTGCAGGACGGGCGAGAAGAAGGGGCTGGAGGCCAGGGTGTTGTGCTGGCTGTGCAGCAGGAAGGCGATGCGGCGGATCCGGCCTTTTTTCAGCTGCGAGAAATCGTAGCCGAGGCGCATGGCGGCTTCGCGCACCTTGTCGCGCGTGACTTCGGTCATGCCGGCCTGGTTCTTCAGCGCGCGCGAGACCGTGCCGATCGACAGGCCGGTGGTTTCCGCGATGTCGCGCAGGGTGACCTGGCTCATGGCTGCACCCTATGGTCGCAGCCACGCAGCGAAATGACGTGCATGAAACAGTCTCCAGTCCTTGTTTTATTAAACGCGTTCAAGCGCGTCTTCTGCCTTGGTTGGGCGCGCTTTGCGCCGCACCTCTTCATAGTCGGTTTTTATATCAGCCGCGTTTTGGCAGCGTCAACCGCAGTTGCGTAAAGCGCGGCCTTTTTAGCGTACTTTTAGTAAACAAACATTTGTTAATCGGCGATGTCTTTTGTCAGGGTTTGCAGGCGCAAGCCCTTGCGCAGGGCGGCAAGGCCCGCTTTCGACGACACACGCAGGCTGACGCGCTCTCCCGGCAGCAGGGTCAGGGCGTTGTCCGATACCTCGGCCTCGCCCGCATCGATCCAGACACCCCGGGCCAGGGTCGCGGCCTGCAGTTCGAGCACGTAGCCGCTGCCATCGCGGCGCCAGTGCGCCTGCAGGCCGGGCTCACGCCAATCCATGTCCTTGGCCGCCTTGAAGTACACCACGCGGCGCGAAGCCGGCTCGCTTTCGGCGCGCAGCTCGAAGACGGCGACGGTGGCCGCGGGATCCGCGCGGCCGAGCAGGTCGGCGTCGAGATGTTCGGACACCCTGGTCGCCGACAGCGGCGCCAGCTCGACCGGCTTGCGCTCGTCGCGCAGGACGGCGCCGTCGAGCGTCATCACGCGCAGGCGCAGTTCGCCGCGCACGGCCCTGGTGCGGTCATTGAGCAGGGTGATCGAGGTCTTGCCTGCCGCATCGCGCAGCGCGGACACCGCCACCGGCGCGAAGAAGCGGCGCGCATGGAACTGCAGCGCCTTCCAGCGCCCGAACCAGTCCACGCTCGACCAGGAAGCGCCGGGCCACACATCGTTCAGCTGCCAGTACAAGGACCCCATGGTGAAGGGACGGCTGGCGCGGTGGTGCAGCGCGGCCAGTTCGATGCCCTCGGCCTGCATCACCTGGCTCAGGTAGATGAAGCGGCCGAAGTCCGCCGGCTCGCCGAATTCATCCTTCACGTACTTCATGAGGCGTTCGTTGCCCTTCCCGGCCAGGAACTTCTGGTGCGCCTCGATCACCGGCGTATCGATGCCCTGCTCCGCGCGGCTGGCGAAGGCGTCGACCGTGCGCTGCACCGGCCAGGCCTGCAGGCCGAACTCCGACATGAAGCGCGGCGTGATCTCCAGGTATTTCGTGACCGGGTGGGCCGGATTGCCCCAGACTTCCCAGTAGTGCATGTCGCCGCTGGCCGGCGTATTCGCCACTTCCGCCAGGTCGTCGCCCGGAGAACTGGACCAGTAGCCGATGCCGCCGCCCTCCTCCGCCACGACCTGGCGCAGATCGCCGCCGAAGAGCTGCACATAGCCCTTCCAGACCTTGTCGGCGAAGGCGGGATCGGCCTTCTTCAGGTCCTTGCCATGTCCCCAGTACTTCCACGCGATCTCTTCCTCGTTGTTGCCGCACCAGAGGACGACGCTCGGGTGATTGCGCAGACGCCGTACCTGGTCGCGCGCCTCATGCACCACGCTGGCGCGGAAGGCCTCGTCGTAGGCCGGCTGCATGCCGCCGCCGAACATGAAGTCCTGCCAGACCATCAGGCCCAGCTCATCGGCCAGCGCGAAGAAGTCGTCGTGTTCGTAATAGCCGCCGCCCCAGCTGCGCAGCATGTTCATATTGGCGTCGCGCGCCGACTCCAGCACGCGGCGCAGCTGCGCCTTCGTCACGCGAGGCTGGAACATGTCGAAGGGGATGGTGTTGGCCCCCTTGGCGAAGACCGGAATGCCGTTGACGAGGAAGTAGAAGCTCTTGCCCTTCTCGTCCGGGTCGCGCCGCAATTCGACGCTGCGCAGGCCCGTCCGTGCGGCCAGCTTCGCCACCGTCGCCTTGCCCTCCAGGACCTCCAGCTCGTAGCCGTACAGCGGCTGGTCGCCATAGCCGTTCGGGAACCAGCGCTGCGGCTGCGCGACCTGCTGCGGCAGCTCGATGCGGTTGGCGCCCGGCCGCAATGCGACCTGCTGCTCGGCCGCAAGCGTGCGCTTGCCCCCAGGCGCCGTCTGCCACAGGCGCAGCCCGGCCGCGCCGGCGCGCACCGCGTCCAGCGTGGCGATCGCGGCGATATCGGCGCGCGCCGCGGTCACGCGGTCCTGACGCAGCTGCAGGTCCTCGATGCGGACCGCATCCCAGCTCTGCAGCACGACAGGCTTGCTGATGCCGGCGGTGACGTAGCGCGGCCCCCAGTCCCAGCCATAGTGGTAGGCAGGCTTGCGCGCGAAATTGCCCGTCATCGCATCCTTCGGCTCGTCGCCATAGGGAGACGGATAGTTACCGGCAATCTTGTGCGGCATCGCCGCGACCTGCGGCAGCAGGGTCGCGATCGGCGAGCGAAACACGATGCGCAGCTCGTTGCCCTTGATGCGCAGTTTGCCCTGTACCGGCAGGCGCCAGCTGCGGTGGGCGCTATCGGCTTTCAGTATCTGCTCGCCGTTGAGCCAGACCTCGGCAAAGGTATCGAGGCCCTGGAACACCAGGTCGCTGCGCGCCCGCCCCAGCACCTCGCGCGGCGCATCGAAGCGCGTCCGGTATTCCCAGTCCGCCAGGCCGATCCACTGCAGGCCCGCTTCAGGCGCACCGGCATACGGGTCGGGAATCACCTTGTGCGCGAACAGGTCGGTATGCACGGTGCCCGGCACGGTCGCCGCACGCCATGGCGCGCCTTCCGGGTGGGCGGCCGCCTGCGCGCTGCCCGGCAGCAGGCGGAAGGTCCAGCCCTTGTCGATGCGGATCTGGCCGGGCGACGCCGCCATGGCCGAGGCGCTGGCGATGGCCAGCACGGCGCCCAGCAGCAGGCGCGTGACAGGACCCAGCAGGGGACGACGGCTCATGGCGCGCTCGCTTTCCAGTAACGGTCGATCCACTCTTCGTGGGTCGGCATGGTGGAGACGGCACGCGTAAGTAGCGTGCGGATGCCCTCGACGTGCTCGACAAGCTTCTCTTCCGGCATCTCGTCGACCATCGGGTGGTAAGCCTGCGGCATGATGCGCTGGCCCAGCATGACTTGCACCCAGCTCGGCAGCGCAAAGAAATCTTCGCCGTTGCGGAAGTAGCGCCCGTCGTAGCGGAACAGGTCCATCGCTTCGCGCAAGGAGTCCGGCACCGGCATGGTGCGGCAGTAGTTCCAGAACGGCGTGTCGTCACGCTCGGTCGCGTGGTAGTGCAGGATCAGGAAGTCGCGCACACGCTCGTACTCGAAGGCCGATTCGCGGTTGTAGCGCTCGACCAGCAAGGGGCTCATGTCGCGCGTCGGGAACAGGCTCAATAAACGCGTGATGCCCGACTGCGCGAGGTAGATGCTGGTCGACTCGAGCGGCTCCAGGAAACCGCTGGCCAGGCCCAGCGCCACGACGTTCTTGTTCCAGAACTTGTTGCGCATGCCGGTGGTGAAACGCAGCGGGCGCGGATCGGCCAGGGCCTTGCCGTCCAGGTTCGCGAGCAGCGTGCTTGCCGCCTCATCGTCGCTGATGTACTTGCTGGAGTAGACGTAGCCGTTGCCGGTGCGGTGCTGCAGCGGAATGCGCCACTGCCAGCCGGCCGCGCGCGCCGTCGCTTTCGTGTACGGCGTGATCGGATCGACTCGTTCGCTGGGCACCGCCATCGCGCGGTCGCAAGGCAGCCAATGCGACCAGTCGACGTAGCCGGTCTTCAGGGTTTCTTCGATCAGCAGCCCGCGGAAGCCCGAGCAATCGATGAACAGCTCGCCCTCGACGCGCTGGCCATTCTCCAGCACCAGCGATTCGATGAAGCCGTCGCTCGCCCGCTGGTTGACCTTGACGATCCGGCCTTCGATGCGCCGCACGCCGCGCTCTTCGGCCAGCTCGCGCAGGAAGCGCGCATACAGGGTCGCGTCGAAGTGGTAGGCATAGGCGATGTCGGCCAGGGGGGAACCCGGCGCGGCATTCCGGTCGCCCGGTGCGAACCGGCCTTGCGGCGCCATCACCGTCTGCGCCGAATAAGCGCCGATCGGCGCCGCGCGGCCCTGGCTGTGCAGCTTGAGCCAGAACTGGTGGAAAGGCAGCGGCCCCACGGCGCGGCCGATGGTGCCGAAGCCGTGCAGGTAGCTGTCCCCTAACCGGGCCCAGTCATTGAATTCGATGCCCAGCTTGGCGGTCGCCCGGGTGCGCCGGACGAAGTCGGCTTCCTCGATGCCCAGCCACTGGGAGTTGAACATGCGGATGTGGGGGACGCTCGCCTCCCCCACCCCGACGATGCCGATTTCCTCGGACTCGACCAGGCTGACCTTCGCGCCCTTGCCGAGATAGGTGACGAGGGCGGCTGCAGCCATCCAGCCCGCGCTGCCGCCACCGACGACCGTGATCGAACGGATGCGTTCCTGCTTTTCCATGAATGTCCCAAACGAAGACGGCCTTGCCGAAGAACACGGCAAAGCCCGGGAAAAAGACTCCCCGGCGAGCAGCACCGGGGAGGAAACGGAAACGCTTAGAACTTGTAGTTCAGGCCCACGTAGGCGACACGGCCGGTGTAACCGTTCGAGTAGAAGCGGTTCTTGGTGTCGTTGCCGAGGTAGGAACGGGTCTCTTCCTTCGTCAGGTTCAGCACCGAGGCGGTCAGGCTGAGCTGCTTGGTGAAGTTGTAGGCCGCGTTCAGGTCGACCTGGCTGTACGGCTCTTCATACACGTTCAGGCCGTTCATCAGGCCGTTCACGACCTCGCCGCGGCGGTTGTACGAAGCGCGCAGCAGCATCTTGTCGTTCGAGTAGAACAGCGTCAGATTGGTCTGGTTCTTGGCGCTGCCGACCAGCGGCGACTTGCCGATCTCGGTGCCGTCTTCCAGGGTGATGGCCGCCTGGTTGGTATCGTTGTAGGTGTAGTTCACCTGGAAACCGATACCGTTGTTGAAGGTGTGCTGGGCATACAGCTCGACGCCCTGCGACACCGCGTCGCGGCCGCCCGCGCTGGTGGCGTAGTTCTGCACGGTGACGTTTTCGCCGGCGATGCTCAGCTGGATGTCACGCACGACCGGCACCGAGAAGTTCTTCACGTTCTTGCGGAACAGGCCGCCACCCAGCACCGAGCCGCGCTGGAAGTACCACTCCAGGCCCAGGTCGTACTGGTCGGCCTGGTACGGTTCCAGGCTCTTGTTGCTGCCCGAACCATACCAGCCCTGCTGGTCGCCGCCACCGATCAGGCGGCGGTCGTTGACGTATTCCTGGCTGAAGTAGCGCAGGCTGCCCGGCGAACCGATGTCGCCGTAGCTTGGACGTGCGATCACTTTCGACGCCGCGGCGCGCAGCAGCAGGGTGTCGCTCAGGTCGTACGCCAGGTTGAAGCTCGGCAGCACGTCGTTGTAGGTGCGGTCCAGCGCGCTGATCTCGAAGGTCGAGATGTGGCGGGTTGCCGGGTTGGTGTTGCTGTCCGGCAGGACGGTGAAGCCGCTGATGCAACCCGAGCCGCTCGGTGCGCCGGTGGCCGGCGCGCCGCCCGCGAGGCAAGGCGCCGGCTTGCCGTCCGCACCATTGAAGAAGTAGTCGTTGTAGTAATCGACCTGGTCGGTCGAATCCGCATGCTGCTTGGTGCGCACGAAGCGCACGCCGACGTTACCGCGCAGGCGCTCGGTCTTGATGTTGGCCTGGAAGTACAGCGCGCTGATCTTCTCGTCGACGTTGTAGACGAAGTTGTCTTCGTTACGGGTCTGCATGTCGCCGTAGGTACTGTTCAGGTAGCTGATGTACGCCGGGAAGTTAATGCCCGGGAAAGCGCTGGCCTTGATGGCGCCGACGATGTTCGGCAGCGACTCGTTGTACATGAACTCCGGACGGAACTTGTTGGCGTTGCTGTCGCAGCCGTTCTGGTAGCGGTTGTCGTAGCCGGTCAGGCCCTTGCAGGTCCAGTAGTTGTTGCCGGTGCTGCGGCTGATGCCGCCGTCGCGGTATTTCGCGCCGAACTGCACGGAATCGAGCCAGCTGCTGTCGGCATGCCAGGTGAAGTCGGCCTGGGCGTAGTTCTGCTCGGTGCTGTTCTTGGTCCACGAGGACGCGGTCGAACCGAGGTCGATCTCGGCGATGCCCTTGCGCAGGTTGTCCATCAGCTGCGGCGCGAAGGTCATGCTCGGGGTGCCCGCCAGGCTCCAGGAGGTGGCGGTGTTACCGACCGACCAGCTGCCGTCGGCGTTCTGCATGCGCGGCTTCATCGGGGCCGAGAACTGCAGTTCCGGACCGCCCTTGGCCCAGGTGCGGCCGCCCTTGAAGGTGGCGTCGATCGACTCGCCCTTCCAGTCGACTTCGAGGTCGAAGGCCTGCGACAACGATTTCTCGCGGTTGTAGCTGCCGGTGATCTGCGGGGTCGGGACCGTGCAGTCGTCAGGACCCCAGCCGCCCGGCTTCTGGCCGTTGGCGGCGGCCTGGGCTTCGCTGCAGTAGTAGGCCTTGCCCGGGTGCATGCTGTAGTTCGCGCCGGTGACGATGGTGCCGCTCGGGTCGAAGGTCAGGCCGTCGAGCAGGCGGCCGCCCGCCCAGTTGCCGTCGCCGGCATAGCGCGCCAGGTTCCATTCCGGAACCTTGAGGGTGTTGGTCTGCGAGTTCTGCTTCAGGTCGAAGCGGAAGTAGTTCGCCGTCATGTTCAGGTTGCGCAGCGGCTTGAACTGCAGGGTGATCTGGCCGCCCTTGCGCTCGCGCTCTTCTTCGCGGACGTTGAAGTTGACCGAGGTCGGCATCATGAAGTTGGTGTAGTACTTGCCGTTCTGGTCATTGAAGCCCGACTCGCCCCACCAGTAGGAATTCAGGTCCGAAGGCTTGCCGTTGACGTCGGTCGCCGGATGGCCGGCGTAGTCGTCGCCGTACCACTGCCAGTTCTCGGTGGTCGCGCTCATGGTGCGCACGGTGCGCTTCTGCTGGGTGAAGCCGACCAGCACGCCGAAACGGTTGCTCTTGTCGTGCCAGGCGTACTGGCCCGAGATCTGCGGGTCGGTCTTCTTGGTGGTGTCGGCCCAGGTGCCTTCCATGTTGACGAAGCCGCTGCCCGACTCGACGTCCAGCGGACGGCGGGTGCGCAGGATCACGGTGCCGCCGATGCCGCCTTCGTCGAGGCGCGCTTCCGGCGTCTTGTACAGCTCGGCGCTGCCCAGCATGTTCGAGGGCATCAGGGTGTAGTTGAAGGAACGGGTCGGATCGCCGTTCGATTCGGCGGTGGCGATGTAGTTGCCGTTCAGCTGGGTCAGCGTCAGTTCCGACGACAGGCCGCGCACGCTGACGTTCTTGCCTTCGCCGCCGCTGCGGGTGACGACCACGCCCGGCACGCGTTGCAGCGCGTCCGCGACGTTCTTGTCCGGGAACTTGCCGACGTCTTCGGCGGTGACGACTTCGACGATAGCATTCGCTTCGCGCTTCTGGTCGAGGCTCTTCTCGATCGCGTAGCGGTAGCCGGTGACGACCACGGTCGACGCCTTGCTGGCGTCGGCCGCCTGCTCGCCTGCGCTCGCGTCAGTGGTCTGGGCCTGGGCGCTCATGCTCAACACCGCCATGGCGACCGCACTGGCGATCGGGGTAGCACTCAAGCGCACTGCGGGACGCACGGCTGGGCGCGATGCAAGAACTTTGCTGAACATCATTTCACATCTCCTTATTGTGCCCTGTGGATGGGCTCTTTATCTGTCGCGGCAGGGGGACGCTCCCGGCTCGCGGAACACTTGGGCCGGCGCCAGCAGCGCGTTTTGGCATCCTTTACTAAACGGTGATGCTGGTCGCTCTGCGTGTCTGGAGTTGGCACTCCGGTTGTGGCAGTTATACAAAGTTGGTTTCAGGAACTCAACTGAGTTTCAAAAAAGCTGCGCAGTTTAGCCTTGTTTTCCTAAACATGTTTGTTGCGGTTTTACTACAGTGCGGCGTGTTTACAGAGGGAGATGCGGCCCACGCCATAGACAGCGCATTTGCCACGCATAAAAGGCCGGAACAGCGTGCGCTGCCCGGCCTGCAATGGGGGTTGACGGGAAACGCTAGCGCGCTTCGGCCAGCAGTTGCCGGATCTCCGGCAGGCAGGAACCGCAGTTGCCGCCCGCGCGCAGGCAGGCGGTGACGGCGCCGGCATCCTTCAGCCCGTGCTGCACGATGGCGGCGCGGATGGTGTCGCGGCCGACGCCGAAGCAGGCGCACACTGTCGGTCCGGGATCGAGGCCCTGGAACGGGGCGCGCCCGGCCAGCAGGGTGGCGCGGTCGCGGGCGGACAGTTCGTCCTGTGCGAACAGGCCGGCCAGCCAGCCCCGTGCCGGCAGGTCCGGCCGGCGCGAGACGAACAGGCAGGCCTGCAGCCGCCCTTCGACAAGCAGCGCGCAGCGCAGCATGCCCTCGGCCCGGTCCTCGACCTCGATCCAGTCGGCCTCCAGGCCGGCGCCCAGCAGCACCCTCGCCCACTCGGGCGAGACGGCGTCGCGCCCGCCCAGTTCGTAGCGCAGGAAGCCGGCGCCGCAGACCCGCGTCCAGTTGGCCACGCGCGCCAGGGCGAGCGGCGTGCGGCTCAGGATGAAGCCATGCCAGGCGACGGCGAAAGGCGCGATGCGCACCGGCGTGTGCTTGAATTCCGGCTCGCCCGACACCGGGTCGACGGCGGGATTGACCACCGCCCCGACCCGCGCGTCCGAGGCGTTCTGGCCGGTCCAGTGGATGGGAACGAAGGCGCTCCCGCGCGCGATGCCGCCGCCGTGGCTCACGCGCGCCACCAGCGTGCCCCAGCGGCTGCTGACGCGCGCCAGCTCCCCTTCGCGCACGCCGGCCAGCAGCGCGTCGTGCGGGTGCAGGTCGACGAAAGGCTCGGGCGCATGGCCGGCCAGGCGCGGCGACTTGCCGGTGCGCGTCATGGTGTGCCATTGGTCGCGCAGGCGGCCGGTGTTCAGCACCAGCGGGTACTCGCTGTTCGCCGCATTGGCCGGCAGGCGCGGGCTGGTCGCGATGAAGCGCGCCTTGCCGTCGCCATGGGCAAAGCGGCCGTCGGTGAACAGCCGCGCCGTGCCCGCGCCCCCTGCCGGCACCGGCCACTGGATCGGTTCCAGCGCATCGTAGGCGGCGCGGTCCAGGCCGGCCAGGCCGTCGATGCGGAAGGCCCGCGGCAGTCCTGCCGCGTCGTTGCGCCAGCCGGACAGCCGCGCATGCTCGTCGAAGATCGCGTGCGCATCCGCGTAGTCGAATCCCCGGTAGCCCATGCGCCGCGCCACCTCGCAGATCGCCCACCAGTCGGCGCGCGCCGCACCTGGCGCCGGCAGGAAGGCGCGCTGGCGCGAGATGCAGCGTTCCGAATTGGTGACGGTGCCGTCCTTCTCGCCCCAGCCCAGCGCAGGCAGCAGCACGTGGGCCAGTTCGGCGGTATCGGTGGCGGCCGTCATGTCCGACACCACCACCAGCTCGCAACGCGCCAGCGCGCGCCGCACCTGGTCGGCGTCGGGCAGGCTGACCACCGGATTGGTGGCCATGATCCACACCGCCTTGACCTTGCCCTCCTCGATGGCGCGGAACAGCTCGACCGCCTTCAGGCCGGGTGTGGCGGCAATCCGCGGCGCATCCCAGAAGCTGCGCACCAGTTCGCGGTGCGCAGGCTGTCCGAGTTCGAGGTGGGCGGCCAGCATGTTGGCCAGGCCCCCCACTTCGCGCCCGCCCATGGCATTGGGCTGGCCGGTCAGCGAGAACGGCCCCATGCCGGGCTTGCCGATGCGGCCCGTGAGCAGGTGGCAGTTGATGATGGCGTTGACCTTGTCGGTGCCGCTGGAGGACTGGTTCACGCCTTGCGAATAGGCGGTGACGACCTTGCCTGTCGCGGCGAAGGCTTCGAAGAACTCGGCCACCAGGCGTGGGTCGATGCCGCAGTGGCGCGCTACGGAGTCGATGCTCGCGCATTCGTCGCTTGCCGCCAGTGCGGCATCCAGTCCCTGCGTATGCGCGGCGACGAACTCCGCATCGGCGGCGCCGGTCTGCGCCAGGTAGGCCAGCAGGCCGTTGAACAGCCAGACGTCGCTGCCGGGCTTGATGGGCAGGTGCAGGTCCGCCAGCTCGCAGGTGGCCGTGCGGCGCGGATCGATGGCGACGATGCGCAGGCCCGGGCGTGCTTCCCTCGCCCTGGCGATGCGCTGGAACAGGGTCGGATGGCACCAGGCCGTGTTGGAGCCGACCAGCACGACCAGGTCGGCCAGCTCGAAGTCCTCGTAGCAGCCGGGCACCAGGTCTTCGCCGAAGGCGCGCTTGTGGCCGGCGACGCTGGAGGACATGCACAGGCGCGAATTGGTGTCGATGTTGGCGCTGCCGACAAAACCCTTCATGAACTTGTTGGCGACGTAGTAATCCTCGGTGAGCAGCTGGCCGGAGACGTAGAGCGCCACCGCGTCGGGACCGTGTTCGGCGATGATGGAGGCAAAGGTGGACGCCACCTTGCCTAGCGCCTCGTCCCAGCCTGTCGTGCGCAGGCTGCCCTCCTCGCGGATCGCGGGCGCCAGCAGCCGTCCGTCCAGGCCAAGGGTCTCGCCCAGGGCCGATCCCTTGACGCACAGGCGGCCACGGCTCGCCATGTGCTCCGGGTCGCCCTCGATCAGGGCGCCGTCCGGCGTCAAGCGGGCCTTCACCCCGCAGCCCACGCCGCAATAGGGACAGGTGGTGCGTACCGCCGCGGCGATGGGAACGATGGCCGCCCCCATCACGCCGCCTCGCACAGGGCCGGCCCGAACAGCAGCCGGTCGCGGATGGCGGAGATGTCGGCGCCGCGCTGGATCAGGTCGAAGTACCAGGGCCCGTCCGCCACGTCGCCATACAGCACGGCGCCGGTGACGCGGTTTCCGGCCAGCACCAGGCGCTTGTAGACACCGGCGTGCCGGTCGCGCAGCACCAGGTCTTCGCTGCCTTCCAGCCCGACGATGTCGCCGGCCGAATACAGGTCGATGCCGGTGACTTTCAATTTTGTGGCGGTAGCCTGCTGCACGTAGCGACGGTGGCCGCAGCCGGCCAGGTGGGCGGCGCAGACGCGCGCCTGTTCCCAGATCGGTGCCACCAGGCCGAAGGTCGCCTTGCGGTGCTGGACGCACTCGCCCACCGCGTACACGCGCGGGTCATAGGTCTGCAGGGTGTCGTCAACGACGATGGCGCGCTCGCAGTACAGGCCGGCCTCGCGCGCCAGCGCGACGTTGGGCCGCACGCCCGCTGCCATCACGACCAGATCGGCCGGCACTTCGAGGCCGTCGGCGAAGCGCACGGCCTCCACCTTGTCCTCGCCGAGGATGCTTTGCGTCTGCGCGCCGAGCAAAATGCGCAGGCCGCGCCGCTCCAGCGCCGCCTTGAGCAGCAAGGCGGCCTGCGGGTCGAGCTGCTGGTTCATCAGGCTGTCGGTCAGGTGAACGACAGTGACGGCCATGCCGCGGCGCAGCAGGCCATTGGCCGCTTCCAGGCCGAGCAGGCCGCCGCCGATGACGACCGCATGGCCGCCCCGGCCGGCCGCCGCCAGCATGGTGTCGACGTCGTCGAGGTCGCGGAAACCGATCACGCCGGCCAGCTTCGATCCCGGCACCGGCACGATGAAGGGACTGGAGCCGGTTGCCAGCAACAGGCGGTCGTAGCCCACTTCCAGCCCGGAGCGGGCGCGTACCACGCGCAAGCGGCGGTCGATGGCCACCACCGGGTCGCCCGCATGCAGGATGATGCCGTGTTCCTCGTACCAGGCGCGCGGGTGCAGGACGATGTCTTCCGCCTGCTTTTCGCCCGCCAATACGGGTGACAGCAGGATGCGGTTGTAGTTGACACGCGGCTCCGCGCCGAACACGGTGATGTCGTACATGCCGGGATCGAACTTCAACAATTCCTCGACGGTGCGCATGCCCGCCATGCCGTTGCCGACCACGACCAGGCGCTGCTTCACGGGGCGATCCATACCTTGCCTCCTTCCACGCGGGCCGGGTAGCTGGCCACCGAGTGCTCCGGGGCTTCCAGGCATTCGCCGCTGTGCAGGTCGAAGTGCTGCTTGTAGATGGGCGAGGCGACCACGATGCGCTCGCCGATGCTGCCGACCAGGCCGCGCGACAGGACTGCCGCCCCGGCATTGGGGTCGAAGTTATCGATCGCGAACACGCGCGGTTCCTCGGCGCCAATGCGGAAGATGGCCACCTGGCGATCGTTCAGCAGTGCGCAGACGCCGGTGTCAGGAACGATCTCGTCGATGGTGCAGACGGCGGTCCAGTTCTGAAGTTGCAGGTCGCGATGCATGATGGGCTCCTGTTCAGGCCGCGCTGGCGGCGATCGGAATGACGCGGCCACGCCGTTCCTCGGGATTGGCCGGGCGGACCTGGCCGCGCTCCGGCACGAACACGACATTACTGTCCGCCGCGTCGCTGTTGACGAAATGACGGAAGCGCCGCCGCACCTCGGGATTGCTGACGGCCTCCTTCCATTCGCAGGCATAGGTGTCGACCACGTGCTGCATCTGCGCTTCGAGTTCCTGCGCGATGCCCAGCTTGTCCTCGACCACCACCCCCTTGAGGTAATCGAGCCCGCCCTCGAGATTCTCGCGCCACACGCTGGTGCGCTGCAGGCGGCCGGCGGTGCGCACGTAGAACATCAGGAAGCGGTCGACCAGTTTCACCACCGCCGCTTCGTCGAGGTTGGAGGCAATCAGTTCCGCATGGCGCGGCTTCATGCCGCCGTTGCCGCAGACGTAGAGGTTCCATCCCTTCTCGGTGGCGATCAGGCCCACGTCCTTGCCTTGCGCCTCGGCGCATTCGCGGGTGCAGCCGGACACGCCGAACTTGATCTTGTGCGGCGCGCGCAGGCCCTTGTAGCGGTTCTCCAGCGCGATCGCGAAGGCCAGGCTGTCGCCCACGCCATAGCGGCACCAGGTCGAGCCGACGCAGGACTTCACGGTGCGCAGCGACTTGCCGTAGGCGTGGCCGGACTCGAAGCCGGCGGCGATCAGCTCTTCCCAGATGTTCGGCAGCTGCTCCAGGCGCGCGCCGAACAGGTCGACCCGCTGGCCACCGGTGATCTTGGTGTACAGGCCGTACTTCTTGGCCACCTGCCCGACCGCGATCAGGCCGTCCGCCGTCACCTCGCCGCCCGGCATGCGCGGCACCACGGAATACGTCCCGTCCTTCTGGATGTTGCCGAGGAAGTAGTCGTTCGAGTCCTGCAGGCTGGCGTGTTCGGGTTTCAGGACGAAGTCGTTCCAGCTTGATGCAAGGATGTTCGCCGCCACCGGCTTGCAGATATCGCAGCCCAGGCCCTTGCCGTGCCGGGCCAGCAGCTCGCCGAAGCTGCGGATGCCTTCCACCCGCACGATGTGGTAGAGCTCCTGGCGCGAGCAGGCGAAGTGTTCGCACAGGTGGTCATTGACCGCCACGCCCAGGCGCGCCAGCTCGGCGTTCATCACCTGGGTCATCAGGGGCACGCAGCCGCCGCAGGCGGTGCCGGCTTTCGTACAGCTCTTCAGGGCGCCGACCGAGCCGGCGCCGCCCGCCACCGCTTCGCACAGCGCGCCCTTGGAGACGTCATTGCAGGAGCAGATCTGGGCGCCGGCCGGCAGCGCGTCCACGCCGAGGGCCGGCCGCGCGGCACCGTCGAGCTGCGGCAGGATCAGGACTTCGGGCGAGGCCGGCAAGGCGATCCGGTTCAGCATCATCTGCAGCAGCTCGCCGTAGGGCGAGGCGTCGCCGACCAGCACGGCGCCGAGCAGGAACTGGCCGCAATCGGAGGTGACGATCTTGCGATAGACCTGCTTGCGCTCGTCCAGGAACTGGTAGCTGCGCGCGCCCTTCGTGGCCCCGTGCGCGTCGCCGATGCTGGCCACGTCCACGCCCATCAACTTCAGCTTGGTGCTCATGTCGGCGCCGGTGAAGCCGCATTCCTCCGCCAGGATGTGGCGGGCCGCCGTGCGCGCCATGTCGTAGCCCGGCGCCACCAGGCCGAACAGCTGCCCGCGCCAGCATGCGCACTCGCCGATGGCGTAGATGTGCGGGTCGGAGCTCAAGCAGCGGTCGTCGATGACGATGCCGCCACGCTGGCCCAACGCCAGCCCGCTCTGCCGCGCCAGCTCGTCGCGCGGACGGATGCCGGCCGAGAACACGATCATGTCCGCGTCCAGATGCGTGTCGTCGGCGAACTGCATGCGGTGCGTGCCCGCTTCGCCGTCGACGATGGCCAGGGTGTTCTTCCGGGTGTGCACCTGCACGCCCAGCTCCTCGATCTTGTTGCGCAGGACGCGCGCGCCCGGCTCGTCGACCTGCACCGCCATCAGGCGCGGCGCGAACTCGACGACGTGGGTCTGCAGGCCGAGATCGCGCAGCGCCTTGGCGCACTCCAGGCCAAGCAGGCCGCCGCCGACCACCACGCCGGTGTGCGAACGCTTTCCGCACTCGTCCATGGCTTCCAGGTCTTCGATGGTGCGATAGACGAAGCAATCCTTGCGCTCGGCCCCCGGTAGCGGCGGCACGAAGGGAGTGGACCCGGTGGCCAGCACCAGCCTGTCGTAGGCGACGGTTTCACCGTCGGCAAGCAGCACGGTGCGCGACTCGCGGTCGATCCCGGTGACGCGGGCATTGAGCCGCAGGACGGCTTCCTCGCGCGCGAAGAAGCCGGGCGCGACGAGCGAGAGGTCCTCGGCGGTCTTCCCGCTGAAGAATTCGGACAGGTGCACCCTGTCGTAGGCGGGACGCGGCTCCTCCCCGAGGATGGTGACGCGCAGGCCGGGCGTGCCCGCCGCCAGCAGGGTCTCGACGAATTTATGGCCCACCATGCCGTGGCCGACGACGACGATATGCATTGCGTGCTCCTTAAGCTGCTGTTGCGAGCGGTGCGTCCTGCGCCGCGGTGATGGTGAAACGGGCGGCGATGGCGCACAGGCTCGAGACCAGCACCAGCACGCTCAGGATGGTGAGGGTCTGGGCGATGTCGCCGGTGCCCTTCATCAGGAATCCGGCCAGCACCGCGCCGACATTGCCGCCCGCGCCGACGATGCCGGCCACGCCGCCCAGCGCCTGCGGGGCCACGAAGGGCACCAGCGCATAGGTGGCGCCGCAGGCCATGTGGGTGAACAGGCCGAAGCACAGCATGGCGACCACGGCATAGGCGACGCCGTCGGCGTTGGCGAACCACAGCAGGCCCAGTCCTTCGCCGATCATCAGCACGAAGAGCACGGTGACGCGGCTGTTCAGGCTTCCCTTGCGTGCGCTGCGGTCCGACAGCCAGCCGCCCAGGGCCCGCGCGAACAGGGCCAGCAGGCCGAAGCTGCCGGCCGCCAGGCCCGCCGCGCCCAGCGAGAGACCGTACTTGTCGACGTAGTAGACGGCCGCGATGTTGTGGATGAAGATCTCGATGCCGAAGCAGGCGCCGTAGGTCACGAAGAGCAGCCAGGCGCGGTGGTTGCGGCAGGCCTCCTTGAAACTCGCCCAGCCGCCCTTGCCGCCCTGCGGGAGTTCGCCTTTCGCGCGCAAGTCGTCGTAGTTGCCGGCCGGGCAGTCCTGGGTATACCGCCAGTAGAAGAAGGCCATCGCGATCATCGACAGGCCCGGCACCACCAGGGCCAGGCGCCAGCCGAGGGACTCGGAAACGCCCAGCATGACGATGGCGGCGAGCAGCAGCGGCATCAGGGCCTGCGCCGCGCCGCCACCGCTGTTGCCCCAGCCGGCCGCCGCCGCGTTGGCGGTGCCGACCACCTTCGGGCTGAACATGACCGAGGTGTGGTATTGAGTGATGACGAAGCTTGCGCCCACCGCGCCGATCCCGAGGCGGAACAGCAGGAAGCTTTCGTAGCTCTGCGCCATGGCCACACCCAGCACCGGGATCGCGCCGAGCAGCAGCAGGACGGTATAGGTCTTGCGCGGGCCGTAGCGGTCGCACAGCGGGCCGACGATCAGGCGCACGAAGATGGTGATGGCGACGGCCGCGATATTGATGTTGGCGATCTGCGCCATCGTGAGCCCGAACTCGCCCTTGATCACCGGCATGAGCGGCGCGCAGGCGAACCAGGCGAAGAAGCAGATGAAGAAGGCCACCCAGGTCAGGTGGAAGGCGCGCATCGGCGCCGTGTCGAAGGAGAGGAGCTTGATGCTGTCCGCTTTGCTGGCCATGTTTCTTCCTTTGGAAAACAAAACGGCGTCCGCGCTCCTGCTCGTGAATGAAGCAGGAAGCCGCGGACGCCGTTGTCCTGGTTGCCGGTCCTTCGTTAGACCGGCGAAAGTATGAAGAGGATCGCCATTGACCCTGTAGCGATGTATGAGCAAGAGCCGTGCCACTCAGCCGCCAGAGGGCCGCACCGGAAGGCCGGCGCCCGGCGCGCTACATTGCGGTGCAACATGCCCGCGAATGATGCATGCGCGCGCACCGCTTCACGCCGCGCCTCCGAACGGGGCGACGGATTGGTCGGCGAACCGGGCCAGATACGCGGCAGGGTCGCTGCCGTCCCACACGCGGTCGTCGCACAGGGTCGAGCTGCGCATGTCGGCATCGGGAAGGTCGACGCCGGCCTGGGTCGCGGCATCGCGGTACAGGTCGATACGGCTGAGCTCCGCCGCCACCGGGCGCCAGGGCGGATCGGCACGCAGCAGGCCCCAGCGCCGCTGCTGGGTCAGGAACCACATGGCGTCGGACAGCCAGGGAAAGGTGGCCTCGCCGCCGCCGAAGAAGCGCAGGCCGTTGTGCCCGCGGACCTGCCCCGGCTCGCTTCCCCGTCCGGCCAGGCAGGCCTGGAGCAGCGCGCGGTCCGCATTCACGTAGCCGGGACTGGACAGCACCTCGGCGGCCGCCTCGCGGTTCAGGCGCGCCGCATCGAGCCAGCGCGCGGTCTCGAGCAGGGCCGCGACCATGGCGCGGCAGGTGTTCGGATGCGCAGCCGCGAAGTCCGCGCTGGTCCCGAGCACCTTGCCCGGATGGTCCGGCCAGATGGTGTCGCTGGACGCGGCCAGCGCGCCCAGGCCCTCGCGTACGGCGCGCTGGCCCCAGGGCTCGCCCGCGCAGAAGCCGTCGATGTGGCCGGCAGCCAGGCTGGCCGCCATCTGGTTCGGGGGCACGGTCACCATGTCGCAGTCCGCCAAGGGGTCGATGCCCTGCGTCGCCAGCCAGTAATACAGGAACATCGCATGGTTCCCGGTCGGGAAGGTGTGCGCCAGGCGCAGGCGCCGTCCGCGTGCGGCCAGCCCCTGCTGCGCCAGCGTGCGCGCGAGCGTGACGCCCTGCCCGTTCTGGTTCAGGTTCATCAGCACCGCCATCTGGCGCGGCCGGGCGCCGATCCCCATCTGCAGGCCGACCAGCAGGCCGAGCAGCACCTGGGCCGCATCGAGTTCGCCCCCCAGCAGGCGCTCGCGCATGCCGGTCCAGGACAGTTCGCGGCTGAGTTGAAAGCGCAGCCCATGCTTCTCGTCGAAGCCGAGCACCGAGGCCATCACCAGCGGCGCGCAGTCGGCCAGCGGCATGAAGCCGATCCGAACGGTGCCGACTTCCGGTTTGTCCGAGCCGGCGACCCATGCGCCGCCGCTGCCATTGTCCAGGACTGCCATAATGTTCCTTTCTCCGCTGCCGGCATCAGCCGAGCAGGTCTTCCACGTCGATCAGCCGCTGGGCGATCTCGGCCAGCTTCATGTTCTTGTTCATCGCCATGCTGCGCAGGCGCTGGTAGGCGTCGGTCTCGCTGAGCCGGTAGCGCGCCATCAAGAGGCCCTTGGCGCGGTCGACCAGCTTGCGCTCAAGCAGCTTCTGGCGCGTGTCCTCCAGCTCCCCCAGCAGCTTCTGCTCGCGCCGGAAGCGCGCCAGCGCCACGTCCAGCACCGGCTTGACCCGCTCGGCCTGCAGGCCGGCCACGATATAGGCCGATACGCCGGCCTCCAGGGCCGCGTCCATGCTGCTTGGCGCGTCGTCTTCGGTGAACAGCACGATCGGGCGGCGCGCGTCGACGGTGGCGATGACGATGTGCTCGAGGATGTCGCGGGCGCTGGAGGCGCTGTCGACGATGATCATGTCCGGCTGCAGCTGGCCGATGCGCTGCGCGAGCCAGGCGTCGGCCGGCAGCGAGGCGACCAGGTCGTAGCCGCATTCGAGCAGGCCGATGCGCAGCGCGGCGCTGCGGCGCGCCTGTTCGGCGGCCGCTTCGTCCCCCTCCCCGGCGCCGGGTGGCGGGTTGACGACAACGATGCGTAAGGAGGGTGAGGCACTGTCTGGCGATTTCATGCCGGAAGGACATGCAAGATTCGCACCACCTGTCGAACCAGTCGAGACCGCCAGCCCTTCTCATTCACAGTGGCGGCAATGAGACATTCGCGGCGTAAATATCTAGGACCGAGAAAGCCGACAATTATTCGCGAAATCTATCGCTGAGATCACAAACCAAAAGTTTATTTATGACGCGATCGCCCCTATACTGCAACGCAACATCGCAAGATCAACGCAAGTACTCAAGGAGAACACCATGGCCGCATCCACCCGCCGTCTTTTCGCCAGCGCCGTCGCCGCCGTGCGCAGCTTTTCGATCGAACTCTACGCTGCCCACGGCGGCTGGGCCCCGGCTGTCCGCGGCTAAGCGTTCGCTGCGCCGCAGCAGCGTCGTTCATATGCATGCGCCGCCTGTACGTACGTACGGCGGCGCTGTTTTTTTGGGCCTTTTCCTGGTCCGTTTCGCTTCACCGCAACATTGTCTGCTGAGCTAGAATGCAAACGCGTTTTTCTGGCAAGAAAGTTCCTTCACTCAGCCCCTTATGACAATGCGCCTACCTTCCCTGTCCTTCTTCGCGGCGGCCCTTGCCCTGGCCCTGCCGGCGGCGGCATCCACGCCCATCACCCTCGACCAGGCCATGGCCCATCCAGACTGGATTGGCACCCCGGTGGAAACCGCCTGGTTCAGCTGGGACGGCAAGCAGGTGTACTACAAGCAGAAGCGCAGCGCTTCGCCGATCCGCGACACCTGGGTGGTCAAGCAGGGCGCCGGGCCGACACTGGTACAGGACGCCGAACTGGCGAAGATCGACGGCGCCGACGTCGTCTACGACCGCAAGCACACCCGCGCCCTGATGCTGCGTAACGGCGACCTGTTCGAGCGCGACCTGAAGAACGGCGCGCTGCTGCAGATCACGCGCGGCGCCAGCAAGCTCGACGCCATGCAGTTCACCGCCGACGAGCGCGGCGTCCACTACCGGATCGGCAACGACTGGTACCTGTGGGACCGCGCCAGCAAAGTGGTCGGCCCCGCCGCCCAGCCGCGCGCAGCCAAGGACCCGGCCGCCGCCGAAGACGACCCGCTGCGCGAACAGCAGCTGCAGCTGAGCGCCCACCTGAAGCGCCAGAAGGATGAGCGCGACGCCATGCGCGAGCGCCTGGACGAACAGCGCCGCAGCGACCCGACCCTGGCCCCGGGCCCGGTCTACCTGGGCGACAAGGTCTCCATCGAGAGCACCGTGCTCTCGCCCGACGGCCGCTGGCTGCTGGTGGTCACCGAGCCGAAAGGCGCCGACAAGGGCAAGGCCGGCAAGATGCCGCGCTACGTGACGGAATCGGGCTACGAGGAATTCGAGGACGTACGCACCCGCGTCGGCCGCAGCGCGCCGCCGGCGCATGCCCTGAAACTGGTCGACCTGCGCACCAGGCAGGTGCAGGACCTGTCCTTCGACGTGCTGCCCGGCGTGGCCACCGACCCGCTGGCCGAGCTGCGCGCCGCCGCGAAGAAGGAGCCGCTCAAGGGCAAGCGCGCGGTGCGCGTGATCGACGGCGCCGACGCCATCGAATGGACGACGGATGGCGCCAGGGTCGCCGTGATGCTGCGTTCGGTCGACAACAAGGACCGCTGGATCGCCAGCGTCGACCTGCAGGGCGCCAGACTGCAACCCCTGCACCGCCTCACGGACGGCGCCTGGATCAACTACGACAACAACGAATTCGGCTGGCTGCCGGACAACCGCACCCTGTGGTACCTGTCCGAGGAAAGCGGCTACTCGCACCTGTACACGCAAGACGCCAACGGCGGGTCGCCGCGCGCCCTCACCAGCGGCAAGTGGGAAGCCTCGGACGTGCGCTGGTCGCAGGACGGCGGCATGGCCTGGGTGATGTGCAACCGCGCCACCCCCGGCGACTTCGAAGTCTGCGCCGTCGACGCCAAGGGCGGCGGCGTGAAGGAAGTCACCAGCCTGGATGGCGTGGAGCGCTTCCGCCTGTCGCCGGACGAACGCAAGCTGCTGGTGCATTACTCGGCCAGCTACACCCCGGTGCAGGTAGCCACGGTGCCCGCCAGTGGCGGCGCGGCCGTCAAGCTGACCGACACCCGCAGCGCCGCGTACAAAGCGCGCAGCTGGATCGAGCCGCAGTACGTGGCGGTGCCCTCGAGCGCCGGCGGCGACCCGGTCTGGGCCAAGCTGTATCGCCCGGCCCAGCTGGAACCGGGCAAGAAGTATCCGGTGGTGATGTTCGTGCACGGCGCCGGCTACCTGCAGAACGTCAGCCGCCGCTACCCGAACTACTTCCGCGAGCAGATGTTCCACAACCTGCTGGTCCAGAATGGCTACATCGTGCTCGACATGGACTACCGCGCCTCGAAGGGCTACGGCAGCAAGTGGCGCACCGCGATCTACCGCCAGATGGGCCACCCCGAGCTGGTCGACTACCTCGACGGCGTGAACTACATGGTCGCGCAGCACCAGGGCGACAAGGCGAACGTCGGCGTCTACGGCGGCAGCTACGGCGGCTTCATGACCTTCATGGCCCTGCTGCGCGCACCGGACACCTTCAAGGCCGGCGCCGCGCTGCGCCCGGTGACCGACTGGGTGACCTACAACCACGAGTACACGGCCAATATCCTGAACACGCCGGACATCGACCCGCAGGCCTACAAGATCTCTTCGCCGATCGAATACGCCGACAAGCTGCAGGGCCATCTCCTGATCGCCCACGGCATGATCGACGATAACGTGTTCTACCAGGACTCGGTGCGCATGGCCCAGCGCCTGATCGAACTGAAGAAGGACCACTGGGAGCTGGCCAGCTATCCGCTGGAGCGCCACGGCTACGTGCAGCCGGAAGCCTGGTACGACCAGTACCGCCGCATCTGGCAGCTGTTCGAGCGCACGCTCAAGCCGGCGAAGTGATCCGGAGATACCGTGTAACATCCAGGGCGCCCCAGGGCGCCCTTTTTCATTGGCCGGACCTTTTACCATGCTGATTTTCCGCCTGACTATCCTGCTCCTGTCCGCCGCCCTGCTGTGCGAGGCCCATGCCCAAGCTGCTCCCGGCGGCGTCCAGGGACTGCCGGCGGGGGGCGGGCTCGATGCGGCGCGGGTGATCGAACTACGCTACGGGAACACGCCGCCCGCGAAGACCGAGACCGGCGCGAAGCCGGCGAGCGTGGCGCCCGCGTCCGCGACCAAGCGCCCGACGGCGATCCCGGGCGCGCTGGCCACGCTCGCTGTCGAGAACAGCGGACAGCAGGAACAGGCCGGCGTGCCCGTCACCTTCGGCCAGGTCTTCGGCGTCGGCGAGCTCAAGGCGGGCCAGGGGCTGCAGGCGCGGCTTGCCGACGGCAGCGCCTTGCCCACGCAGACCGACATCAAGGCGCGCCATCCCGACGGCTCGGTGCGGCATGCGGTGGTGTCGCTGGTGCTCGAGCGCCTGGCCCCCGCCCGCCCGGTGGCGGTCGGGCTGTTCGCGGAGGCCGCGCCGGGCGAAGGCAAGCGCGCGGCGCTGCCCGGCAAGGAGCTCGATGCCCGGGTCGAGGCGCGCATCGACGGCAAGACCTGGGCCGCCTCGCTGCGCTCGCTGCTGGACCAGGGCAAGCCGGACCTCTGGCTCGACGGCCCGGTCGCGCGCGAATGGCTGGTATCGGCGCCCCTGGCCGACGCCCAGGGCCGCCCCCACCCGCACCTGGCCGCGCGCTTTGCCCTGCGCTGGTATCCGCAGGCAGGCAAGGCGCGCATCGACGTCACGGTCGAGAACAACTGGGCCTACGAGCCGGCCCCGCAGAACTTCGCCTACGACGCCCGCATCGTCGTCGGCAAGGACGAGGTCGACAAGCGGGACAAGCTGACCCACTACCATCACGCGCGCTGGCGCAAGCTGTTCTGGTGGGGCGGCGAACCCGCCGTGCACCTGCGCCACGACACCCGCCAGCTGATCGCCTCGAAGGCGCTGCCCAACTACGACCAGTCGGTGCGCATCGACGAGAAGCGGCTGGCCAGGATGGCCGCCTCCTGGGAGGGCGAGAAAACCGCGCCGATGGGCGTCGGCATGGCCGTGCGCGCCATGGCCACCACCGGCGGACGCCCCGACATCGGCCTGCTGCCGGGATGGGCCGCGATGTACCTGCTGGGCATGGACCCGCGCGCCCGCGAGATCACGCTGGGCACCGCCGACCTGGCGGGCAGCTGGTCGATGCACTACCGCGACAAGCGCAGCGGCCTGCCTGTAAGCCTGCTCGACTATCCTTACATGACCATCCTGGGCAATCCGGGGGATACGATGAATCCCGCAACGCGCAAGCGCGAACAGTTCCCGCCTTGCGCTGCAAGGGATGCGTGCACCACGCCAAACAAGCATGATGTTTCACACCAACCTGCTTTCGCCTACCTTCCCTATCTGCTTACCGGCGACTATTACTACCTTGAAGAGCTGCAATTCTGGGCCATGTACAATGTGTTTTCCTCGAACCCTGGCTACCGCGAGAACCGCAAGGGCCTGCTCAAGCCGGAACAGGTGCGAGGCCAGGCCTGGAGCCTGCGCACGCTGGGTGAAGCGGCATACATCACGCCGGATACGCATCCACTCAAACGCCACTTCCAGGAAATCCTGGACAACAACCTGAGCTGGTACAACGCCACCTACACGCACGATCGGGAAGCGAATGCCCTGGGCGTCATCGTCAATGGCTATGCCCTAGGTTACGAGAACAAGCGCGGCCTCGCTCCGTGGCAGGACGACTTCTTTACCTCGGCTGTCGGACACCTTGCTGAACTCGGGTTCGATCAAGCGCACGCACTGCTGCGCTGGAAGGCAGCCTTTCCGGTGCAGCGGATGGTCGGCGAAGGCTTCTGCTGGCTCAGCGGCGCGATGTACAGAATGATCGTGCGCGACAGCGCCTCCGCTCCCTTCCATGGAAGCATCGGACAGGCCTATCGGGCGAGCATGCCGCCGGAAGTGCGCGACCTGCCCTGCGACAGCCCCCCGATGGCCGCGGCGCTCGACGTGAAGCCCGGCCAGATGACAGGCTATTCGAACAGCGCGACCGGCTTTCCATCGAATATGCAGCCTGCCCTCGCCTATGCCGCCGACGCGCTCGGCGAACCCGGCATGAAGGCCTGGCGCCAGTTCATGGCGCGCAGCGTCAAGCCGGACTACGGGGTCGGACCGCAGTTCGCGATCGTGCCGCGCGCGGAGTCAGGCGGGCCGGAGGAAGTCCAGCAGCGTTAGCGCCACCACCTTGGTGGCCTTGCGCAGGTCTTCCAGCTGGAGGTGCTCGTCGGCCTTCTTGGCGTTCGCCTCGAGCACCGTGCGCGGACCGGCGCCGTACAGCACCGCCGGGATGCCGCGTTCGCCGTACAGGCGCGCATCCGCATACAGGGGCGTGCCCTGGGCCGTGATCTCTTCGCCGAGGATGGCGCGGCCGTGGCGCTGCAGGCTCTCCACCAGGCGCTCGGACCCTTGCCGCGGCCGCAGCGCATGCGAGAGCAGCAGGCGCCGGATCTCGAGGCGGATGCCGGGCATGCCGGCCACCGCTTCCTCGACCAGGCTGCGCACCTGCGCTTCCACCGCAACCGGGTCTTCCTCGGGAATCATGCGGCGGTCCATTTTCATGACCACCTTGCCCGGCACCACATTGGTATTGGTGCCGCCATCGATACGACCGACCAGCATGGTGGGAGAATCGATGCCCGGGACCTTGGACTTGATCTTTTTCAGTTCCGGCAGCTGGCCGTAGATGGCGTTCAGGATGCGGTTGGCCGCCTGCAGCGCGTCGACCGCCGTCTCGGGCATGGCGCCGTGGCCGGCCTTGCCGTGCACCGTGAGTTCCAGCTGGAGGCAGGCGTTGTGGGCGGTGACGATGTGGTAGCTGAAGCCCGCCGCGATCACGTAGTCGGGCCGGGTGAGATTCTGCTCCAGCAGCCAGCCGGGGCCGAGCAGGCCGCCGAACTCCTCGTCGTAGGTGAAATGCAGCTCCAGCGCGCCCTCGAGCGGCACGCCGAGGCTTTCCAGTGCCCGCACCGCGAACACATAGGTGGCGAAGTCGCTCTTCGAGACGGCGGCGGCGCGGCCGTACACCGCACCATCGACGATCTCGGCGCCGTAGGGCGGCCTGGTCCAGCCCTCGCCCGGCGGCACCACATCGCCGTGGGCGTTCAGGGCGACGGTCGGGCCGCCAGCGCCGTAGGGGCGGCGCACGATCAGGTTGGTGATGCTTTCCATGCCGTAGTCGCGCACCTCCTGCGCGGGTACGGCGTGGCGCTCGGCCATCCAGCCGTAGTGTTCCAGCATGGCGGCCACCGCTTCCGCGTGCGGCGCATTGTTCCCCGGCGGGGTGTCGGTCGGGATCCGGATCACCTGCTGCAGGAAGCCGACTTCCTCGTCGAAGTGGGCGTCGATCCAGGCCAGCAGGCGTGCTTGCAGTTGGGTGTCCATTCGGTGCTTTCCGGCTTAGTTGCCTGTCTTTGCGCCGGCTTCGAACCAGGCGCCGACCTGCGCCCGTTCGGCGTCGGTCATGTTGGTGAGGTTCGCCAGCGGCATCGCCTTCATCTGTACCGTCTGCTGGTAGATGCGCGCGGCGTTCCGGCTCACGTGGTCCGCGGTGTCCAGCATCACGCCCGCGGGCGCCGTGGCGAAGCCGGGCTGGGTCGGATGCGCCGCGTGGCAGGACACGCAGCGCTGGTCGATGATGGTGCGGACCTGGACGAAGCGCGCCGTCTCGTCGGCGCCGGGCGCCGCCGCTGCTGCGGGCGCGGGCGCCTTCGGTGCGATCGCCACCGCGACACAAGCCAGGATCGCCACACCGGCAAGCGGATAGCGCCACTCGACGCGGCCCTTGTGGCGCAGGTTGAAGAAGTGGCGGATCAGCACACCCGCCGCCATGATCGCACCCAGCACCGCCCAGGAATATGCGTGGCGGTAGGTCATCGCATAGTGGTTGCTGATCATGATGAACAGCACCGGCAACGTGAAGTAGTTGTTATGGACGCTGCGCTGCTTGGCCTTGATGCCGTGGATGGGGTCCGGCTTCCGGCCGCCGAGCATGGCGTTCACCATCTTGCGCTGGCCCGGGATGATCAGCATGGCCACGTTCGCCACCATCATGGTGCCGATCATCGCGCCCACGTGCAGGTAGGCGGCGCGGCCGCTGAGCAGGTGGGTGAGCACATAGCTGCTGGCGACCAGGAAGGCGAAGATGGTGAGCCCGAAGGCCAGGTCGTGCCTGCCGAGGGGCGAGCGGCACAGCAGGTCGTAGACGATCCAGCCGGCCACCAGGCTGCCCAGGCCGATGCCGATCGCCTGCCAGCTGGATAACATCGCCACGTCGCGGTCGACCATCATCGCCTGGGCGTTCAGGTAGTAGACGATGACGAGCAGCGCGAAGCCCGACAGCCAGGTCGAATAGGCTTCCCACTTGAACCAGTGGAGTTCCCTGGGCAGCTCGGCGGGCGCCACCAGGTATTTCTGCGGGTTGTAGAAGCCGCCGCCGTGCACGGCCCACAGCTCGCCCGCCACGCCCTTCTTCGCCAGCTCGGAGCCGGGCGCAGGCGGCCGGATGGTGTTGTCGAGCCAGACGAAATAGAAGGACGCGCCGATCCAGGCGATGCCGGTGATGATGTGCAGCCAGCGTACGAGCAGGTTGAGCCATTCGAGGCCGTAGGGGGCCAGGTGTCCAAGGTTGATTACGGCATCCATGCGGCGTCCTTGATGTGGTTCCCTCGACAATAACGTGATTTCATTTTCTGCAACATGAAAACTAGCGTATATTCGACATAACCAGATTGATATACGCGAAGCGAACCCAGCACGATGTCCGGCCTGCCCCTGCACCTCGATCTGCACCTGATCCGCATCCTCTACCTGCTGCTGGTGGAGAAGAACGTCTCGCGCGTGGCGCTCAAGCTGAACCAGCCGCAGCCCTCGATCTCGGCCTCGCTGCGGAAACTGCGCGAACTGACCGGCGACCCGCTGCTGGTGCGCGGCGCGCGCGGCATGGTGCCGACCCAGCACGGCGAGAGCCTGCTCAAACCCGCCAAGCGCATCCTGGACGAGGCCGAGGGCCTGTTCGTGAAGAAGTCGCCCTTCGTGCCGGAAGAAGCGACGCGCACCTTCCACATCGCCGCCCCCGACTACCTCGACACCCAGTTCCTGCCCAACGTGGTGGCCGCGCTGCGCCGCGGTTCGCCCGGCAGCAAGGTCGTGATCCACGGCCTGGGCCCGGGGCTGGACTACCTGCGCATGCTGTCCGACGGCGAGATGGACCTCGTGATCGCCAACTGGGACGAGCCGCCGGCCCACCTGCACATGTCCAAGCTCTTCGAAGACCCGATCATCTGCACCATGCGCGCCGACAGCCCGTATGCGCGGCGCACCGCCGCCGATGCGATGACGGTCGAGGACTACCTCTCGCTGCCGCACGTGGCGCCGTCCCAGATGCTGCCGGGCTACCACGGCGTGATCGACGCCTGGCTGGACCGCCAGGGGATGCAGCGCAAGGTGGCGGTGGAGTCGCCCTACTTCGGCGTGATCCCCTACATGCTGACCCAGAGCGACCTGGTGCTGACCACCGGCCGCCAGTTCATCCGCTCCTACGAACGCACCCTGCCCCTGAAAAGCTTCACGGTGCCGATCAAGTTCCCGCCGATGCGCTTCTACCAGCTGTGGCACCAGCGGGTGCACCAGTCGCTCGAACACAAGTGGCTGCGCGACCAGGTCAGCGCCGCCGCCCGCGCCCTGCTTGCGCAGTAAGCAATACCGCCTATGCGAACAGGCGTATAAGCTGGGAGGCTTGCAGGATTTATCATCCCGGGACGCCACGGAGGCAATCTTGAACACGACCACCCTGCACGACCTGAACAGCTGCGCACCCACCGCTTTCGTGGAGGCGCTGCGCGGCATCTACGAGCACTCGCCCTGGATCGCCGAACGCGCGACCGCCCATCGTCCCTTCCCCAGCCTTGCCGCCCTCAGGCAGGCCTTGCAGGCCGTGGTCGCGCAGGCATCGAAAGACGAGCAGCTGGCGCTGCTGCGCGCCCACCCGGAACTGGCCGGCAAGGCCGCCATCGCGGGCGAACTCACGGCGGAATCGACGGGCGAGCAGGCGGCATCGGGCCTGGACCGCTGCAGCCCGCAGGAGTATGCGCGGCTGCAGGAACTCAATGCACAGTACGGGGAGAGGTTCGGTTTTCCCTTCATCCTCGCGGTCAAGGGGCCGACCGGGCGCGGCCTGGCGCGCGCCGCCATCATCGATACCTTCGCGCGCCGCCTGGAGAACGGGGCCGAGGCCGAAATGCAGGAGTGCCTGCGCCAGGTGCACCGCATCGCCGAGATCCGCCTCAATGCCCTGCTCGGCGTGGCACTGCGCTTCGGCGCGCAGGTGATGGACTGGGCCGAGGTCCTTGGCGCCATCAGCGACGCCGAAGAGGGCCTGACCTGCGCTTACATGACCCCGGCGCACCAGCGCACCGCCAGTCGCCTGGCCGAGTGGATGCGCGCGGCCGGCATGGCGGTCCACATCGACGCGGTCGGCAACGTGGTGGGCCGCCATGCCGCGGCGCAGGCCGACGCAAGCGTCCTGATGACCGGCTCGCACTACGACACGGTGCGCAATGGCGGCAAGTATGACGGCCGGCTCGGCATCCTGCTGCCGATCGCGCTGGTACGGTACCTGAACGAACGCGGCGAGCGCCTGCCCTTCCACCTGGACGTCGTCGGCTTCGCGGAAGAGGAAGGCGTGCGCTTCCGCAGTACCTTCCTGGGCAGCAGCGCCATCACCGGGCGCTTCGACACTGCCCTGCTGGAGCAGCGCGACGGCGATGGCGTGACGATGCGCGAGGCGCTCGGCGCGGCCGGCCATGCCCCGTCCACGATTCCCGCGATCGCGCGCGCCGCGGACTCGCTGCTCGGCTTCGTCGAGGTCCACATCGAACAGGGGCCCGTGCTGCTCGAACGCGGCCTGCCGGTCGGCGTGGTGACGGCGATCGCGGGCAGCTCGCGCTATCTGGTCGAGCTGAGCGGCGTCGCCAGCCACGCCGGCACCACGCCGATGGACATGCGGCGCGACGCCGCGGCGGCAGCGGCCGAGATCGTGCTGCTGGTGGAAGCGCGCTGCAGCGGGCGCGGCTCCCTGGTCGGCACCGTCGGCCAGCTCGAGGTGCCCGCCGGCTCGGTCAATGTGATTCCGGGGCGCTGCCGGCTCTCGCTCGACATCCGCGCGGCCAGCGACGAAGAGCGCCTGGCCGCGGTCGACGACATCCTGGCGGGGATTTCCGCGATCTGCGCCCGGCGCGGCATCGGGGAAAAGCTGTGGAAGCTGGTGGAGGCGGACGCCGCGCCCTGCTCGCCGCGCCTGATGGACATGCTGGGCGCCGCCATCGAGGACGCCGGCCTGCCGCGCTTCGACCTGCTCTCCGGCGCCGGGCACGATGCGATGGAGATGGCCAAGCTCACCGACGTCGCCATGCTGTTCACCCGCTGCGGCAACGGCGGCATCAGCCACAATCCGCTGGAAACCATGACGGCGGACGATGCGGAAGTGGCGGGCGAGGTGCTGCTGGGATTCCTGCGCCGCCTCTGCGGCGGCCAGTGAAGATCCTGGGGTGGCCCAAGGGCGCGGCGCAACTGGCGCTCGCATCGGCAACGCTGGCGGTGGCGCTGCCCGGCCAAGCCTGTACGCCGCCGCCCCTGAGCGTCGAGGCAGGGTTTGCGCGCGCGCATGTCCAACATCTGCCCAGGAACGCGAAAGGCGTGGTGTTCCTGCCCCTGTCGGGTATCCCGCGCGCTTCCGACTTCCGTCTCGAGTCGGTCGACGATGGCCGCTCCGTGGCGCTACGCATACGCCGTATCGAGGATACCCCCTGGGTGCGCATCGAACCCATCGGGGGATTCGAGCCGGGCGTGCGCTATCTGTTCCGCTACCTTCCCGCACATCCGCGCTGGCGCCATGCCGACGCCCAGGCAGTGACCATCGATGACGCCACCGTCGATAGCGCGGGCCGGTATGCGCTTGCCCTGGCGCCGCAGACGGTGAACCGGGTGGTCACGGTGCCGGCAGGCGCATCGTGCACCAAACCCATTCCGGTCGTGCTTCAGGAGTTCGCCTATGCGATACCGCCGGCACTACAGCGCTACCAGGACGCCCTCCACTATGACGTGTCCTTCCTCGGCGCCACCACTTCCACGCTTGCCCGGAAAGACCCGATGGCGATCGCCTGGACCTCCGGCGACAATCCGGCCCTTCTCAGCTGGCTGTCGTGGAATACACCCTATCCCCGCAAGCCGCGTGACGCGGTCATCGCGCCCTGCGCAAACCAGTGGCGGCGCGTTCCGATGCGCGCGCGGATCTCGTTTCCCGAACTGGATGACCGGCGTCACCTCACGCGCGAAGTGAGCATGGACCTGCGCCGGGCCGCCGCCGGTGAATGCGGCCCGCTGGAAGCCATCCTGCAGAGCATGCAGGCCGGCTCGCCCGATACGGTCCTGCGCCAGGCTTGCCGCCTCTCCCTGGGCTTCGGCGTCTTCGGCAAACCTGGCCGCCCGGCCGACATTCCCGTCGAAGACTTCGAGCGGAGCCTGGAGTATCCGATCACCGAAATGACTCCGACCTGCGAGATGATCGTCCTGGCACAGCTGTGGCGCGGTGCGGCCCGCAAACCCGACCAGGCATTCGTCAACCGGGTGGGTGCGGCGCTGCAGCGCGGTTTTGCCTGGGTAGACGGCGAAAAACGGGAGCAGACTGTCCATGCGCTTGTCTATTTGCTGGATCAGCTGCCCGGGCGCTTCCACCACGGCATGGCAAGGCGGCTGGTAAGGCCCATGCTCCCCTTGCTGGTCGATGAGCTGGCCGCAGCAAGACCGCGGCGGCCGGGCGAACTGGCGCGGCTGATCGCGGCGGCCGGCCCGCTTCCCGCGCCCTTGCGTGCGCGGCTGGCCAGCGTTGCGGCAGGCGCATCGACGGCGGCGCCCCATGCCCGCACCATCCTGAACCACGGCGCATCGGCTACGCTGCGCTGGCCACCATGACGAATGGCACATGCGGCTAGCGCGCCGCGCTCCGACAATACGGGCACACGCTGCAACTCGGTGACGCAGCGGACAACCTGAATCGGAAAAGCCACATGAACAAACACGTCTTCGCAGCAGTCCTTGCCCTGTCCCTTTGCACCAGCCTGTCCGTCCACGCCGCCGGCCAGGACGACACCCGCAGCTTCTACGCCGGCCTCGCATCCGGCCAGGGGAAATCCACCCTCGAGAACGCCGCCGGTGAACGCTTCAGCAGCAAGAACCATCCGCTGCCCGTCAAGCTCTACGGCGGCATCGAACTGGCCGAGCATATCGCCGTCGAAGCCGGCTACTCGGGCACCACCGGCAAGTACAGCTTCGACAAACGCCTGTACGGCAGCGCTACCGAACCACGCCTGGCGTCGCGCGCCTTCTACGTGGCAGCGAAAGGCACGGTGGCGGTAAGCGAGAAGGTCGACCTGCACGCCAAGCTCGGGATGGCGCACAGCCGCTTCGAGATGTCCGAGGCCGGCGCGAACGATGGCACGATCAGCGGCACCAGGCCGATGTTCGGCATCGGCGCCGCGTACAACTTCACGAAGCAGGTCGCCGCTACGCTGGAGTTCGAGCACTACGGCACGGTGCGTGAGAAGAACGCCAGGCTGCGCCAGCAGCAGCTGCAGGCCGGCGTGAAGTTCAGCTTCTGAGGCCCTTGGCCGGGCACGCCCCGGCCTTCCGCTAGAATGCGACACCCTCCACCAGCCGCAACGCCATGAAGCACGTAGCCAGCGCCAGCAAACCGTCCTCCATCCCGCCATGGCTGTTCGCCGTCGCCGCGGCGCTGCTGTTCGGCGGGCTCGATGTGGCGGCGGCGCTCAGCGGACGGATCTCCCTGCACAATCCGCTGGGCCTGTGGTCGGTCGCCCTGACCGGCGACTGGCGCGGCAGCCTCGATCCACGCGTGGTGCCGCAGGCGGTGCAGCAGTTCGCGGCATGCAAGGCGGTGGGATGCGGCGTGTTCGCGCTGCTGTCGTACATGGCCTGCGTGGCGCCGACCATGCGCCGCCGCACCGCCCTGCTCGTCCTGCTGGTCGGCTGCGCGGTGCTGCTCGACTCGCTGCCCTTGCACGTGCTCGCCGCGGCCCACCTGGGCATGCTGCTGCCCTGGCGCCGCGGCCTGTGGATGCTGCTGGCGCAGTACCTCGGCGGCGTCGCCGTGGACACCCTGCTGGTGCTGGACCTGGTCACGCGCCTGGACGCGCCGCCGCGCTGGTCGCTGCTCGCCTATGTGACCGCGGAGCGGCTGATCAAGGTGGCGGGATTCATCGCCGCGCGCCTGGTCCTGCGCGAACGCCGGATGCGGCATGCGCTTGCGACGGCGCACGCGCAGATGCTCGCCACCCAGTCGCTGCTTGGCGAGACGGTGCGCGGCGCAGAACGCCTGCGCATCGCGCGCGACCTGCACGACGCCGTCGGCCACCATCTCACCGCGCTCAACCTGCACCTGGACCTGGCGCTGCGCCAGGCGCGCGAGGCCACGCCCGCCCTGCACACGGCGCGCGACGCCAGCGGCACGCTGCTGGCGCAGGTGCGCAATGTCGTCTCCAGCACCCGGCAGGACCAGACCATCGACCTGGCCGAGGCCGTCCGCCTGCTGGGCGACGGCATCCCGGGCGTCGCGGTGGGCGTGCACGTCGATCCGGCGGCAAGCCGCTATCCGGCGCCGGTGGCGCACGCCCTGTTCCGCTGCATCCAGGAAGCGCTGACCAACGCGCTGCGCCACGCGCATGCCCGCCGGGTCGACATCGTGCTGATCGAAGAAGATGGCGTGACCGTGGCGCGGGTGTTCGACGACGGCTGCGGCAAGGCGGCCCTGGTCGAAGGCAACGGCCTGCGCGGCATCCGCGAACGGCTGCTTGAGCTGGACGGCGAGCTGCACTACGGGCCGCGGCCCGGGGGCGGTTTCGCGCTCGAACTGCGGCTCCCGAAACAGGCGGTGACGGCGTGATCCGGGTCGCCCTGGTCGACGACCAGACCCTGGTGCGCAGCGGCATCCGCGGCCTGCTCGACCTGACCGAGGACATCCGCGTGGTGGCGGAGGCCGCCGACGGCGCCGAGGCCAGGCGCGTGCTGGCCCAGGCGGGCGCCGATGTGCTGCTGCTGGACGTGCGCATGCCCGGCTGCAGCGGCATCGACCTGCTGCGCGACCCCGGCGTCCCGCTGCCGCCGGCGATCATGCTCACCACCTTCGACGACGAGGAGGCGCTGCTGGACGCGATGCGCCTCGGGGCGCGCGGCTTCGTTCTCAAGGACATCTCGCTGGAGCGCCTGGCCGAGGGCATCCGGGCGGTGGCGGGCGGCGCCACGCTGTTTCGCCCGGCGCTGACGGAACGCATCCGTGAATCGTTCGAGCGCAGCCATGCCGCGCCGCCCGGGGTGCTGACGGCGCGCGAGACCGAGGTGCTGGCGCTGGTGGCGGCGGGCCTGAGCAACGGGGAAATCGCCGCCCACCTCGGGTCGAGCGAAGGGACGGTCAAGAACCACGTGTCCAGCATCCTGTCGAAGCTCGGCGTGCGCGACCGGGTGCGCGCGGTCCTGCGGGGCATCGAGCTGGCGCTGATCTAGCCGCCAGCCCGGTTCACTTCTTCGTCTGCAGGCGCAGCATCGCCAGGATCGCCAGCGCGAACAGGGCGCTAAGCACCGCCGTCGCCTCGCGCCCCATGCCGGCCGCGATGCCGATGGCCGCGGTGAGCCACACGCTGGCGGCCGTGGTGACGCCCTTGATGTCGTCCTTCTGGGTATGCTTGAGGATGGCGCCGGCCCCGATGAAGCCGATGCCTGCGGTGACGCCCTGCAGCACGCGCGACAGGTCGCCGATCTCCATCCCGGCCTGCAGGGGGATCAGGACGAAGAGCGCGGAGCCGAGCGACACCAGCATGTGGGTGCGCAGGCCGGCGGAGGCGCCGACCGATTCGCGTTCATAGCCGAGCAGGCCGCCCAGCGCCACGGCCACCAGCAAACGCAGGACGATGCGGGTGATGTCCTCCACGCTGCCCACGTCCGCGAATTCCTGTTGTATCGTCGCCCAGCTTCTCTCGATCCACACCTTGCCCGCCCTCCCGATCGCATCGTTCCAAGATCACCGGATGATGCCATCTCGACAGGAAGGGCGTCGCCACGCTCGACAGTTCAGGCCACGAACCCTGCCCGCTCCAGCATCGCGTGCAGCAGCACGTTGCAGCCGGCTTCCAGGTGGTCCGGCCGCGCGTCTTCGATCTCGTTGTGGCTGATGCCGTCCTTGCAGGGCACGAAGATCATGCCGGCGGGGGCGACGCGCGCCGCGTAGATGGCGTCGTGGCCGGCCCCGGACACCACGTCCATGGTCGAATAACCCAGCTTTTCGGTGGCGGCGCGCACCGCGTTCACGCAGTCCGGGTGGAAGGGGCAAGGCGGGTAGTAGGACACGCGCTCGACCTCGATACCCAGGCCGCTTTCCTGGCGCACCTGCGCGACGAAAGCCAGCATCTCCTCGTGCATCGTGTTGAGCAAGTCGTCGCTCACATTGCGCAGGTCGATGCTGAACTTGACCTGGCCCGGGATCACGTTGCGGCTGTTCGGGAACACCTGCACCATGCCGACCGTCCCGCGTCCATACGGCGGGTAGCGGTTCGCGATGCGCACCGTTTCCTGCATGATGGTGGTGGCCACCTGCAGCGCGTCGCGGCGCAGGCCCATCGGGGTCGGCCCGGCATGCGCTTCCATGCCCGTCACGACGCAGTCGTACCAGGACAGGCCCATCACGGCCGGCACCACGCCGATCACCTTGTCCGCGTCTTCCAGCACCGGGCCCTGCTCGATGTGGGTCTCGAAGTAGGCGCCGATCGGATGGCGCCCCGGGACCTCGTCGCCGAGGTAGCCGATGCGTTCCAGTTCCTCGCGCACGCTCTTGCCCTCGACATCGCGGGCGGCGTAGGCCGTCTCGAGCTTGACAGCACCGCAGAACACGCCGGAACCCATCATCACGGGAACGAAGCGCGAACCCTCTTCATTGGTCCAGAAGGCGACCTCGATCGGCGCCTCGGTCTCGATACCGCGCTCGTTCAGGGTGCGCACAACTTCCAGGCCGGCCAGCACGCCGTAGTTGCCGTCGAACTTGCCGCCGGTCGGCTGGGTGTCGACGTGGCTGCCCGTGACGATGGGGAATAGGGTTGGATTGCGCCCTTCGCGGCGCATGAAGACGTTGCCGATCTGGTCGACCGTCACTTCCAGCCCCGCTTCACGTCCCCAGCGCACGACCAGGTCGCGGCCCTGGCGGTCGAGGTCGGTCAGGGCGAGGCGCTTGACGCCGCCCTTCTCGGTGGCGCCGATGGCGGCGAGGTCCATCAGCGATTGCCACAGGCGCTCGCCATTGATGCGCAGGTCGGTCATGCTCGCTCTCCTCAGGCGACGGTGGCGGAAAAGGCGGGGCGCTCGATATAGCGCCCGGCGCCGGCTTCGGCGCGCAGCTCGCCGCGTTCGAACACCAGCTTGCCGGCGGCGACCGTATGGGTCGGGATGCCGCGCACGGTGCGGCCCTCGAAGACGTTGAAGCCGCCTTTCGAGAACTGGGTTCTGGCGGAGATGGTGCGGGTACCGCTCGGGTCCCACACCACCAGGTCGGCGTCCGCGCCCACCGCGACGACGCCCTTGCGCGGGTAGATGTTGAAGATCTGCGCCGCATTGGTCGAGGTGACGCGCACGAACTCCGATGGCGTGAGCAGGCCGGTGTTCACGCCGGCGTCCCAGACCACGGCCATGCGCTCCTCCACGCCGCCGCAGCCGTTCGGGATCTTCGTGAAATCGTCCTTCCCGGCCGCTTTCTGCTCGGCGCAGAAGGTGCAGTGGTCGGTGGCGGTGGTGTGCAGGTTCCCGCCCTGCAGGCCCTGCCAGAGCGCCTGCTGGTGGTGACTGCTGCGGAACGGCGGGCTCATGACGTGGCCGCGCGCGAAGTCCGGGTCCGGATGGCGGTAGACGCTGTCGTCGATGACGAGGTGGCCCGCCAGCGCCTCGCCGTAGACGCGCTGCCCTTTTGCTCGGGCCCGCGCGATGGCCTCGAGCGACTCGGCGCAGGACACGTGCACGATGTAGACCGGCGTGCCCAGCACGCCCGCGATCGCGATCGCACGGTTCGCGGCCTCGGCCTCGACCCCGGGCGGGCGCGAGAGCGGGTGCGCCTCGGCGCCGCGGATGCCTTTCTTCAGGAGCTCCTGCTGCAGCTGGTAGACCAGTTCGCCGTTCTCCGCGTGCACGGTCGGGATGGCGCCCAGCTCGAGCGCACGGCGGAAGCTGTTCACCAGGGTCTCGTCGTCGGCCATGATGGCGTTCTTGTACGCCATGAAGTGCTTGAAGCTGTTGACGCCGTGTTCGCGCACCAGCACGCCCATCTCCTCGTGCACCGAAGGCCCCCACCAGGTGACGGCGACGTGGAAGGTGTAGTCGCTGGCGGACTTTTTCGCCCATCCGCGCCAGGTGTGGAAGGCCTCGAGCAGCGACTGTTTCGGGTCGGGGATGACGAAGTCCATGATGGTGGTCGTGCCGCCCGCAAGGCCCGCCGCCGTGCCGGTGTAGAAGTCGTCCATCGTGACCGTGCCCATGAAGGGCAGCTGCATATGGGTGTGGGTATCGATCCCGCCCGGCATCACGTACTGCCCGCCGGCGTCGATGATCGTGGCGTTGGCGGGAGCGTCGAGGTTTTCCCCGACCGCCACCACCTTGTCGCCGAAACACAGCACGTCGGCGCGGAATGCGCGGTCTGCATTCACCACGGTGCCGCCACGGATCATCGTCGTCATCGCGTTTCTCCTTTAGGTGTGTCTCGCAGCCAGCGCGGGCACGCGCTGGCCTTTCATCATGGCGCCGTAGACCAGCGCCGCGATGGCCAGGCCCACGAACCATGCGTAGGTATAGAGCGTCTTGAAGGTCTCGCCCACGTCGGGAAAGGCGGACGGGAAGGCCGCGTTCATGAAGCCCGGGATGTTGGGCAGCACGCCGGCGACGAAGGCGACGATGGCAGCCGGGTTCCAGCCGCCGCGGTAGGCGTAGATGCCGTCGTCGCGGTACAGCTGGGCGACGTCGAGCCGGGTGCGGCGCACCAGGTAGTAGTCGACCATCAGGATGCCGGCGATGGGCCCCAGCAGCGCGGAGTAGCCGACCAGCCAGGTGAAGATGTAGTTCTGGGTCGACTCCAGGATCTTCCAGGGCATCATGGCCAGTGCGATGCCGGCGGTGATGTAGCCCCCGCTGCGGTAAGAGATGCGCTTTGGCGACAGCGCCGAGAAGTCGTATGCCGGGCCGACCAGGTTGGCGGCCAGGTTGACGCTGGCGGTATCGATCAGCAGGATGATCAGGGCGACCAGCACCGCGATGCCGGTCATGCGGCTGGCCACGTCGACCGGGTCCCACAGGGCCTTGCCGTACAGGACGATGGTGGCCGAGGTGACGGTCACGGCCAGGGCCGCGAGCAGGGCCATGGGCAGCGGCAGGCCCAGGGTCTGGCCGACGACCTGGTCGCGCTGGGTGGTGGCGAAGCGGGTGAAGTCGGGGATGTTCAGCGCCAGCGTGGCCCAGTAGCCGATCATGGCGGTGAGCGAAGGCCAGAACACGGCCCAGAACAGGCCTGCCTTCGGCCCGCCGTCGACGAATTGCGAGGGCTGGGCCAGCAGCGGACCGAAGCCGCCGACCTTGTCGTACACCCACCAGAGCAGCAGGAAGCAGATCGCGATTTTCAAGGGCGCGGTATAGGTCTCGAGCTTGCGGATCGATTCCATGCCGTGCACGATGAAGTACATCTGGATCGCCCAGAAGCCCAGGAAGCAGGCCAGCTGCCCCAGGTTGATGCCGAGACCCGGCAGCGGGTCGCCGCCGATCGGAGCGCCCAGCAGCACGCCCAGCAGGGTGTAGATCATGCTGCCGCCGAACCAGGTCTGGATGCCGTACCAGCCGCAGGCGACGATGGCGCGCATGAAGGCCGGCAGGCGCGCGCCGCGGGTGCCGAAGGAAGCGCGCGCCAGCACCGCATAGGGAATCCCGTACTTGGTGCCGGCGTGGCCGATCAGCAGCATCGGCGCCAGCACGATCACGTTGGCGAAGAACACCGTGAACACCGCCTGCCAGGCCGACATCCCGCTTTCGATCAGGCTGGCCGCCAGCATGTAGGCGGGAATGCTGATCACCATGCCGACCCAGAGGGCGGCGAAGTGGTACCAGCGCCAGGTGCGCTGCTCTGGCGTGGTGGGGGCCAGGTCGTGGTTCCAGAGCTCTGGGCTGGCGTTGTGGTTGGTGGTCACGGTCGGACTCTCCTCGTCGGTGGCAAAAATGGCCAACCGAGTGTAGCGCAATCGTAGGGTGGACGGCTTCGCCGTCCGCGCGTTCAAATCACCTTTGCGAATACGCGGCCGTGTGTCGAACGCGTGGGCGGAGGACCGCCCACCCTACGTGACAAGCTCCGCTCTTGGATTGCGCGGATCCTGCGTCCAGTTCATGTACGGCTTGCCGCTCTCCTGCGGCACCATGGTGATGCAGGTCTCCACCGGACAGGTGATCTCGCACAGGTTGCAGCCGACGCATTCGGAGGGAATCACCTCGAAGCGCCGGTTGCCCGCCTCGTCGGCGGCGCGCGCGATGGCCTGGTGCGAAGTGTCCTCGCAGGCCACGTAGCACTTGCCGCACTTGATGCACTTGTCCTGGTCGATGTGGGCGATCACCTGGTAGTTCATGTCCAGGTACTTCCAGTCCGTGGTGTTGCGCACGGCCTTGCGGGAAAAAGCCGCGATGTCGGCGTAGCCCTGGGCGTCCATCCAGCGCGAGAGCCCGTCCTTCATCTCTTCGACGATGCGGAAACCATGCAGCATCGCGGCCGTGCAGACCTGCACGCAGCCCGCGCCCAGCGCGATGAACTCGGCCGCGTCGCGCCAGTTGCCGATGCCGCCGATGCCGGAAATCGGCAGGCCGGCCGTGACGGGATCGCGCGCGATCTCGGCCACCATGTTCAGGGCAATCGGCTTGACCGCCGAGCCGCAGTAGCCGCCATGGGTGCTGGCGCCGCCCACGATGGGATGGGCCACCATGCGGTCGAGGTCCAGGTGGGTGATGGAATTCACGGTGTTGATGAGCGAGACCGCATCCGCCCCGCCGCTGAGTGCCGCGCGCGCGGGATGCCGTACGTCGGTGATGTTCGGGGTCAGCTTGACGATGACGGGCAGCCGGGTGTGCTTCTTGCACCAGGCGGTCACCATCTGGACGTATTCCGGCACCTGGCCGACGGCCGCGCCCATGCCGCGCTCGGGCATGCCGTGCGGGCAGCCGAAATTGAGTTCGATGCCGTCGGCGCCGGTGGCCTCGACCAGCGGCAGGATCGCCGCCCAGGGCGCTTCCTCGCAGGGCAGCATCAGGGACACGACCATGGCGCGGTCCGGCCAGTCCTTCTTGACCTGGGCGATCTCGCGCAGATTGATTTCCAGGCTGCGGTCGGTGATCAGCTCGATGTTGTTGAAGCCGATGACCTCGCGGTTCTTGCCGTAGTGGGCCGAGTAGCGCGAGGAGACGTTCACCGCCGGCGGGTCTTCGCCCAGGGTCTTCCACACCACGCCGCCCCAGCCGGCTTCAAAAGCGCGCACCACGTTGTAGGCCTTGTCGGTGGGCGGCGCGGAGGCCAGCCAGAAGGGATTCGGGCTCTTGATGCCGCAGAAATCGATGCTCAGGTCGGCCATGCTGCCTCCGTCATGACTGCAATGTCTTCGTGGATGGCGAGTGCCGCCAGCTTGCCGTGCTGGACGGCCTGCACCGTCAGGTCCTGCCCCGGCGCGACGCAGTCGCCGCCCGCGTAGATGCCGGGGATCGCCGTGCGGAACCGCGCATCGACCCGGATGCGGTCGCCCTCGCGCGCCATCGCCTCACCGAGCCCGTCCTCGCGCATGCCCTGGCCGATGGCCTTGAACACGGCATCGGCTGCGATCTCGACGAAGCCGCCGGTACGCACCAGGCGGCCCTCTTCCATCCGGGTCTGCTCGAAGCGCATGCCGGCCACCCGGCCCTCCCCATCGAGCAATACCTCGAGCGGCGCGGCCCAGGTACGGATGCGGACGAAATTGGCCTTGGCGATCTCGATCTCGTGGCCGGTCGCGCTCATCGATTCCAGGCCGCGGCGGTAGACCAGGGTGACGTCCTCGGCGCCCAGGCGCTTGATCTGCACCGCCATGTCGATCGCCGTGTTGCCGGCGCCGATGACGACGGCGCGGCGCGGCACCGGCAACCGGGACAGGTCGCTGGCCTGGCGCAGTGCGGCGATGTAGTCGACCGCCGCCATCAGGCCCGGCGCATCCTCGCCCGTCAGGCCCAGCGCCCGGCTGGCGGCCAGGCCGATGCCGAGGAAAACCGCGTCGAAGCGGGAGTGCAGCCCGGCCAGGTCCAGGTTCTCGCCCAGGCGGCGGCCGTACTCGATGTGGATGCCGCCGATGGACATCAGGAAGTCGACTTCCTGCTGGGCGAAGTCGCCCGGCAGCTTGTATTTGGCGATGCCGTATTCGTTCAGGCCACCGGCTTTTTCGCGCGCTTCATGGACCACCACCTCGTTGCCCAGCATGGCCAGGCGGTGCGCACAGGACAGGCCGGCCGGCCCCGCGCCGACCACCGCGACGGTCTTGCCGGTGGCGGGGGCGCGCACGAAGGGATGCTGGGTGAAGCGCGCGTTGTCGACCGCGTAGCGCTGCAGGAGGCCGATGCGCACCGGCTCGCGCTCGACCGGGTTGTTGCGCACGCAGGATTGCTCGCACAGGATCTCGGTGGGGCAGACCCGGGCGCAGCTGCCCCCAAAGATATTCGCCTTCAGGATGCCGTAGGCCGCGCCATCGATGTTCTGGTCCTGGATGTTGCGGATGAAGCCGGCGACGTCGATGCCGGTCGGGCAGGCGTTCATGCAGGGCGCGTCATAACAGTAGAGACAGCGCGCCGCCTCGAGCGCGGCCTGGCGCGCCGTCAAGGGCGGCGCCAGGTCGGTGAATTGCGCGGCCAGTTCGCCGTTCGATCCGCTTGCTGGCGGCAGGTGCTGGAGTGATTCGATCATGTGCATCCCTTCTTGTTATCAAGCTGCGAACATGCTGCGCAAGGCTACTTCATCTGCGGGAAGGCGAACTGCGGCCCGCTGCTGGCGCTGTCCGGCCAGCGCTCCATCACCGCCTTGTGGCGGGTGTAGAAACGCACCCCTTCCGGCCCATAGGCATGGTGATCACCGAACAGGCTGCGCTTCCAGCCGCCGAAGCTGTTGAAGGCCATCGGCACCGGCAGCGGCACGTTCACCCCCACCATGCCGACCTCGATCTGGCGCACGAACTCGCGCGCCACGCCGCCGTCGCGGGTGAAGATGGCGACGCCGTTGCCGTATTCGTTGGCGTTGATGAGTTCCACCGCACTACCCACGTCCGGCAGGCGCACCACGCACAGCACCGGGCCGAAGATCTCTTCCCGGTAGATCGCCATCTCGGGCGTGACGTGGTCGAACAGGGTGCCGCCGACAAAGAAGCCGTTGGGGGAGCCTTCCACACGGTAGTCGCGGCCGTCCACCAGCAGGGTCGCGCCCTGCTCCACCCCCTGGCCGATCAGGCGCTCGATGCGCTCCTTGGCGGCGCGCGTGACGACCGGCCCCATCTCCATGCCGGCCGCCATGCCGTCGCCGATCTTGAGCGTTGCCACGCGCTCGGCCAGGCTGGCGACGAGCTGGTCGCCGGCCTCGCCGATGGCCACCGCCACCGAGATCGCCATGCAGCGCTCGCCGGCCGAACCATAGGCGGCGCCGATCAGGGCGTCGACGGCCATGCCCATGTCGGCGTCCGGCATGACGACCATGTGGTTCTTGGCGCCGCCCAGGGCCTGCACGCGCTTTCCGCTCGCCGAGCCCTTCGCATAGATGTATTCCGCGATCGGCGTCGAGCCGACGAAGCTGATGGCCTGGACGTCGCGGTGATCGAGCAGCGCGTCGACCGCCACCTTGTCGCCCTGCACGACGTTGAACACGCCGTCCGGCAGGCCGGCCTCCTGCAGCAGGCGCGCATGCAGGAGCGAAGCGGAAGGGTCGCGCTCCGATGGTTTCAGCACGAAGGTGTTCCCGCAGGCGATCGCGACCGGGAACATCCACATCGGCACCATCACGGGGAAGTTGAAGGGGGTGATGCCGGCCACCACGCCCAGCGGCTGGCGCATCGACCAGGCGTCGATGCCACGCGCGATCTGGTCGGTGAATTCGCCCTTGAGCATCTGCGGAATGCCGACCGCGAACTCGACCACCTCGATGCCGCGCGCGACTTCTCCCTGCGCATCCGCGAAGGTCTTGCCGTGCTCGCGCACCACCAGGGCGGCGAATTCATCGACGTGCTGCTGGCACAGCTGCAGGTACCTGAACAGGACGCGGGCGCGCGCCAGCGGCGGCGTCGCGGCCCAGGCCGGGAAGGCGGCCAGCGCTGCCTGCACCGCAGCATCGACGTCGCGCGGCTCGGCCAGCGCGACTTTCGCGCAGGGTTCGCCGCGGGCGGGGTTGTAGACATCGAGCTGGCGCGTGCCTTCCGGGTGCGCCGGCCGGCCATTGATGAAATGCGGGATGAGAGTCATTGCTTAGTCCAGGTTCTTGAGTACGTTGGCGAGCTTGCCGAACAGTTCGTCGATGTGCTGCCTGTCGAGCACGAGCGGCGGCGACAGTGCGATGATGTCGCCCGTCACGCGGATCAGGATGCCGTCCGCGAACGCCTGCTTGAAGGCGGCGTAGGCGCGCGCGCCCGGTTTGCCGGCGATGGGTTCGAGTTCGATGCCGGCCACCAGGCCGATCGAGCGCAGGTCGATCACGTGCGGCAGGCCGCGCAGCGAATGCAGCGCATCCTCGAAGTAGGCTTGCTGCGCCTGCGCGTTCTCGATGACGCCCTGCTCGCGGAAGACCTGCAAGGTGGCGATGCCGGCGGCGCAGGCCAGCGGGTGGCCGGAATAGGTGTAGCCGTGGAACAGCTCGATCCCCGGCGGCGCTTCCATGAAGGCGTCGTGGATGAAGCGCTTGGAGAACACGGCGCCCATCGGCACCACGCCATTGGTGAGGCCTTTCGCGGTCGTCATCATGTCCGGCTCGACGCCGAAATAATCGCTGGCAAAAGGCGTCGTCAGCCTGCCGAAGCCGGTGATGACTTCGTCGAAGATGAGCAGGATGCCATGCTTGTCGCAGATCTCGCGCAGGCGCTTGAGGTAGCCCTTGGGCGGCACCAGCACGCCGGTGGAGCCGGATACCGGCTCGATGATCACCGCCGCGATCGTGGACGCGTCGTGCAGGGTGACGAGGCGCTCCAGTTCGTCGGCCAGTTCCGCGCCGAAGTCCGGCTCGCCGCGCGAGAAGGCGTTTTTCAGCAGGTTGTGCGTGTGCGGCAGGTGGTCCACGCCCGGCAGCAGCGGACCGAAGCTCTTGCGGTTGTTGCCGATGCCGCCCACCGACAGGCCGCCAAAGCCCACCCCGTGGTAGCCGCGCTCGCGGCCGATCAGGCGGGTGCGCCCGCCCTCGCCGCGCGCCTTGTGATAGGCCAGCGCCATCTTGAGGGCCGTGTCCACCGCTTCGGAGCCGGAGTTGGTATAGAAGACGTGGCCGAACTTGTGGCCGGTGTAGTCCATCAGCTGCTCGGCCAGGTCGAATGCGGCCGGATGGCCCATCTGGAAAGTGGGCGCGAAGTCGAGCTGGCCGACCATCTCGCTCACGGCCTGGGTGATGCGCGGCTGGGCGTGGCCGCAGGGAACGCACCAGAGGCCGGCCGTGCCGTCGAGGATGCGATTGCCGTCGACGTCCTTGTAGTACATCCCTTCGGCCGAGACCAGGAGGCGCGGGCTGGCCTTGAAATCCCGGTTATTGGTGAAGGGCATCCAGAATGCGGACATCGAGTCGGGCCTGGATTCGTTCATGCGTCTCTCCTTGCCATGGCGGCGAAAATTTTTTACCAGTTGGCAAAATATTGATCAATAATAGTCAGCAAGGCAACACCGGCACAGATACACCAAGGTAAAAACAGGCCAACCGTACAGGCAACCCGACCTGCACAGTTGCAGCCCTTTGGCGCGGAGCGGTGACGATGGAACAAGCTGTTTTGACAGAAGAGTTTCCTTGCGAAATGCCAACGGCGGCGTCCGATACGCCGCCGCCCTTGCCGTGGCCATCCCTGTCCATCGACAGGAGCAAACGCGGCAGCCTGGTCGAGCAGATCGTCGCGGTCATCTCGACGATGGTAAACGAGCGCCAGCTCGGTACCGGCACGAAAATGCCTTCAGTTAGACAATTCGCAAAGTGCAATGGCGTCAGCACATTCACGGTCGTCGAAGCCTACGAGCGCCTGCACCAGCTGGGCCTGCTTTCTTCGCGCCGCGGCGCCGGCTTCTTCGTTGCCCGCAGCCTGCCCCAGGCTGCCTGCCCGGCCCTGCCCGCGCCCAGCCTGCAATCCGAGATGGACTCCCTGGCGCCCGAGCTGTATTCGGGCCAGTCGGAAGCGCTGCCGGCCGGCGCCGGCTGGCTGCCGCCCGATTGGTATGGCGAGAATACCCTGCTCGACGCGGTGCGCCATGCGATGAAGATCCCGGCCGGCCGCCTGCGCGGTTACGGCCATCCGCTCGGACTGCCCGCCCTGCGCCAGCACCTGGCCGCCACCCTCGGCGCGGAGCTCTTCCCCGTCGGCCCCGACCAGGTGCTGCTGACCCACGGCGCGACCCATGCTTTCGACCTGATCCTGCGCACCCTGGCGCGCCCGGGCGACGTGGTGCTGGTCGAAGACCCGGGCTACAGCAACCTGTTGTCCCTGATCCGCCACCACGGCTGCGTCCCGGTCGGCATCCGCCGCAGCGAATCGGGCCTGGACATGGACGAGCTGGCGCGCCAGGCCGCCGTGCTCCAGCCCAAGCTCATGTTCGTGGGCACGGTGCTGCAGAATCCCCTCGGCACCTCCTTGAGCCATGCCCAGGCCCACCGCCTGCTGGCGCTGGCCGAGCAGTTCGACTTCTGGCTGGTGGAGGACGACATCTACCGCGAGCTGGCGGCGCCTGGCGAGGCCTCGCTCGCCGCGATGGACGGCCTGCGCCGCGTGGTCCGGGTCGGCAGCTTTTCCAAGACCCTGTCGCCGGTGCTGCGTGTCGGCTCCCTGTGCGCATCCCGCTCGCTGGTGCCGGAACTGCTGCGCGTGAAGATGCTGGCGGGCCTGACGACCTCGGAGATCAACGAGCGCGCCGTGTTCGAAGCGACCAGCGCGCGCTCCTACCGGCGCATGGTCGCCCGCCTCTCGGCCCGCCTCGACGCCGCGCGCGAAGCGTCGCTGGACGCCCTGCGCGAAGCCGGACTGCGCCCGCTGGCCCAGCCGCGCGGCGGCATGTTCGTCAGCGCCGGCTGGGATGGGCCACCAGGACGCAGCGCCCGAAGCATCGCCGACGCCGCGCTCAAGGCCGGCATCCTGCTCGCACCCGGCGAGTTCTTCACCCAGCGCATACCGGAGCGCACCTGGTTCCGCTTCAACGTGGCCTATGCAAGCGACCCGCGGCTGCTGTCCTTCCTGCAGGCGCAGCGTTAGGCGCACCATGGACATCCACGCCGTCCAGAGCAAGCGCGACAAGGTCGAAAGCGCGATCCTGCAGGCCGCCACGCGCCTGTTCGCCGAATGCGGCTTCGAGGGCACCACCATCGCCGCGGTGGCGCAAGCGGCCGGCATCTCGAAGCAGAACCTGCTCTACTATTTCCCGACCAAGCCCAGCCTCTACCAGCGCGTGCTCGACGACGCGCTCGACGACTGGCTCGCGCGCATGGAGCACCTGGCCGACAGCGCGGGCGAACCGGGCGAGGTGCTGCGCGCCTATGTCCGCGCCAAGCTGCGCTTTTCGCGCGAGCAGCCCTGGGCCTCGCGCGTGTACGCGATGGAAGTCATCGGCGGCGCCAAGTTCTACGGCGAGCAGATCCGCGCCCGCGTGGTGCCGCTGCTGCGCCGGGACATCGCCGTGTTCGAGCGCTGGATGGCCGACGGGCGCGTCAACCGCGTGAACGCGACCCACCTGCTGTTCGCGCTATGGGCCATGACCCAGTCCTACGCCGACTTCGCGGCCCAGATGGCGCTGGTGCTGGGCCGTCCGGAACTTACCGGCGCGGACTTCGAGGATGCCGAACAGCTGGTGGGCGAGCTGGTAGTCCGGGCTGTCACTTCCGTCGCATAGAACAGTCCCGAAGCACGGTGTTATCATGCATGTATAACAACAGGTCTTGCCACGTCCAGCTCATGTCCAACTACGCCACCCCGATCCTGACGACCGACCGCCTCACCCTGCGCCCGTTCACCCTGGACGATGCGCCGGACCTGCTGGCCGTGTTCTCCGACCCCGCCGTGATGCATTACTGGAGCTCCGAGCCCTGGACCTCGGTGCGCGACGCCGAAGTCATGATCGAACAGGCGCTTGCCAATTACCGCGAGCAGTCCGAGGTCCGCTTCGGCATCGAGCTGGCCGCCACCGGCCGGCTGATCGGCGCGCTCAACCTGCACCGCTTCTTCCCGAAGAACCGCCGTTGCGAAATCGGCTACGCCCTCGGCAGCGCGTACTGGGGCAAGGGCTACGCGAGCGAGGCGCTGGCCACCGGCATCGACTATGCCTTCCACGAGCTGCGCCTGAACCGCATCGAGGCCGACATCGACCCGCGCAACACCGCCTCGGGCGTCCTGCTGGAGCGGCTGGGCTTCCGCAAGGAAGGCTATATGCCGGAGCGCTGGTTCGTGCACGGCGAGATGGCCGACACGGTCAATTACGGCCTGCTGCGCCGCTACTGGGACGAGCGCAAATAAGCGCCGCGCCGGCTCGCCCTTCCCCGCCTATCCGTCCTCGTTACCGCTAAACCCGGGAATCCGACCATTCGTCGGATGACCGTGGCGCGCGCGGCGCCCCCGTCCTACAGTAGCGCCATCACCTCTACCAAAGGACATACCGCATGAAATCCGCTACCCGTTCCGCATTCAGCTCCTTCGTCGCCGACATGGAAGAGCTGGGCCGCAAGTGCAACCGCGCCGTGCGCTCCGGCGCCCGCACCCTGGCCGCCCTGCCGTGGCCGGCCCTGCTGGCCGTGTCGATCGTGCTGGCCTGCCTGATGACCATCGTGCCGCTGGCGCTGACCCTGTTCGTCGGCTTCCTGCTGCTCAAACTCGTCGCCGCGGCCCTGTTCGGCCGCCGTCCTCAGCAAATCGTGGAGTAAGTCATGGCCGCCGCTCCGATCAACCGCGCAATCGACTTCGTGCGCGAAGCCGTCGCCGAAGCCAGCGCCCTCTGGTGGCGCTTCTTCGACTGGCTGGCCCTGGTCGAGTGGCGCCAGCTGTACGTGACCTGGTTCCTGGTCTTCGTGTTCGGCATCTCCTTCCAGCTGACCGAGCCGGCCGTCTGGTTCATCCTGATCTCCTTCGGCGTCAAAGTGCTCGCCGGCGGAAAGCGCCGCGCCGAGCTGAAGGCCCAGGACGCCGCGGACAAGGCCAATGTCGCCACCCTGGAGCGGCGCCTGATGGAAGCGCAGATGGCGACCCTGCAGGCCCAGGTCGAGCCGCACTTCCTGTTCAACACCCTGGCCCTGATCGGCCAGCTGATCGAGACCGACCCGAAGGAAGCGGCGCGCGTGCACGCCCACCTGATCGAATACCTGCGCTCCTCGCTGCCGCAGATGCGCGCCGGCGGGGCCGGCACGCAGGGCACCCTCGGCAAGCAGGTGGAGTTGTCGCGCGCCTACCTGGCGATCATGCAGGCGCGCATGAAGGAACGGCTGGCGGTGCGCTTCGAAGTGCCGGACTTCCTCGGCAGTGCGCCCTTCCCGCCGATGATGCTGCAGACCCTGATCGAGA